>Ga0210041_1003566_pt1 | contig 12016 bp, 6 predicted proteins | sample CryGeymeta201503_FD_183973 | JGI IMG/M metagenome (GOLD analysis project Ga0210041, IMG submission 183973) | Groundwater microbial communities from Crystal Geyser aquifers in Utah, USA - Crystal Geyser metaG 2015-03 (SPAdes) (version 2) | ecosystem: Environmental > Aquatic > Deep subsurface >... | reverse complement strand
TGTAACAGCTATACAAATGACGATTTCAACATTTGGAGAATGACCGAAAGTCTTATGTTGTTTAACCGAGCTTGGGATTTGTACTTAGCACTAGAAAATGCGTATGAGTTTTATGGGATGGAAATTTCATTTTCAAATAATTTGCTATCTGCAGCAGAAAAGGACTCAGTAAATAATTACATCAGAAAAAGAACTCAAGATCTAGCAACAGTAACTACGACGAGTCCAATATATAATGGAATAAGTCTAGCTTTTCCAGATACGAGATTAGATAGAGTGCAAGCAGGAAATTGGCCATACATTTGTTACGCTGGCGTTGCGTATTCAATGATAAATCTTAATGGATATTCTGGTGGTTTCACTTATAGTAATTATCCGTATTCAGGAAAAGCATTCTTAGCTGAATTCACTAATAAATTAAAATATGAATGGACTGGAACCCCTGAATATAGAAGAATAGCATACTGGTATTACCAAAGCGGTGGTGGAAATAAATATTGGGCAGAGGGTCCAATGTATTTTAAATTAGCATTAGGTGCAGCAATTCCAGTTTGGCACTCCATTAGGTTAAACAATAATCTAACCGCTGAAAATGCAATTCCGGGTTGGATTGATCCTGCTCTAGATCCTTTTAGAGATGATAAGTTTATAAATCCAATAAAATGGCTTGGTAATATTATGTCTCCTGAAAATGAATCTCCACCTATTGATGATTCTAATACAAGTTTTTCGTTGTTAACCCAATACATGAACTGGGATGTAAGTTATGGTTCACAAGAAGTTGCATCAATTTGGGCAAGATTAAAAAGTAAAATGCCTAAAATACCTAACGATAAAAGATATCACCCTTATTACAACTTGTTGGAGCTAGCGATACCCCAAAACTTAGATCCAGCCGCCAATAGTGACAATGAGTTAATTATAAATGCAAACATATCTTCTTCATACACATCTGAAACAGATGAACAGCAAGCCACACTCACATATAGAGACAATTCTGGAAAACATCATTATCTATTTCTGAATGGTGAACATGATCATGCTATTACTTCAGGAGAAGGACATGAACAACCGGATCAATTACAGCTATTGTACTCAGTAAATGGAAAATCCATTTTAAAAGATGCGGGGTATGATAGTGCAAAGGAGCGAGATAATTCCACTAAAAATGATTTTTATCATCATAATGTTCCATACATCACAAAAATTAAGTCCAATATTGTTTCTCAAGATGGAGGTTTTGCGTCCCCCTATCTTCCTTATACAAGTCCACAGTCAATATTATCACCTATAACTAATTCTTTAGTAGAAATTAAAAAAGATGCAAATGGCTTAATTCCAGATCCAAAACGCAAAATGTCGCTTCATCAGCCGGCGTATACCTTTTTGGAAGAGAATAACGACCATTTTACGATACTTAGAGGTAAAACAAATCATGTGCAATTGGAAGGAGTACAAATAGCAAGAATTGCTAACGATTATGAGCGAACAGTAATCTTCGTGAAAGATAATGAACCTTATCTGATTGATATAAACCAACTTCTTAATCGAGGTGATGTACAAGCAGCAAATAATATAGCAGAGCCTAATTTTTATTTAGCAAGATTTCTTGCCTTTGCATCCCCTGATTATACTGATGAATACAGTATGTCATATACAATTCCGTTTATTGGCTCAGAAGATTCTACTCATATAAGCAATTTTGTAAAGTTGAACTCAACCTCTATTTCAGCAACCCAAAAAGCCTATGAATTGAACACAGATGGTTCTAATTTTTCATTTAGTATAGGTAAAAATTTTAATAGTGGTTTAATAAAAGTGAATAATCAAATTGAATCGTCACTACTTATTAGAAATGAATCTGTTTATGAAAAATCTGGATCTAAAAAAGAACAAGTAAGTAGAGTTAAGCTAGTTGCTGAAAATGCTGTAGAAATTGAAAACTACAATTTTCATGGTTATAATGAAAATTCTTTACAATTTGTGAAAGAAATTTATGCAAAACAGTCCTTTGTAGGTGTTTTTAAAGCAGATGCATCAGAACAGTTGAAAGATCTTTTTAAATATGAGTCTGTTGATTTAAATACTAAAAACATGGTTACCATGTATTTTATTGAGAAAAATGCTTCAGAAATGGACGTTGTTGTAACTTACTCGAACGACAATGTTGGGAATCAAATTATAAATCTAAATTATCCTGCAAAATCTATTGCATTAATTCAATTTGCAAATACTAAAAAGGGATATTCATTTTTTCAGTTAGAGAAAATGAATAATTCTTGGGGAGTCAAGTCAAGCTATAATAATAATTTATATGTAACGACAAATAGCACAATGACTGTTGGTCACCTTATGGAAAGCGAAGGTGTTGCAATTGCAGATAATGTTACTTTAACCATAAACGGTGGAAACACATTACAAGATATTCCTATAGTTTTTGGTAATAACTCCAAAATAAAATTTACAACATCTCAGGTAAATTTACAAAATGTGACATTTTCTCCGATAATATCAACTAATTATTATTCAATAGAGTCGACTTCTCCTGCTTCAATTAAAATTCCTAATATGAGTAAAGTTACAGTGGAAGGAAGGGTAACATTTACCGGTTATCGCTTGCAAATTGATCAAGGTGGTGAATTAGAAATCAAAGATGGATCATTAGCTTCTTTTACGGATTCGTTTTCTTTTCTTAATTACGGAACGACCAAAATAGGTGCAGGTGTAACAATGAATCTAAAAAACTTTTCGAATTATAGTTCAAGTAATACACTCATTAACACAAATAACGAAAGTCGTACTTATTTTAATGTCAGTTCAGGTGGCGTTATTAATTTTGGTGGTCTTGCAACCGTAAAGGGAACAACATTTAGACGTAAAACTACATCTAACTTTAGTTATGTTGGTATTTCTGGTTCTGCTATTCGCTCGTTTGAAAATGTAGCTATTGAAGGCTCTCAATATGGAATTCTTGTTTCAAATGTTCCTAGTGGGAAAGTTTCATTCAAGTCAATAACTGGAAATAATAACTTTTATAGTACTATTAAAGCGAATAATGCTGTTTTTACTTTAGATGGAATTATTACAACCAATTCAGTTCAAGATGGATTAGCTACTTATTCGGCATCAACTATTAAGCTAACTGGATACCATTCCTATGAGAATTCTTTAATTGGAATTAGAGCTGCTCAGTATTCAACAGTAACGAATGGCAATGAATTCAACAGATTACCATTGGATTTATCCATCATTAATAATACTCGAGGAATTCATGTTTACACAAATGGAGATGTGAATTTATTAGGCACAGAATTAGAACCTCTAATGGTCTGGCTTAATAGACGAACAGATAATGTGTACAATGTTGATGATTATGATTTATATGCAACTCTAGATGGAAAGATTACACTAAGCTATTATCAAAATATTGGAAATATTTCTATTTATGAAGATGCTCCAGAAGATGTTAATTTAATAAATCCAATTCCTTCTTCGGGCTTTCAAAATAATGGTTATGCGAAAGTGAATGATGATGAGGGTTTACTTGAAACCAATCGAACTAATTCGGCAAAATCTAAAAAAGATTTGCTAAAAAATTATCGATTATTACTCAAAGAGAGCAGTAAGCAAGCCTTAGCAGACTATTTAAATGTAAATAAGAATCACTCAAGCCATGATATAAAGTCAACAGCAGAAGTTTTGTTTGTTTTACATGCCTCACAAAGTAGTGATTTTGTATGGGTTAATTCATATGATAAATTATCCCGTCTAAAGTCTCTTAATATTGAAGATGCCGTCTTAATAGCCGAACAATTATTCTATTATTACACGAATACTCAGCCACAACAAACCGAATCCGCTTATTGGCTCAATCAGCTTAAAGAAATGAACCATGAAGCGTACGAAACCGGAATCTTCGATGTGCTTTACGAGCAAGCTGCGTTTAATCAAGAAGTAGTAGAAACTGAAGAAACTGAGCAAGTGGAAACGGATAAAAATACCATTCTAGCCTACCCAAATCCATTTAATCCAACAACGAGTTTGAAACTATCGCTAAAAAATAAAGCCCAAGTTCAGATTCAAGTGTTTGATATAATGGGACGTTTGGTTCAAACTTTAGCCAATAATGAACAATGGCAAAGTGGAACTCACGAAGTTCAATTCGATGCTTTTCGTTTAGCAAGTGACATGTATTTCGCCCGAACTCAGATTTTGGAATCGGGAAAAGCCGTTCAAACTCAGGTTACTAAATTAATGTTAATTAAGTAAGATTTGCCCAAGGACTAACAGTCCTAGGCAATTTTCTATAAAATAAAATTCGGTTTTTTAGGACTGTTAGTCCTAGATAACCCGTTACCTTTGGCAAAGTGAGGCACTTTGCCAAAGGTTTTAAATCAAGAAATACGATAATTCTTAACGATATAATCATCAAGCATTTGTTTGAAGCGTTTTCCGATTCCATCGCCCATTAAAGTGGTTACGTGTTCTCCATCAACATAAACAGGTGCTTTGGGTTCTTCGAATGTTCCTGGAAGTGAAATTCCAATATTCGCATGTTTTGATTCACCTGGGCCGTTCACTACACATCCCATTACGGCAACATTCAATTCTTCCACACTGGGATAAACTTGGCGCCAAATCGGCATCATTTGAACAATATAATCTTGAATTTCTTCGGCTAATTGCTGAAAATACGTGCTTTTTGTGCGTCCACAACCAGGACAAGCCGTTACTTGTGGCACAAAACTGCGAATGCCTAAGGATTGTAAAATTTGTTGAGCAACACGAACTTCTAAAGAACGATCACCATTGGGTTCAGGAGTCAAAGAAACACGAATGGTATCGCCGATTCCCATTTGCAAAATAACTCCAAGAGCAGCAGCACTTGCAACAATTCCTTTCATTCCCATTCCAGCTTCTGTTAAGCCCAAATGTAGAGGATAATTCGTAAGAGTTGCCAAGCGAGAATACACGGTAATCAAATCTTGAACACCAGAAATTTTGCAGCTTACAATTATTTTATCTGAACTTAAACCTACTTCTTCTGCCAAAGCAGTTGAACGTAATGCCGATTCAATCATCGTATCAAACATTACTTCTTTGCCTTCTTTAGGCTCAAGTAATTTATTGTTGAAATCCATTTTGTCAGCTAAGAGTTGCTGATCTAAACTTCCCCAATTCACGCCAATTCGGACTGGTTTTTCCCATTTCACGGCTTGTTCTACAATAGTACAGAAATTTTTATCGCGTTCTCTTGAACCTGTATTTCCAGGATTGATACGATATTTTGCTAAAAATTTAGCTGCATCTGGATATTGAGTTAATAACACATGTCCGTTGTAATGGAAATCGCCAATAATCGGAACTTCTACGTTTTTCTTGTCCAATTTATCCACAATAAACGGAACAGCTACAGCGGCTTCTTTATTATTTACCGTGATGCGAACGACTTCTGAACCTGCATCATGCAATTGGATAATTTGTTTTACGGTATCATCAATATCGGCAGTATCTGTATTGGTCATCGATTGAACAACGACTGGAGCACCGCCACCAAATTTTACATGACCAACGTGTGCTTGAACAGATTTTCTTCGGTTGATTTCAAACGGTTTATTCATAAAGGATTGTAATTCAGTTTTTTGGATAATATTTTCTATTTAAACTGGAAATTGAGTTCGAATTTTTTTTTCTAAATAGCTTTATATTGAACTAATACATAATAGGACAGAGATGCTGTTTTTCAACAGCATGACACTATTTAGATCGTTTATTTTCGTTTGCTCATTTCAAACAAAACTCTTTTTTCATCTGCGGAAAGACCATCGTAACCGGTTTTGGCGATTTTATCCAAAATTCGGTCTAATTCATTCTGATCGACTTCCTCAATAATTTCGGCATCTTCAACAATTCGCATTGAAGGATTTTTAGGTTTTGTTTTGGTTTTAGCGGTTGTTTTTACGTTTTCTGCAGTATGTTGTAATTTTTGCACATAATACATTATGAAGTCAATCCAGCGAGTGATTACAATTCCTTGTAAATGAGCGCGAACGATTACAAATCCAGTAAGTGCACCGCCGACATGAACCAAACGTGCAATAGCAGTTTTGTCACCAATTAAAATAACATCAATGGCGATTAATCCAGCAATGACATATTTCGCTGGAAGTGGTGGTAATAAAAACAACATGATAGGAGCGTTTGGATACAATAAAGCAAAGGCAACCATAATTCCATAAACAGCGCCAGATGCGCCAATAACAGGAGTTGTTCCAAAAACTCCAGAAAGTAACAAGTTCAATAGAGCTCCACCAATTCCACTTATAAAAAAGATGGATGAAAACGTTCTCGGACCTAAATCTTGTTCAACTTGTCGACCCATCCAATACAACCAAAGCATATTAAACAGAATATGCCAAACGTCGTGGTGAAGAAATAGATAAGTGACAATTCTCCAAGGTTGTGTTAGAGCGATTTTCCAATCAGGAATGTAGGCAAACCATTGAAGCCAACTCGGGAAAATGAGCCCAATTATAAAACTGACTACAGAAATAGCAATAATGGATCGGATCGCAATCGGAAGAGTGTTAAAGCCCATTCCAGACGCTGTAAAACGTGAATTTAACATTAAGCAGGATCTCCTTTCAATCCCCACATTTTTATTAAAATAAACCCAATTACCATTCCTCCAAGGTGAGCAGAATGTGCAATTCCTGAACTTAATCCGCTAATTCCACTGAATAACTCAATAGCGCCGTAAAACATAACAAAATATTTCGCTTTCATTGGAATAGGAGGGAAAAGCATGTAAATATATTTGTGTGGATACATCATGCCAAATCCTATTAGTATTCCATAAACGGCACCTGATGCTCCAATTACTATGGCATTACTTACTAACATGGATAAAAGCCCTGCTCCAATTCCTGTTAAAAAGTAATAGACTAAAAATCGTTTAGTTCCCCAGCGCAGTTCTAATTGAAGACCGAACATCCATAAAGCAAATAAATTGAAAAAGATGTGAGAAAGATTACCATGCATGAACATGTAACTCACTAATTGCCAAGGATAAAAATACCCGGAATCATAAGGGAAAAGAGAGAAATAGTTGTTTAAAATAGTTCCGGTAATAGGAGTATTTTGAGCCAAAAAGACTAACCCATTTATAATAAGCAGATTTTTAATCGCCGGAGGGAAGATTGAAAATGAAGTCTGTGGTGAATATCTGTCGTTTAAATCCAAGTGAAAATCCTTTTACCAGGTTATTTTTTCTTTGTTTAAAAATGCTGAAATGCCACGTTTACAATCATCAGTTCCACGGGCTTCTGCATTTTTTGAAGCGGCATACGGTGAAAAATCAGAAAATGATGTGAAATGAGCGTGTGAAATCAGTTCTTTTGTCATCTTAACGGATTCACGACTCACTTTAGTTTCAAAAAGATGCACCCAATAATTTAATCGTTCAGAAAAAGTTTCTGAAGTACAAACTTCGGTGATTAATCCCATTTGATAAGCTTCCGGTGCTTTGATAAGTTCTCCAGCTAAAAGTAAACGCCTAGCGAAGGTATCGCCTACTTTTTTCACGACAAACCAAGATACAATAGCAGGAATAAATCCAATTCTTGTTTCAGTATAAGCGAATCGTGCTGAATCAACTGCTAAGGAAATATCACAAACGGTAGCAAGTCCACAACCGCCAGCAATCGCATCTCCTTGTATAGCACTTAAAATTGGGAGCGGATGATCGTAAATGAGTTCAAAAAGTTCTGCAAGATGTTGAGAATCGAGCAGATTTTCATCAAAAGTTTGAGTTTGTAACTTTTGCAAAGCCGAAAGATCTGCACCAGCTGAAAACACGGCTCCATTTTGGCGAATAACAATTAATTTTAGTTCATGGTTGTTTTTCGCTTTTTTAAGTTCATCTTTTAACAGGCCTACTAATTCATTATTTAGGGCATTCCGTTTTTCAGGTCTGTTAAGAGTTAGATATAAGGTTTTCTGGATGATAGTTACGTCAAGCATGGCGCAAAGATAACAAGTATGAGTCAGTCTTCATAAGATTAATGAGAGGAGGAAGGTTTGAGGTGAGAGGTTTAGAGGTGAGAGGGTTTTAGTTAAATTTGAAAAGGTATTTTTATATTTAAGATTTCAATCGAGTATACGCTAGGTTTATTTTTTAATAATGAGTTAACTCCGAAAAGTATTTTAAAGCAAAATAATTACCCATTTTAATCAATTTGAAAGGGTGAAGTATGACAATATTGACTTTTCAGAGATGACTCAATAATGCTTTTCGAAGTAAGTAAAATCAAAAATCATTGAAACGCAGACTTAAAGAATCTTATAATTTTGATTTTAAAATTGCTTTAGCCGTTTTGTAACCTGAAAGCCATGCGCTTTCGACTCTTCCATTCAAAAATACATCGCCAGCAAACCAAAGATTTGGATAATATTCATCACGAATAAATCCAGTATCAACTATGTTTATTGGTTGGGCATATTTCCAGCGATGAACATGTTTATACACATAATTCCCAGGTATATATTCTGATAAATTGGCAGATAAAGCTTCAAAGACTTCATCATCAGTTAATGAATAGCTGATTTTGCTAAACTCTGGTGTTAAATTAGAGGTAATGGCAGTAACTTCACTTATTCCTTTTTTCTTATTGTCAGCCATCCATTGAAAATTCGATTGAGGGTCGCACCACATACCACCGGGTTCAGGAATCAACGAGTCTTTGTCGGATACGATCATAAGAGTGGTGCAAGAATGATATCTTTGCTGATTAAAAAAGCTAACGGTATTAAAGTCTGGGATAATACCCGAACTGTAACAAAGAGCTAAAGATTGAATAATTGGGGCGGTTATTACGAGTGTTTTAGCTTCAAAAACAACGCCATTCTCCGTTAAGACTTTGCAGATTTCTTCATCAGCTTTTTCAATTCGTACAACTTTTGTGTGTTGTATTACTTCTAACTCTGAACATAAATCAAGGCAAATAGATCTCATTGTAGGAAAAGCCTTGTAACGTACTTTATCTTCTTGTTTTTTTGGTGCTAATGATTCAAAATTTGTAGCCCATTTGTCAACTAATCCATTTCTAGTCCATTCATTAACTTGCTTTAAAAACTCTATTGATTCAACCGTGAAATATTGAGCACCATAATCAAAAACGGCTTTACCAATTTCTGTTTGTACTGTTTTCGAAGCCGTTCTTCCTCCGGGCAAAAAACCTTTATCGACAACTAAAACAGATAAATTGTTTTTTTGCAATTCTTTAGCACAGGCAAGTCCGCTTAAACCTGATCCGATGATAATACAATCGTAAATCATATTCATTAAAATTGGTTGAACTAGAGTAAAATAGGGTTATTTTACTTATTTATGATACTTCATTTTCCTCAAATCAATAGATTATCTTTGTTAAAATTAAAAAAAAACTTATACTCAACGGAATTTTGAGAACAATGAGCACTAATTGAAAGAAAATTTAAACTAAGTAGCAAGTATTTAAATTAAGTATGTGTGTGTTTTCAAATAATCAAAGCTATACTTAAAAAATAAGGTTCTTGTAATTTTTTTTTAATGGGAAATGAATTAACTATTAAAGCTAGCATTTGAGAGAAGGAAGATTTAACATGTTCGAATTTTTATTAATTATAATTGGTGTTTTTGCTGGATTTTTATCCGGATTATTAGGTATTGGTGGAGGTTTAGTATTTATTCCGATTCTCTTTTATATGTTTACATCCCAAGGGGTTGCAAATCCCGTTGTTTATGCTGTTGCCACATCTTTGTTTTGTGTTATTTTGGTTTCAGCATCGAGTACGATTAAACATATTCAGCAACAGAATTTTTCTTTAAAAGAAAGTGCTTGGATTGGCGGTTTTGGTGCAATTGGGACGTATTTTGGGAAACAAATCACAACATCAGATCAGTTTTCAGAAAAAGAATTCGCTGTTATATTTGCAGGAATCTTACTCTATACGGCATATTCCTTTTTAAAAAGCCCTAAAAAGAATGTTGGCCATAGTAAACCTCCAATCGAGGTGAAATGGAGTTCTGGACTACTTGTAGGAGGACTAGGAGGATTCGTGGCCGCATTAACGGGCTTAGGCGGAGGAATTGTTATGGTTCCAATGTTAAACTTTATCTATCACAAACCTTTTAATCAGGTAGTTAGTTTAAGTTCTGCAGCCATTTTTATCATATCAATTGCAGCAGTGGTTCAATATTCATTTTCAAGTTTAACGAGCACTGCAATTTCCTCTGTTAATCTAGGATATGTGGATTTTGGCGTTGGTTTACCATTGGCTGTAGGTGGAATGTTAGGAGCTGGACAAGGTGCAAAATATGCGATGACGGTAAATAAAGCATTGTTGAAAAGAATTTTTGCAGGTTTAGCTATTTTTGAAGCAATTAGGTTATTAGCAGCTCATTTGTTAGACCTCTAAATTCAGTTTTAACTTGAATTTAATCAAAATGAATTAATACATCTTAATAATTTTAGGAACATAAATTCCTTAATTTTGGTCAAATTTTACAATCGAGTAACCGAGTAACTTGGAAGTTCATAAACTATTAAGTAGACAATTAAAAAGGACTTTTGGAAAAGAAGTACCTAAAGATGAGAAATTTCAAGAATTTCTACATTTAATTAACCAATCTTATCTTCATACTGATTCCGATCGTTTGTTATTAGAACGTGCAATGGTTCTTTCTTCGGAGGAATTATCACTTGCAAATAAACAACTGCAAGCTGATGCATTTAATCAAAAAGAGTTATTAGATAAAGTTTTGGAAGCAATTGTTCTTCTAGCTAGAAATGAACAAGAAGTAGCTCTTATTAAAGAACTAAGTAAGTCTGAAAGTTCGTATCATTTATTGAATTTAGTTGAGCATCTTCAAGTTTTAGCTGAAGAACAAAGACGAACCGAAAAGCTTTTATTATTGCAAGAAGCTAGAATGTCTGAGGCGCAACAATTAGCTAATTTTGGCACATGGGTGTATACACTTGATTCTGGTGAAACAGATTGGACTCCAAATCTTTGCAGGATTTTTGAACGAGATAATTTTACAGGTTTTGATTTATATAATTACAAACAATTAGTTTATAAAGAAGATCTTGCAGAAGTTGAGTATATCTTATCAACCTTATTTTCTAAAGGGATAACAACAATAACACATAGAATTGTTGACAAAAATTGTGGCGTTAAATGGATTGAGGCTTCTTTTAAATTAATTTATGACACGAATAATGAGCCTGTAACCATATTAGGAACGGCTCTAGATATTACTAGATTAAAACAAGCTGAATCTGCTTTAGAATATAAAATAAATGAGCTAGAGGAGACTAGCGTTTTTCTAGACACCTTAATAGAGGAAATGCCAATTTCTGTTTTAGTTAAAGACGCAGCTTCTAGGCAATATATTAAAATGAATCAGATTGCTAAGCATATAAATCAACATCTTTCTGATCTTGATTTTATTGGCAGAAAGAATGCTGAATTGTTTGATGAGGAAAAAGCGAAAATTTTTGATACTCAAGATGATTTGGTAATTGAGAGCAAGAAAATATTTGTCTTCCAAGAAGAAGAATATCTTAAAAAAAATGGGTCTACAATAATTTTAAGAACGCAAAAAGTTCCAGTCTTAGAACATACTGGGGTTGTAAAATATATTCTCACTATTTCAGAAGATATAACGGAACGAAAAAAAGTAGAAAATCAAATTAGAGCAGCAGCAAAATCGGCAGAAGAAGCTAATAGAGCAAAATCAGCGTTTTTATCAAGTATGTCGCACGAGCTTCGAACTCCTTTAAATGCGATTATCGGATTTTCACAGATTTTACAGAGAGATAAAGCAATTCCTGTTCAACAAAGAGGCTATGTAGAAACCATGTATAGAAGTGGGAATCACCTCTTAGCCATGATTAATGACGTATTAGATATTTCGAAAATCGAAGCAGGTAAATTTGATTTAGCCTTTGAACCATTCAGTATTCGAGAAATA
>Ga0210041_1003560_pt1 | contig 12034 bp, 4 predicted proteins | sample CryGeymeta201503_FD_183973 | JGI IMG/M metagenome (GOLD analysis project Ga0210041, IMG submission 183973) | Groundwater microbial communities from Crystal Geyser aquifers in Utah, USA - Crystal Geyser metaG 2015-03 (SPAdes) (version 2) | ecosystem: Environmental > Aquatic > Deep subsurface >... | reverse complement strand
AAAAAATTAAAAAAATTTTAAAAAAATTTTAAAAAAATTAAAAAATTTTAAAAAATTTAAAAAATTAAAAAATGAAATTTTACAAAAAATGGTAAATTTACAAAAATATGTAAATTTATAAAAACTGGGATCATTTTTTTAAAAAAATTAAAAATAAAAAAATTTAAAAAAATTATAAAAAATTTAAAAAAATTTATAAAAAATTAAAAAATTTTAAAAAATAATAAATTTTAAAAAATTTACAAAATTATTAAATTTATAAAAAATATGTAAATTTATAAAAAATAGGATCATTTTTTTAAAAAATTATAAATTAAAAAATTTTAAAAAAATTATAAAAATTTTAAAAAATTTTAAAAAATTATTTTATAAAAAATGACAAATTTACAAAAATCATGAAATTGCAGATTTTGTAATTTTACAAATATACATAGCTAAGTAATTGGTCGTTTTTGGTAAAATAGCTAAAATGACCAAAAATCGACAAAATCGACCAAAATCGACCAAAATCGACCAAAATGAGGATTCATGGCTATGAAGCCTATTCCGAAGGCTAGAAGTTGGACCAAGGTACTATAGGCAATATGGGGTCATATATCGGAATATGCACTTTATTCCAATGCCTATAAATAGGGTCAAAATAACAGAAATATGGAAAAATGGTCGAAAATCGACTAAAATCGACTGAAATCTCTGTTTTTATGATGTTTCAAATATTTTGCTCTCTCCAGTAATTGATCGTTTTTATTGCATTATGTGACACTACTAAAACTGTAAAAAATGGTCAAAAACCACTAAAATGACAAATATGACAAATATGACAATTTTACAGAAAATATGTAATTCCTAAAGAATAGGGTCATTTTTTAAAAATTTAGTAGTTTTTTAAGAAAATCATGAAAAATAGAAAAAGTTGTAAATTTTCATGAAAAAGCGTAAAAAATCGTAAAAATCTGAAAACTTGTGAAAATTCTAAAAAATAGAGAAATCCGATGGTAAGAAGTGGGACATTTTTAAAATTATTTAAAGTAAATTTTACAAAAATGTCAAAACTGAAAAGTGCCATTTTGCCAAAATCGTCTAAAATGTCTGCAGGGATCTTGTCTCGTTTTTGGCAAAAAAGCCAAAAAATCGATTTTTTTGTGCAAAAAGTTCAAAATGACCAAAAAGTGAAAAACGCAAACTGTTCTTGATCTCGGCAGCCATTGTGAAAAAAACCTAGCTATAGGAAACATGGGGGACAGCCTTTTCAGGAGGTCCATTTTTCCGTTTTTGGGCTTTTGAACCCGGCTAAATAGTAGGTCGTTTTTGCCATCTGGGTGTCACCATTTCGTGTTTTTGACTTACAATAAAACCATATAAATGTGACAAAAATAAACATGTAAAAACATCAAAAACACCATAAAATCGACCAAAATAGGCCAAAATCCCGAAATCTGGAAAACCTACAAGGCTAAATAGTAGGTCGTTTTTGGCAGAATTGGCCAAAATGGCCAAAATGGCCAAAAAGTGACCAAAAATCCGGATTTCTGGAAATGACCACCTGAGATCTGATGAAACCTCTGGGATTTCAAAAACGTATAGAAACTAGTAGGTCGTTTTGGGCGTTTATAGAAACGGTGTTTTTGTGACAAAACCACACTAAAATCGACCAAAAATGACCAAAAACTAACGAAAATGACCGAAATCCCTAAATCTGTGATTTTTAGAGTTTTGATGCTTAAATAGTAGGTCGATTTCCGATGCGATGGAATTTTTACGGTTTTGTCAAAACCTGGAAAAACCGACTATTTTAGACGATAGTCTCAAAATGACAATCTGAGATTTTACCAAATTGCTGTGTTTTCAAAAACGTATAGAAACTAGTAGGTCGTTTTGGGCGTTTATAGAAACGGTGTTTTGCATGAATTGTACACACCGGTTTTAGCCAAAATGACCAAAAAATGACCAAAAACTAACGAAAATGACCAAAATCTCTAAATCTGTGATTTTTAGAATGTCATTCCTAAAACATGGAAGCGTTTTTGTGAATTTAGTAATTTTGACAAAACTGACAAAATCATCAAAAATGATCAAAAAATGATCAAAAACTGATAAAATGACAGAAATCTCTAAATCTGTGATTTTTAGGATGTCATTCCTAAAACATGGAAGCGTTTTTGTGAATTTAGTGATTTTGTCAAAAATGGTCAAATCATCAAAAAATGACCAAAAACAGGATATTTTCTAGATTCAGTAGTTTATATTATTGAACTTAAGCTAATAAGTAGTCATTTTAACAGAGATCTTATAAAATCAACAATTTACGAGTTTATCTAATAAATTATGTATTTATTAGATATATAAAGATATATTTATATATCTTTATGCCTATAAATAGGCTTTTACCTTTAGTTTCACACTATTGGTAATTTGATTAGATGTCACATTTCTTCTGAATCGTCTTTTTAGATGTTATACAGGATTGCAGATCAGGATAATGGGCCTGAGACTTTGAACCTGCGGACGTAAGCATTAGTGTACGTCCTGTTATAGACAGAAATCCAAGTCTATGGCATCCATCTGAGTTAGTTTTTATAGTTTTGGTATTTGATTAGATGTCACATTTCTTCTGAATCGTCTTTTTAGATGTTGTTACGGGAATGCAGCTCAGGTTACTGGTCCTGAGACTTTGAACCCGACGGACGTAAGCATTAGTGTACGTCCTGTTATAGACGAAGACCAAGTCTATGGCAACCTTTCTGGTTTAGTTTTGTTTAGTCTGTTTACGAGGAACGTTAGACTCGTGGTCGTATGACCGTGACTATAGGGGTTCACGACCCTATAGTACACTATTAGATATAGACTTAGTTCCTATATCTTAGCTACTGGATGGTGCTACGTGACAGTGTCTTAGTTCCTACCTTAAATGGTAGCTCATTCGGAATTCGTTAACAGTGATGTACCTGTTATTGTGAATGGGGTCGTCTTTTGGTATAGACGATGGGTATCCGCAGTTATGGCTATAGGTTTATGTCAAAAAACTATATGCTTGGAATGAAGGAACCAGCTCTCGAATCCAGCAACCCGGCCACTTTATGATTGATGCAGCTCTCGTAAAGGTTAGGTCACTTGCCAACAAAACTTAGGAACGACTCACCTTTTAGCTTATGATCGAGGATCTCGTTTGTCCATTGGCGGGATTATTAGATCTAAATCTTGTAGAAAAGTAGATTTTTTATGATTTTTTTGGTCATTTTGGTCAAAATCATCAAGGAGATTTTTACTATGGATATGATTATATAACGGTTTTACAGGGGATTATAGGGGAAAAGATGGTTTTCGATTTTGCCGGTTTGACGATGGACAGTTGTTTTCTCGATGGATAGAGTTCTCATTTCTGTAGTTTTTTGATTTAGCCTCGTTACACCTGCGTGTGTCGTGGGCGCGTTAAAAAACATTTTTGTCTTAGTAAGTAAGAAATACTGTATTTCTAACTATACAAAACCTTATATCAGCAATTCATGGAGAAATAGTATTGCTCATGATCGGAGGATAGGATTCCTATTTTACGATCTTTGAGTCAATAACTCATTTCAACGAATTTCAATTTGTTAGCATGCTTCTAATTGAAATTCCTTATTTGTTAAGAATTATTTAATTTGACTTGGTCTTCTATAGTGATACGGAACCGACCAACCTGTCAAATTCTATAATCTCAAGAAATGAGTATCAAAATATTACTCATGAATAACTTCATTAGTTTTATATAGCATAGAAAATATATTTATTTTCTTTACTTCCAAGTTAGCACCTATTGTATGTTGATTGAAGACGGATACTATCTGTTAGGACGATTGTGTTTTGATAATAAAAATATAAATATTTTAATTATATAATCATAGATTATTAAGTAAATTTAAATTTAGACTTTAAGTTTAAAACATTAAAAGTAATTTAAAGATAATAGAAGTATACACTAACTGTAGCAATTGACTATTATAGACTTATATAGAGAAACTAATATTCCAAGGGATTTAGTTTATCTTCTAGAGGGGGAGAACTATTAGTCTATAGTAGGACATTGTCACAGTTATCTTCGTTATATAAAGGCTGGTGTTTACACTTATAGCTTATTTATATGCTACACAGCCGTATCTGAGAGAAAACATCGTGGCGGGATTTTCAATCAGTAGCTTGAGTAATGATGAGATTTGTAGAATATCGTTCATATACTAGACATGCTATAATGCAACGTTATTAGTACTGTTATTTTAATCACAGTTCTAATAGTTTAGAAACAAATGATGAGATTATTATAATTATTATTAAGCACGAACGGAACCTTAATAATAACATATTACACATTTTATTAAGAACGAACGGAACCTTAATAATAGTATCTCATCTTTATAGAAGCAACGTTATTAGTACTGTTATTTTAATTACAGTTTTAATAGTTCAGAAACAAACAACTAGATTATTGATTATTATTAAGCACGAACGGAACCTTAATAATAACAGTTTACACATTTTATTAAGAACGAATGGAACCTTAATAATAGTATCTAGTTGTTTCTAGTAGCAGTTGTAATAAGGATTCTGCAAGTTAGTAACACAGTCTACTAACTTTTGAAAGAAAAGTTTCCAGGATATATTTATTTAATCATAAATATACCTAACTTTTATAGTGATGTGTTTTAATTGAACACAAATCTAGGAGTAAATGAGAGTTAATGATAGGATTTTGCCGAGTGTGATCATGTATAGAATCTGGAATCTGAGGACGAGGTGAAATCGAATTCTTAATTGTAAAGACACATCAAATGTAATCAAAATCACTAAAGGTTTTTATTGTATTTGATATGAGTGTGGGGTTAAAAGTATGTCTGGCAAGTTAAGATCCTTTACTTTGAAGAATTAAAGGACCCTAGTGGTAAATGATTAGTTATTATAACGAGAGTATATAATAATGAATCAGGGAAGTAATTGAATTAAATTTATTAACTAATCCGTAAGGAATAAACAAGTACTTGCTTAATAATTAAATTATATCATAACACTGTATAATGGGTATTATTTATAACACATATATTTATCTTACTGCTGAGATAAATAGAATAGGTTCTAAATGTTTTCTATTGTGGTAGGATACAATTTTACAATGTTAGATATAATATTATTAAGGTTTACTGTAGTTGTTAGGATTAGTTATCAAAAAATATGATATATTAGGAGTATATACATATAAATAGCTTTAAATGTAAGTAATTAGCTCTTATTACATCTTGTAGTACTGATGTAATCACGGTAATCTATGGAACAAAAGTTACAGTAGTGTGTGAACGTTGTTTAATTTGGATACCGACTGTTACGATTTTAAGTTTATCGAACTTAAAAGCTAACTATCGAAGTAGACACTAACTAGGTATTTATAGTTATAGTTCAATATATGCAGAATAGCAGTCGGAAAGTGATATTTGTAAATTGAAGTTGAATAATTTACCAAATTAAGAACTTGAAATGTATCTAGGAATAAATTGATGCAAGGTACTAACACTTTTGTTGATGTTTATTATTGTTGAATATGACGTAATGCAACGGGTGTTTCGGTTATTGGTAATACCTGACCACGTATGAGCAGTCCCGTTGTCAGTAGCAGTCGTATTGAAGTGTTACGTTAATGAAACTAATAATAAAATCAGCAATAATTAGTTAAGTGCCTTCTAAAACTATACTACTAATGTTTAAGAGATTCCTTCAAATCTTTATTTATATTAGATTAGTATACTATGCTTGCGAAGCTATTGCCGGCATGAAATGGTCGCTGAAACAGACTCTAATAACCTTTTATCTTATAGCAGAGATAATATTAATTAGAGTGTTTACATCAGTTTCCTACATTTTGAAAGTAATCTTGGTAAATAACTAAGAGACAATGTATACAAATAGCCTCCGGGTACTTAGGAACAGGCCTGAGCACTTGATTTTAAGCTCAACGATATAATCCGAGCATTAGCGTGATAAAATCAAATATCAACCGTTTAGCGTGGTAAGGAACAAGTTTGAAGAACTCACGACTTAAATTATCAAATATAATCAAAATCTATATTATTTTAATAATAGATTTTTCTTCGAGAGGGGGAGAGAGTGATTATATTTGTAATGAGAAGTCTGTCTGACAAGTTAAGTAATTTGAGTAAAGTTCATGATTCAAATTATTCACCCGGTCGACAGGTGCAAAACTCACTATCAGAGTCGTATTCAGCTCATGATTTTAATAACATTAACATTTATGAGACTTACGTACTTCCCGTCAGGTAGTGAGTTCTGATATCGAAGAGAGTGACACTAGTAAAGGGGGAGGCAGGCAACCACTTACAGAGCCCTATTCCACAATGGTTAGCCATCTAAGCAGGTGAATTGGAAATTTTCTGGGTAGTTAAATTTACAAGAGGGGACTGTTCCGGTATTTCCTTTTTTTGTAGAGTCGGCGCTATATAATCTAATAAGACTCTTGCTTTGTTTGGACAGGTTCTAGAGTGATAATTTACAAGTTATATGTAAATAAGCACGTTATTAAGATTTAGCGTAGCCTAAATTTAATATAGAGCAGCACTTTTCGGTGTAAGTATTAGCCGGTAGCTGCGTTGAAGTTATGCAATGTATAATAGAGTGATGGTGTCAACTTCGAGGAAGAAATATTATGTCTTTCGAGTCGTCGGGCCGTATATGATTGTGGCGTATATTAACTCACAGACTATTTTAGGTTTGCAGTTGTAGGGTTGTAGTTCATTATTTATAGCGAATAGATTTAAATAATTAGCCAGTCAATTAATAAAATTTCAGGTAGTTTTACCGAGCAATAATTTAGATCCAGCGAGACGGTGCCTCTCGTTGAGCTTAATTAGATGGGCAAAGCTAGTATGTAATTGGTAATTTAAAGGTTCTCGCTATTAGAGATTTCCTTTAATAGTATGTTTTGACATTATTGGTGTTCCGGAGCTTAAGAGCAATAATTAAATTAGATGGTTGCTAATTTTCAATATTCGAGGAATATATGATAATGAGGTATGTATGATATGTAAAAATTGAATTGTGTTAGTATCTAAATCACTTAGCTTCATTTACTGGACAAATGGATTTAGATTTAGACAATTTATTTTTAGTTTTTAAATGTCTCTGCAGAAGATAGACGAGAACTATTAATAAAAATTTAGGTAGAGAAGTTTAAACTCTGAGAAGATTTACAGAGATATGCCGTCAGCCAGATGATTGATTAGGGATTCGAAGAAGTATGAAAGGTTCTGAGTTCTCTAACAGTTTAGAAAATCATAATATGATTTAAAATATTATAATCTTTAAAATAAAATGTAGATTATGAGATTTAAGAAATGAAAAGAATTGTTAGAATAACAATTAACTAATAGAGCATGAATTGGTATTGTTTATTATTCGTGAATATGACGTAATGCAACGGGTGTTTCGGTTATTGGTAATACTTGACCACGTATGAGCAGTCCCGTTGTCAGTAGCAGTCGTATTGAAGTGTTACGTTAATGAAACGAATAATTGAACAATAGTTATATCTTGCTCTTCAGTATTGTTGTTAATTTAGGGATTGAATGTAATTTTAAGTATCTTATAGACTCTAATTTTATAAAATTATAATCTGAGATTATGATACTATTGATATATAATGTATAGAGATGAATTGTGTTAGTATCTAAATCACTTAGTTTAATGGATTTAGATTTAGACAATTTACTTATCTTAGATATCATAGTTTCAGATTCTTTACGTTATCAGAATAATCCGAGATTTTATGATATAGCTAAAGAACGGAATTTGTTAGAATAACAACTAACTAATAGAGCATGAATTGGTATTAGTTATTATTAGTGAATATGATGTAATGCAACGGGTGTTTCGGTTATTGGTAATACTTGACCACGTATGAGCAGTCCCGTTGTCAGTAGCAGTCGTATTGAAGTGTTACATTAATGAAACTAATAATTGACTAATAGTTATATCTTGCTCTTCAGTATTGTTGTTGTTTAGACAGATTAGTGAGCATAACAATAAACTAATTTAGAATGAATTGGTATTGTTTATTATTCGTGAATATGACGTAATGCAACGGGTGTTTCGGTTATTGGTAATACCTGACCACGTATGAGCAGTCCCGTTGTCAGTAGCAGTCGTATTGAAGTGTTACGTTAATGAAACGAATAATTGAACAATAGTTATATCTTTCTCAACAGTATTATTGTTATTTATACTTCTGAGTTCTTTCCAGCCATCATTTACTTAAGGATTATTCTAATCACTATTTTGAAGCATTATGATGTTCAAACTTTGTCATTTATAGTATAGAAATGAGGAATTATTGCGCAAGTCTCAATTTCAATGGAGATTGAATAAGGTTTGTTTAGGAACTAGTTATTCTAAGAATACGTAGTTTGTTTAATAACATAGTGCAACATTCTTAAGAGATTGTAATTTAGAATCGTGTTATCTGTCGGGAGAGTTTGAGCTAAATATTGTAAATATCTGCAATTGACAGTAGCATTGTGAAGCAACCTTTTGGTAAATAGTCACAATGCTATGTTTAGTAATTTGTGTTTAAGCATAAAATCAGTAACAAATTATGGACAATATAAAAAGATATTCTGGTTAGTTATCAAACTTTGGAGACAGTGTCTTCTCAAATTAATCGTTTACGTTAACTATTGTAAATAGATAAGACTGTCAGTTCTACTGTGATAAATCTAAGATCACAGTATTACAGATAGCAACTTGTTCTAACTGGTCTAATGATAACAAGTTGTGTTATGAAGTCTTTAGCTATTCTGGTTAGTTAGTAAAGGATTAATTTAGTTATGTATCACTAGATTGTCAAGTATCGAAAAGCGAAGATCAGATCCAATGCTTGGATTGAAAATAACGAATTTTTTTGGGCCTGCATGTATCTAGGGTGGTCTTGAGACCAACGAGTTAGATTGAGGTCTTACATTCAATATTATCATTTGATTGAGTTTCTTGAGAATTAATTGGAACAGTAGTTCTTGCTAAGAATTATAACCCTACAACAAAAAATAACTTTAGCTCAAGTAAACACCTCAATAAATCGATTATGCCAAGACATTAAGAAATGAATTATTATAAACAAACATAGTATTGATTTATAATACGTTTCTTTAGTTGAAGGAGTACATAATACAGTCCTGCGAATCTTGATTATAGCGTTCTGTAGATTTATTAGTTAAAGTTTAGTCTGAGAATATCTCTAATAGAGTTTTTAAGTCAGTTCATAATTAGACGATGAAAGCTCTTAATATTTCAGTGATTGATGTTAAAAGCTATGTTTTAACGAATGAACGGTGGTTGGGACGTATCTGTCGAAAACTCCTTTAGACATCCAAGCCTAATAGAAGATTTTTACTGGCTCGTGTAACTTATCTTCTATTTTAGATCTATCTATGCATCTTTGCTTTTCATATTGTAATTAATTTTGACAATTTTTCAGATTTAAAAAATCTTCAAAAAGTGTCAAAATGTTAAAAAAATCATCAAAATATGAAAAAATATGTAATTTTTAAAACAACTTTTCTAAAAAAGTTGTTTATAAAAATTTTCAAGCCTGCTGGCAGCTGATGCAAAAAAAGATAGATTGCCCCTCTTTTAATCAATGTGTATGTCTTGCGCACTAAAGGCTTGGATCATACGTTCGATTGACACTAATATAAATAAATAAATAGTTAATACTTTACTAAGTATACGGCTCTCTAAAGAGTATACTTAGTAAAAATATAACTACAAGAAAAGTGTCAATTTTCAGATTTCTGGAAATGACACAATTTCATAAAATTTCGGTCTTTCAATATATTAAATCATCGATTAATATATTATGTTAATTGGGACTAGCCTGCTAATCCCAGATTAACATAGCAACTTTAGCTTATGATCATGCGCCGTTTTCACAATTTTTCTTTATTTTTCGATTTAACTGGCTGGATCTATTCGCAAATTTCCGGATTTTGGTCAAAAATGGCCATTTTTAATCTAAAATCTCTGATTTTTAAGTATTTCTATATAAAGATAAAGTAAATGTAAGGCTCTTTTATGGTATTTTACTGGTATTTTACTGTAATTTGGGTTTTTAATGGTAAATCGTTGATTTTCGGTCATTTTGGCAAAATTGCCGAAATTCATATATTTCCCTACATTTTTGAAAATCGTTAAAATCTATCAAAATAGCTAAAATCTCAATTATTTAAGATTTTACTATTTAGTAACAGGTAATATAGGCTTTTATCATTGATTGTTTTAGGCTATATTAACGATTTATCTAATTATAGGGGTTTTTCAGTAATTATTTTATTACAAAATCGACCAAAATCTCTAAAATGACCATTTTAGCCATTCTCTCTATTTCATTATAATAAGCCAGTTAATATGGGATTCTCTTATGTATTATTGTCTATTTTAGCCGTTTTGACTGTTTTACCTGTTTTGGCCGTTTTTGGCCATTTTAGCCTATTTTGCCTATATTGCCATTTTTCATGTATTTACCTGTAAAAACCGAAAATCGACGATTTATCTAAAAATCGTAGATTTTTGATTAAATTACAGATATTTTGAATTATGTGTTTTATTATATTCATATAGGCCCTATAATATATAGCTTAACGTGATTGTTTGTTAAACTTTAGGAAGACATTTTATGGTTTCTAGCTGATTTAGACGATTTTTGACGATTTTTCACGATTTTAATACGTATTAAAATCGTAGAAATCGTCTAAAAATGACGATTTTTCCATGATTTTCCTGGATTTCTCTAAATCTTGTCTTAAAGATCTTTCCTTTAGACCTTATATTGTCCTAGTCTGTCACTTAATGTCTGTATGGAGTCTATCTCTAAAATGGCCATTTTGGCCAAAATCGGTCGTTTTATACTGTATTATCTACGATTTTAATACGTATTAAAATCGTGAAAATCGTAAAAATGTCGAAGGGGGTACCCTTCGACTTTTTGTCGATTTTAGGGTCAAAAAGTGGTCAGACGGTCTCTGGGACAAGGTAAAGTAGGGTCGAAAATGGCCAAAATCGTGTTTTTACCTATCAGCTTCTAGTATGGTTTTTTTACAACTTTTTTACTGTTTTTTTCACTTTTTTCACTTTTTTGACGATTTTACCGTTTTTTCTAAAAAATCGACTATTTTATTACTATTTTACCTATATCTGTAAAAATGATGATTTTTGTTAAAACGATTTTACAAAAATCACCATTTTTTGACAAAAATCATAGAAATAAGAAAAAGATGATAATCAAAAAAATTAAAAAAGAGAATTTTTTGATTTTTTTCATTTTTTACGATTTTTGACGATTTTTGACGATTTTTAGTAAAATATGTAAAATTGTTAAAATTATGTTTATATTCTTTTATATTACTATAGCATATTGCTTGGTTTGTAGATTTTAAAAATATTTGAATGATTTTGTTAAAAAATTTACGATTTTTGTGATTTTTTTTCAAAAATTTTCAAAAATTTCACTTTTTTATAAAAAATTTTCAATTTTTTTGAAAAATCGTACTTTTTTATTTTTATTACTTTACTACTTTTCTTACCTTTTTGGTAAATTTACTAAAATCCTTAAATGTCAAAAAACGACGTTTTTTTGATGAATTTTGTAATTTTCGTGTTTTTGTAGTTTAAAACTCTAGAATTTTGCCAAAATCCTTAAAATCCATGAAATGGATTTTATAAAACTCTCCTACAATGTGCTACAGTACTTTTAAAACTTTATCTCATTTTATGAGATTTTGGCAAAATTGACGATTTTTGACGATTTTTGACGATTTTTGACGATTTTTCACGATTTTAATACGTATTAAAATCGTAGAAATCGTCTAAAAATGACGATTTTCCATGATTTTCCTGGATTTCTCTAAATCTTGTCTTAAAGATCTTTCCTTTAGACCTTATATTGTCCTAGTCTGTCACTTAATGTCTGTATGGAGTCTATCTCTAAAATGGCCATTTTGGCCAA
>Ga0210041_1003547_pt1 | contig 12065 bp, 9 predicted proteins | sample CryGeymeta201503_FD_183973 | JGI IMG/M metagenome (GOLD analysis project Ga0210041, IMG submission 183973) | Groundwater microbial communities from Crystal Geyser aquifers in Utah, USA - Crystal Geyser metaG 2015-03 (SPAdes) (version 2) | ecosystem: Environmental > Aquatic > Deep subsurface >... | reverse complement strand
AGCTGGAGCTGCTGACCGAGTACAACCTGCCGGCCATGGACAAACAATATCCCCAGACCCTGGAGCGGCCCCTGTTCGTCCCGACCCGTCGCCCCGCCCCGCCGATCCCGCCGCCACCGCCGCCGCCCAAACCGACCATGAAGAAAGGGCAGTTCCAGTTGATGGGGGTGATGATCGATGCCGCCGAGAGCTACGCCATGCTGCGCGATGTGGCCAGTGGTAAGTCGCGTATGGTGCAAAAAGGCCAAACGATCAATGGCATACTTGTCCAATCGATGGAACCGGAACGGGTGACCCTCACTCAATACGATGATGCGGAGGTTATTACCTTGAAGCTACAGCCCAGCCCGAAGGTGACTCAGCCGGCTAGAGTGAGCGTTCCTCATCCCACTCCCGTTTCCGCCAATAATCCCAGGAATTCACTGGGCGAAAAGCGCGGCAGGGCGGCGCGGCAGACCCTACCGGCCTTGATAAACATACCTGGCCAGCATCCGACGCCATAGACCCATTAGTGAGATAAGCGAAAATAACCCCCATGAAACCCCGAGACCACCATCAAATAAAGTTCCAACCGGGCGTTGCGTTGACAGTGCTTAGCATCGCCATGGCCGGTTGCGCCACCTCGTCGAAGATCGCACCGGACAAGGAAGATATTGGCGCCGCCGCTCTGGCGCACCGCTATACCACCAGCATCGCCAACGGCGCCGACAAGGCGGCGGACGATAAAGCCCGGCTTTATCCAGGTACCGGAGTGGTGGTAAAGGCGCCCAAGCCGATGGTGATCCAGCAACAAGGCGGCGAGCTGACACTAAGCTTCGAGGGTGCAGACCTGCGCGAAGTGGTCAAGACCATCCTGTCCGACATCCTGAAACAAAGCTACATCATGGACCCCAGGGTCGGCGGCACGATCACCCTGCATACCAAGCGACCCATCGCCAAATCCGCGCTGCTGCCCACCCTGGAAACCGTACTGCGGATGAGCGACGCGGTACTGATTCACCAGGAAGATGGCGTCTATCAGGTTGTTCCCGCCAGCCTGGCCGGCAAGGGCAATCTGACGCCGCAACTGGGTGAAGTTGGCAAGCCTCTGCCCAGCGGCTACAGCATCCAGGTGGTGCCGCTCAAATTCATCGGCGTGGCGGACATGACCAAACTGCTTGAGCCGCTGGGTATCGGCCCAGGCGCGGTGCGCATGGACCCCTTGCGCAATCTGCTAATCCTCTCCGGTACCGAGCCCGAGCTTAGGCATATGTTGGAAACCATCGATATGTTCGATGTGGACTGGATTGCGGGGATGTCGGTTGGTCTGTTTACCCTCAAGAATGTCGAGGCCAAGACGGTCGTCGACGATCTGGCCAAATTGTTCGGCGATAAAAACATGGGGCCCTTGGCCGGCGCCCTGCGCATCGTGCCGATCGAGCGGCTCAACGCCTTGCTGGTGGTAACGCCCCAGGCCAAGTACCTCGATGAAGCGAAAACCTGGGTCGAACGTCTGGATCGCAGCGGCGGGGTCACTGGCGGCCAGCAGTTGTATGTCTATCAAGTTCAGAATGGCAAGGCCGAGGAGTTAGCAAAACTGTTGAACGAGGCCTTTGGCAAGGCGGCGGCGCAAAAAAACCTGCCCGCCCCTACGCTGGCGCCTGGCCTGGCTGCCGCTGAAGTTAAAAATGCGCAGCCTGTCAAACCCGTGCAGGAGGCCCAGCCCAGGCCCGCAACCGGCGACGGCGTGTCGTTGCCGAAGGATGTACGGATCATCGCCGACAAGAACAACAATGCCCTGCTCATCGTCGCGTCGGCCGGCGATTACGACATGATCGAATCCGCCCTGCGCAAGCTTGATGTGGCGCCCCGGCAAGTCCTGATCGAAGTTACCATTGCCGAGGTCACGCTCACCGGCGAACTCAAATATGGGCTTGATTGGGCCATCACCAACGGGCCGAACATCAGCGGCAAGATGAACAACTTCGGCATCGCATCGGCGCTGCCGTTTTCTTACTCATGGACCAGTGCCGCCGGTAACATCAAGGCCGTCTTGAATGCGCTGGCGAAAGACTCCAAGCTCAAGGTCGTCTCATCGCCCCACATCACCGTGGCCGACAACCAGAAGGCCTCCATACAGGTGGGTGACCAGGTGCCCACGATCAGCCAGACCGAAAGCACCTCCACGACCACCACCGGGGTCATTCAAAGCGTGCAGTATCTGAACACCGGGGTGCTATTGACGGTGACGCCGCATGTCAACGCGGGTGGCCTGGTGACCATGGACATCAATCAGGAAGTGAGTAATGCCGCTTCCACCACGACCTCCACCATCAACTCCCCGACAATCTCCAAGCGGACCGCGCAAAGCACCGTCACGGTCCAGTCCGGGGAAACCCTCATCATGGCCGGGCTCATCAGCGACCAGGACACCCACGCCACCTCCGGGCTGCCTTTACTCTCCAGGCTCCCCCTGTTAGGCGGCCTGTTCGGCTCGCTGGACGACAACCACAACCGCACCGAGTTAGTTATTCTGATTACGCCGAGGGTCATGAAGACCTCAGTTCAGGCATCGGAAATCACCGATGAATACCGGAGCAGGATGGTCAATCTGGAAGACATGCTCAAAACCCTGAACAAAAACCGGGCGACCAGCATGGCCGACCCCGAAACGGGCCTGCCGGTCAAGCTCGATGCGCCGCCATCCGACACCGGCCCCGCGCCAGTCAAGGACAGGAAGGCCAAATCGGCCGCCAAGGAAAAAAATGCCGCGCAAGTCCGCTGATGGGTCAACATATCAATGTCGTTCCTGTGGCGTGGCGCCATGTTCATGGAACAACATAGGGCGGCCCATGGCCACCATGCACCCGGCGTCGTCGCGACAGGCTCGGCCCGTTTGTGCGGGTTGTTTCACGCCCAGTTGCCGGCTAAATTAAAACCATGAAACCATCCACAGGACTTCTCGCTGGGCTATTGGTGCTGTTGTCGTCGCCGGCATCGGCGGATGTCTACGCCTATCGGGACGAAGCGGGCATAGAGCACTTCACCAACGCCCCGGCGGATGACGATCGCTTCAAGGTCATTGTGGCGCTGCTTAAGGAAGAGGGTGCGACTACCCGTGCGCAGGTCGTCCCGGTAGTGGGCAATGTCGCTCTATACGCCCCGCTGATCGAGGCGGCCGCAGCGAAATACAAGGTCGAGAAGTCGCTCCTTCATGCGGTCATAACGGCGGAATCCGGCTACAATTCGGCTGCTGTGTCTAAGGCTGGTGCCGAGGGACTTATGCAACTGATTCCGCAAACGGCCAAACGCTACGATGTGTCTGATGCCTTTGACCCGGTTCAAAATATTCACGGGGGCGCCCAATATTTGCGCGATCTGCTCAACCTGTTTGCGGGGGATACCGAGTTGGCCCTTGCCGCCTACAATGCGGGCGAGGGCGCGGTGATGCGACACGGCAGGCAGGTGCCTCCCTACCGTGAAACTCGGGCATACGTGCAAAAAGTAATGGGGCTATTCCGGCGGTTACAAGCGTCGCTTTGAGCAACAGCGGGGTATCCTGTGTTAAAAAAGGCTTGGAGATCAAATGGAGCATCCAGAAAATGCTGAAATTCAATAGTTTTATTTTTATTGCGGGTATGCTTAGCGGTTGTAGTGTCCTGCCAGGCAAAGATGTGCCGGTAGAGCAGCAAGTCGCCGGGCGTGTGCAGTCTTATTGGAATGCGACGGTCACAGGCGATCACAAAACCACATACGGTTTGATGACCCCCGGCTACCGGGAGCGTCTCAGCTACGAACAGCATGTGGCGCTGTCACAGCCATTCGCTAAATTTTTATCGGCGAAGATATTGAAGGTTGACTGTGCTCAGCCTAACTCTTGCCAGGTTGATATACAGCTCATCTACAAGGATATAAATATTGGCAAGAGGGTCATTAAGGGAGAACAAAGTTCTACTTTCCAGGACCGCTGGATACAAGAAGATGGCCGTTGGTGGCGTTTCCCGCCTCGTTAACGGCTGGAGTATGTTAGACTTTGCCCTGTTTTGTAGTAGCAGAGCGCTTACGTAAGCGTGAGCTTACGTAAGCGCGTATTATTGATATCGGTTTTCTTGGCATTGGGTTGGTGTAATCGGGCGTGAGTTGTATCGAACAGGTGTTTTTTTGTTGTTTGGATGCAACAGGAACGGTGGGCCAGATGCAGGTTAAAGGGTATCAAATGCTTGACTTGGCTCGGGTGCGTTGTGCGATACTTGCCCCCACGAGTCTGGGTAGTGAGCCCGGCTTGTTGTTAGGCTCAGAAATTTCTTCTCAACCAAAAAAAGGAACCATGCGATGAAGATGAAGATTCTCTCCGCTGCCTTGCTCGCCAGCCTCGGTGTTGCAGGCTCAGCACAAGCTGTATACGTCAATTCTGACGGTACCGGCCAAGTGCTATTGTATCCGTATTACACGGTCGAAAATGGCTACGAAACCTACGTCAGCGTGGTGAACACCACCAATGTCACCAAGGCCGTTAAGGTGCGTTTCCTGGAAGGCATGAACAGCCAGGAAGTGCTTGACTTCAACCTCTATCTGTCGCCGCATGACGAGTGGGTCGGCAAGATTTTCAAGACCGCCACTGGCGCGGCTATTATGACGCCGGATACCTCATGTATCGCCGGTAATGCACTGCCCGCAGAAAGCGCTGGCGGTCAACCGTTCGTCAATTACCAGTATTCGACTGACACCATTAACAACGGCCCTGATCGTGCTCGCGAGGGTTACCTTGAGCTGATCGAAATGGGCGTTGTCACTGATGCTACCTTGGTAAAAGCTATTGCTCATGTGGGTCCGATGGGTGCGCGCGCTCCGTTCGATTGCCCAGCAGTGCGTACTGCTGCCAAGACCGGCGGCAGTCTGAACAATGGCATTGGCATCATCACTGGCCCCACGGGTGGTCTGTATGGTTATAGCTCGTATATCGCCGTGGGTAGCGGCCTGCGTACTACCGTGGATGCAGTGGCTCTGGGCGATTTCTATGGGGAACTGAGTGGCCCTCATCACACTGCACCTGGCAGCCTGCTGCCTACCTTGTCAGACGTTGGTACTGATGGCGTGCTGATCAGTAACGGTCGGACTGCACTATTTACTCCCGACGGCACTCGTTCACAAACGGTCGACTCGGTGTCTGCTGTGCTCATGCGTAGCGCAATCATGAATGACTACATCGTTGACGCCGGCCGTAACTCCAGCACTAACTGGGTGGTAACATTCCCCACCAAACGTTTCTATGTAAACCGCACGATCGGCCAAGCGCTGACCCCGTTTGCTCAGGACTGGGATCCGAGGTTGACCGAGTCTTGCGACCCGATCAAGGTGGATTACTGGGATCGCGAAGAGGACACCACCTCCGTTAAGGAAGGCGACTTCTCTCCGTTGCCCCCGGGTAACCCTGGTCTGAATCTGTGCCATGAAGTCAATACGGTCTCTATCAACCGTAACGACGTAGGCTCGGCTAACACCCTGTTTGGCGCATCATTCACCAATTATGCCATTCAACTTGATCCGGGCTATGACTTGGGCTGGCTGCACATGACCTTTACCGGCGACGTCGACGATAGTGGTACAAACTATGATGCAGGCGTCGCAACGTTGCCGGATAACCAAAGAAATACCCTGTTCGGTCTGCCGGTTATTGGCTTCGCTGCCTTTACCAGCGAAAATGTAGTTGGTGGCGGTTTGAGCAACTACATGGGTAGCACCGTCCACAAGGCTGAGGCACCTGAATCTGCTGGACAGATAAAATGATATCTTGACTGGCTAAATGCTGGTATTCAAAACGGGTGCATATGCACCCGTTTTTTTTGTTGATGCGCTCGGCTAGGAAAAGCGTAACCGAACGGAGGGAGCGCGTTTTAGGTGTCTTGAAATATGCAGGAAGACGAAGGCAAAGGGCGGTACTGTGCTAATGAAACCGCTGGTCCATTTTGCTGCCGCTCCTGTCGGATGCAACAGGCGGATTAGGCAAAGCTGGTGTAACTTGAAAGTGGCAACTGTGTGGTTGTGCAGTCGGAGTGATTAGCTATATCGTCTATGGACGCTGATAAGCGGAACCAATTCGATTTGGCAAAGTCTTTTTAGAAGTTGCTAGTTAAGTCGTTATACACAGGCGGATTTGCAGCCGATTCATCATAAGTCCGACAGACTCCTGGGCTCCCGCATAGGTGGAAGCGACGAAATAGCAGTAAAAGCGCTTTATAGTGGTCTTTCGATTTTAAAAGGGGTTTTTGATATGTGGCTAAAATCTAAGCTTCGGTTTGCGGTAGCTATACTGGCATCTGGCCTGATTATGGATATGGCGTTGGCCGCTCAATATAACTGTGCCATTGTTCCCGAGAATGCAGTTATCGTCGCGGGGCAGACCGTGACCTTGACGGCAACTTGTGACACAACATCGTCACAGCCATTGACTTCAGTCAACTGGGCCATGGATGGTACATCGGTGACGGGTGATGTTCCGGTTACCCAGGTCACCGCAGGGAATCCTGTTTTGTACACCACGCCGGTGGGGGCTGGCAGCGGAACATACCTCTTCACCATGACCGGCTTGGATTCGGCGACAACGCCGAATGACTATGTTAGTGGTACGACGACGGTTGTGGTTAAACCAGCCAATGTGGTTGCAAAGGTGCAAACAGGACAGGTAAATACCGTCAATGGTGTTTGTGGCAATGCTAATGGCGCGTCCACGCAAGCAATGCCTTCCACGTCAAATCAATGTAGTAGCGGCAATGTCGCCCTGGCCATTACTACGCCCAGTGGTTTTTCCTGGTCATGTCTCAGCCCCAACAGTGGACAGGATGCCTCTTGCTATGCAGTGCGGGGGTATACGGTGACAGCGTCGGTCAACGGCTCGGGTGGTACGGTTTCTCCTTTGTCGCAACCTGTCGCGTCAGGCGGGACCGCGACCGTGAGCGCAGCGCCTGATTCAACCTATGCAACTACCTTTAGCTCTAACTGTGGTGGCAGCCAATCAGGTAATAACTACACCACAGGAGCGGTCACATCGACTTGCACTGTTACCGCTACATTTAGTCAGAATATGAATGGCGTGTGTGGCTCGCAAAAAGACCAAATGACGACATCGGCACTCAGCTCGACTAGCCCAAATCTTTGTTCTAGCGGGGCAGTGACGCAATTCAGCGCAAATACCAGTGGTGCGCAATGGACTTGTCAAGGATCGGGGACAGGCAGCTCGCCGAGTTGTTCGGCGCCTATGGGATATGCTGTGACAGCCAGTGGCAGCGATGCCAATGGCAATAGTGTCAATAGCGCATTCCAAAGCCAAACGATACAAGCGGGACAGGTGGCGACTATCAACGTGACCTTAGCTACCGGTTACACGGCAAACGTTGATGCGAACTCGACCTGCCCAAGCGGTACATGGTCGTCCGCAACCACCTACAGAACGGGTGCAATTAGCGCTCCGTGTAATGTTACGCTGAACTATGCCAAGCAAAGCGCCGGTATTAGTTGCAATGGTAAAACAATGCCGGGTACCGTAGTTGAAGTGGTGACAAAAGAGATGGCGGCTGGATTGCCAAGGTTGGCTTACACACCGAAAAACGGTGATGAGGTTTACGCGTTCCAGATCACGACCCCTGCGACTGGACAGTTTGTAAAAAACCTATCATCGACTAAATTGACCGACAGTATGGGCGGTAAGCGAGTAGTGATATCAAGCTGCCGTGGTGATTATGATCCTACTGGGAAAGTGCCTGGCTGTGCAAGACTGGCCACGGAGGCGACTACGGTAACTGCTGTGGTTGGATATCCAGCAAACCAGGTTAATTCCAATTATTATTGCCTCCTGCAACCTGGACAGACCTATTGGGTTAATGTCTCAGCAAGAGCTAATAAAGATCAGGCAACTGCAAATTGCACAAAATCAACTCAATGCAAATTCTATTTTGAAGGAAATTGAGAAAGTGTTGAGGTAATAGGCCCGGCCTTGCGGCCGGGCCTTTGTTATTAAAATAGGTCCTGATGAATATGGTTAATGGAGTCTGAAATTGCACTATAAGAACTTTGTATGTTTTTTATTTTCGATGTTGTTGGCAGCGGTGGCAACGCTGGCTCGTGCAGAGTCTGTAGAGGGCCAGAAAGTGGTGATTCAACATGGCACTGTCAAGGTTACGCAAGACGAAGTTAAGCAATATATTAAACTGAACGTGCCACCCGAGAAGCAGGATGTCTTCGTTTCGGACCGAAAACGAGTTGAGGATACTGTATTTGGTATGTTTGTAACTCGTGAATTGGCAAATGCTGCCATTGGCAGGGGGCTAAGTGAGGAAGAACGGCTTGAATTGAATGAAGTAACAGCCCGCACGCTATCCAAGCTACAACTAAATCATATTTATGAGCACGCCATAAAGCCTGACTTCACAAAATTGGCTAAAGAGTCCTATTTGGGAAGGATAGACAAGTTTACCGTACCTGACACAATCCATGTAAAGCATATCCTGATTTCAATGGATGGACGTTCGGACACGGCGGCGTTCGAGCGCGCAAATGAAGTTCTCACAAAGTTGAAATCTAACGATAAACCATTTTCTGACCTGGCAATTGAATATTCCGACGATCCATCAGTCAAAGACAACAAGGGTGACTTGGGCAACTTCACTCATGGCAGAATGGTTAAGCCATTTGAGGATGCTGCTTTTGCGTTGGTAAATATAGGCGATATAGCTGGACCAGTTAAGACGAAATTTGGCTACCATATTATTCAGCTTGTAGCAAAAGAGAAAAGTCATACACGCCCATTTGAAGATATAAAGCAAAGATTGATCGAAGAACAGAAATCTGCATACCGAAAGCAGCTGGTCAATGCGGAGGTCGAGCGCTTTAAAAATCTTAAAGACGTGAAACTTGATGATAAAGTGCTGTCCGAGTTGGTCGTTAATCCATTGGCGCAACTTCGAAAAGACTGATGATCAGACCATGCTACCTGATGCCCTACGCCTGGATGAACGTAGGGTGTGGGTACTTGGTTTCTGGTATTGTGAAACACAAAATAACAATTTTGGCCAATTTAATTAGTTTCTATGTATCATGGACCACACATATGACGTAGCGATTGATCTGCGAAGTGTTTCTAAAAAATATCAAATATATGGGCGTCCGTCAGATCGAATAAAAGAGATACTTGACCCACGTAAAAAAAAATATCATAAGGTTTTCCATGCTCTTGAAGATATAAACCTAAGTATTGCAAGGGGTGAGTCTTACGGCATAATTGGTAAAAATGGGTCTGGTAAATCCACTCTATTGCAAATAGTTGCAGGCGTGATTAGCCAAACCTCGGGGGCGGTAAATGTTAGTGGGCGTGTTGCATCGTTGTTAGAGCTTGGGGTTGGGTTCGATTCTGAGAGCACAGGTATAGAGAATATAGCCACCTATTTTGCTATTAATGGAGTTAGCCGATTTGAGGCTGCCAAAAAATTAGATGATGTAGTACGTTTCGCTGATATTGGCGATTTTATATATCAGCCGATTAAACTTTACTCGAGCGGAATGTTTGTAAGGCTGGCATTCGCATGTGCCTCGCATATTGATCCGGATATTTTCATTGTGGATGAAGCGCTCGCTGTTGGTGATTTGCGCTTTACACAGAAATGTTTCAATAGGTTACGCGAGTTTGTAAAAGGTGGTGGCACCTTACTATTCGTATCGCATGACATGGGCGCCGTTAGGTCTATTGCGAACAAAGCAGTGTGGATCGACCAGGGAAAGATCCGTGAGATGGGGTCAATCCGACATGTCACGGATAATTATATAAGTTATATGATTTATGGTGACAACAATGTAATGGCTGCACATGAGTATATGTCGACACGAGCCATGGTTTCATCGATAACGGGTGCGAGTGAACCATGGACGCAGATAGATCAAAGTAACTACACTATCTTCAATGGAGCAGAGGTTCTCGGTGTGGCTATAAGGGCAATCGATGCTAATCAGTTGCAACCTGGAGTATTTATAGGCAATGAATTTATTGAATATGCAATAAAAATTAGATGCGGAGTTGCGATTAATAAACCGATGGTTGGAGTGGCATTATTAAACGAGAAAGCGGCTACAGTCTTTCACTATAATACTAATATATATGAACAGGTCATGCCCGATATAAATGTTGGAGATATATATGTTTTCAGATTGAAGTTTAGATTGCCAAACTTAGCTCGTGGTAAATATAATTTTTACACTAATGTTGTCGATGGCGACTATGAAAGTAACAATTCTCTATGCATGCTGAATGGTATCTGCGAATTTGAAGTGGTTCCTAATGGTCAGTTTGGAAAATTGGGAGGGCTTGTTTATATTGAATCACCATCTTTTTGTGCGGATTTGCTCGCTACATGAGGTAACCATGCTTATAACCAAGTAAGAATGTCAGTGAGAGTGAGCGTTATTTGATGCCTATCCGGTTGATACTCTCAAAATTAATGGAAATTTCGATGAGGGCTATTTGAGTATGAAACGCGTGCTGGCAGTTGGTGCTTTCGAGCGTGACAATCTGGGTGACATACTGTTTTACTTCCTGATTCGCAAGCTTTTCGAGAAACATCACGTTAGGCCGGCAGGTGCCATATATGGTGATATGCGGTCCTATTTTGGTGAAGTGGTCTTGCCATATAACCATCTTCTAACGATTCATACATGGGATGTGGTAGTTGTGGTGGGTGGGGAGATCGGCGGTGTGGATATCGATAACGCCCTGCAGATGGCATTGAACAAGGAAAATGAGGCAAGCTTCCTCGGTATGTTAGACCGCAATTACTCTAGGCGTTTTTTGGCGTGTGTAGACTATAATCAAATGGCCTACCTTCCGGATGTGCGATCTTTCGAACATAATCAGGATGCCGTTTATTATATTAACTCAATTGGTTTGTCCAAGCTGGCACAAATAGGTTCACATCCTTTTGTGGCCAAGACGGTCGAGTTATTGAAACAGGTAAACCGGCTTTCCGTGAGAGATGCGACGACTCAATCATATCTTGAATCATCCGGGATCAAAGCAAGGCTGGCACCTGACTGCATTCATGCACTGAGCCGTTATTTCCCTGGTGAACTGGAGAACCTGCCAATATCTGGCGATCATGGCTATCTGGTTTTTCAGATGATTGGCGATCTGGTGGAACGTTGGGACTATCGACACGTTGCGCTAGCACTCACTCATGTGGCTGCAAATCATCGGCTAAATGTGATTTTTCTAGCTTCGGGCACTGCCAATCATCACGATAATTACGCGCACTATGTACGTCTAGCCTATCAGATGCGTGAAATTGATGAAAATATCAATGTAGATGTGCTTTTCGACAGGAACGTTTTTGCTATAGCATCCCGCATTCGATCAGCATCATTGTGGATCGGCACATCGTTACACGGCTGGGTGCTTTCTATGTCTGCGGGTGTGCCTAGGGTGGCATTGAAAAATGACAAGGTAGCGCCCTATGCAAGGTTGTGGGATGGTTTATTTCCCGTTGATGTCGGCCTCGACGAGCTTGAAGATGCCTGTGCACAAGCGCTGACTGTGCCCGCGCATATTCGGCACGAATTGGCTTCGCATGTATCGGAAAAAGCGGATGAAAACATCAAGGACATGTTTGGGGAGTATTTGTGAAAGGTCACGACGAATCCATGGATGATTTAGTCTTGCTTATTGAGCAGGATCGGGCAATATTTTTTGATCTGGTGAATAGTTATGAGAGCAAGCTGAAACGTAATGAGGAAGAAATCGCCATGTTGCGTCGGCAGGTTTCTGAATTGATGCAGGTGGCTCCGACGCACGAACAGGAGTTGCCTGGTGGCCGTTGCGCTGTGTTATGCAGGAAAGTCTCGGTTTTATTCCTGGGTAGAAGTAGGACAGCCCGATAGCATCGGATATTTGGATTGTGCAACATCTTTTCTGTAAAAGTTTGCAGGCGATTCCATTGGGATGATGAGATCAGTCTTTCAAGTTGAGATAGATTTTGCCTGTCATCCAGTCTTCGTCGCACTCGGCGAGAAGTGCCGAGACGAGGCGGAGGCAGGACGCGGTGTTGGGG
>Ga0210041_1003541_pt1 | contig 12076 bp, 10 predicted proteins | sample CryGeymeta201503_FD_183973 | JGI IMG/M metagenome (GOLD analysis project Ga0210041, IMG submission 183973) | Groundwater microbial communities from Crystal Geyser aquifers in Utah, USA - Crystal Geyser metaG 2015-03 (SPAdes) (version 2) | ecosystem: Environmental > Aquatic > Deep subsurface >... | reverse complement strand
TACTGAAACCGGGTTTGCAACGCGGAAAACCTGTAAGGGTATCGTACAACCTACCTGTGAAATTTACACTGCAATAGTGATCTCATAAAATAGGATAGAAAGCCGTTTCATTTTGAAGCGGCTTTTTCTGTTTTGCAAGTGTCTCTTTTATGTTGAATTGCCTAAACTTTCGGGTTTATGAAAGTGGTTCCACACCACGGCCGCTTTGTCCTGGCCAATCACTGCGGTGAGATCCTCTTCAGAAGCGGTCATAATGTTCTTCACTGATTTTAATTCCAGGAGTAGTTTTTGGGTAGTGTGCTTCCCTATTCCTTTAATTTCGGTAAGCTCCGACTTGATGGTTCCTTTCTCCAACCGTTTGCGATGATGGGTGATACCAAAACGATGGGCCTCATCGCGGAGTTGTTGAATAATTTTGAGCGATTCGGAAGTCTTGTCCAGGTAGATGGGTACTGAATCATTTGGAAAATAAATTTCCTCCAGCCTTTTGGCAATACCAATGATGGCAATTTTACCATATAAATTGATGCTTCTTAGTGCCTTGACCGCCGCACTCAGTTGTCCTTTGCCACCATCTACCACGATAAGCTGAGGCAGGGGTTTTTCCTCGTTCATTAATCGGCTGTACCTGCGGACTATGATTTCTTCCATGGAGGCGTAGTCGTTGGGGCCTTCAACGGTTTTAATGATAAAATGGCGGTAGCCCTGCTTGTTGGGTTTGGCATTTATAAACTGCACCATGGCTGCTACCGGGTAATCACCTTGAAAGTTTGAATTGTCGAAACATTCAATTTGTGTGGGTAACTCACTGAGGTGCAGGTCGGTTTTCAGCTGGTTTAAGATCCTGTTTTTGTGCCTGTCGGGGTCAACCAAATCGCGTTGTTTTTGGCGATCAAGTTTGTAAAGCCTTGCATTTCTCTCACTTAGATCGAGTAGCTGTTTCTTGTCGCCCCTTTGAGCAACCGTAAATACTACATCCGGGATTTCAATATCAGGCAAAAACGGAACAATAACCTCCCGGGAGGTACTGTCGAAACGTTGCCTGAAATCCATCAGCGCAAGCGTGAGCAATTCGTCTTCCGACTCGTTCAGACGTTTGATTATTTCAACGGTATGTGCCTGTACTACTGCTCCATTCACTACCTTTAAATAATTGGCATAAGCACGTTTTTCATCATTGATTAAAGACAACACATCCACATCGTGAATGTGAGGATTAACAATGGTGGACTTGCTTTTGTATTTCTCCAGGAGCTCAATTTTTTCCTTGATGACCTGGGCTTTCTCAAATTCCTGCTGTTCTGCGAACTGATGCATCTTTTTTTTCAGATCCTGAATGACCGTAACAATATTTCCCTTGATGATGCTTTTTATTTGGACGATAGTATCCTCATAGTCTTCAGGTGTTTGTTTACCGATGCAGGGTGCTTTACAGTTGCCTAAATGGTATTCAAGGCACACTTTGTATTTGCCTGTTTCAATTTCATTTTGCGATAACTTCAGGGTACAGGTGCGTAACTGGTACAGTTGCTTGATGATTTCCAGGATGGTTTTCATCATCCTGACTGAAGCATAGGGGCCAAAGTAGGCCGATCCATCATGAATGACATTGCGTGTTGGCATTACCCGTGGAAAACGTTCGTTTTTTATACATAGCCAGGGGAAGGTTTTATCGTCTTTTAACAGAATGTTGTACCGTGGTTGATGCTTCTTAATGAGATTATTTTCAAGTAGGAGCGCATCGAATTCACTTTCAGTTACAATCACCCGGATGTCACGGATCTTTTTTACCAGCACTTTAATTTTCCCCGTTTGATGGGACTGGGTAAAATAACTTGCCACCCTTTTTTTAAGGTCTTTTGCCTTGCCAACATAAATGATGTCTCCGGCATCATCAAAGTATTGATATACACCTGGTTTGTTGGGTATTGTGCTGATGAGTTGTTTTATCGGCATATCAGGCAAATGTGTCAGGCAGCAAAAGTAATAAATGATTTTAGATGTAACTTTCTCATCGGTACTCAGGTTAATATCCTGGATGGCTTACCAAATTTTTGAATGATTAAATAGAGCAACAGGATCCCGATGATGAAAAGGAACACCGGGTTGATGCCAAATGAAGAGGGGAGGGTTCCAATGACCATAGCTACAAATCCAACCGTCATGGCGTAAGGCAACTGGGTGCGCACATGTTCGATGTGCGGACAGGAACTTGCCAACGAGCTCAGGATGGTGGTGTCGGAAATGGGTGAACAATGGTCGCCAAAGACACTTCCCGTAAGGACGGCAGCTGCAATGTTGTGAAATATCGACATGGAGGTGGTGTAATCGAGTGTGGCATGTTTGGACAACAACCAGGCAGAAGGCAACATCAGTGGATATAAAATGGCCATGGTTCCCCAGGAGCTTCCGGTAGAAAATGAAATCAGCGCGGCAATAATAAAGGTGAGCAAAGGAAGTAAAAATGGTGATACTGAAGCTTCTATCAAACTCTGTGAGATGAAATCAGCTGTATGCATGTGTTTGGTTATCAACGCGATCGACCAGGCTAGTGTCAGGATCATCACCGCTGGGAGCATGGTCTTGAATCCTTGTATAATGCTTTCCATGGACTCTTTAATGGTCAGGATTCTTTGTCCAAACGACAAGAGCAAAGCCATCATCAAGCTTCCTGAAGAAGCCCAAAGCAAGGCCAGATATGAATCTGCCCCACCCATGGTTTCACTCAGTTTATCAATAAAACCCAATGATGCGTTGTGCCACACTTCATCCCGGTAGCCCGTGTAGAATAATCCTGATAAGGTTCCGATGATGATCACCAATACAGGAATGATGGCGTTAAAACTCCTTGATTTTATCCCGGGTTTCGCCTGGATTTCTTCCTGCATATCCTTGTTAAACTGCTCATCTATGGTGTAATCTCCTTGCTCTTCGCTGGTGCCCCTTGCTCTTCGCTCCGCCTTCAGCATGGGACCGTAATCCACATCTTTCCAAATTATAATGAGGATGAAAATCAACGTAAAAACCGGATAAAAAGAATAGGCCAGTGAATGAAAGAATACTCCATACGCCGATTCATCCAGGTTCAATTGATTGATTCCGTCTTGAATATAGCTGAGTTCTGCTCCAATCCAGGTAGTAACAAAAGCGATGGAGGCGACCGGGGCGGCGGTTGAATCGATGAGATAGGCCAGTTTTTCACGTGAAACCTTCATCTTATCTGTTAAAGGCCGCATGGTGTTGCCTACCACCAGGGTGTTGGCATAATCATCAAAAAAAATCATAATACCAAGCAGCCATGTGATAAATGAAGCCGACCGGGGGCCTGTAACAAATCGTGATAATTGGTTTACCACCCCTTTCATCCCGCCATTTTTTGTGATTACACTAACCGTGGCGGCAATAATCATTGAAAACAGTATAATCGAAAGATGTCCCCTGTCATTTAGCGATTCTACAATGTAGGTATCGATAATTGATAAAAAACCCTGAAAAACAGCTACAAAAAAGGTAGCTCCCTTATAATAAAAAATGATACCGGTTCCTACCCATAACCCGATGATCAAAGCGCTGTATACTTCGCGCAGCAACAAGGCAAATAAAATGGCAAACAAGGGCGGGAGTATCGACATCCACAGAGGGATCGGCGAAACAGGAACTGTTTTTTCCACATTTGCCATGCCAATGGTCAGTTCCTCTTTTTTAGAAAATGCGTAAGGAACTCGTATTATATTTCCTGAAATCAGGTAGTATTCTGTTTTTCCATTCAACGTGAGCACTACAGAATCTGCTGCTAACGGTATAAAATGCTCGTTTACAGTAATCAGGATGTCCTGCGTAATGCCGGAAACTACAATATCGGGTAGCTCAAGTTGAAAGTCCGGTGTCGAAATGGATGAACTTTCAGCCTGAACGCAGTTTATTGTCAGGCCGAAAGCCAGAAGAAAAAGGATTATCCTAAGTGTTTTAATCATCCGTAGCCGCATAAAGCGGGTGAAATTAAGACTTTTTATTTAACAGATAAAAGCTCTATTCAAAAAGGTTTTTAACATGAAATTGTTTGTGCCACCAGGTTGGTGATGATGACGAATTCTTCTACGCTGAGTTGTTCGGCCCGTTGCGACAACAGCGGGTGATTTGGCAAACCATTAACAGCAAGTGGTTTAAGCGCGTTACGAAGGGTTTTACGGCGCTGGTTGAAGGCGGTTTTTACCACCTTGAAATAGAGTTTTTCGTCACAATCGATCTGTTGTGTTTGATTGCGCACCAACCTGATGACACCGGATTTTACCTTAGGCGGTGGAAAAAAAACCTGTTCATTCACAGTGAAACAATATTCGATGTGGAACCATGTTTGCAACAAGACGCTTAAAATTCCGTAGGTTTTACTGCCTGGTCCCGCAGCCAGGCGTTCGGCCACTTCTTTTTGTATCATCCCTACCACCTCCGGAATTTGGTTGCGGTGTTCAAGTACCTTGAAAAATATCTGACTGCCAATGTTGTACGGAAAATTACCAATGATGGAGAAAGTGGATTTCGTGATGTTTTCAATCGGAATCTTTAAGAAATCGGCCTGATGAAGGATGATGCGTGGATCGCTGTAATGCGATTGAAGGTATCCTACCGATTCCTCATCTATTTCGATGAGGTGAAGTTCTTTGATATGGTCGTTTTGTAAGAGTGGTGTGGTTAATATTCCTGTGCCGGGACCTATTTCACAAACGATGGGCTCATTTTTTTTAAGACAACCTACAATTTTTTCGGCTATATTTTTATCTGTTAAAAAATGCTGTCCCAGGTGTTTCTTTGGCTTAACCATGTTCTTTGTTTAGTGAAGGTTACCGTAGTTTGATTTTATTCCACGATCGACTGCCGCAATTCCCTGTAGCGGATACGTGCTTCACCCGAATACAAACTTTCAGGGTAGTCTGTCATAAGTTGCAGATAGCGTTGTAGTGCACCATCGGGGTTGTTCAGGTTAAGTCGGCGCAATTCGGCCTGTTGGTAAAGGGCGTTGTCAGTCTTGATGCTTTCAGGATACTGGTCGATCAGCAAAGTATAAACGGAATCGGAGGCGGCGAACTGCTTTTGATACGACAAAAGTCGTGCTTTTTGGTAAAGGACATAGGGTTGCGCTACATAGCCGGGATTTGACGCATCAATCATGTTCAGGACCATCATGGCCGAATCGTAGTGATGTTGATAGGTGTAAAGATCGGCAGTAGCAAATTTGCGAAGGGTAAATCCAAGTGTATCTTCATCAAGTATATCGGTGATAAACAGCGATAGGTCGATGGCATCGTTTGAGATGAGTTTTGAGGTAGCCGATTTGAGAATATCCAGGTTGGCTTGTGCCCATCCGAATTCACCCACGTAATAAAATACCCGGGCGTTTTTCAACTTGGCTTCATGACCCACCGGTTCGTTTTTCATCTCCAGTTCTACCTGAGAATACAGAAGTGTGGCATCCCAAATGTTGCCTGAAGCCAACAGGATATCGGCCAGTTCGAGTTTAAGAGCAGCTGTTTGATCGGCCTGAAGGTTTTTTAATTCGATGGCCCTGGTCAGGATATCCCTGGCTACAGAAAAATGACCCAACTCAAACGCCTCGATGTGGGCCACTCCTTTGGCTATTTGAATGGTGATGGAATTCAACCCAAGTTGCTTTAAATAGTCCTGTCCTGTATTGCTGAGTTTTATAAATTCCTCCCTGGTGGTGGCAGGATTGTCTTCGGCCTCATGAACCATGGACTTGTAATAACCGGTGCTTGCATCCAGATAATAAGGTGATTTGTCTTTTTTCGCTTTAATATAGCCATAAGCCTCTTTACAAATGGTATATTGATGGTTCAGAAAAGCAATATTGGCCAGTTCCATCACTGCTTCTTCCCTGAAGCCAAACCTGCTGTCGATGGCTTTGGCCTGTCGCAAGGCCATCTGAAAATCTTTAATCTGTATTGAATACCAAAGCAACATTTCTGCAAGGGTTTCATTATCAGAATTTTTTTGAGCCCTTTCGAGTAATTTCTGTCTGAAATCATCCGATAAATTGTTGTCTACATCCATGCGCATCAGGTTTTGCAACTGATTTCTGATGCTTTGCATGTCGTCAGGGTTTGATTCGAGTTGATCCAAATAGCTGTCGAACACCTTGCCATAATCACCGTTGTACATATACACATTGGCCATTTCCATATTGAAGGTGTGTTGAATTTCAGGATTTTGCCGCGCTTTTTTGTAGGTTAGAATGGCCAGGTCGTTGTAACCTCTTGACTGCAATGCTGAAGCAATCTGCACGATGCCATTCCGGTCGGAAGGGAGATCCAGCATCAGGTCCTTAAATAGTTTGTTTGCCTTCTTCTTCTCATCTTGCTGATCGAAAATGTAAGCCTGGTCGATCAGATATCTAAAATTGTCAGGAAATTCCCGCCGCTGTTTTTTAACCACCTTTTCAGCCTCCTTGTACTCCTTCAACTCAAGCAAACAGTTTAGATAATACAAATATAAGTACTGACTGTGTTTTTCCTCAAACAATGGTTTTAACAACAGTACGGCCTTGTCGAACTGACGATCGCGGTAGTAGTTGATGGCAAGTTGTTCCTCACTTTGCCTTATTTGGGCTTCGCTTTTTCTTAATTCCAACGATTGATTAACCTGGGCAAATAGCTCCGGATGGATTCCAATCAGGATAACCAATGTCAATACCAACACTCCGAATCGGTAGCGGTTAACCTGTTTACTGGTAGCAATTTGGTTTATTGATTGTGACATTGTTTACAACTTCAATTTTTTTTATGCAGCGATGAAAATAGTGAATCGGAGTGAACAATCCAATATTCCATCTTGTTACCGGTTGTTTCCATGTTGCGAAGTAACAGGCTGACATGGTTTTTATCCCGGTTCAGATACGATGAAAACGTCAGGCTGTCGTATTCATTATGTCGTAGCGATTGTTTAAATGCTTTCAGTCGGGCAAGGGTTAAATGAATGTCCCTTTTGATGTGGCGATTACTGGAAAGTGTTTCCCTTATTTCTTTTTTATAGATACCAATCAAATGGTAATCAAAAGATAAACCAGCGTACTTCTCAGTTTCGAGCAGCTCATTGTATATTTGCACCAGCGCACCCGTGTCGATGAGGACATAGTGTTGAACGGAACGGCTGAGTTGTGCAGAAAGGCTGTCGGTGGCTCTTATTTCATTTTTAAAGCGTTCGCCGTATTGATTACACTGTGTGAATGGAAATGCGAAAAGAAGTACCACCAGCACTGGGATCGTTTTCATCAGTCGATGAACTTAAATCCGGTATAGTTGGTCAGAGCATCAGGTATTTTAATTCCTTCTGCCGATTGATTGTTCTCAAGCAAAGCGGCCACAACACGGGGCAGGGCCAGGGCACTTCCGTTAAGTGTATGCGCCAGCCTTGTTTTACCTTCTTTGTCTTTAAACCTGAGTTTCATTCGATTGGCCTGGAAATCCTCAAAATTGGATACCGAACTTACCTCCAGCCAACGGTTTTGAGCGGCAGAAAACACTTCAAAATCATAGGTGAGTGCAGAGGTAAAACTCATGTCTCCACCGCAAAGTCGTAAAATCCTGAAGGGCAATTCCAGTTTTCGTAACAGACCGGCCACATGTTCTTTCATCTCCTCCAGAGTCTGATACGACTTGTCGGGGTGTTGTATTTGTACAATTTCAACTTTATCGAATTGATGCAGGCGGTTTAATCCACGCACGTCTTTTCCGTACGAACCGGCTTCGCGCCTGAAACAATTTGAATAAGCCACGTTTTTAATTGGAAAATCGTTCTCTTTTACGATCACATCGCGGTAGATATTGGTGAGTGGGACTTCTGCGGTGGGTATTAAATAGAGATTATCTTCCGGCGCAAAATACATCTGACCCTCTTTGTCGGGAAGTTGTCCGGTTCCGTATCCGGAGGCTGCATTGACCAGCAGGGGAGGTTGGTATTCGGTATAGCCTGCTTCGATGGCTTCATCCAGAAAAAAATTGATTAAAGCACGCTGTAGCCTGGCGCCTTTACCACGATAAAAGGGAAAGCCCGCGCCGGTGACTTTGTTGCCCAACTCGAAATCAACAATTTTGTAGGTCGAAGCCAGGTCCCAGTGGGGAACGGCATTTTCCGGTAATCGGGGCATCACACCTTCTTCATATATAATTTCATTGTCCTCAGGAGTCTTTCCATTAGGCACGGAGGTGTGAGGCAGGTTGGGCAACTCGATTAATTTAGCATTGAGTAACTCAACCGTTTCCATGAGTAGAGGCTCAATGGCTTTGGCGGCAGCTTTCAATTTCAACGATTCTTGCTTTGCCAGTTCAGCCTTTCCCTGTTCCCCTTTTGCGTAATGGTTGCCAATTTCTTTTGCCAGTTGATTGCTGAGTGCCAGTATATCGTCTAATTCTTTTTGTGAATTGCGCCGGGTATTGTCGAGTTCAATAATTTCGTCCACCAAGGCAGTGGCCTTAAAATTTTTTACAGCCAGACGTTCAATGATTTGGTCTCTGTTTTCACGAATTTTTTGGAGTTGAAGCATTCGATTTTATTTTTGTGCAAATTTAGCTTAATTGAGGAAATGAAAGCAAAAGGACAGGAAATTCTGCGGAGGACGTTGAATAATAATAACCAAAAAAAACCCGGTCAAAAAACCGGGTTTTATATCAAATCTGGATGTCTTATTAATTCTGCACCACTTCAGGCATCACAACACTCACATAAGAGCGGTTGTTTGCTTTTTTTCTGAATTCAACGATGCCATCGGTCAATGCATACAGGGTATGGTCTCTTCCAATGCCAACATTTAATCCCGGATGATGCTGGGTTCCACGTTGACGGATGATGATATTACCTGAATTGGCCACCTGTCCACCATATATTTTTACGCCAAGGCGTTTGCTTTCTGATTCGCGGCCGTTATGGGAGCTACCCATTCCTTTTTTATGTGCCATTTCTTTATAATTTTAAAGTTAAACGGTAATTTTCTCTATCAATACTTTGCTCAAGTCGGCACGGAATCCGTTTGACTTTTGGTAACCTTTTCTTCTTTTCTTGTGAAAGACAGTTACTTTATCGCCTCTGACATGGGCAACGATTTTCGCGTCAATTTTAGCTCCTGTAAGAACCGGGGTTCCAATCGTTACGGTGCCGTCCTGATCTGCTAAAAGCACTTTGTCGAACTCAACATTGGCGCCTTCTTCTCCTTCTAACCTGTTTACAAAAACTTCTTGCCCTTGTTCAACTTTGAACTGCTGTCCGGCTATATCAACAATTACATACATGCTTTTAAAATCTTTAATTAAAAAATGCTCACGATTTTGGAGGTGCAAAAATAGGAAAAAAAACTAATTAACAAGCAATTGTTGTTAAATATTATTCTTTTCTTCTAAATAAAACTTTGCTACTGATATTAAAGGGTCTGCCCGGATGTGCATTGACGAGGAAAACACCCAGTAAAATCAGTAAGAACCAAAGGATATCCCACCAATGAAGTTTTTCCCCATCAAGTACTCCCCAAATAACGGCTACAATGGGTATCATATAGGTGACCGATGAGGCAAATAGCGGACTGTTGATTTTTATGAGTTTATTAAAAGCGATCAATGCCAGCCCGGTTCCCACAATGGAAAGCGTACCCACATAGGCCAGTCCGTTAAGTACATCCGGTTGATTAAGTATTTTGATTGGTATTTCGGAAAAAAACAGCAGGTAAATAAAGGTGGGTATCCCGATATAAAAGAAGGAAAAAGCTGTAATGCTTAATGAGTCAAGCTCCTTTAAATACTGTTTAACAAAATTGACATTAAAAGCGTAACAAACCGTCGCGATAATAATCAGCGAGGCATATTTTATATTGAACGAAAAACCGAAATCTCCGCTCACATTGATCAAACCCAACGCCCCTACAAGCCCGATCATCACTCCAACCACATTGAACCATTTGGCTCGTTGCTTAAAAAAAAATAAACCAAGGATCAATGTAAATAAAGGCGTTAACGAATTAAGGGTGCCGGCCAGCGAACTGTTGATCCCCGTTTGAGCAATTGCAAACATAAATGCCGGAACAAAACTGCCCAGTAATCCTGCGATAAAAAGATGAATTCCTGTTTTACGCGAAATTTTTCGGAAACGATGTAGTGCAATGGGGCTTAAAAACAAAAAGGTAATGCAAATCCGCAACAATCCGACCTCCACCCCCGAAAAGTAAAGCAGCGATTTTTTGATGAGGATGAAAGAACTTCCCCAGGTTAAAACCAACCCAATCAGTATAATCCACGAAAACCATTGATTGCTGATACCTTTCATGCAAATGAATTAAGGTTGCAAATCTAGCTAAATATTAAAGCGTGTGGCAGCAATTTCTTCCGGAGGCTAAGATGATCATGGCTCAATGATCATTGAGTCTCCTCCGAAAAGTCTTAAACATCTAAATCCCCTAAAGGAGACTTTAAATAGTTCATTGATTTTCAATGAGTTCCCCTTTAGGGGTCAGGGGTAAAGGAGTTGAAAATCAATGAACTCGAACTTTTCGGAGGGTACTCATCATTTAATTGTTTTTCCAGATCAAAACAAAGGCCGCAACTTAATTATGGGTTCTTATTAAGAATTATCTTCTACTTTTGTGGTGGCATTTTTTTTTGATCAGTTAAGAAATCAATTGGTTGAGGTTTTGCCGGGTGGAATTGTAACTAAGTCGTTGATGGAAGAGGCACAGTTGAGGTATATTGATGGTTTAAAAGCCGGCGATAAGAAAATATTCGAGGAGCTATACCGCGAATATTATTCTCCTTTGTGCTTTTACTGCCTCCGTTTTGTGGGCCGGTCCGAAGAAGCAGAGGAAATTGTGCAGGGGGTATTCTTCAAGGTGTGGCTAAAACGCGATGAGCTTCATATCAATTCCTCAGTAAAATCGTATTTGTATCGGTCCGTTCAAAACTATGCCCTGAACTATCTCACCCTGCAAAAATCCAGGGGACGGCATAAGGCAGACGATTACTCCGAAACGGAGGAGCCCAATATCAACGGACTGGAGTTGATGGAAGAAGCAGAATTGGATGTGCGGATTAAAGAGGCCATCTCTAATTTGCCCGAACGTCGACGCATCATTTTTGAGTTGAGCCGGTTTAGTGATTTAAAGTACCACGAAATTGCCGAGCAGTTGGAGATTTCGGTAAAAACAGTTGAATCCCAGATGGCAAAAGCCTTACAAAGCTTGCGTGAAGCATTAAAAGATTACTTGCCAATGCTTGGTTTTCTGTTTTTTATTATATTGCGCCAATAAAATTTAAAAAAAAGTTGCATCATCAATAGGGGTATATGAAGTTTTGATTGTCTCATGAACGGCAAGAATATAGTTTAGTGAAAAAAGAGATTGAACATATCGAATTAATTACCCGGGTTTTGTCCGGAAATTGCACTGCATCCGAAAAAGCAACTTTGGATCAGTGGATCGGCATGTCAGTTGAAAACCAAAACAATTTCCTTTCCTATAAAAGCACCTGGCTCCTGGCCGGAAGTGCCGCCCCTCAATCCAGCTTCAATGTGGATAAGGCATGGGATAAGCTAAACATGACCATATCATGCGTTGAAAGTGAGCCCCTGGTCGATACTCTGGAGAAGAAACCTTTGTATTTGACCCACTATCAGATTGGTTTTTATCTAAAACGCATCGCTGCCGTCCTGGTATTTGCTTTTGGCTTGTTCTACCTGTTTAACCAAAAACCACAACCGGAATTATTAACAATTGCATCTTCGGAATCCATTGATGTACCTGCAGTACTTCCCGATGGGTCGAAGATATATTTAAATCACAATACCTCTGTCACTTATCCCGAGGCTTTTGCCTCCGGTCAGCGGTTGGTTGATTTTAAAGGTGAAGGCTTTTTCGAAATAGCCCATAACCCCGCCGTACCCATGATCATTGAAACAGGCAACTTACGGGTGAAGGTCTTGGGAACAACTTTTGATTTGGTGAATTACGAAGAAAGCAACGAGATCGTGCTGTATTTGCAATCAGGTAAAGTGTTGTTCTACTCTGTCGATCCTCTGGATGGTGCCGTGG
>Ga0210041_1003500_pt1 | contig 12136 bp, 8 predicted proteins | sample CryGeymeta201503_FD_183973 | JGI IMG/M metagenome (GOLD analysis project Ga0210041, IMG submission 183973) | Groundwater microbial communities from Crystal Geyser aquifers in Utah, USA - Crystal Geyser metaG 2015-03 (SPAdes) (version 2) | ecosystem: Environmental > Aquatic > Deep subsurface >... | reverse complement strand
TCCGCAAGGATGAGTTGGACTATTTCCGCCGGCGGACCGACCGCTGGCGGGAATACGCCCGCGCTATGGCCGAATGGGTAAAGCTCAGCGAGGAAATGGAGCGTCTTCTGCGGCAACTCGGCAAGGGCCGTTGCGAGAAGGTCGAGATTCGCAGCGGCAAAAAGCGTCTTCGTCCCTGGAGCCGGCACAAGAAGGTGAAGTAGAAGCCTCGGGTTGCGTCCCCTTGCCCGAGGCGCTGGTCAAGACGATCCAGCACTTCGCCCCGGACTTCCTGCCCGCGCCGGCGCGGGTTCGGGATCCGCGCAACCCGGACCGGATCACCTATCCCATCGAGCACTTGCTGCTGTGGGCATCCTGTCGTTTCTGGTCAAGGCGGGCGCACGGCGCAACATCAAGTACCTGCTGGGGACCCGGGGGTTCATTGAGAACCTCCGGAAGATCGGCGCTGTCTTCTACGCCGAGACCGCCTTCCCGGACACGCTGCCGCACGGGGATACGCTCAACTACCTGCTGGAGCGAGTCGCCGTGTCGGGCATCGAGGACCTGCGCACGCTCGTGATGCGCGCGCTGCTGCGCGGACGCTGCCTGGAGAGGTTCCGCCTCTGATGGAAAAGGGGAACTTACTGCGGGGGCGCATTCGGGAAACCATGGGCAGCCTGAAAGTGTTTTCGCAGATGCTGTGGGCGGAACTGACGCACAGTGTGGTAAATCCCGGCCGGCTTCGCGCCTTGCTAGAGCGGCGCATCCAGATTCGATTCGATACCAGTTAGACCCCAAGCGCCGTACGTGCCCCGGTCCGCCGTGCCGCCGCCCTAACCTAAGCTGAGCCCAGCCAATACGAACCCGTCCCGCGGGCTCGTGTGCGAGATTTTCCCCCAGTGACCGCACCCCACTGAATCGGCCTCGCGGGCCCCGGCCGCCCGCCACGACGGCGGCGCAGAGCCGCCGATTCGTCGGCCCTGCGGGCGATTCCGTCAGCTTGAACTGAGTCGAGTCGGCTGATATACTGGCGGTAGGATATGGAAAACCTTCAGGTCCAAGAGTACATCGCGGTCGACAAAGACATCTGCCACGGGAAGCCCTGCTTCAAGGGGACCCGGGTCATGGTCGCTTCAGTCCTTGAGCTTCTCGAAGCCGGCCAGACGACCCATGAGATCATCCAAGGTTATCCGGCGCTCACGCCCACCCACATCAAGGCCGCGCTTCATTTCGCGGCCCAGGCTATCGACAGCGGCAAATTCGTCCCGTCGGCCTGATGCTGTTCCTGCTCTACTGTCCCACTTTTCGCTGAGAACAGGAATTCGAGGGGTTTAGATATAGAAATTTGTAAAAATACACTTATTTTTTCAGCGTAATCGAATTTCCAATGAAGTGCTGAAAAAATATGGATAAATCGCCTTGGCGCGCCAAGGCGATTTGTGCATAAAAAATAAGAATTTAGTTGATTCTTCGATTATGCCGCCAGGCAGATTCGGGCAGCAGATACTGGGTCAGGGATTGGCGGCGCGGCGATCAGCGTGGAAGGAACGAGCCGGATGCCGGTTAGGTTCACGCGGCGGGTCTGTCGATCCAATCCGGCTTTTCAATCTTCGATTCCGGCACGACGAGGAAGTCACGCTCGACGCGCAGGAATTCCCTAATGAGCTTCACGGGCCGCCTTATGAGGCCTATTGATATCAGGATATTTCAAACCTATACTTTGAAAATGTCTGATATTAAGCGTGTCGCCGAATCTCGGATCCATTCTCTTCTAGCGCGTTTTCCCTGCGTAACCGTGCTCGGCGCCCGCCAGGTCGGCAAGACGACCTTGATCAAGAAAGTCCTGCCGCAGGCGCCGTTTTACGACATGGAGCGGCAGGCGGAATTCTTGCGCGCGAAAGAAGACCCGGATTTTTTTCTTTCCGCGCTGGAAACGCCCGTCGTCATCGACGAAGCCCAGAAGGTCCCGGAGCTTTTCAGCGCTCTGCGCGTGGCCATCGACCAGGACCGCAGGGCCGGGCGTTTTCTGATCAGCGGCTCCGGCTCGCCGGAGCTTCTCAAAGGGGTCACGGAAAGCCTGGCGGGCCGCGTCGCGGTCTTTGAACTGGGAGGATTTTCGTCGGAGGAGATGTGGGAGCTTGCGCCTTCTCCGTTTTACGAGATTATTAAGGAAAAACGCTTCGACGACCTGCGCGGCCTTAAGCCTCGGACGAAGCCCGACCAGTGGACCTCGGCTTGCGTCTGCGGATCCTACCCCGAGTCGTTTCTAAATCGCAAGGACGCCGAGCATGTCCGCTTGTGGATGGAGAACTACTTCGACGCCTACATCAAGCGCGATGTCCGGGATCTCTTCCCGGGCCTCAACATTATCGCCTACCGGACCTTCCTGCAGATGCTGGCCGGCGCTTCGGGAGAGATGCAGAACGCCTCCGTCTTCGCCCGGTCGCTGGATGTTTCCCAGCCTACCGTCAAGTCGTATTGGCGCATCGCCGAGGGCACCTTCCTCTGGCGAAATCTGCCGAGCTATACGAAAAATGTGGTCAAGCGCGTCACGCAAATGCCGCGCGGCCATTGGCGGGACTCGGGTTTGCTCTGCCACCTTCTGCGCGTGCGCTCAGCGGCGGAACTCCGGGTTCATCCCCAGGTCGGCGGTATATGGGAAGGATTCGTCATCGAAGAGCTTCTGAAGGGCTTTAAGAACAGAATGATCGCTTGCGACGCATTTTACTACCGGACGCACAATCAAGCGGAGATCGATCTCGTTTTAGAGGGGGATTTCGGCATTCTTCCTATCGAAATCAAATGGGGGATGAAGACGGATCCGCGAAGGCTGGGTGCCCTGCGGAATTTCGTGAAGGAGCACCGAGCTCCTATCGGTTTGTGCATCAACAACGCGGAACGCGTTGAACTGTTGGCTCCCGGGGTGCTGCAGATTCCGGTGACTTATTTATAACCGTGACTAACATCTCTTCACGCACCGCCGACGCGTTCCCGGCGCTTTGCCTCTCGATCGACCTGGAAGTCGGCAAACAGAACAACCAAATCCACCAATTCGCCGCCGTGCGCAGCGACAACGGAGAAGCATTCGTATTCAAGAAGGGCGCCTTGTCCGCAGCCCTAAGCGATCTCGACGCCTTCGCGCGGCCCGCGGCGATGCTGCTCGGCCACAACCTCATTGCGTTCGATATCCCCCGCCTCGCCGCGGCCGAACCCGGCCTGCGCCTGCTCAAGCTGCCGCTCGTGGACACTCTCTGGCTCAGCCCGCTCGCCTTTCCCCGCAACCCCTATCATCACCTCATCAAGCACTACCAAGACGGCGGGATTCGTCGCGGATCTCTCAACGACCCGGAACTTGATGCCCGACTCGCCTTGGAGGTCTTCAGCGAAGAAGTCCAGGCGCTCAAGGAGGCCGACCCCGATCTGCTCACCGCCTGGCATTGGCTGACCACGGCAGACGGAGCGTCGCCTGGATTCGATTCCGTGTTCGCGAGTCTGCGAAAACGGCGGCGTCCCTCCGACGGCGAGGCCGCGGCGGCCATCGAGGCGCTGCTCAACAATAATGCCTGCCTTTTCCACGCGCGCGGACTATTGGCCGACGCGCACAAGCAAGGCTGGGCCCTGTCCTACGCGCTCGCATGGCTTTCGGTGGCCGGCGGAAACTCGGTGATGGCGCCCTGGGTGAACCACCAATTCCCCGAGGCCGGAAAGCTGGTGCGGCTCCTGCGGAATGTCCCCTGCGAGAACCCCGCCTGCGCCTGGTGCCGCGAGCGTCATGACGCCCGCAAGGAACTCGGCCGCTGGTTTGGATTTTCGGAGTTTCGCCCCGAGCCGATAGGCCCGGACGGCAGGCCGCTGCAGCAGACCATCGTCGAGGCCGCCATGCGCGGCGAGCATCTCCTCGCGATTCTTCCCACCGGCGGCGGCAAGTCCCTTTGTTATCAGATCCCCGCCTTGTCCCGGTACGATAAAACCGGAGAACTGACGGTGGTCGTTTCCCCGCTGGTGGCGCTGATGGCCGACCAGGTGGCGGGCATGGAGGCGCGCGGCATCTTCTGCTGCGCGGCGATCAACGGTCTTCTCTCCATGCCCGAACGCGCCCAGGTGCTGGACCGCATCCGCCTCGGGGGTGTCGGCATTCTGCTCGTCTCTCCGGAGCAGCTTCGCAATCGCACCCTTCGAAAAACCCTTGCTCAGAGGCAAATCGGCGGCTGGGTGCTCGACGAGGCCCACTGCATTTCCGAATGGGGCCATGCCTTTCGTCCGGATTACCGTTATGTAGCGCGATTTATCAAGGAAAAGACGGGCGCCGGCCCCCTCTCGCCGATCCTCTGCCTGAGCGCGACGGCCAAACCGGAAGTCGTGGGCGACATCCGCGGCCACTTTCGCGGCAAGCTCGGCATCGATATGAAGCTGCTTGACGGGGGCGCCCGGCGCAGTAATCTGGAGTTCGAGGTCATTGCAACCACGCCGGGCGAGAAATTCGCGCATGTCCACCAAGTGCTGAGCGAACGCCTCCCTGCCGACATTCCAGGCGGCGCCATCGTCTATTGCGCCTCCCGCCGCCAAACCGAGGAAGTCGCCGAGTTCTTGTGCGCCAAGGAACTGTCGGCCGGGTACTACCACGCGGGCCTGCGGCCGGAGGCCAAGAAGGAAGTCCAGGAAGCCTTCATCCACGGCGGCCTGCGGGTGATCTGCGCGACGAACGCCTTCGGCATGGGCATCGACAAACCGGATGTGAGGCTTGTCGTCCACGCCGATATCGCCGGTTCGCTTGAGAACTACATGCAGGAGGCCGGCCGCGCCGGCCGGGACCGGAAGGCGGCCGCCTGCGTGCTGCTCTACACCCCCGAGGATGTGGAGCGCCAATTCGGAATGTCCGCGCGCTCGCGGCTCACGCGCCGCGAGATCCAATCGGTGCTCAGGTCGCTGCGGCGGTTGGACCAAAAGAAGCGGCTTGGCGGCGAGGTCGTGGCAACCGCCGGCGAGATCCTCGCCGAGGACGAGGAGGGGGAATTCGAACGGGACTCCGCCACAGACGACACGCGCGTGCGCACGGCGGTCGCTTGGCTTGAGGAGGCGGCCCTCTTGTCCCGAGAGGAAAATCAGGTGCAGGTATTTCCATCTTCGCTGCGCGTGAGTTCGATCGCCGAGGCTAAAGCGAAGCTGGACAAGCTCTCTCTTTTCGCGGAGCAACGGCGCCGGCTCCTGTCTCTGGTCGAGGCGCTGATTGCCGCCGATCCCGATGAGGGGATTTCCACCGACCAGCTCATGGGCCAATCCGGCCTCAGCGCCGAGAAGCTGCGCGGGGCTTTGCAGGAGCTGGAGCGGTGCGGCCTCGCAAGCAACGACACGGCGCTGACCGCCTTTGTCCATTCCGGCGTCGAGCGCTCCTCAGCCAAGCGCTTTAGCGAGACCGTCGCGTTGGAGCGGGCCTTAATCGAGGCGATGCGCGAAGCCGCCCCGGAACTAGGCAAGGGGGATTCCTCCCCGCTGCACTTGCGCCTCGCGGCGCAGCGGCTTCGGGACGCCGGGTGCGCCCACGCCCAGCCCGAGCGATTGAAACGGATTCTCCGCAGTCTCGCCGAAGACGGGCGCGGCGAGGACGGAGGCGTCGGCAGCCTCAAGCTCGGCCGCATCGACGCCGAAGCGTTTCATGTCAAGCTCCAGCGCGACTGGACCGCGATCATGGCCGCCGCCGAGCGCCGGCGAACGGCGGCGCAGCGTCTGCTCGAGCATATCCTGAGCCGAGTGCCCAAGGAGGCGCGCGGGCTCGACCTCTTGGCCGCGACCACGATGAGCCATCTTTTCGCCGCCCTGGAGCAAGACCTTGTGATCAAGGCGGAGACGCGCAATCTGTCGAAACTCCTGGAGAGGGCGCTGCTCTGGCTCCACGAACAGGAAATCCTTAAACTCAACAAAGGCCTCGCGGTGTTTCGGCCCGCGATGACCCTCCGGCTCGCCTTGAAGCCGCGCGGCTTCGTTAAATCGGATTTCGTTTCACTCCAACGCCACTACGACGAGCAGGTCACGCAGATCCATGTCATGGGCGAATACGCGCAGCGCGGCTTGAGGGTGATGGCCGACGCCGTGCGCATGGCGATGGATTACTTCAGCCAAGGCCGCGACGAATTTTTGCGCAACTGGATGGCGGAGCGCGCGAAGGACCTCAATCGCCAGACCACGCCCGAGTCCTGGCGCCGCATCATCGACAGCCTCGAAAATCCCGTGCAGCAGCAGATCGTCGCCGATGACCGCGAGCAGACGAATGTCCTGGTATTGGCCGGCCCGGGATCGGGCAAGACGCGGGTGCTGGTGCACCGGATCGCCTACCTCATTCGCGTGAGGCGCGAGAACCCGCACGGCATTCTCGCGCTGGCCTACAACCATCACGCCGCGGCCGAGATCCGCCGTCGTCTGGGAGAGCTCATCGGCGACGACGCCAAGGGCGTTATCACGATGACCCTGCACGCCCTCGCCATGCGCCTCGTCGGCGTGAGCTTCGCCGGCAGGGCGGCGAGGATGAAGGACGACTCGTTTCAGGATGTGCTGCGAGAGGCGGTCGCGCTGCTCAAGGGAACGGGCCTCCCGCCCGAGGAAGCCGACGCCCAGCGGGATCGGCTGCTGGCTGGATTTCGGTGGATCTTGGTCGACGAATACCAGGACATCGATGCCGAGAAATACCAACTCATCTCGGCGCTGGCGGGCCGCACCCTGCAGGATGAGGACAGCCGACAGAGCCTGTTCGCGGTCGGAGACGACGATCAGAACATCTACTCATTTAACGGCGCCTCGGTCGAGTTTATCCGCGCCTTCGAGAAAGACTACGCGGCCAGGCCGGCGTTCCTGACCGATAACTACCGCTGCACGGGCCACATTCTTTCCGCCGCGAATTTGGTCATCTCGCCTGCCGGCAACCGCATGAAGGCCGAGCGCCCCATCACGATCGACCGCGCCCGACGCAGCGAACCCGGCGGCGGCGCGTGGGAAAGGCTGGACCCGGTCGGCCAGGGGCGCGTGCAGATTCTCCCCGCGGGCGGCGACGAACGGACGCAGGCGGTCGCGGTGATGACCGAACTGCGGCGGCTGTCTCGGTTGGACCCGCACTGGGATTGGGCCAAGGCGGCCGTGATCTCCCGCGGCTGGAGTCTACTCGAACCTGTTCGCGGTTTCTGCGCTCTCCACGGGATCCCCGCCCAATTCGGACGCGAGGAAGCGGTCCGTTTCTGGAAACTCCGCGAAACGCAGGCCTTGCTCGACTGGTTGCGCTCTCGAAAGAACCGGCTGATCGACTGCGCTGCGATCGGAAAATGGCTAAGCGGCCGACCCCCGGGGGGATTTTGGAAACTCATCTCGGAAGCGGTCGCCGCGTACGCGCAGGAGTCGGGCGGGACTGAATTCCCCGTCGATAATTTCATCGAATGGCTCGCGGAGTGGGGAAGGGAATTGCGCCGCAAACAGACGGGGCTGCTGCTGCTTTCGGCTCACGGGGCGAAGGGCCGCGAGTTCGACCATGTCGTGGTCCTCGATGGGAGATGGGGGGCGCGCGGTGAAGACGCCGACGCCGAGCGCCGCCTCTTCTATGTGGCGATGACGCGCGCTCGAAAGACCCTCACCTTGGCTAAGATGAAGTCCCCGCATCTTTTCCTCGACCCGCTGCGGGATCAGCCAAGCCTGCTGCGAAGGGCCCCGATCGCGCTGCCGGAGCCTCCGCCGGAGCTGGGGCAGCTGCTTGTGAGGCTGTCGCTGAAAGATGTGGATATGGGATTTGCGGGACGTCATTTGCCTGATGACGGTGTTCACGGGGCGATTCGTGAGCTCTCGCCGGGGGATCCGATTCAATTGCGCGGGGGGAATGGGGGGTGGGATTTGTTTGATGATAGGGGGCGAATGGTGGGGCGGCTTGCTCAGGCGTTTACGCCGCCTAAGAATGCGGGGTTTCTTTCGGGGTCGGTGGGGGCGATTGGGGTGCACCGGCGGGGTGAAACGGAGGAGAGGTATCGGGGGTTGGTGCGGTGTGAGCGGTGGGAGATTGTTGTTCCGGAGTTGCGATTTGTGCGGGGGGAGGGGGGGGTGTGAGGGGGCATGTCAATCTGCGAGGTGCTAAAAGGGTGACATTTCATCTATGGCGCCGTTGGAACTTGCGGCCCGCGAACTGTTTGAAGTCGAGCTTTAGGTGAGAATCAGTCCCATGAGGGCTTTTGCCGTCGCTGGGAGATAGCGGCCTTTGCGCTGCAGAATTCCGTACTCGTCTACGGGGAAGCCTTCCGGAGCCGGGCGTACGGAGACCTTCCTTCGGTCTCCCGGCAGCAGGCAGAACTCCGGAACGAGCGCGATCCCAAGGCCTTTAGAGACATAGGTCTTCGCCAGGTCCCATCCGCCGACCTGGAGAGCCATTCTAATCGGGACGCCGCGCTGAGCGAAATATCGCTGCAGGGCGCCGTATCCTCGGGTTCCCTCGCTGGCCCCGACGAAGGCCTGATCCTTCAGGTCCTCGGCTTTCTGCACTTTCTTTAAGGGAGACCCTTTCGGAACGATGAGTTTGTAGCCGATCTGCTTGACGGGTTGGAACCGCAAGTCCTTGGGGATATCGTCGCGCTTGGCCGAACGCAGCGCGAAATCAAGTTCACCGGCCCGAAGCGACTTGATTGTCTCGCTAAAGAGCTGAATGCGGATCGAGAGTTCCACATCGGGATTCTCCCTGTGAAACTGCTCAACCGCGTCGGGGAGCAAATAGTGCGCCGCCGTCGCGCCGGCGCCGACGCGGACGGGGGCGTTTACATGTGCGCCGGCTTTCTCTTGAAGTCTCGGCGCGATGACGTTCCAGCGGTCCCTCAGATCCTGCAGTTCATTCCGCAATTCTTCCCCGTAGACCGTCAATTTCTTGCGGCGTCCGTCGGGTTCGAAGAGGGGTAAGTCTTTGCCGAGTTCGCGCTGCAGTTCGGCCATTTTTCGGCTGATCGCGGGTTGACTCGTGTGGAGGGCCAGGGCGGTCTTCGTGAAGGAGCATCCCAACTCGGCGAGTTTGAGAAATGATTCGATCTGATCTTTTTCCATGGGAATAAGCAGAATCCATTATATATCGAAATACGTATAGATAGTCTTTTAAATCATTATTGGAATGAATCAAAAACTCTTTTCTATCGTGTTGACCGCCGCAAAAACCGTCGAGTCCACGGATAGAGGAGTTCCTATGCCCGAGCCGTTAACGCACATCCCGCCGCAGTCTTTGGAGGCCGAAAAGTCCGCCCTTGGATCGATGCTGATCGAAGCCGAGGCCGCCGAACACGCCCTAGAGAACCTGACCCCCGAAGATTTCTATGCCTCGCAGAACCGCCTGGTCTTTACCGCAGCCGAGGCGCTGTCGAAGAAGGGAACGGCCATCGATGTGGTCACCGTCTCCGTTGAACTCAAGCGCATCAATAAGTACGGCGATGCCGGGGGGGCGACTTACCTGAAGGAACTGTGCGCGTCGGTCGCGACGGCGACGCACATCGAGCATTATACGCAGGCGGTCAAAAATATGTCGGTGCTGCGGCGTCTTATTAAAGAGGCCTCGGGCATCGTTTCGGACTGCATGCTCCGCAACAAGGAGACCTCCGACATCCTCGATAAGGCGCAGGCCAGGATTCTGGCCGTTGCCAACGAGCGCGGCGAGAGCGGGTTCCGTTCGATCAGCCCCATTACGCACGAGACGCTCGACAAGCTGGAGAAGCTGTCCAAATCCAAAGGAGAGGTCACGGGCGTCTCCTCGGGCATCAAGGGAATCGACAAGATGACTTCGGGATTTCAGAACGGCGATCTGATCATCCTCGCCGCGCGGCCCAGTCAGGGTAAAACCGCTTTGGCCCTGAATTTCGTGTCGCACATGGCGATGCGCGCCGATCCCCCCGTTTCTGTGGGCTTCTTCAGCCTCGAGATGGGAGCGGACCAACTGGCAACGCGGATGATCTCCGCCGACTCCGGGACCGACCAGCAGATGTTGCGAAGCGGGTACTTTCCGCGTTCGAAATGGACCGACATCACCAACGCGGCTTCGCGCCTCGCTGCTGCGCCCCTTCACATCGACGATACCGCCGGACTTTCTATCCTCGAAGTGCGCGGCCGGGCGCGTCGTCTCGACCGCGACCTGCGGGCGAAGGGAAAAAAACTCGGGGTGATCCTGATCGATTACCTGCAGTTGATGCGCGGCTCCGGCGGTCGCCAGGAAAACCGCCAGCAGGAGGTTTCGGAAATCAGCCGCGGGCTCAAGCAGATGGCGCGCGATTTGGGCGTGCCGGTGATCGCTCTCTCCCAGCTTTCCCGGCGCGTCGAGGATTCGGGGCGCACTGATAAGCGGCCGATCCTCTCCGATTTGCGGGAATCGGGTGCGCTTGAGCAGGACGCGGATGTGGTGGCGTTTATTTTCCGGGAGTCGTATTACAAGCGGGACGATCCGACGCTGGAGAATAAGGCGGAGGTTATTATCGCCAAGCAGCGGAACGGTCCGATCGGGAAGGTGGAGTTGATTTTTAGGAGGGAGTTGACGCGGTTTGAGGATGCGTATCAGGGGGAGGAGCCGGATGATGGTGGGGAGCAGGCGGATATTGCGTGGTAGGTGTAGGGTGCGCTTCCTTGCAAATTTACCTTGCCGGGGTTACATACAGGGTTAGGGGCGTTCCATGCCGAACTCTGGATACGATGAATTGGGCCGCAAGGCCGGCCAGTTGGCGTTGCGCTATCAAGGCGGCGACAAGACCGTCGAGGGAAAGCTTTTCCACGCCACAAAAGACTTGGTCTACGGCTTCCTGAACCGAAAGGTTCTCGAGTCCCGCCAGACACTCACCGGCGTTCCCGGATATATTGACGCTGAAGACATCTTCACGGATGTCATGGATGCAATCTTTCGGGTGCTGGGAAACGCGGCTTACTCCGACAAACAGAAATACAAATCCTGGGTCCTGAGGATCTCCTACAACAAGTTCCTCGATTCCTTGTTGGGACGCAAAGGTGAAGCGCGCCAAGAAGGGGAGGGCGGCGCGATCTCGATCGAGGATGCGATCGAAAAGTCGGGAGATTCTGAGGGGCGCCGCCGAAAGGGGGGCGTCCCGGCGGTTCCAGACGACATCCCGAACAAGCTTATCATTCGCGAAATCATGAACCTCGTCCTAAGCGGCCTGTCGGATGTAAAGAACCAGGACCACGCGAACATATTCGTTGCGCGGGTGATTCTGGGAAAGACTGAACAGCAGGTCTGCGAGATATTCGACATCAGCCCCGCGATGGCAAAAACCAACCACCGTCGGGCGTGCCAGAAGATCTTGAAGTCCATCGAGACGAACAAGGATTATCCGAAAGTCTCCCTGAAGGGTATTCAGAAACTCTGCGAGGAGCTCTTGGTGCTCAAGCGCAAGGACCTGGACTTGATCGACGATGAGACCGCGCGAAAGGCGCTTTGTGCCGCCGCGGGAAAGCACAGTTCTTTGGAGGATTTGTCGGAAGTCTTAGGCCTGCCGATCGAGAAGAGCTTGGCGATCCTGCGGCGCGGCATTGCAGCGCTCTCACGGGCGAAGATGACTCGGGCTCAGCAGGGGCGACCCCTCGATGAAGTCGCCAAGGACGCCTTCGTTTGGGAGGCGGTCGACCGCGCGATCGCCAGCTATCCCCGCGCGATGGCCAGGACGCGGAATGTGTCGTACCCCGATGATGTCGAGGAAGCCGTGGCCCTATGCTCCATCTCCGTCTACCTCGCCTATGCCGGGGGAGGCGATGAGCCTTGCACCTCGTTGGGACAGCTATTGAGCAAGCGCGTGTCTCCCGAAGAAGTGCCGGGAGTGGCCAAAGATCTCAAATTGGATTCTCATAAGGTCTGGCAGCTGCTCTCCGACACCTTGCCCGAAGAGGAAATGACGGAAAATCTCCTCAAGCGCATCGAGCGGAAGATCGGCATCGAGCGTGACGCGATCGAAGCGGCGCTTAGCGCGAGCCAGGTCGTCGGCAAGAGGCTTCCTACCCGAAGCCTCTCTCAAGAGGCGGAGAAGAGGTATTTAGCGGGCCCGACATCCAGTAGCTATTGCAACACTTGACGCAAGCCGTCGTCTTCGTTTTGGTCCGTCTTCCTTGCCGTAATCTTAGCCGTTGCCGTTAGGCCCAATCCAGAGAAATGTCGTTGCCGTTGGAG
>Ga0210041_1003499_pt1 | contig 12139 bp, 7 predicted proteins | sample CryGeymeta201503_FD_183973 | JGI IMG/M metagenome (GOLD analysis project Ga0210041, IMG submission 183973) | Groundwater microbial communities from Crystal Geyser aquifers in Utah, USA - Crystal Geyser metaG 2015-03 (SPAdes) (version 2) | ecosystem: Environmental > Aquatic > Deep subsurface >... | reverse complement strand
GCGACCGAGGAGAAATTGAACCAGATACGGCATGATTTCCCCGATAGCGAGCTGAAATCGAAAGACTGTAATTGACAGGCAGCGCCTAAATCAGCAAAATGCCGCCCTCTTTTTGGCCGGGTACCGTTCCGTTCGAGGGATTCCGGTGATATAGCTCAGTTGGTTAGAGCACAGCACTCATAATGCTGGGGTCGGTGGTTCAAGTCCACCTATCACCACCAGATGCACATCCAAGGAAGTCCGAAGATGTCTCAAAACCCGCACAGCTAAAGGCTTTGCGGGTTTTTTGTTGTCCGAGGTCGTGCAGTAACATCCATTGAAATTCGGTGGTTTTTGCAGTAACTTGTGCGGTAACAGGAATTTTCAGTTGCTGCATTGAAAGGAGTTACTGCATGGCCCGTAATCTAATCTCCTCCGATTTAGTCCTAAAACGTATTAAGCCGCAAGCCAAAACCTTTCGTATCAGCGATGGTGATGCGCTTTACCTTCTGGTAAAGCCAGACGGCGCGAAGTGGTGGCGTTTCGATTATTCCTATTCCGGAAAGCGTAAAACCCTCTCTCTGGGAACTTATCCGGACACTTCCTTGGCGCTTGTACGCCAGAAGGCTGATGAAGCAAGAGCGCTGGTGGCTGCCGGTACTGACCCTAGCGACGTCCGCAAGGCACAAAAAGCTCGACAGGCGGTACAGCGCGAAACTGAGCAACGGATTGAAGATGGATTGCCAGCAATAGATTCATTCGAGGAAGTTGCGCGGGAGTGGTTTGTTAAACATGCGGCTAACTGGAGTGAAACGCATTCCAGCAAAATCATCCGTCGACTTGAAGTAGATATATTTCCTTGGTTGGGTAAGCGAAATGTCGGCGAAATAGAGCCACCGGAGTTACTGGGAGTGATGAGACGTATTGAAGATCGTGGTGCACTAGAAACTGCCCATCGAGCACTCGCTAACTGTGGGCAGGTATTTCGATATGCGGTGGCCACCGGTCGCGCCAAACGAGATCCATCCTCAGATCTTCGTGGGGCATTACCGCCTTATAGAAGAGACAAGCATTTTGCCGCCATCACTGATCCGAAGAAGGTTGGAGAACTGATGCGCGACATTGATATGTACTCAGGCACATTTGTTGTCAAATGCGCATTCCGCCTTTCGCCACTTCTTTTCGTACGCCCAGGCGAGTTGCGAAAGATGGAGTGGAAAGATGTGAATTTGGATGCGGCGGAATGGATCTATTTCGTCACGAAGACGAAAACTAACCACCTTGTGCCTTTATCTACTCAGGCAGTTGAGACATTAAGAGAAATACTTCCTCTGACGGGGATGGGTAAATATGTTTTTCCTGGGGAGAGGGATCGAGATCGCCCCATGAGCGACAATGCGGTTCGCTCTGCACTAAGACGTATGGGCTGGAGTAATGAAGAGATGACGCCCCACGGTTTTCGCGCGATGGCTTCCACCATACTAGACAATATGGGCTACAAGCAGGAATGGTTGGAGCGCCAGCTTGCTCATGAAGAGCCTAACAAGGTTAAGGCTGCATACAAGCGTGACACTTGGCGGATGTATCAGCCAGAACGAACTGCCATGATGCAGGCGTGGGCTGACTATCTAGATAAACTAAAAACTAGCGTTCAAATATAGCGACGTTATTGAGCTGCAATAAGTTAGAAGAAAAGGACTGCTGCTCCGCCTTATGTGGAGCGCTACATAAGGCCGATTATGTAGACTGCTCGATTATGTGGAGTTACCACAGTGAGTTATCTGTGGAGCCATGTACCGTGCGGCTTTCCCTAAGCAATTGTATGTACAAAGTCATCATAATTTCTGAAGTTTGACGGCTACCGGAAGAGGTAAGATCGGTCGTTGGTATCCCGTAGAGCCGCACAAAGACTGGTAGTGCCACGATGATTGGCCTCCGAATGACACCTCGACTACATTTCCATATGCTTGGTGACTGGTGGATTATGTTAACCGTGGTTTTGCCGTCACCCGTGCCAGCCAAGCTCTCAGGGTAAGCGCAGGGCATCAAGTCCACATAATCGAGGTGTCTACATAATCGGCCATAGCCGACGTTTCAGTTCCTATGATGCTTTGTCTGCTGATGTAACCATAGCGGTAGTACTAATCTCTTCGGGCGCGTCGTGGCCCACGAAAGACTACTTGAGAGACCATTTATTGGGGGCGAAGGTCTAGGCCGTCAGACATATCGAAATCTCCCCGCCCGTGTGATAGCCTTCGGCAGCTTAAATCTGAACAGGCGTAATGGCTAAACTGCCCCAAACAAATTTTGCCCATCTGCAGCAGCACGACGAACAGTTGCTGCGCTTGGGCATGTTGGCAGAAAAGTATTTCGCTGAAGATCCCAATACTTGTTTGCTCAAAACCCGCCAGCTATCAGAGTTGCTGGCCCAACTGGTGGCTGCCAAAACTGGCCAACTTGTTGCTCCCGAAGAAACCCAGTATGACTTATTGCGCCGCCTACAGGACAGCAGCATCCTGCCGCGCGAAATTGCGCAGCTGTTTGGCGAAGTTCGACGTACCGGTAATGCTGCCAGCCACGCCCTTGAAGGAGACCATAGGGGGGCATTAAGTGCCTTGAAGATGTCATGGCAGCTGAGCCTCTGGTTTCACCGCACCTTCAAAGACCCATCGTACAAATCGGGGCCTTTTGTTCCCCCGGCCCCTCCCAAAGACGAAAGCGATGAATTGCGCGCCGAAATGGCGCTGTTGAGCACGGCTCTTCAGGAATATCAGGCTACCCACCACGAGACTGCCGAGCAGCTTGTGGCGACCGAAGCAAAACTCCGCGAAGCCAAGAATGAGCAAGCCTTCTGGGAACAGATGGCTGCTGAGTCAGAGCAAGCCAAGGTTGCGCTGGAGAAGCGCCTGGCCGAACAGCAGACTGCATCGGCTGCTCAACCCAAGAGTGTCCTGCTACAGTTGGTTACTTCATCCAATGCAGCCGCCAGTGCTGTCCAACTGGACGAGGCAGATACTCGCAAGCTGATCGACCAGCAACTGATTCAGGCAGGTTGGGAGGCTGATTCTCAGGCCATCAAATACAACAAAGGCTCTCGTCCGACCAAGGGACGCAACCTGGCCATTGCTGAATGGCCCACCGAGAGCGGCCCAGCCGACTATGTATTGTTCGCGGGTTTGATGCCGATTGCCGTGGTTGAGGCCAAGCGCAAAAACGTCGACGTTTCCGGCTCACTGCAACAAGCAAAACGCTACAGCCGCACTTTTACGCCATCACAAGAAACCGTGATGCATGAACAAAACTGGGGCGAGGGTGCCGCTGTTTATCGCATACCTTTTGCGTTCTCGGCCAATGGCCGCCCCTTCCTGCGCCAGCTATCCACCAAGAGCGGCATCTGGTTCTGCGATCTGCGCCGTGCCGATAACCTCGGGCACGTACTCGATGGCTGGTACACCCCGGAAGGGCTGAGCGCGCTACTCAAACGCGACGAAGCACAAGCCCACGAACAGCTCGCCAATGAACCATTCAATTATGGTTTCCCGCTGCGCAACTATCAGCAAGATGCCATACGCGCCGCCGAATTGGCTATCGAAGCTGGCCAACGGGAAATGCTGCTGGCAATGGCAACCGGCACCGGCAAGACCAAGACCTGTATCGCGCTGATCTACCGTTTGCTCAAGGCCAAGCGCTTCCGCCGCATCCTCTTTCTGGTTGATCGCTCATCTCTGGGCGAGCAGGCCGCCAATGCCTTCAAAGACACGCGCATGGAAAATCTCCAGACCTTCGCCGACACCTTCGGCATCAAGGAGCTGGAAGAGCAAGCGCCGGATACCGATACTTCTGTGCATATCGCCACCATACAGGGCATGGTGCAGCGCCTTCTCTATGCGGCAGAAGATGCGACCACGCCCGCCGTCGATCAATACGACTGCATCGTGGTGGACGAATGCCATCGCGGCTACCTGCTGGATCGTGAGTTGTCCGATACGGAAATGACCTTCCGTGGTTATGAGGACTACATCTCAAAGTACCGCCGCGTGCTCGACTACTTCGATGCCTACAAGGTCGGGTTGACTGCCACACCCGCGCTGCACACCACAGAAATCTTTGGTGTACCGATCTACACCTACAGCTATCGCGAAGCGGTCATCGACGGCTATCTGGTCGATTACGAACCCCCGGTGCAGATATATACCGAACTCTCTACCCAGGGCATCAAATGGAAAGCGGGCGAGGACATCAAAATATTGAACGGCCAATACAACCAGATCGAACTCTTCAAGGCGCCGGATGAAATCAGGATGGACGTGGAGGATTTCAACCGCAAGGTAATTACGGTGCCATTCAACCGGGTGGTTTGTGAGTTTCTGGCCAAGGAGCTTGACCCGGCTTCCCGCCGCAAGACGTTGGTCTTCTGCGCCAATGATGCCCACGCCGATCTGGTGGTCGATCTGCTCAAGTCGGCATTTAAAGCGCAATACGGCAGCGTGGACGACGATGCGGTTATCAAAATCACCGGCGCAGCCGACAAACCGCTGCAACTCATCCGCCGCTACAAGAACGAACGCAACCCCAATGTGGCTGTGACGGTCGATCTGCTCACCACTGGTATAGACGTGCCGGAAATCTGCAATCTCGTATTCCTGCGCCGGGTGAATAGCCGCATCCTGTTCGACCAGATGCTGGGCCGTGCCACGCGCCTTTGCGACGAAATCGAAAAAGATGCCTTCCGTGTATTCGATGCCGTGCAGATATTTGAAGCGCTCGGCAACTTGACGGCCATGCAGCCGGTGGTGGTCAATCCCAAGATCAGCTTCACCCAGTTGGCACAGGAACTGATTTCGGTTGGGGATGAAACAGCGCGCCAATTTGTGCGTGATCAGTTCCTAGCCAAACTGCAAAGCAAAAAACGCCACCTCTCCGAAAAATCCGCCCGTGACTTTGAAACCAAAGCGGGTATGTCCCCGGAGGACTTCATCAAGAAACTGAAAGCCATGCCCATCAATGAGGTGGCAGCCTGGTTCACGCAAAATCCGGATCTCGGTGAAATTCTGGATCGCAAAGGTGAAGGCACCGCAACACCGATGTTCATCTCGGATCACGAAGACAAAATCCTTCCCGCCGAGCGCGGCTATGGCAAGGCACACAAGCCGGAGGACTACATTCAGGAGTTTTCCGCCTTCATCAAGAGCCACAGCAACGACATCCCCGCGCTGATGACCGTGCTCACGCGGCCGCGCGAACTCACCCGCAAGCAACTGCGCGAACTGGTATTGGAACTGGACAAAGCGGGGTTTACCGAAACCAATCTGGCCACCGCATGGCGCGAAATGACCAACCAGGACATCGCCGCACGCATCGTTGGATACATTCGCCAGGCTGCCATCGGCGACGCGCTCGTGCCCTACAACGAGCGCGTCGATCATGCGCTGCAGAAGCTGCTGGCAACACACAACTGGACCGGGCCGCAGCGCGATTGGCTGAAAAGAATCGCAGCACAAACCAAAGCCAACATGTTGGTAGATCACGCCGCGCTGGATGATCCAGACCTCATTTTCAAGCGCGAAGGCGGCGGCTTCGCCCGGCTCGACAAAATGTTTAACGGGCAGCTCCAGCAGGTGCTCGAAGCCTTTAATGAATCCATCTGGGCGGCTTGAACCGGCGCCGATTTATCCCCTCTCCCACTGGGAGAGGGTTGGGGTGAGGGAAGGCTTTGAAATCATCGCGCTGCAATTCAAGGCATCCCTCATCCCAACCCTTCTCACCTGGGAAGAAGGGCTTTCCCGGTGTATTCCGGACTGCAGTGGGCCTACGCCGGAATGACGGGCATGTAAATAATTTGGCTTGAATGTCTCGCCAGCAGATGGTATAAACCACGGTATATACCAGCCAGAAAAGGAGTCTCATCATGCTAACCGCCAAATTATTCAAGAATGGCCGCAGCCAAGCCGTACGCCTGCCGGCCGAATTCCGCTTCGAGGGCGACGAAGTGTTGATTCGGCGCGATCAGGCTACGGGAGAGGTCATCCTGAGTCCGCGTAACCGCAAATTCGAGGAGTGGCTCAAGCTGCGTGACCGTTTGATTGCTGAAGCACCCGGGGAATTCGAAAGCTTCGATATCCCGCGCGACCCCGCGCCGCCCGTTGACAGGGATTGGCCATGAGCAGCGCGCATTCCTTTATGTTGGACACCAATGCTGCGTCCACGCTGATACGCGGGCGCATCAGCGAGGGATTGCAGAACTTGCTGATGGAACACAGCGTCTGCGTATCCGTGATCACCGAGGCGGAACTGCGTTTTGGCGTGAAGCGGAGGCCGGATGCCACCCGGCTGGCAAAAGCCGTCGAAGCCTTCTTGCAAGACACCCCGGTATTGCCGTGGACATCTGCCACCGCACACAGCTATGCAGAATTGCGCACCCGCATGGAAACCCAGGGTATCGGCCTGTCGGCGATGGACATGCTGATTGCCGCCCATGCCATAGCCGCAGGCTGCACGCTGATCAGCGCCGACCGCGCTTTTATGCAAGTGCCCGGCCTGCGTGTGATTGACTGGTCCGCAAACATCGCGGCAACACCCGCGCAGCAAGTACGCGACAAGCTGGCGGGTGTGGAGATCACAGAACGCGATGTGGCAGATGACGTAGCTCAGGTGCGAAGCGCCGGGCGAAAGGCCGCACCGAAAGCCAAAACCGTAAAAAAGCCCCAAGCAAAATAGGCTACTCGCCGCTCGCTTTTACTGAATAAGAATTTATGACCACACACGACATCGTCGGCAAACTCTGGAATCTCTGCAACGTCCTCAAAGACGACGGCATCACCTATCACCAGTACGTCACCGAACTGACCTATCTGCTGTTCCTCAAGATGGCCAAGGAAACCGGCACCGAAGACCAGCTTCCAAAGGGCTATCGCTGGAGTGATCTCGAAACCAAGGCTGCACCGGATCGGCTGGAGTTCTACAAGATATTGCTGATTCATCTGGGCGGTCACGGCTCGAAACTGGTGCAGGAAATTTTCGCCAACGCCAGCAGCTTCATCAAAAAACCCGCCACGCTTTCCACGCTGGTGAGCGAGATCGACAAACTCGATTGGTACAGCGCCCGCCAGGAAGGTTTGGGCGACCTCTACGAAGGCTTGCTGGAAAAGAACGCCAACGAAAAGAAATCTGGCGCAGGCCAATACTTCACTCCGCGCGTACTGATCGACAGCATGGTCGCGGTGATGAAGCCCGAACTGAAAGACATCATCCAGGACCCCGCAGCCGGAACCGGCGGCTTCCTGATCGCGGCCAACCATTACCTGCGTAAACACACCAACCCGGATGGCTGGACCGAAGCGCAGCAGAAAAAATACCACGGCAGCACCTTCTACGGCATGGAGCATGTGCAAGACACCCACCGCCTGGCGCTGATGAATCTGATGCTGCACGGCATCGACGGCGGCATCCGCTACGGCGACACCCTGAGTCCCGAAGGCCAGGCACTGCCCAAGGCCACGCTGATCCTGACCAATCCGCCGTTCGGCACCAAAAAAGGCGGCGGCCTGCCCAGCCGTGATGACTTCACCTATCCCACCAGCAACAAACAGTTCGCATTTTTGCAGCACATCTACCGTGGCCTCAAACCGGGTGGCCGCGCCGCCGTGGTGCTGCCTGACAACGTGCTATTTGAGAGCAACGTCGGTGCCGACATTCGCCGCGACCTGATGGACAAATGCAACCTGCACACCATCCTGCGCCTGCCTACCGGAATTTTCTATGCCCAAGGAGTGAAGACCAACGTGCTGTTCTTCACGCGCGGAGAGAAGGATAAGGGCAACACCAAAGAAGTCTGGGTGTATGACCTGCGCGCCAACATGCCGCAATATGGCAAACGCACCCAGCTTACCCGTGAACACTTTGCCGAGTTTGAGGTGGCTTTTGGCAATGATCCTCTAGTCGGTGCCCAGGCACTTGGCAAACGCAAGGATACTGGCGAGCAGGGGCGTTACCGCAAGTACACCCGCGAACAAATCGCCGAACGAGGCGACAGCCTCGACATCGCCTGGCTCAAGGACGACAGCGACACCAGTGCGGACGAATTGCCGGAACCGGCAGCGCTGGCGCAGGAGGCGATGGGTGAGCTTGAAGCGGCGCTGGATGAATTGCGCGGGATTTTGGAAGAGTTGGGCGAGGATGTTGAAGAGGTGGAAGCGTGAGCGAGTTGCCAACTGGCTGGGCCACAGCTGAAATTGGCTCACTCTGTTCTCTTAAGAACGGGCGTGCTTTCAAGCCAAGCGAATGGACTACAGAGGGGCTGCCAATTGTTCGTATCCAAAATCTCAATAAGCCTCTGGCGCTTTACAATTATTTCAACGGCGAGTTTGCGGATAATTATCACTTGCATGGTGGAGAACTACTTTTTGCTTGGTCAGGTACGCCTGGTACGTCATTCGGTGCTCATGTGTGGCGGGGCGGGGAAGCAGTACTGAACCAGCATATTTTCAGGGTCGATTTCAACGAAACAGTGATTGATAAGAGCTTTTTTCGGTTTGCGATTAACCAAAAACTCAATGAGCTCATCAATATTGCGCACGGTGGAGTTGGGCTGCGTCACGTCACCAAGGGGACATTTGAGTCTACAGTAATTGATCTAGCGCCTTTCAACGAACAAAAACGCATCGCCGTCAAATTGGATGCAGTGCTGGCACGGGTGGATGCCTGTCGCGGCCGCCTCGACCGCATCCCCACCATCCTCAAACGTTTCCGCCAATCCGTCCTCGCTGCGGCCACCTCGGGCAAGCTGACTGACGATTGGCGCGCTGAGCAGACAATTGCGTCTCATTCCCCGGTTTGGCAGACTGGTACGCTTGCCAACCTGCTGGTTGGAAAACCGCGTAATGGCTATTCTCCTCGGGCGGTTGAATACAAAACTTCCGTTAAATCTCTGACCTTGACCGCGACAACAAGTGGACGATTTAAAGGGGAGCATTTCAAATATATCGACGAAGAGATTCCGCTGGAATCACATCTGTGGCTACATCCAGGCGACATTCTTATTCAGCGAGCAAATACACTCGAAAGTGTTGGCATCAGTGCCATATATGACGGGCCACCTTCAACATTCATCTATCCTGATTTGATGATGAAGGCTAAGGCTAATGACCTTGTAGAGACAAAGTTTCTTCACTATTTGCTGCTTAGCGAGCCAGTCCGTCGTCATTTTCGCGACAACGCAACAGGCACAGCTGGCAATATGCCAAAAATTAATCAGCCAACTGTTCTGTCTGCACCCGCCACTTGGCCGTCACGTGAAGAACAAACCGAAATCGTCCGCCGCGTAGAATCCCTATTCGCCTATGCCGACCGCCTCGAAGCCCGCTGCACCACTGCCCGCGCCCTAGTCGAAAAACTCACCCCAGCCACCCTCGCCAAAGCTTTTCGCGGCGAACTCGTGCCGCAAGATACGAACGACGAACCGGCCAGTGTGTTGCTGGAACGGCTCAAGGCAAAGCGCAGTGAGCAGGTTTTAACCAAATCCAAGCGCAATAGCAAGGTTACGGCATAGTCAGATGAATAGCTGATATGAGCGCTCCTAATAACTATTGGCCCAAGTCGGTCGCTCATCTGAAAGAGCCTTATGACAACGGCGCTTCGGATCATGTTGTTATCGCTGAAATTACTGATGCTCCCCAGAATGGTTACAAAGGTACCCGTAAATTAAGCACCGCACTTATCCCTCTTGATTTGGTTGATGAGATTCTGAAGTCACCCGGCGGAATAGGTTGGGAGGTTCAGTCATGGGGGCCTGGACCTTGCGTGGGCGAGGGGCAAGTTTACGAAACAAACTTCTGGATAGCGGGGCGCCATAAGCGTGACGAGCGCTTTCAGACAATCATCAATTCGTGGAGTCGCCACAATCGAGAGGTACTTCTTCCGGATAACGTGCTGTTGATGGCCTATGGATTGGTGCCGCGTTATCTTAGTGATGGAGTGGTATGTTGGGATGACCCGCATGGGCCAGTCTATGACGTACTACGAGTGAGATCACACATTAATTATGGCAATGAAAAAGAAGCTCCGTTTGGATTCATCTCGATACGGCGAGATTACTTGGAAGATTTCTGTCATCTGAAAGGATGTGCGGCAGTAGCGACATATTTCGAGCAACGATCTTCATTCGATGATGAAACCTTTGTGCCAATGCTTAATGGTAAAGAAGTCGTTAAATTTGAATTGCCAGGGCGTTTGTTAGATATGAGATTGCTCGAGGATAAATATCATGCAGACGCCCCTCAGATGTCACAAGTATGGGGTGCGCGCCTGATTCTTATTCCACAGGGGCGCCCAATTTCGGATGACAGAAATCCTGAATTGATTTGGCCAGGTGATACCGAACCTATGAATCAGCACCGAGCCTGGGAAGTCTCAGCTTATGCTTATGTGAGTGATTTGGTTTTGCAGGAATACGAGTCACATACTGAGTTTGATATTCATCCTGAATCAGGTGGCGTTAGCTACGACGGTTGGTGGGGTACTGACAGAACGCATCGTTTCGGTCGCAATCATATTGAGATTGAGTTGAAGAAGCTTTATGAGGGCTGCCCGCCGCATGTCATAGCCCATTGGCACCGATTTGCTGTTCTTCCAAATATTGCGCAGCATGATCATGAGCAGCATGGCAATCGCAATATCGCACTCCGCGCCAAGAGTGTTATTCAAGCGTATCTCGATTTAACAACTTCTTTATTGGAGCTATCGGATAGTCTGGGCATTGGGCTGACTCAAGAAGATATTGGGAGCTTGGATAGCAAAGACGTTACCTATCGAGGGTGGTGGTCTATTGAGGTGGCTCGCTCGCTGTTTGCCATCGCCCCTTTAGCTGCAACTCAAGAACAGTTTCTTAACCGCACAGTTGCATTGTTCAAATTGTTGGAACTTTTAAAGCCTGCTGCTCTAAGAACTATGGCAATTAGACTTGGGGTGCCAAAAGACAAAATCCAAGGCTTCGGTGCGCTCAAACTGCTAGCAACCATTTGCCAGTTGGCGAATATAGCAAGAATACAGGGGTACTCATTATCTTCAGATTCTGAAGCTATTATTCCCAGTTGGAATCCGACTGAAGCGCTGCCAGAATTTCGTGCCGTATTTGCATTGAATGGCTTGCGTGTGTGTCAAGCGCATACGCCTAGTAGCGACCGAGATAAAGATATTGCTAAGAATGCTGCTGTGTGCGGAGTTGATGTTGCATCAACTGCTTCTGGTTGGGGGTATGCAATTGATGCGCTTTATGATCGGCTTTCTCCCGACCTGTTAGCGATTTCTAAGTTAATTGAGGAAGCAGAATGACATTTGTTAGCACGACATAAATGAGCAATCTTCAAACAATAATTTCAGAAATTGCCAATCAGTTGGAGAGTAATGGTGCGGTGTACTCACAGCGCCCTCTGCAAACGCTGGCATCAGCCATGTCTTTTTTACAGGCGTTTGGAATTTCTGTTGATGACGACATATACAGCGCTGCTATTGCAGCAACTATGTTGCAGCCTGAAGACGCCTGTAGTGTAGTGAAAAGAATAGGGATCGAGTTTCCACTTGTTCCGTCAATAGAACCTGCAATATTCGGATATGAACCTCAACTGGCAAGGTTTATTCAAAATGGAGATCATCGGCAGGCAGTCGTTGCGGCAACAATTCTATTTGTTTGGTATTCAGCCGCAGCCCAAAGAGGTGATTCGAATCGATTGAGGAAAATGCATGGAGTTGTTGAGCTTCATGCTAACAATGGCCTGAATCAAGACATTGGCAAAAGTTTATTAGCGGAAATAGATAAGGTTGTAGATAGACAGCCACCCGCATCGCTACCAGATAGTAATGCTCTTTTTTCGATTTCTATCGACCTTGTTGGTTCAACTGCAGCCAAATCAAACGTGATGCGTGCAGCCATTGGGGATCATGCTCGAATCGATGCGCTCAATGTGCAAATCTATAATGAGGCGGATTCAAGTTCGAAGTGCAACAGTTCATGGTTTTTTTGTGTACCGCATTTCCACGCCGAAGAATACCTCATGCGGGGTTTTATAACCCAGCACCTTTCTGGGGCGATGATTAAGCCGCTCTACCGCCCGCTGCACCTGCGCATCCGTGATCTCCAGCAATTCCATCTCTTTGGGGAAATACT
>Ga0210041_1003478_pt1 | contig 12170 bp, 12 predicted proteins | sample CryGeymeta201503_FD_183973 | JGI IMG/M metagenome (GOLD analysis project Ga0210041, IMG submission 183973) | Groundwater microbial communities from Crystal Geyser aquifers in Utah, USA - Crystal Geyser metaG 2015-03 (SPAdes) (version 2) | ecosystem: Environmental > Aquatic > Deep subsurface >... | reverse complement strand
CTCTGGCCTTGTTTCTGGCGCTATTTAGCGACACCACGGCGAAAGACGATAAAATACCGATAATGCTGATAACCACCAACAACTCAATTAAAGTAAAGCCTTTTAGTTTATTTTGTTCCATAATAATTAAATTAATTTAATTAAAAACTGCTAGCTAAGTTATACATGGGCAAAATGACCGCCGCCACCATAATACCCACGGCTACGCCCATAATCACCATAATAATCGGTTCCATTAAAGTCATTAAATTAGCTACCATGTTAGAGACTTCCCGGCCGTAAAAATTAGTGATTCTTTCCAAAATAACGTCCATTTTGCCGGTCTTTTCCCCGATACTTAACATCTGGGAAACCATCTTGGGTATGGTTTTGCTGTTCTGGAAAACGCTGGAAATTGAATTGCCGTCTTCCACTTCTTTAATGGTTTCTTCAATCAGCTCCTGGTAAATCTTATTGCCCACCACCTCGGCGGCGACCTTTAAACTATTGGCGATGGTGACGCCGCCGACAATTAAAGTGTTCATTGAACGGGTAAAGCGCACTAAATAAATCAGCTGGAATAAATGGCCGAAAATTGGTAATTTTAGTTTTAAATAATCCAACTGACGCCGGCCATTGGGTTTGCTGACGTAAAACCTAAAAGCGAAAGCCAAGGCCGCGATAATAATCAATAAAAGCCACCAATAGTTGGACATAAAAGAGGAGGTGCCGATCAAAATTCTGGTGGTTAAGGGCAATTCGGCGCCGCTTTCCGTCAAAATGGCGGTGAGCTTGGGCACCACGAAAACCATCATGACGACGCCGACCACGCCCAAGGAGCATAAGACAAAAGCCGGGTAAATCATCGCGCCTCTGATTTTACTCATCATATCATAATCTTTCTCCGTTTCGTCGGCCAAATAATTCAGCACCTCGTCCAGCTTACCGGAAATTTCTCCGGATTTGACCACGCTTACATAAAAGTTGGAAAAAACTTTCGGCCGCTTATTTAAAGCTTCGGATAGGGTTGAGCCGGCGTCAACTTCATCGGCCACTTCGGAAACTATCATCTTTAAAGTAAGGTTGTTGGTCTGGTCCACTAAAATCTTAAGCACCTGCATCATGGCGACATTGGCAGAAATCAAAACCGAAAATTGGCGCGAAAAAACCACGATATCTTTAGCGCCGACGCGGTTCAAAAAACTCAAACCGCCCTTTTTGCCGCCGCTGACCAAAGAAATCGCCACCACGGAAAAACCCTTCTCTTTTAATATTTCTCCGACATATTCCTTATTGGCGGCCTCCACCAGGCCTTCCTGTAACTTTTTTTCCCTATCAAAAGCTTTGTATTTAAAAATCGGCATTTTAAAAGGTTAATTATTAGATATCTTCGCGCCTAATTTCTCCGGCTTCAACCAAATTTTCTAAAGATTTTTCCAGGTTAATCATGCCTTCTTTTCTGGAAGTCTGCATGACGCTTTTAAGCTGATAGATTTTCCCTTCTCTGATTAAGGATTTGACCGGGGCGTTATTCAGTAGAATCTCGTTAGCCAGAATCAAGCCGCCGCCGCGCCGTTTAACCAACTTCTGCACCACGATGCCGACTAAAATATCGGCTAAATTGTAACGAGCGGCTTCGGCGGTCATCTGGCGGCTCAAGCCGCCCAGAATCTTTTCTAAAACTCTTTCCGAGCTGTCGGCGTTTATCTCCAAAACCACTAAGCAGTTGCCCGAGGCCAGCTCAAAAATTTTAACCAAGGCCTGGTTAAAGGTTGGCTCGTCTTTTATCTCGTTAAGATAAATGACATCCAAATCCTCGTTTAAACAATAATCCAGCGCCTCGGTTACGTTGTTAACGTCACTGCCGATCTGCCTTTGGGTCACCAGGCTCTTTTTACCGACAAACAAATATTCAATCGGGTCTTCAATGGTGACGATGTTTTTAACGCTGGTCTTGTTAATCTCTTCAATAAAAGAAGCCGCCGTGGTGGTTTTCCCGGAGTTATAAGCGCCGGCAATGACCAGCAGGCCAGAATTGGCTTTTAAGAAATTATGGCGCGCTTCCGGCAAGCCCAATTCCTGAAGACTTCTAATCAGGTTCGGAACATAATGGAAAGATGCGGCCAAAAGGCCCTTCTCGTAAAAAACATTGATGCGAAAACGAAAATTGACCAGATTTCTCACCAAAACTATGCCCTTGGTTTCTTTTAATCTGACGATTTCCTCCTGGCTTAAAAAAGTTTCTATAATTTTATTTAAAATTTCGCTGGTGATGATTTCCTGGTCCGCCAGGGGCTGAAACTCCCCGCTCGCCCTGATCATGGGCGCGCTGCCAACCGACAGATGCAAATCAGAGCCGTTTTTTTTGGCCAAATCCGACAAAATTCGATTTAATAAAATTGACGGCACTTCCATATTTTTATTTACCCCGTTAAATTCTGCCATAGGCAGACCCGATTAAGCGGGTATTTAACGGGGTGAATTTAAAACTTTTTTTATTTTCTCCACCACTTCCGAAGGCATAAAATGGGCCTTAATCAGATAATCTTCCGCTCCCAGCTTCAGTCCCTGTTCAATTTCATCTTTTTGGCTCAAATTGGTCAAAAGTATCACCGGCACATTGGCTGTTGACTGGTCGGCTTTTAGCTGGCGCAAGACCTCAAAACCATTCTGCTTGGGCAAAATAATGTCCAAGAGAATAATATCCGGCAATTCCTTTAGGGCCGCGCGCACCGCTTTTTCCCCGTCTTCCGCCGTGATTACTTTAAAATTCTCCATTTCAAATTTAGTGGCATACATGCCCAGTAAAAACGAATCATCTTCCACTAAAAGAATTTTTATTTTATCTTTTGGCATATGTTTCGGTTATAAATAAATTAATCAAACGTTGACCGTGCGCATGATTTCTTCCATGGTAGTCAGACCCATTAAAACCTTGATTAGGCCGTCTTGTTTCATGGTAATGAAATTTTGATTTTTTACCAAATCGTCCAGCGTCAAATTTTTTTTATTATCCATCACTATCTCTTTAATCTTATCATTAACATCCAGCACTTCGGCTAAGGCCACCCGACCCCGATAACCGGTCAAGCCGCAGCGGGAACAGCCCTTGCCTTTATAAAATTTAATTTTTTTCAAATCAAAATCGGGCAGCATTTGTTCAATCACCGCTTTAGGCGTTATGGCCAGCTCCTGCCTGACGCTCTCGACGATTTCAACCGGCAACCTTTGTTCTTCTTTACAATGCTCGCAAATTTTCCTGACCAACCTTTGCCCCAAGACCACGTTTAAAGTTGACCCCAGGAGAAAAGGTTCAACTTTCATGTCTAACAGCCTGGGGATGGCGCCCAAAGCGTCGTTGGTATGCAGGGTTGACAAGACAAAATGCCCGGTTAAACTGGCATGAATGCCCAATTCGGCGGTTTCATTATCCCTGATTTCTCCCACCATGATAATATCAGGGTCCTGTCTTAATAGCGAGCGCAAGCCGGAAGCGAAAGTGAAACCGATCTCCGGCCGGACTTGCGATTGGTTGACCCCTTTAATAAAATATTCTACCGGGTCTTCCAGCGTGGAAATATTAATCCCCTCCTGGTTAAGGCTGGTCAAAACGGAAAAAAGAGTGGTGGATTTGCCGGAGCCGGTCGGTCCGGTAATTAAAAACATGCCATCAGTCATTGCCAAATTCTTCTTTATCACTTTCAGCCCCGGGCCCATAAAGCCCAACTCCGCCAAGGTGGGCGCGCCCCTGGTCACGTCCAAAATCCTCATCACCACTTTTTCATCATTCAGTAGGGGTAGAACGGAAATCCTCAAATCAATTTCTTTGTCGTTAATGCTAACCCTGATTCTGCCGTCTTGCGGCATTCTGGTTTCATCAAGCTTCAAATCGGCCAAAACTTTAACCCTGCCGACAATGGCGCTATGGACGCTTTTCGGCAAAACCAGTGAAGTGTGCAAAATTCCGTCAATGCGGTATCTGACCCGGCTTTCCTTGGCCATGGGCTCAATGTGGATGTCAGAAGCCCGGCCATCAACCGCATGCCTGATAATCACTGAAACGATTTTTGACACCGGCGCCGATTTGGTAATCTCTTCAACTTCTTCTATTTTTATCTTTTTCCTGGCCTGCTCCCGCACCTCTTCCTCTTCCTTTGATTTTAAAGCTTTAGAAACCTCCTTGCTTAAAGTTTTATAATGTTTCAGGGCGTTGGCCAGGCTGGCGCCGGAGATTAAATAAATTTCCGGCGTCAAATTCTCTTCTTTGGCCAAAAAATCAATGGCTTCAATCGCTTTAAAATTTTCCGGGTCAACCATGCCGAATTTCATTTTGCCTCCACCAACTTCAAAACAAATTATCTGATAATTTTCCGCCACTTCCAAAGGAATTAAATTCAACACTTGGTCGGGAATTTTAAAATCCAAAAGATTTTTATAACTCAACTTATAGACTTTAGCCTTGAGCTCGGCCAAAACTTCAGCGTCAACCAAGCCTTGGCTGACAAGAGCTTCTTCCGGGCGGTCGCTAAATTCCGGCAACTCTCTGATTTTTTCCAATTCCGCCTGGTCAACTGCTTTATTTTTAATCAATAGGCTTATCAATTCGGCCGACTTATTATTCATAAACAAGTCTAATTATTAGTTAGGTTTAAACGGATCCCGCTTGCCCAGGCTGGGCGCGGTTTTAGGAATTAAAGCGTTGTCCATCAACGCCTTGAATTTTTCGTCGCTGAAAATCGTCAAATCCAGTCCGCCGCCGCCCCGTAACTCCTTGGCCTGGGCCGACGGCCCGGTTTTCTTCGCCTCAATTTTGGTTGAAGTCGCCAACGTTTCGGCCGGCAGATAATCTTTAAATTGGTCGGCGCCGTCAACCACCAACGGTTTTCTGGCGGCTAAGCGATTATTTAAATACAACAAATAGCCGGTTCCGGCCAACATTAAAACTATAATCGCCGCGTAAATCGCTAATTTTTTGCTCGCCATCTTTTTTAACGCCAGCATATTATTGGAGATAATAACTATAAATAATTAAGGTCGCCTTGTTATCAGTCGCGTCGTAATCTATTTTTGATATATCAAACAATCTTAAATTATTTTCAAACATCTTGATGATATTTTTTAAAACCGGATAATTGATCGAACCAAAACTGACTTCTACCTTTAGCCGGCCAACACCCGCCGGCGGTTTTTCAAAAATTCCCGCCGGCGGTTCGGTTTTCTCTTCTGTCTCGGCTCTTTGCCTGACCGCGCCTCGGTCCGCTTCCGCGTTAACTTTCACGGACCTTAAAATCGCGCCGTTTCTTAAAGCAATCAGCTCAATTTCCGAGATAATGCCGCTGGCGTCGCTGCCGCTCGGCAACATGGTAACGATTTTTCTAACTTCTTCAGCTTTAACTAATTGAAAGGATTTTTTTAAGTTGGTGACGGAATTTAAATAATCCGCCTTTTTATCATTTTCCGCCAGCAGGTTTTCCTTGGCCGCCCGATTGGCTTGGCCAAGCTGTCTATAATTGGGATAAACGAACAGCAACAGGCCGACGGCAAAAATAATAATCGCCAAACCCCAAACCAAATAGCCAAAATAACTGATTAAAAAACCATTAATTTTGACTTTCAATAAATCGTCGCCTTGATTTTCTTTTTCGCCGTCCGCTCCGCCGGTTGGCGGCTGGCGGAAGGGTTGGTTAAGCGGCTTATCTTTCGTCTCCATATTTTTACTCGGTAAAAATGCTCTTTGAAATCGAGAAATTCAAAGTAAATTTAACTTTGGTCGCGTTATCCCGGTCGCCGGACACCAATTCGCCAGCGGCGGCTTCAACCGCCGTCACCTTTTTATTGTTTCTGAAGGCGTTAACTTGTTCGGCAATATTGCCGTAATTATTGGCCAGGGCGTTCAGGGAATAGCGGCCGCCGGTATCGCCGGCAAAACCGGTAAAATAAACATCCTTGATGGTATTGTCCTCCAAAAATTTGAAAAAATTAGTCCAATAAATATGCTGGCCGAACACCTCTGAAGTTATTTCCAACTCATCTTGAAAGCTAAAAATCTGCTCAGCGCCGGTTTCTTCCCGCTTAATCTCGTCCGTTAATTCGTTAAATTTTTTGACCAGCGCCAGATTTTTAGCCTGGCTTTCCTTTTGGTAAAACATTAAGCCGAGATAAATTACACCAACTAAAAAAATCGGAATAAAAAAAGCGCCGACTAAGGTAAGAATTTTTTTCTGCCATTCAAAGTAAGAAACAATTTCTCCTTTGATTAAATTAGTTTCTAAAACCAGCGGCGCGGGCTCGCTTGCCGTCTCCGCCGGCGCCACTTTGGCCGGCTGGCTTATCTTTGCCGCCGGCTTTATTTCCGGTTTTGCTTGTTCGGTCGGCTCGGGCGCCAGGCTAACCGCCTTAATTTCCGGCCTGACCGTCAGGGCGGCCAGATTCCTTTTGTTTTTCTCCTCGGCAAAAACTTTCTGGTAATCAATTAAAACTTCTTTATGGCTCGGCCGCCGTAGCTTTAGCGAAAGCAGGCTTGTCCGCTTAATCAACTTTTCTTTTAAGCGGACTAAAAATCCTCGGCCGGCCCGCCAGCCAAGCAGAGCGAGGCGGCCAGGGCGAAGCGTTGCGGACGCGGCCCGACCGGCGGTTGGCGGCTGGGAACTTCGCCCGGAGTTTTCCTGGCCTTTAATTAATTGCAAAATTTCTTGGCGGGATTGTTGAATCTTCTTTTTGTCAAACGGCGCTTTGGCTTTGACCGCCGGCTTCTTTTTTAAAAACGGCAAAAAAGAAAAGGGGGTGCTCTTCGTGTCTTTGACGTCCGCCTCTGGTTTTGACCAGGCCAAATCCGGCCGGTCGCCGTGCTTGGCTTCAAGCTTAGGTTCGTCATCGTCATTATGGCTTTTTTTCAAAAAGTCTATCCCTGGCATAAAATAAATAATATTACTACTCCATTTCCCTTAGGGCTAAGCCGATGGCAATGGCCAGCCGGGGCGCGATTTCTTCCAGGAGCGGCTCCAAATCAAGCGGATAAGAAATTTTTGCCCAAGGATTGCCGGCCACCACGTTAATGTCTAAAATTTTTGACAAGTAGTTGGTAAAATTAACCAATAGGGCCGAGCCGCCGCTTAAAATGATCTTGTCCACCTTTTTATTGCCTTTATCTTGATACAAGTTCAGGGCGTATTTAATTTCATTAACGATCGGCGCTACGCTTTCGGCAATGGTTTTGGGGATGGAATTGTCCGCCGACTCAAACGAACTGATGCCCAGGTCGTATTTAAACTGCTCGGCCCGCTCCAAGCCAATACTTAAATTATTGCTCAAAGCCTTGGTGATAGTCCAGCCGCCGATATCAATACTCCGATTCAAAATCGGAATGTTTTGGTCAATAATATTAAAGCTGGTGGTTTTGGCGCCGATTTCCACAATCATCACGGTTGCTTTGTCGCTGCCCAAAAGCGACCTAATCAGAGCGAAAGTTTCGGTTTCCAGGCTTAACAGATTTATCTGGGCGCTTTTAAAAATTTCAATGTATTTTTTTACTAAAGTCCGCGGCGCCCCGGTCAATAAAATTTTAATGTCGCCTTTGGGGTCGGCCTGGCCCGGGCGATCAATTTTTTTCCAATCCAAAATCATTTCCTCAAGCGGCAAGGGGATGACTTTCTTCGCTTCCCAGTTAATGGCCGAGGCCAAATCTTTTTTATTGACGCCGGACAAGTTTATGATGGAAGAAAAGACGGAAAAAGTCGGCAAGGCCGAAACCGCCTGGCGGCTCCCGGTATTGGCCTCTCGGCAGATTTTATTAATAATGGCCGCGATTTTTTTCGGGTCGGCTTGGTCCAAATCGTCAAGGTTTTCGCTAAACCCATAAGTTAACAGCTTAACCTTGCCGCCTTCTTTCTTAATCTCAACTATTTTTATACTGGAGCTGCCGATATCAATTCCCAAGTAACTTTCGCTGGCAAAAAATAAACTCATAAAATAAGAAGAAATCAAAAATAATAGTGACTTTGACACCTTAAGCTACTATATTATATAATTATATAATAAAAGCGCCAAAGAATAAAGCTCGGTCTGGTTGTTTCGCTTTATTATTATACCATAAATTTCCGGTATAACTCAATTTTTAATAAAATTTCATGGGTTGGCTGGCAAAATACAAAAAAATTCTTGTCGTTTTAGGCTTTTTGCTGCTAGTTTTTGTTTTGGGCTATTTGCTTTATCTTTTGTTTTTTAAGCCAAGCCTGCCGACCGGCCCAGGCCCGGCCGCGACCAGCACCACGACCGCGGGCGGCTTGCCCATCGCCGGCACCGGCACCGGGCAGATTTCACCTACCGGGGAGCCGGTTAGCGGTTTGCCGAGCGAAGCCGAGCGGCCGACCGGCCTGCCGGCCGCCAGCGAGGTTGCCCGAGGCGGCCTGACGCAAACCGCGGCCTTGAATCAAGCTCCCAGTCTGGGCGCGGTGCTGGCGTCCAATGGCAGCGACCTGCAATATTACAATCAGCCAGACGGCAAATTTTACCGCCTGACTAAAGACGGGCAGGCGACTTTGCTATCCGACACGGTCTTTCATGAAGTGCAAAAAATCACTTGGTCGCCGGACAAAAATAAAGCCATTTTAGAATATCCGGACCAGGCGAAAATCATTTACGATTTTAAAACCAAAAAACAAGTGAGCCTGCCCAAGCATTGGCAGGATTTTGACTTTTCGCCCACCGGCTCTAAAATTGTTTTTAAAAGCCTGGCCGAAGATACGGACAACCGCTGGCTGGCCACTACTAACGACCAGGGAACCGATACCCAAAGAATCGCGGCCTTAGGCGATAACGAGGCAACGGTTTATCCTTCCTGGTCGCCCAACAACCAGACCGTGGCCATGCACACCGAAGGCATTAATTTTGACCAGCAGTCGGTTTTCTTCGTGGGGCTGAATAATGAAAATTTTAAAGCCTTAACCATTAACGGTCGCGGCTTTGAGCCGAAGTGGGCGCCGGCCGGAGACCGCTTGCTCTACAGCGTCTACTCAAGCGGAAGCGACTTAAAGCCGGAACTCTGGATTACTAACGCCCAGGGTGAAAATATCGGCGCCGGACGAATAAAATTGAACGTGCAAACCTGGGCGGACAAATGCGTTTTCGCTTCTAATACCAGCCTATATTGCGCCGTACCAGAGAGTTTAGAAGAAGGGGCCGGCCTATTTCCAGCCTTGGTCAAGAACACCAAAGATAATCTCTACCAAATTGACACGCAAACCGGCTTGAAAAGATTAGTGGCCACGCCAACTGGCGACGCCACCATGACCAATTTAATCATCTCGTCTAACGGGTATTATTTATATTTCACGGACGCCAATACGGGAACGATAAATAAAATCAAGCTTAAATAAATTTTAATGCCGAATAAAATCTCCACCATCTATGTTTGTTCGGCTTGCGACGCCCAATCCCCTAAATGGAGCGGGCGTTGTTTAGAGTGCGGCGGCTGGGGCACTTTGCAGATGCAGACGGTTGACTTAAAGCAGGCGGATAAAATGGCCGCGGTCAGCCTTGCCCGCGCCGGCGGGCCGGCCGAAGTGGTTGATTTGGAAAAATTAAGCGGCCAGGCGGAAGCCGGCCGGATAGCCACCAAGATAGAGGAACTAGACCGGGTTTTGGGCGGCGGACTGATGCCCGGCTCTTTGGTTTTATTGGGCGGCGAACCCGGCATCGGCAAATCAACTTTGGTGGCGCAAATCGCCGAACGGATCGGTCAAACCGGCCAGGTGCTTTACACGAGCGGCGAAGAATCCGCCGCGCAAATTAAGGCCAGACTTGTTCGGCTTAAAATCAACGCGGAAAAAATAAAATTTTTAAGCCAAACCAACGCGGAAAAAATCAACGCTTGCCTAAGTCAATTGAAGCCTAATTTAGTCATCGTTGATTCCATCCAAACCATTTATTCTTCGTCTATCGCGGGCGAAGCCGGCGGCCTTAACCAGATTCGCGGCTCGGCCGTGAGTTTTTTAGAGACCGCCAAAGCCAATAATATCGCCATTATTTTAATCGGCCACATCACTAAAGACGGCGCTTTGGCCGGACCCAAGTCGCTTGAGCACATTGTTGATACTGTGCTTTATTTGGAGACTGAAACTAACCACGATTATCGCATTTTACGCGCCACTAAAAATCGCTTCGGCTCGGTTAATGAAATCGGCATTTTTGAAATGACCGGAACCGGCTTTAAGGAAGTGGCTAACCCGTCGCTCATCTTTGTTGAGCCGAGCCAGAATCTTACCGGCTCGGTAATCAGCTGTATTATTGAAGGTACGCGCGCTTTTTTAATTGAAGTGCAGGCTTTAGTCACTAAAACCGTGTTCGGCTATCCGCAAAGGAAAGCCTCGGGTTTTGACTTAAATCGCCTCTCGGTTTTAATCGCGGTTTTGACCAAGCGCGCCAATTTGAATTTAACCAACCAGGACGTGATTTTAAACGTAGTGGGCGGCCTAAGCCTTAGCGACCCGGCCCTTGATTTGGCGGTTTCGCTCGCCATCGCTTCCTCGCTTTTAAATCAAGTTATAGGCAATAAAATTATCGTTCTGGGAGAAGTGGGTTTAGGCGGAGAAGTTAGGCAGGTTAGCCGGCTGGAGCAAAGGTTAAACGAAGCCGAACGCCTTGGCTTTCAAAAAGCCATCATGCCGCAAAGCGACTACGACAGCAAAAAAATGAAGCTTATAAAAATTAAAAACTTAAGCGAAATTATAAAATACTTGGCCAAACCCTGATTACCCCCTTGATAAAGGGGGAGAGGGAGATTTTCCTAAATAAAAAGAAGGAGCCACCAGTTGGTTGGCTCCTTTGTTGTCGGACGGAGCGGGAAGCAAGCTTCACTTCCCGCCCCTGGGCCTTGCCGCCTACGGGATAAAGCGCCGCCCAACGGCTTGGCCATGACAATTAACCAAAAATATATATTTATCTTGCCGGTTATTCAGCTGCCGGCGGAGTGGCGGTCACTGGCGCCGGCTGGAGGTTAATTTCAGCCGCGCTAAATTGTTTAGTGTTTTTTATATCCTTATCTGCCGCTATGACGTTAATATTCATTCCGACTTTAATATCTGAAATGCTAGCTTCTTTTTTAACAAAAAATTCCGGCGGCATAATAGCGCCGGCCGCAGCAGCCGGGGTTTCTCCGGGTTTAGGCGGATTTTTTAGCTGCTCTTGCATTTTTTTGTCGAAGTCCGCCATTTCTTTCTGGTACTCGGCTTGGTCTTTCTGCTCTAAAGTATAAATCTTGGTATTAGCGTCTACTTTGACGATTCTTTCGTCCAGGCTGGGGTCGGCTAACGGTTCTAATGGCCTGATTTTTAAAGTAATGGCATTATCTTGAATAGCGGTGACTTGGCCGGAAACATTATTGATTTCCAGATTAGCCATGGGGGCGGCAAAGCCTGAATCAGCCAGCCTTTTTTTAGCCGCTTCCCAGCCGGCCTGGAAAGTATTGGCGCTTATGGCTAATTTTCCGGTCGGACTGACTTTAGCGCTTCCAATCAAATAGCCTAAACTAAAAAATATCAGGGCCACCACCAAAGAAATAATAATGGTTTTTTTTATAGAGATAAATTAATAATTAGAATTTTAAAAACTCGCCATACCCGTAAGACCGGTTCCGGCGCCGATAAAATTACTCGTAGTATAAACTGGGCCCTGGAAATAACCGGCATAAGCTGATCCGGTTGCCAACAAACCATACCCCCGGTACCGGTATAGGATTTTACTTTATTACTGTCTAATCTTAACCAAGTGTCGTAATCTGCGCAGGAAAAATATGTCCCCCAACACAAAACAGTATAAGTCCTTCCTGCTGGTAAATTCATTATATCACTATTTCCGGTTAGTAAAAAGCCGGGCATTCGAACCGTACCAACGACATCCAGCTTCGCCCTCGGCTCCGCCGGTGTTAATCATTAATCCGCCTTCTTTAAACTGCCCCGCTGAACTGGTGTTTATTTGTTGGCATAGCGGCTGATGTAGGTATCAACCGTAGTTTTCTTAAGCCCCAACTGGCCACCGAGCTGGTGAACCGTGTCCTTACTGAAATAGGGCAGGTTTTTTAGCTGTTCTAAAAGTAAAAGGTTATTCTTGCTTTTCATATCTATGACATAAGTGTATCAGATGTGAAACGAGAAGTCAACGCCAGTAGTTTTATTTGCCCTGTAGCAAGCTTCGCT
>Ga0210041_1003471_pt1 | contig 12192 bp, 17 predicted proteins | sample CryGeymeta201503_FD_183973 | JGI IMG/M metagenome (GOLD analysis project Ga0210041, IMG submission 183973) | Groundwater microbial communities from Crystal Geyser aquifers in Utah, USA - Crystal Geyser metaG 2015-03 (SPAdes) (version 2) | ecosystem: Environmental > Aquatic > Deep subsurface >... | reverse complement strand
GTATAAAAGATCCATTATCGAACAGGCCGACGCCTGCAAGCATGGTGAACTGGGCAAACTATTACGCCGTGAAAAACTCTATTCTAACCAATTAGCGCAGTGGCGTCGTGAACTCGCTGAAAAAGGAGAACAAGGCCTGAATAAAACTAAACCGGGCCCGGCTTAGAGAAGGTCAACAGACGATACAAGGCTTTTTCTGCGCCACCAATATTTAAGCCTGTAATAATATGAAGTATCAAGATGCCTTCCTAATTACATTAGAGTCTCTATTCTGACTATTAAAAGTAGAATTATAAAAATAAACCAAGAATAATAATGAGGTTACATGTGAAGCAAAAAAGCCCGTTTCTTTAAATGTAAGTGCTATAGACATCAATGAAATAATAAAAACAGTTTGCCAATCACCTCGCCTACAGTCCCAAATAATGTAAATATAAAAAAAATAAAGAATTAATGTAATGAATAAACCGTTTGCGTTAATACTGTTTATCAATCCAACATCAGAGTCTGTACTATTATATTGATCAAGTATGCCAATATGGCCAGAAAAGCTGTTACCAAATAACAAAACTTTAACATCATCAGAAAAAACATAGTGAGAGCCAATAATCTTCGATACATTCTCAAGACCACCTTCATCGTGACTCAAAAACTTTGCTACAGGATCAACAAAATGATCATAATTCGCTAAAATAACATCATTACCAATCAATTCTACGTTATCTCTATTTGAGAAAAAAATAGATAACAATACAACTGCGAAAAGAAACAGAAATGCTTTTAAACTCTTAAAATTATTTAAAATATAAAAAAACAAAAGCAGTACAATTCCTAAGAAAGCCATTGACCTACCCAAGAAAATTAATGAAAAAAAGACAATTAACATAAAAATAAAATTCAGCGGTGATGGCCAAATTTTTCTTGAAATTAAAAACCACAATCCTACAATATGAACAATTGCTGTTGCATTAAAACTTACCGTCAAACCTGGCGACCTACTCCATCCAGGCCCTCTAGGCTGATAACCGGTAAATGAATATACCATTTCCCTAAAATCAGGACTTAAAATACAGAAAATAATAATTAATGAATGAAATACAATTGCAAGTGATGCTACTCTCAGGAAATCAAAGTAATCCACTCTAGCCGAAATAATTAACCATAAAAAAAATAAAAAGACAAAAAGAAGCAATGTTTTAAAGAATTTAGCAAAAAAAATTATTTCTTGAACGCCATAAATACAACTTATAAAACCAGCATAAATTGATAAAAACAACAGATAGAAAGATATCGAATATATTTTTCTTGGCATTTTTAGGTTTTTTCTAGTCACAAAGAAATACAAAAAACCTAAAAATGATACAAGCATTGCAACGTCAATAAAACCAAAGATCTTAGTAAAAAAGTTGAAAAACAAAAAACTAATTGATAGAAAAACAAAGTTAAAGTAAATTATTTTTTTCCCATAAAAACTATAACCACTTTCAACCATATACTAAGCACTCTCACTTAAATTTAAACTTTACAAAGTAACGAAACTCATCGTTTTAACCACTACTGCCTAATCCTTCCAAAAGAAATAAAATATATGGCAAGTGCACCTGTGGCTTTAATTGAAGGCCTTAGACAAAAGCTTCTCCAAAGAGTGCTTACATATCCTGCTTTATGCCTCAACCCCATTAAGCGTTTTGCATAAACACACATAACATCATTAAAGTATTGAGGATATTTAGCGATAATTATCTGACAACTGACCAAATGATCTAGCTCATTTTGAGTCACATGCTTTTCAGCCCGTGTAATGTTGTTTTCATGGCGACGATAGCGCCCTAAAACTTCATCAATATAATTAATTGTTCCGGTATTACCCAAGGTCTCTATCCAATAAAGCCAATCTGAAGCAACAGGCAAAGAGTTATCAAAACCATGCTTTGGCGCTTTATCAGAACGCACTAAATTCGAACAAGCGCCATTAAAAGTACCGCATTTTATTGCAGTTCTTACATCACCATTCAATTTATTTTTTTCATTGAAATAATAGAGCGTTTTATTTGTACCTGAATCAAAAACATCAAGATTGTGATAACAAATAGTACAGTTTGGGTTCTGCTCCATGTAAGCAACTTGTTTTGTCAGTTTGCCTGGTAGCATTAAATCATCCCCACCAATCCAAGCAATATATTCGCCGGAACAAGCAAAATGCGCAGCGTTCGAATTCGGTGTTATCCCTTGGTTTTTCTCCGCCAAGCGCAACACAAACTTACTTGGATATTTGGCTTCGTATTCACGCAACATATTCTGTGTGCCATCGGTTGAACAGTCATCCGCTACCACAATTTCAAAATTCGGATAATCTTGCGCCAAGCAAGATTCAATGCACTCACGCAAGTAATCTTTTTGATTGTAGGTAATAATCGCGATACTGACTAACGGATATTCTTTTTCCAATCTCTTTTCCTCTTCCACCAGGCCTGGTGGTTTCTTAATTTTGAATGATTAATTGTTAATTTTGAATCCTAAACCTTAAACAGACTCAGTCAAACCTATACCCGCGGGTGGCGTTTTGGTTGGTTTATTTTTTGACTTAAGCAATGCGCCCACGCAATCATACCGAAAATCAAACATATTCATTTCAAAGATGTTGATTGCCATAAGGATAGTCACAACCCATTTTCACTAAACATTTACATGCTATCGCGTGACCATTTTTTATAGCGGCTTCGGCCCAGTATTTCGCTTTTTCACATTTTCCTTCTTGGCAATAGTGGCATGCCAATGCATAATGGGAAGCAGAATCATCTTGTTCAGCCGCTTTTGTATACCAATGGAGAGCTTTTTCAATATTCCGTTCGACTTCATCGCCGTTGTAATATTTTTGCGCCAACTCATATTGGGCATCCACGTCACCTGATTCGGCTTGTCTTACTAATTGTTCGAGACTCATATACCCTCTCTATTTCAACTACCGGAATCTAGATCAACTTCGACTACATCTGCTTGTGCATACTTTATTTTTTCAAACGCAGATGGGAAAAACACCCAGTTTATACCACCCTCTTTAACTGAGCTTTTAAACCGAATGCCATCTATTGATTTGCCATCGCCCTTTACTTGCCTTGCAAGCAGTTCTGTGACAATTTGAGTTGGCACATATTCAATGTGCTCTCGACCATCTTTAGCAATAGGCTTGCTAATATCATCTATAAATCCACGGAGAAATAGGATTTGCTCGCTCAACTCTCTTTTTGTCGGATCAAACAGTAATGGTAAATCAATAATTTTAGTCATATCTAAAAAATTAACTTCACCATGCATTTCAAAACGAGCGACTGCGACCTCTGCTTTACATTTACAAACTTCGGCAATGGCGGTTTCGACTTCTTCGGAAGCATAAAAATAACTAATGCCCGCAGGATTCATTCTGCCTGCTGTTGCAAAACTATTTGGAGTTTGGCGCATCTCGGATTCACTCATTGCCCAATGGTCATTCTTTATTCTCGCTCTGAAAATAGATGACCCCAAATAGCCCTTTTTTTTAAAACCGTCCGTTCCCTTTAATGACTCTATCAATTTGTAGAGCATATCCTCTGGACTTAAACTATTATTCGACTTTCGATTAGCATCTTCTTCAAAGTGAAAGAAATAACGAACCCGATGCTTCACAAGTTCGCAAAAATTCGACCAGCTATCACCCCATATTTCATGTTGATGCAGACCATAAAAATATCCACCCGCTGCCTCTACCCAGGTATCGTTTAGAATACTGCCGCTAATGTCTTGTATAAGCTCATCCTGCTCAGTTAAGCCCAAATCTTCTAAAACAACCTCTGGGGTGGAATAAAAACCACTCCCAATACCTACCCAATCGCCCGTATCTCTTGGCACACCCGCCTCTGCAGGCTCTTCATAAAATACTTAATGGCCTTTTCAATCACCGGAACAAGTGTATCTACGGGCGCGGCACATAAATTATCACAATAACTACAGAAACAGTTTGTATCTTGATGATCGCGAACAATTGATTTTAGGTAATCATCGTCTAAACAATCGGCGCAAACAAACTTTCCTGTGCTTAACCAACCGCGTTCCATGGCATGTTTTGCGCTACCCATTAATCCACAAATCATCCCAGCGTTGGTTTGCCCAGTCTAACAAGGCTTGTTCGCGTTGTTGGATGGTATCTGGTGACCAGGCCTGGTGATTTTGGTTGATTTCATCTAAACATTGCAAGCCGACTTTTCGGTATTCTGCAACCTTATCGGCAAAGGGTTTATTACTCAGTTTGCTGTTTAATTTTGGCAGCAATAGTACCAAGTTACCCAGCCGATGGATACTCTTTTCTTTTGCTTTGCCTTTGAATAACGGCCATTGCTTCGCCTCGGCTGCTAGAGGGTAAATATGCTCAATCGTATCAGACAGGGATGCGGATAAAATCCTGCCCCACTCTTCGTTTTCATTGACTTGGCGGTTTTGCGACATCAAGGCTTTTTCTCGTGCATACATAAAATAACGCAGTTATTCTTGCCAGCCTTCGTAGGCATTGCCGCCGCGTGCGAATTCGTTTAACACCGCTTCAATCGGATAGTCTGCGCCCAAGGCTTGAATCTCCACCAAAGCGGCATCTAAACCAGGCCTAGTTGTAACCAGCTTTTTAGCGAGTCGCACATATTCACCCACTTTGGTGCGCGAATCTTTGCGCGCAAAACCGAAGATACGAAAGCTGACACGCTCCCACTGATCTAAAAGCTGTTGCAAGGATGCGTTTAACCCCTCATCCCGTCCATAAGTCTGAATGATCGCGACCGCCAGAAAACGGGCTTGCGCGACTTTAGTGACCGCTGAAAGCGATTTGTCTTTTAACAGTTGATCCAGCGTTTCGGTGGTTTGCAGCAGATGTTGGCTGATTTTAATGGCATCATTGGTGTTCGCTTGCACCGCTTGGCGAAAAATCTCCAAAGCCGCTTCTTCGCCATGCACACGATTGGCTTTACTTTCATCCCACAAGGTGGCAGCAAAGCGCAAGGCTTCGGAACTTAAGCCTTGTTTCAAGCCAAAGCGCGATAAATGCGCGCCCAGATTTGATGCAATTCTTTGCTCATTTCATGCGGATTGGGTGCATTCTCAAACACCAAGCCCATTAACACCGCCTTGGTTTTGTCCAGCCAGGCGACGCGAGCAAGCCTCGGCTGTTTAAGACCTCAAAAACGGTATAAACCAACTTTTCATCATTAATTTCATGATAAAGAAATACCAACCTGTTTTTGATATTCGCCAGCAAGCTTAACAAATCTGCGCCTGTTGCCTCTGTCCACTCTTGCAGAAAAGCCTGAACCTCAAAAATGCCATCGACTAGGTTTTGGTCAGCCTGGCTTTCACACAACACCGCTTGTGGCACAAAGCCATCACGAATAAATCGTGTGTAAATACTGGCGTAATCATGATTAGTTTGCAGCAGTAACAAAGTGTGCTCATCATTTTTAATCATCGCTTCTGCTAAGGCATCTTTATCCTTGCCCGGCGATAAGGCCAGCTCTATCGCCTTTGCCAACAACACCAGCGTGGTGAGACGCTGTTGACCGTCCACCACCTCGACGGCATTAAACACGTCAGTGCCGATAAACTGCTGCGAGCCACGAACGCCCACCACCGTTGCCATAAAATGAAACTCATGCGGCTTTTGAAACAATTGAATCAAATCATCAAACAACTCGCGACGTTGTTTGGGGCGCCAGCTGTAAGCACGCTGATAATCCGGGATACGAAATAATCGCCCTTGAATCAACTGTCAAAAGGTTAAGCTTTCTGGTTTTATTTGCATTACGTTATTGCTCTCGCTTGTTTAGACAAAATCACCAGGCCTAGTTGCTATCTGGGTCTGGTGGGTATTGTTTTGCAGACAAAGCCTCGTGTTTTAACCAAGTATTGATTAGCCAACGCACATATTGCACACTTTTGGGTGCTGGGTTTTTCCGCAACGCCAGCGTGCGCAGAGGATACGACACAGGGGCAATAAACGACACGATCATGCGCCACCCCATTCGCTTTTTGTTGCGTAGATCATCACTATGAAATACAGCCCATAATTCACCGCAAAAGAATAACTCATGCCAATTAAGCCGTATTGATCGACAAACCAAATTGATAAAAGCACAAAACTTAGGCTGAAGGCGATTTCAGTGGTGATAAAAGTTTTGGTCATGGCTTTGGCGAGCATAAGGTATGCGATGAGCCAAGCCGCGAGTTTTAGCACATCACCCACCAGTTGCCATAAGAACAGCTCCCTCATTGGGGCAAAGTCTTCGGTAAAGAGTAGCCAGATTATAAAATCTTTTAGCAAAAAGATGGTTACGGACATAACAATCACAATCGGCATAATGATTTTGTAGCCACTCAATAATTCTTTTCTGAGTTCGGCTTTGTCTGTAATTTCGGATAACTTTGGCAGGTAGTAAATACTCAGTGTGGTAGTGACGACCATGAGATACATGGCGGAGATATACCAAATGGCTTGCCAATAGCCGGCATCGTCCCAACTTAGGGTTTCGCCAATATAGTTTCGGATAATTAAGTGCGAGACTGGCACGGTAGCGGCACTAGTTATCGCCATAGCTGCAAAACCTGCCAGTTTTTTACCTTCAGCGGTATCAAAAGTGCTTTTAAAGTTTTCTAACTTAATAACAGGGTGCTTTCTGAGCATCCATAGCACAATTAAAAAAATCACCGATTGGTTGGTGACCAAGGCGATTAACGCGCCATCTAAACCTAAAAAAACAATCAATAGCGTAGTAAAGATTAGGCTATAAATGCTTTGAATAATATTGATCATTACCCAAGTTTTGATTTCTTTTAAACCATTTAGAATCGAGAGCAATAAATTGTTGATGACGAATAAAACAATGGTAAAACCAAAAATCACAAATACATAGCTGTAATCTTCTGACTTGAGGAAGTATTCCGAGGCGTAGCTGGAAAACAGTACAATCCCGGCACCAACAATTACTGATGAAACTAAGCTAATTTTGCTGGCAGTACTAAAAAGTATCGGTATGCGTTCACCGTCTTTTCCGTATTCCGCGACATACTTGGTGACGCCGCTATTGATGGCACCTTGCGCAGCGGTCATGACCAGTTGGGAGAAGTTTTGAAACTGTCCCACCAAAGCCAAACCAGTCGGCCCAATATAGACCGCGACGGCTTTATTAATGACCAAGGCTGCTAGCAACTTAATGGCTGTTGCAATAAAGCTAAGGATGGACGTTTTAACCAGTGTCATTAAAAACGATTTACCGCTTCAATTACAGCTTGCACTTGCCCATCAGTCATCACCGGGCTAATCGGTAAACTGAGCACTTCGTTATGAATGGCTTCGGTAATGGGGTAGCTTTGATCAGCCCAGTTTTTGTATGCTTGCTGATGATGTGGTGCAATTGGGTAGTGAATTAAGGTTTGGATGCCCTGCTCGGTTAGGTATGTTTGCAGTTTTTCGCGGTTTGTTGTTCTTATTACAAATAAATGCCATACCTGATTCTCACCTGTAAGGTGTGAATCAGAATTTTTAATGTTGAATGTTGAATGTTGAATGGGTAAAACGATTTTGTCGTTTTTTATGCCCTGCATGTACATTGCGGCGATTTGTTGGCGACGTTTTGTTTCGGTGTTTAGGTTTTTAAGTTTGACGCGTAGTAAAGCGGCTTGCATTTCGTCTAGGCGGCTGTTTACGCCTTGGTAAAGGTTTTCGTATTTTTTGTGGCTGCCGTAGTTTCCAAGTGCTCGGATGGTTTGCGCGAGTTTGTCGTCGTTGGTAGTGACGGCGCCAGCATCGCCGAGTGCGCCGAGATTTTTGCCCGGGTAAAAGCTAAAGCCGGATGCGTCGCCCCAGTTTCCGGCTTTGCGGCCTTCGATTTGTGCGCCGTGGGCTTGGGCGGAGTCTTCGATCATCAATAGGTTGTATTTTTGGGCGATGGCGTTAATGGCGGGCATATCAGCCAATTGACCGTATAAATGCACGGCTAAAATTGCTTTGGTGTTGGGGGTAATGGCTTGTTCGATTAAGTTTGGGTCTAGGTTGTAGGTGTGTTCGTTTGGCTCGACCAAAATCGGTTTCAGGCGGTTTTCGGTAATGGCGAGTATACTGGCGATATAGGTGTTCGCCGGTACAATCACTTCGTCACCTTCTTTAAGTTTGCCGAGTTCTTTGTAGGCTCTTAGGATTAGAATCAGCGCATCTAAGCCATTGGCCACGCCTATGCAGTGTTTGGTGCCACAATAGTCGGCGAACTCTTGCTCGAAGGCTTTTACTTGTGTGCCTTGAATGTACCAGCCAGAATCAATGACATCCGTTGCCGCCTGAATCAACTCTTCTCTGTATTGGGCGTTAATACCTTTTAAATCTAAAAATGGAATCAATTTAAATACCTTTTGTATTTTTGTTTAACCCTTAAATAATCTTCAAGCGTGTAGTTGAAGTAGTAGTTTAATTCGTCTTCGTGTGTGATGCTTGCACCAAACCTTTGGTGAAAAGCTATCACGCGGTCGTTACCTTTGCGTACATCAAAATGGGCTTGTTTATAGCCCAATTCGCCAAAACCAAATTCGTACACCAATAATGCCGATTCGATGGCGGTAGTTTTTGGCGCATTATCTTTGATGAGCCAACTGCCCCAGCAAAATGAATCAGGTTGTAAATCATACACTCTCACCAGCCCTAGGTTTTCGTGTTGTTTGCTTTCGATAACAAAGTAATATTCTAAGCCTTGTTGTTCTTTTTGTTGGTAGTTTTGCAACCAGGCCTGCTGTTTGGCGAGGTTGTTTTCTACAGGGCTTAAATATTGGGTTTTATGTTGTTGCAATCGCAAACCTAAAATAAATTCCGCACCCTCTACCCTTGCTGGGCGTAGGTTGATGTTTTTGCCTTGAATGGTGTTCATGCCGCACCTCGTAGGGTGTGGGCATGAAACCAATCGTCATTTACAGCTGTTCTGTTCTGTTCTGTTCTGTTCTGTTCTGTTCTGTTAGGACATGATCAATCATGGCGTAATTCTTATTGCAACTGGGGCAGTTATATTCATTTAATTTTGTGCCGCATTCGCACACCCAGCCTTGTTGTTTGGCGGGGTTGCCGTAAACCAATGCATATGGCGCTACATCTTTGGTCACCACACTGCCTGCACCAATTAGGGCATATTGGCCAATAGTGATTCCGCCAATAATGGTGGCATTGGCACCAATTGAGGCGTGGTGCTGAATTGTGGTTTTTAAAAACGCCGCTGGGCGTTGTTTAGAACGAGGGATAAAGTCGTTGGTAAAAGTAACATTTGGCCCGATAAAGACATTATTCTCAATTCGCAAGCCATCCCAAATTTGTACGCCAGATTTGACAGTGACGTTATCACCTATGATTACATCGTTTTCAATTAGGGTTAGTGCATTGATATTGCAGTTTGTGCCAATTTTCGCTTGTTTCAATACGACGCTGAATTGCCAAATCGTTGTGCCCTCACCAATCGTTTTGGCTTGCACATCAGCGAGCGGATGAATTTTGTAATTAGCCATTGACGACCTTTAGAAATTCTTGGTAATCACGGATATAGTCATTTTCATCATAGTATTCGCTTGCTAAAACCATCAATACACAGTCGGGTGTAAAATCGTACATTTCTCGCCAAATTAAATCATCTATTACTAACCCTACCGTGGAATTATCTAGCACAATTTCTTCTTTTTCCTTACCATTATCCAGTACAAATCGGCAAGATCCTGTCACGCAAACAGCCACCTGCTTTAATTTTTTATGTGCGTGAAAACCACGTGATACCCCTTCTTTTGTGCCAAAAATATAATAAACCCTTTTAATATCAAACGGTACACTTTTATTCGACTCAAGCGCAACAAGAGAACCACGATCATCACCAAGGGGCTTGAAGTCAATTGTTTTAATTAAACTCATAATTTATTACCCATTAAATCCGAAAGGTATTGCCCATAGCTGTTTTTGGATAGAGCTTTGGCGGTTTGCATGACTTGTTCGTCGCTTAACCAGCCATTTCGCCACGCGATTTCTTCTAGGCAGGCGATTTTGTAGCCTTGGCGTTTTTCGATGGTTTCTACAAACATCGCGGCTTCTAATAGGCTTTCGTGGGTTCCGGTGTCGAGCCACGCAAAGCCTCGGCCTAGTAGTTCGACATTTAAATCGCCGCGTTCCATATACATTTGGTTAATGGTGGTAATCTCTAATTCGCCACGATGACTGGGTTTGACTTGTTTGGCGATTTCTACCACGTCGTTGTCGTAAAAATATAAACCAGTTACAGCATAATTTGATTTTGGCTTTTGTGGTTTTTCTTCGATGCTAATGGCTTTTTGGTTTTCGTCAAACGCAACGACGCCAAAACGCTCGGGGTCTTTTACTTGATAACCAAATACGGTTGCACCGGTTTGGCGACTTGCAGCGCGCTGGAGAATCGGGCTGAAACCTTGCCCCCAGAAGATGTTATCCCCCAGCGCTAGGCACACGCTATCACTTCCGATAAATTCTTCGCCAATAATAAAAGCTTCTGCTAAACCATCGGGCGACGGCTGAACAGCGTAGCTGAGATTAACACCAAAATCTTTGCCGTCACCAAGCATACGAATAAAACCGGCCTGATCTTCAGGCGTGGTGATTATCAGAATGTCTTGTATACCCGCGAGCATCAGCACGGATAGCGGGTAGTAGATCATCGGTTTGTCGTAAACGGGCAGCAATTGTTTGGATACGCCACGCGTTATTGGGTAAAGCCGTGTGCCGGAACCGCCGGCGAGCACAATACCTTTCATTCTTTACTTCCTAATCTTTCTCTTTGATAGCTGCCGTCTTGGACGTGTTGGCACCAGGCCTGATTATTTAGATACCATTGTACGGTTTTTCGGATGCCGGATTCAAAGGTTTCTTGCGGTGTCCAGCCTAGTTCATGTTGGATTTTACTGGCGTCAATGGCGTAGCGCATGTCATGGCCTGGGCGGTCTTTGACATAAGTAATGAGTTGCTTGTAAGAAGAGATTGCCGCGTCGCTATCGCTTCTCGCAATGACAGATGGTTTTACATCATCCAATATTTCACAAATGGTTTTGACGACTTCGATGTTTTGTTTTTCGTTGTGGCCGCCTATGTTGTAGGTTTCACCGATTTTGCCTTGGGTGGCGACGAGCACTAATGCACGTGCGTGGTCTTCGACATAAAGCCAGTCGCGGATTTGGTTGCCTTTACCGTACACTGGAAGCGGTTTGCCCTCTAAGGCATTCAAAATCACCAATGGTATCAGCTTCTCTGGGAAATGATACGGCCCGTAATTGTTTGAGCAATTGGTTACTAGCGTTGGCAGGCCGTAGGTTTTGTGCCAAGCACGGACTAAGTGATCACTGCTGGCTTTGCTTGCGCTGTAGGGCGAGCTTGGGGCGTAGGCTGTTTTTTCTGTGAATAAAGGTAGTGCCTGATCGCTGGAGATTGCCGCGTCGCTTTCGCTCCTCGCAATGACACTTTCTTTTTCTGTCATCGCGTGCATAGCGTGGCGATCCACTTCTTCAGGGTGCGGTAAGTCGCCGTAGACTTCGTCGGTTGAAATATGATGGAAGCGAAAGTTGGCTTTTTTATCACTTTCTAGTTGATTCCAGTAGGCTCGGGCTTGTTCGAGTAGCGTGTAGGTGCCAACGATATTAGTTTGGATAAACTCGCCCGGGCCATCAATAGAGCGATCTACATGAGATTCAGCAGCTAGGTGCATAATGATGTCGGGTTGGTGTTGGTTAAACACGCGCTTTAATTCTGCTGCATCGCAAATATCGACTTGCTCAAACGCATAGCGTGGGTCATTACTTACACTAGCAAGGGATTCGAGATTGCCCGCATAGGTGAGTTTATCGACATTGACGACGGAATGGTCGGTATCTTTAATAATGTGGCGTACCACGGCACTGCCAATAAAACCTGCACCGCCGGTTACCAGAATTTTGAATTTTGAATTTTGAATACTCATTTGCATAGACTTCACTTGTAATAATCCTTATACCATTCCACAAACTTGCCAATTCCGTCTTCTATGCTGGTGGCGGGTTTGAAACCGGTATCGTGAATGAGTTCGTCTACGTCAGCATAAGTAATCGGCACATCACCTGGTTGCATGGGAAGTAGGTTTTCTTTGGCTTTTTGGCCGGTGG
>Ga0210041_1003458_pt1 | contig 12213 bp, 18 predicted proteins | sample CryGeymeta201503_FD_183973 | JGI IMG/M metagenome (GOLD analysis project Ga0210041, IMG submission 183973) | Groundwater microbial communities from Crystal Geyser aquifers in Utah, USA - Crystal Geyser metaG 2015-03 (SPAdes) (version 2) | ecosystem: Environmental > Aquatic > Deep subsurface >... | reverse complement strand
TGCATGATAAGGATGCACTGAAGGAGGCATTGAAGGAAGTTGATGTCGTCTTTAACCTTGCAGCAGAGCACAGGGATGATGTGAGGCCTGGGTTAAAACTGGGGTCAGACTTGACTATTGACTTTAAATGTGTAGCGAGCGTACTCCCTGTGGTCTTGCCACAGGGTTAGCGAGAGCAAGGGTAAGGGTCAAACCTTGAAATGTTAATTTTGATTGATAACGCAAATGGAGTCTGATAGCATTCAAATATGGCCAGCCAATTGAGAATAGAGTATCCTAATCCCTTCTATTGGTTGGATTAGTTTGACTGGTTAAGGCAATATGGCGACGGTAAGAGGGCTTGAAGATTTAGAGTGGTGGGTGATGGGTGGAATTAGAGGGGTGTTGGAAGTCGAAGAAGGGAGGTGATTTAAATGGCCAAAGGGAAGATTCCTTCTAATTTAGTATCGAAACTTACTTATTTAGAAAGAGAGATTCGCAAGCTAAAGCAATCCACGAAAAAGGAAATAGTGGGGAAACAGCTAAGGAAATCAAAATCACTTAGGGGATTATTAAAGGGCGTAAGGATTGAACCGGATGAAATTGAAGAGGCAAAAAGGTCTTTGTTTAGAACCAATTACTAGGGAAATACAATGTCCAATTATATAGCGGATACCCATGCTCTTCTGTGGTACCTCACTGACGACAATAGGTTAACACTACAACGCCGTTTAGTTGACATTAGGTCTGACATGGTGTATACTCCTGAAAAACTCTGGGAGGTGCGCCATGACAGAAAACGATTTGAAAGAATTGATGCCGCAGTTGGAGGTTTATCACAAAAGATTTCATAGTTTCTTTTGCCGTTCCGAAGGCAGACAGTGGAGCAGGAAGTATCTGATCGGCCTGATGTTGCCTATTAAACGGAAGAACGTGGAGAATATTGCCGAAGAGGTTGGTGCACCGCCCCGGAAGCTCCAGGAGTTTTTGAGTGGTTCTCCCTGGGATGACGAGGGGTGTATCGAGGAGCATCAGCGATTTGTGGGGGAGATGTTTGGCGCACCAAACGGCGTTCTGATTTTCGATGACACGGGTTTTCTCAAGAAGGGTGACAAGTCTGCGGGTGTAGGAAGACAATATTCTGGAACCCTGGGCAAGACAGACAACTGCCAGGTGGGGGTGTTTATGTCTTATGCTTCCGTTCATGGCCACACCCTGGTGGATCGACGTTTGTATATCATGTCTCAGTGGTTTGAGGATGCTGCCAAGGGGAGAAGGAAAAGAGCGGGTATTCCTTCCAGTGTTCAGTTCAAGACCAAGATCGAACTGGCCATGGAGATGCTGGACAAGGCCCATAAGAGAGGACATTTGTTGTTTCAGTGGGTCAGTGGGGACGGCGCCTATGGAGATGCCCATGAGTTTCGGAAGTTTGTCGAAGGCATGGGGAAATGGTATTGTTTTGAGGTTCATGGTGACACCCATGTCTGGACGGATGACCCGGCCTGGAAAGTACCAACGGTGCCGGAAAAAAGACGAGGGCGAAAACCAAAGCTTCCCAAGCCGACGGAAGAATCTCCCGCTGCGGTAATCGCGTCGTCTCTTGAGTCTTCTGTTCCCCAAAACGAATGGCAGCGCATTTGTCTCCGTGAGGGAGATAAGGGACCACGGGAGTTTGAATTTGCCCGTCTAAGGGTGATCGAAAAGTGGAACGGAAAACCGGGTCCGGTTTCTTGGCTGATGATCCAGAGAACTCTGGGGGTGGCAGAGAAAGAAATCAAGTTTTACCTTTCCAATGCTCCGGAGACTATCTCCCTTGCGGAAATGGCCTGGGCAGGATGCAAGCGCTGGAGCATCGAAGTTGATTTTAAACTGGCCAAGGGCGAAGTGGGACTCGATCATTATGAGCTGACGAAGTACCGAGGCTGGTATCATCATATCACCTTATCAATACTTGCTCTTGCCTTTCTCAAGGCCGTTCAGCGGCAATAGAAAAAAAGAATGTATCGGCTACCGCGCCTGAGATCCGCAGGCTCCTGGAGGTAGTGCTGCCAAGAATTGCCTGGGATCCGAAAGATGTCATTGCCTGGTTCATGAAACAGAGACAAAACAAAGAGAAAGCCCGAAAGTCCCATGAGCAAAAATGGCTGGCAAATCATCCAATTTAAACCATTATAAACGGCGTTGTAGTGTTAAAAATGGCCGCGAAATATGGCTATATGCCCAAGAGGGAAGATATTGAGGTTATTGGAGATATAGAGTCTTTGAAGAGAAAATTTTTCCTGAAGAGAAATTTCTGGAATTATCCAGCATTGGCTGCCTTTCATTCCAAAAGATTGACGTATCTATTTTATTTTTCGAGGTGGGCGTGGCTTCTGCATGATGTGATGTATAGGTTTAGGGAGAGTTCAATTCAGGAATTCAGGGATTGAGGGATTAGACATAGGGGGAGAGGGGAAAGGCAATCATCAAATGATCATCGAAGGATTTATCTGGTTTGCTGATATAGCTGACAAGCTTGAAACCAAACATGGTGTAACAACATCTGAGGCAGAAAATATCTTTACTAAAAAGCCACTTTTCAATAAAATCAAAAAAGGTGTCAATGGGAATGCAATAGTGTACCAGAAATGGGAATGAAAAGTGTACCACCTTGGTGACTGACATGTGGTAACTTCCCCTCCAGAAAGGGGGTGTTACCGATGATTACCAAGGAGGGATTTATGGACATTATAGCCATGCATCGTTCAGGTTTGAGTGTGCGGAACATTTCTCGTACTTTAGGTATTCACAGAAAAACGGTAAAGAAACATATCGAGGCCGGGGCTTTTCCTCAGTACCACAAGCGTAAAAGTGTCATAAGCATCCTCGATCCATACAAACAGATCATCAACGACTATCTGGATCAGGATGACTACCAGGGGACATGGATTTTTGATCGACTCAAGAGAAGCGGATACTCCGGCAGTTACGACACACTCAAGCATTACGTTGCCAATATCAAAGAGCAGAAGAGTCGGTTGGCATATATCCGTTTTGAGACGGAGCCAGGATTACAAGCCCAGGTTGACTGGGGTGATTTTCAGGTTCAGGAACCGAACGGAAGAACGACCACAGTTTATGCTTTTGAACTGGTCCTCGGTTATTCCCGCGGCATGTACGTTGAGTTTGCAGAGCGTTGTTCCCTGGATGTCTTTATGGATTGTCATATCAAGGCTTTCCGTTATCTTCATGGTATCTCCGCTGAGATTCTCTACGATAATATGAAAAACGTGGTCATCGGCCGAGCCGATAACGGCAGGCCCACTTTTAATATCGAGTTTCTCCATTTTGCTCATCATTATGGCTTTCAACCCAAGGTTGCTCCTCCCTATAGCCCCTGGGTTAAGGGGAAAGTGGAGCGACCGATGGACTACATTCGTGAGCGTTTCTGGAGGGGATATTCATTCAGTTCCATACAGAAAGCCAACGAAGACATTATGGTTTGGCTCAATGAAACGGCCAACCGGCGGATTCACGGCACCCATCATGAAGCCGTCAACCTGCGGTGGGAAAAGGAAATCCCCTTTTTAAGGAAATTTCCTCCTGTTGACTATGACACCTCTCTGAAGGTTTTCCGCAAGGTCTATAAGGATTGCCAACTTTCCTATAACGGCAATCGCTATGGCGTTCCTTATCATGTAGTCGGCAAAAAGGTGATGATCAAGATCAAGGGCGATCTGATCCGCATTTACCATGACCAGGAACTGTTGGCCACTTACCGGGAACCGGAAACGAAAAATAATATGATCAGCGATCCCCGGATTTATGAACAGCTTAAACATGACAAAGAACAATTGAACCGTAAATACGGCAAGCATAAGGGTAAAGCCACACGGGGCTTGATTAACGATAGTTTATATGTTGTTGTCAGCCATCGCCCCCTGTCCGAATACGAAAAATATGTACAAGGAGGTGCCTCATGGAACAATTAACCTATGAACGCCTCCAGGATAATCTCCATCGGCTGAAATTGACCAGAGCAGCAGAGGTTCTCGATACGATTGTCTCACAATCAGAGAATAACAACGGCTCCTATCTCTCCTTCCTGGACCACCTTCTGGAAGAAGAAGTGGCTGCCAAGGAAAAAAGAAGGATCGGCACCGCCATGAAAACGGCCGGGTTGCCCACCGCTAAAACCATTGAGGGGTATGACTTCTCCTTTCATCCGCAACTGGATAAAAAAGCGGTCATGGAACTCTTCGATCTGACCTTTATCCCCAAACATGAAAATGTCATTTTCCTGGGCCCTCCCGGGGTGGGGAAAACCCATCTGGCCATCTCGCTGGCCACAAAGGCCTGCTGTCACGGATTTAAGGTCTACTTTACTACCATGAATACCCTGATTGGCAAACTGAAGGAATCACAGTCCAAAGGTAAAGCCTATCTCAACTCCTCCCTGGTCATTGTGGATGAAGTGGGCTATCTGCCCGTTGACAGCCGTGAAGCTTATCTCTTTTTCCAGTTCATCTCCTATCGCTACGAGAATAGCTCTACCATAATCACATCCAACAAAAGCTTTACAGATTGGCAGGAACTCTTCGGCGATCCCGTCATCGCTACCGCCATCCTCGATCGGCTCCTCCATCACTGCAAGGTCATTAACATTAAAGGACACAGCTACAGATTAAAAGAACATGCTTTTAACCAAAATCTTTTTCAGCCAAAAGGAGGTGAAAAGATGACCGTCTTGCCTGCTTAAAGAACAACCAATATGGGGGTGGGTGGTACACTTTTCAATTCCCGAAATTGGTACACTTTTACTTTCCCCTTGACAAAAGGACATGTTAAAGGGGAAGACCTCTACAGGGCTTTGGGACAAACTGATTCGGGAAGATATCTCACGGTGTTCTTTATTTATAAAGAGACTCATGAGGCCCTTGTGATTTCCGCCCGCGACATGACAGATAAGGAGAGGAAAAATTGTGCAAAAAGAAAAAGATAGAGGAAAGAAGAAACGAGATCCTTTACCAGAAACATTTGATTCCATTTCAGAGGCAGCAACTTTCTGGGACAATCATGATTCCACTGACTATGAAGATATGATGGAAGATGTTGATTTTCAGGTAGAAATTAGACGCCATGTCTACTTAGTGCCTATATCCGGACCGGTATTGGAGGCTCTTAGACAAAAGGCTAGATCCCAGGGAGTATCTACTGAAACACTTGTGAATCTTTTGCTTCAAAAACACGTTGCTTAAGCCCTGATGGAATACTAAACAACCCTCGACTTGTAGTCGAGGGTTGTTTAGTTTTGTTGACAAAATAGACGGGGGTTTATTAACATACAAACATGGTCAGGCAACTGAGGGTAGAGTATCCTAATGCTTTCTATCATATTACCTCCAGGGGAAATTTAAGGGAGAGGGTATTTTTTTGAGGATGGGGATAAGGAAAGGTTTTTAGATATATTGAAGAAAACCAAATAGCGCTATGGCTATTTTCTTCATGCCTATGTTTTGATGGACAATCACTATCATCTTCTGATAGAGATTCCTCAGGCCAATATTAAGAGAATCATGCAGAACATAAATACCAGCTATGAGGAAAAAGTAGAAAAAGGGACGTTGTTGAGTTATTGATTTATTAAATAATAAGCAGATATTAACAACAATGGTTTAACATAAAGCCAATATACTGATAAAGCCAATATACTGACCAGTGCTCTGACAGTTTGAATATATCTATGATTGCAGTTGTGAGGTCTAAAAATGGTGTACCTATCAGATTGACTATCGAGAGATGGGATCATATAGTTATTTCGCATCTGGATATGGAAAACAATCAAGGAGCTGTTATAGAAACAACCCGGAACCCAGATATGATTTTGAGGGGGATTGCTGATGAATTGCGAGCAGTTAGATTTTTCCCAAAGACCCATTTGGGACCAAAACATGTCGTCGTTGCCTATAAAGAAGTGAGCCCATGGAATGGTTTCATTCTTACGGCGTATAAAACATCCAGGTAGACAAGATTATGAGTGTGCCGAGAAAGCGTATTAACTCTTACCAGTGAGAGTCTGGTCTGGGTAAAGGTTAGCTACCAACCCAGCACCTAATCCCTCGTTTAGTCTGGTAACAGGCTGGGCGATGCGGGAAGAGGGAGGTATCGAGCCACAGCGAAAGCGAAGGGATTGAGCCTCGAAATATTTATGGTGTCAGGTTGCCGATGCTGTTCATTTAGCCGCAGGCAATACTCTCATAACCGTTATGGCGAGGTAGTGAGAGACTGACGGGGTCTAAGACCGTGGCGAGATACTACAAGGAGCTAATATGAACTCGGGAGAGCCAGAATGTTTACCAGAGAAAGGTCCCTCTTAGAATTTTCTGGTAGAGGATTGGAAAATGGGGAAAAGGAACGGGCTACTTTTTGAGAGGTATTCGTCCTATTTCTGTTTGGGGGCCATGGTTTAACGAACCTTACAAAAATTTTTCAAGGCAATTGCTCAGGGTTGGTATTTCCATATTGTCTCTGGACATTATAAAAGGTCGATGGGGTATGTGGAAAACACAGTCCATGAAATTCATCAATTGTTATTAGCACCCGTGGGGAAAATAGACAAAAAGACTTTTTATATAGCTGATAAACCACCAGTTGATTTATACGAGTTTGCTAATGGAATTCGGAAAGAGTTAGGGGCAAGGAAAATCAGGCATGTGCCATTGTGGATAGCGAAATCATCTGCAAGGATTGGAGATTTCCTCAAGCCCCTGGGATGGCGGGGTGTTCCTTTGACCAGCTTCAGGCTTAATAACATTCTCACGGGATATGTCTTTGACCTTCAACCTATTATGGGAATTGCTGCGCCTCTGCCATATGGTCTTAAAACTGGAATCAGTAGGACTATTCAATGGATGCGGGAGAAAAAAGAGCTTTGAGGATTATGAAAAGCGGTAAAATAGAATAGAGTAATAAAAAAATCTATGGTAAACTACGCATAACGGAGGTGGGCCGCGTTAAGGGCGGAGATGTTACAGAGGAGATAATGGGGTCTCCGGGGATTAAAGGTTTCGCAGATCTAAAAGTTCAAACTTTGGTCAGATTTTTTGATAAAATGTAATATAGAGGATATTTTCGCGAGGTGAATAAGATGAAGCTTTTAGAAAAAGAAATAAATGTATTATTAAAAAAAGGATTTTACAAAAGTAAAGAAGAATTGATTGACGATGCCTGCAGAGCGCTTTTGAGAAATAGACCTCATTTGAGATTGGAAGTAGCTATTTCACTATATGAAAATGAGGAAGTCTCTTTATCTAAGGCATCTGAAATTACTGGTGTATGTATAGAAGAATTTAAAGAATCTTTAAAAGATAGAGGATTATCTGTGAAAGCCACTCCGATTTCTAAAGAAGAATTAGACGAACAGACAAAGCTCATATTAACGGTATCGAAATGATAATTTTTGATACCGATATCTTAAGCATTTTTGCGAAGATAAGCAGATTGGAATTAATAAAGAAACTTTTTGGAACGGTTCATATTACTCCAATGATAAGAGAGGAACTTACCATCCCGTTAGAATATGGATATGATTTTCCAAAAGATATTTTAGATAATAGTTCAGTTATTATACCCACCGTGGAGGAACTCGGCCCATACAATGAATTCAAAGTGAGACTTGGCAAAGGTGAAGCGGAGGCTATCTCAATAGCAAAAAATAGAAAGCTGCTATTTGCTACCAATGACAAGGTTGCTCAAAAGGTAGCAAAAGAAAATGGTGTGGGTATAATATCTCTCCAGGCTATCTTGAAGGCATTAGTAAAAAGGCAAATTTTGACCTTAAATGAGCTCAATGAAATAATCAACGATATAAGATCGAGGGATAATCTTGTTATACCTGAATCTGAGATAGAGAAAATCCTTAAATAGAAGAGAGCCATAAAATTAAACCTCTGGTATGACTACCACATGGTCAAATGAGGGGTCAGGTCTTGAATCTTGACATTCCATTTAGCTAACAACTCAATGAAGCGAAAAGCAGCAAGCAGGACAGAATGGTTTTAAAATTATACCTTGATTTATGCGTTTATAACAGGCCATTTGATTATCAGGGACAGGAGAGAGTGGCATTGGAGACAAGTGTATTCATTTATCTTTTGGAAAAGGTGGGGAAAGGCTCTCATGTCCTTGTTGCCTCTGAGGCGTTGATATATGAGAATAATAAAACCCCTGATGAACAAAGAAAGCTGCGGGTTACCTCTTATTTTAGTTTAGCTCGAGAGTTTGTTGGGACAGATGGCTCAGATGTAGAAAGAGTAAATTTTTTGAGAGAATTAGGATTTTCTGACATCGACGCCCTACATATAGCCTTAGCTGAAAAATGCGGAGCAGATTATTTTGTCACATGCGATGATGATATTGTAAAATTATACGAAAGACATAAAGATTTTATAAAAGTCAGCATCATAAGTTTAATTGAGCTCGTTAGTTTGGAGGTGAAATAAGAAGGATGGGAATCACTTTAGCTGAAACAAAGGCCAAAGGATGGAATGCCCTGATAAAGGAGCTAGGGCATGCTGGGGCAACCAAGTTTATTTTACTTTATGAACCAGGTGAAGGGGATTATACCAGAGAGCGGAGAGAACTATTCAAGGGTATTACAATTGAAGAGATAATGAAAGATATTGAGAAGCTCAAGCAGACCAAAAAATAGGGCCATTTTTGCTGACCAGCTAAAGCTTTAATATCAGGAGAGAAATCGGGAGATCGAAAGATGTAGGGTCAGGTCTTGAAATATCACATTTAGCTATTAAACTGTCAAACCTTCGACTTTTACTTTTCGGAGGTATTAAAAGAGAGGTATGAATATCCTTGTAATTGGTGGAAGCGGGTTTATCGGGACTGCCCTGATAAAGGAGTTGCTTACACTCGGTTATTATGTGAGGAATTTCGATAAGAACCCGAGTGTTGATTTTAGTGAGCTTTCTACCATTGCAGATGTGCGTGACAGGGATGCACTGAAGGAGGCATTGAAGGAAGTTGATGTCGTCTTTAACCTTGCAGCAGAGCACAGGGATGATGTGAGGCCTGTTACCCTTTATTATGATGTGAATGTTCAGGGTGCAAGAAACATCGTCGAGGCCGCAGAATTAAATAATGTCAAAAGGATTATCTTTACAAGCACAGTGGCGGTGTATGGCCTTAATAAAAACGAACCTGACGAAAATAGCCCTGTAGAACCATTCAATGACTATGGCAGGAGCAAGCTTCAGGCTGAGGAGGTTTTCAGAAGGTGGGCATCAGGCAGTGATGGAAGGTCACTTGTTATAGTCCGTCCCACGGTTATATTTGGCGAAGGAAACAGGGGAAATATCTATACCCTGATAAATCTGATAGCGGATAAAAAATTTGTTATGGTTGGTAGAGGTGAGAACAGAAAATCAATGGCGTATGTCGGGAATATCGTTAAATTTCTTGCACAGACGATAGACTTCCCTGAAGGGGTTCACATCTTCAATTATGCAGACAAGCCCGATATGGCTGTAAAGGAGCTTGTTGAGTTTATAAGGGGGGAGTTTGGGTTAAACAGCAGGCCAATGATAAGGCTTCCGTATTCAATTGGACTAATTGGAGGATACTCCTTTGATATCCTTTCAAGTATTACAGGGAAGAGATACCCCATCAGCAGTATACGGATCAGGAAATTTTGTGCAAATACCACAGTCTCCACAAAGGCCATTGAAGAGATGGGTTTCAAACCACCCCATACCCTGAGGGAGGGGCTGAAACGGATGGTCTTAAGCATGACCCCGAATGATAACACCAGAATTCGCCTTCGAGGTTCTTAAGGAATTTATAAACCTGAAAATAAAAGTGATAAATAAAGAAAGGGGGAGGATTTGAAGAAGGCATTAATTACAGGTGTACCTGTAGTCTTAAATACATCCTTTAATGAAAATGAACCTATTGTGTGTACCCCTCAAGAAGCATTGGACTGCTTTTTGAGAACGAAGGTGGATGTTTTAGTTCTTGGAAACCTCTTTATCACAAGGAAAAATTAGTTCTCGTTGTTTTAGATTGAGGCTTGTTTGAAAAAGGTGTGTCTGGTAAAATTAAAACAAAAAGAGAGAAAGGAGAACCATGAAGACATTGGAATATACTGCGGTTGTCTGGAAAGAAGAAAAGGATTATGTGTCTAAATGCCCTGAATTAGGCGTGGCAAGTTGTGGAGATACATTTGAAGAGGCTGTTAACAATCTAAAAGAATCTGTAGAACTTTATATTGAAAACGCCAGAGAACTTAATCTAATGGAAGACGTCGAAGAAAGTCTCACAACAAAAGAGAAATTTACTGCCAGCTTTGAACTGGTGGGTTGATGCCAAAACTCCCGATACTTTCTTCAAAAGATGTTATCAGAATCCTAAAATGTTGAAGGCGCCAAGGGCCGCGGAATGTACACAGCATTTATTGAGTTTATCGCCACCAGGATTTACGCTCCCTCTTATTTGAGTCTTGACTATGTGCTTTACGAAAATAATGTCTTAACCGAAGTGCCTGAACGAGGTGATAGAAGCAAGGAGTAAGGAGTAAGGGATAAGATATCAACTTCATGGTATAATTGATAGAAAAAGGAGGCGTGCAATGCAAAAAGTCGGGATTAGCGGTATAACTGTGGATAGGTTATTACGGATTGCAGAGATGTTTAAAGGCTTTAAGAAAAAGACATCTGTGCTTAAAGAACTCGATGGAAAGTATGTTAATGCAGGTATTGAGATGAAAAAACAGGGCATAACAAGCACAGATTTGATAAAAGAAATAAGAGAAGTGAAATAATGCCTAAAAGGGTTTTCTTAGATTCAAACATTTTCCTTAATTTCCTTCTAAAAGAGGAAGGTTTTTACGAAGGGACAAAACATCTTCTAACCCAGATTGAAAAAGGCGATATGGAAGGAATCACGACCATTATAAATATTATGGAAATATTGGCTGTTCTTAGAAAAAGAGCAAAGACAAGAGACAGCGAAATAATAAAAGATGTTGAAAAGATAGGAGAAATAAAGAATCTTGAGATTATTATACCAAACGAAATTCACATTGCACAGGCTTTTGAAATCCAGAAGAAAACAAAACTTTTGCCCATAGATGCGATCTTAATTTCAACTGCAAGAGATTTTTCAGAGGTATTTATTTCCAGAGATAATGAGTTGAAAAAGAGGGCATCAGGTTTTATTTCCATAACTGAACCTGAAGATTTGTAAGTTTCTGGAAAAACTAAACTGATACAAGACCCTTGTAATTTTATAAAAGTCAGTATCATAAGTTTAATTGAGCTCGTTAGTTTTGAGGTGAAATAAGAAGGATGGGAATCACTTTAGCTGAAACAAAGGCCAAAGGATGGAATGCCCTGATAAAGGAGCTAGGGCATGCTGTGGCAACCAAGTTTATTTACTTTATGAACCAGGTGAAGGGGATTATACCAAAGAGCGGAGAGAACTATTCATTTGAAACTTGACATTTAGCTATTAAGCTGTCAACCCTTGTGGAAGGTAAATGGGTTGAATGGGGGTCTGTATCATTTTTTTAAAACATATCATTAAAATCCCTCAGTTCCTTCGAAGAGGGTAGCATAGGGGGCCAAGTGGATAAGAAAGCATTGATAACAGGAATCACTGGGCAGGACGGCTCATATCTGGCCGAGTTTTTATTGTCAAAGGGCTATGAGGTGCACGGTCTTATTAGAAGGTCGAGTACCTTTAATACAGGCAGGATTGACCATATATATGTAGATCCACATGAGGCTGGCACAAAACTTTTTCTACATTACGGGGACTTAAACGATGGAGGTCAATTGAGCAACATTATCTATAATATCCAGCCTGATGAGATTTATCATTTAGGTGCGCAGAGCCATGTAAGGGTAAGTTTTGATATGCCTGAATATACAGGTGATATTACAGCTCTTGGTACAACAAGGCTTCTTGAGGCAATAAGGAGAAGCGGAATTAAGACCAGGTTTTATCAGGCAAGTAGTAGCGAGATGTTTGGTGATGCCCCTGCTCCCCAGGGCGAAGAAACTCCTTTTAGACCAAGAAGCCCTTATGCGGTGGCCAAGGTTTATGCATACTGGATGGTAAGGAATTACAGGGAAGGTTATGGTATGTTTGCTGCCAATGGTATCCTTTTTAACCATGAATCACCAAGGCGTGGTGAGACATTTGTCACAAGAAAGATTACAAGGGCTATCGCCAGAATCAAGG
>Ga0210041_1003440_pt1 | contig 12256 bp, 6 predicted proteins | sample CryGeymeta201503_FD_183973 | JGI IMG/M metagenome (GOLD analysis project Ga0210041, IMG submission 183973) | Groundwater microbial communities from Crystal Geyser aquifers in Utah, USA - Crystal Geyser metaG 2015-03 (SPAdes) (version 2) | ecosystem: Environmental > Aquatic > Deep subsurface >... | reverse complement strand
AACTCAAAATCATTTCCCTTCCAATTTTCCATTTTCAAATTTGATTGTAATCTTGGTGGCTTTTCAGTTGATTCTATTAATTTAAGTGCAACTATTTCGATGGCATGTGCTAAGCCAAAATGGTGTAAACTCATTGGTTTCAAATCTTCCATAATGGCACGAATATCACTGCTTAGTTCGTCTAAATCTTCAAGCGTTTTTTCAAGGTAAACTTTAGTGTCTTCAGAAGAAATGGACATGCGCTCATGTTGCATTTTTCTCATTGTTGTGCTAATGATTCCAAGAATATGATCATGTAATTCACGGGCAATTCGTGCACGTTCCTCTTCTACTCCTTTTGAGAATGAAATAGCGGCTTCTTTTTCTCGCTCTTTTCGTTCAATAGTTAATTGACGTTCCTTTTCGAGCATATTTTCTTGTAACCGTTGTCTCTCAAGAGCAATTGCTGCTTGATGTGCTAAAGCTTCGAGCAATTGTTGGTCATTATTATCGAAAACTCCAGAATTCACTTTGTTTATAACTTGAAGAACGCCAATATTTATCCCTTCTCGAACCTTTAAGGGAACACAAATTAAATTTTGTGTCTGAAAATCTTTTTTTATTAAATCACCACGAAAACGCTTGTCTTTACTAGCATCATTAATAATAACTGGTTTTTGATTTAGCCAAACCCAACCTGCTACTCCTTCAGAATCAGGAATTCTCATTCCTGAAATTTTAGCACTTGCGGAACCAGTTGGGTATTGAATTATAAGTTCTCTGGTTTGGGAATTATGTAATATGAGAGAACTAGCCTCACCATTCAATATTATTTTTGCGGCTTCCATAACTTCGCGAAGCAAATCTTCGGTGCTAGTAGTGGAATTAATTTGTGCAGTAAGTTGAAGTAGGAGTAATGTTTTCTGTGAATCAAGCATTCTAAATAATACTCATTTCTTTGGAAATGCACTAAGTTAATGATTCAGAGTGTATATAAATTAATGTATAGTTTAGAACGATACCAAGTAGATGTGCCTTACTTGAAATCGAAACTTATTTGAGTTTGAAAATTTAAGAGTGGCTTAAGAACTTTGTCGAACAACGAGGGAAACAGGAATAAGACTTAAGAAACCTTGGTGATCAATATGATTTTCAATTCGGTTTAGTAACAAGCGCATTGCATGTAATCCCAAATTGGTGTAATCAGTATGGACAGATGTGATTTGTGGGCAATAAGTCTGACACATAGGTAAATTGTCATAACCAACAAGTGCTAATTCGGAAGGAACTTGAATTCCATCGATACGTGCTAACTCCATGAATCCAAATAGTGTGGAATCATTAGCACAAAAAATAGCTTTTGGTTTAGTACTCGATTCTTTAAATGATTGATAAGCCAATTGTCCTGATTGACTTGAATAATCGCCATTAAATTCCCATGTTAAGTTCATTTCTGGGTGGGATTTAATAAAATCTATAAATCCATTGCTTCTAAAGCGAGATTCAAGTTTGTTATTTGGCCCGTGAATGATTCCAACATCAGTGTATTTCTTATTAAAAAAATGCTCGGCGACTAAATGTCCACCACCGTAACCATCGAAAGAAATGGTATCTAAAACTGGGTTTAAAATACTAGCTGTAGAAATTATAGGGAACCCAGGATTCAGCTTTGCTAAAATTCGTCTATAATCATCGCTAGTTAAAGTTGGCAAAAATATAATAGCAGCATCAAAATGTTTTTGAAGCCCAAAAAGAAAATCTTGAATAGGAGTTTCAATATTGTCGATACTAAAAAGACAAAAATGAACATTTGTATTTTTACTAGCTTGATGAAATCCATTAAAAAAAGCGGTATAGAACTCACCTTCTTTAACATGGGTGATAACAGCTATATAGATTTCAATTCTTAACTCAAAAGGAGTTTGTTGCTTCTGAAGTGGATAGCCAAGTCTTTGAGCACTTTCAATAATGGCTTGTTCGTTTTGACTACTTGAACGCCCCTCACCACGTAAAACTCTTGAAACAGTGGAAACAGAGAGCCCAGTATCTTCTGCAATATCTTTTAATGTTATTTTATTAACACTGGATTGAGATTGATTTGGTAGTTTTGCGTTTGTCATAAATGAACGTTATCAAAAACTGATTGATAAACTGAATAAATTTGGCGAATTAGTTGCCTAATTCAATTACTATAATGGACACTTAAAGTATAAAATAACTGAGAATAATTCTCATGATAGTAGAAAAAAATGTGAAAATATTAACGAAAATGTGAAAATGGGATTAGGAATTGAATCTTGTAGTTAAAAAAAGCATCTAAAAACAACCTGTTACTTAAATAAGATAGATAGAAAAATGGAACGAAATTAGACAAATAGAAAAATGATAGTTGTCATTTCAATTATCAAAAGGGAAATCAAATGAACAAAAAAACGGAAAGCTTTTTCAACGAGTTAATAATTCTAAAAAAGGGTGTCGGAAATTACCCCAAAATATACAACTGTTTATTTACTTAGTTCTCTAGTTAATCTTTATCAAATATATGAGCAGGGTGATACATAGTAGGTAAAATTGTTCATTTAAATCATGGAAAAGCCCTTCCATAGAAGTGATTCTTATATACATACTATATACATTGCAATAAAAATGAAGTTAATTTTTAAGATTTAAAAATAACAAGTACCTGTTTTTATTACACTGATAACAAAAATACAAGCTTTAATTGTCTTGTATACAATAAATATATATTGTTAATTCAATAATTCAGCTCTAATTTGAAGAAGGTAACAAGCTATTGGTTAAGCTTATTAGGTTGTAAGATTGGTTTACATGCGCGGTGTTACTTATAAAAAATAGTAATAGGTTAAAATTTAAAATTGGTAAAGATGAGAAGGTTAACCCTAGTTCTCGGTTTTATGTTATGTAGTTCTGTGATTTCTTGGTCACAAAGCCTAACAGTAAATGTTAAACAAAATACAGATGGTTGGAAACTCTATGTTGGTGGCGAACCATTCATGGTAAACGGTATTAATTGGGATTATTTTCCAATTGGTACGAATTACTCTTATTCATTGTGGGAGCAATCTCCAGAGTTTGTAAAAAAAGCACTCGATGACGAAATGAGTATGCTAAGATATATGGGTGTAAATACAATTCGTGTCTACTCAGGTATTCCTAAAGAATGGATTACTTACATTTATGAGACGTATGGTATATACACAATGCTTAATCACTCATTTGGTCGTTATGGACTAACAATTGAAGGTGCTTGGGTTGCCAATACAGAATACTCAGACCCAAGAGTGCGCTCATTACTACTTGCTGAAGTTAAGCAGCTCGTAAATGATTACAAGAACACTCCAGGTTTACTTCTTTACCTTCTAGGCAATGAGAATAACTATGGTTTATTCTGGGAAGGTGCTGAAACAGAGGATATTCCTATTGAGGATAGAAAATCTACTGAACGTGCAAGAGCCTTGTATAAATTAATGGATGAAGCTGCTAAAGAAATGAAAAAAGCTGATAGCAATCACCCTGTAGCAATTTGTAATGGTGATGTTCTGTTTTTGGATATCATTGCAGAAGAAGTAAAATCAGCAGATATTTTTGGTGTTAACGTTTATAGAGGTATTTCATTTACTGATTTATACGATAGTATTAAGAAACAATACAATAAACCTGTTCTTTTGACAGAATTTGGTTCTGATGCTTTCAATGCTAAGACCAATAAAGAAGATCAAAATAACCAAGCTATTTACGATAAAGCTAATTGGAGAGAAATCTATGAAAATGCAGCTGGTTATGGTAAAGCAAATAACTCAATTGGTGGTTTTACATTCCAATTTAGTGATGGTTGGTGGAAAACTGGTCAAACCAAAGAATTAGATGTTCATAATAATCAAGCTTCATGGGTGAATGGTGGTTATCAGTTTGATTTTGCACCTGGTGTAAATAATATGAACGAAGAGTGGTTTGGTATAATGGCAAAAGGCCCAACTGACGCTCAAGGTTTTTATGAATTATTCCCAAGAACTGCTTATTACGTTTTAAAAGAAGTTCACAAATTTGATGTGTATGCTCAAGGTCAAACAATTGAAGACATTAAGAAATACTTCAATGATATTGATATTTTTGATGCCTATCTAAGAGCAAGAAATAGCGGCTCATCTACAGGTGACACTGGTAGTAAAATTAAATTAAGTCGTTTCACTGCTAATTTTACAACGTTCAATACAGGTGGAGATTTAATTACTACTCCTGAAGAACCAGTTCTTAACGAGAGAAATTACCCTAATCAATTGGGATTTGATCACATGCAATCATTCTTTGTAGGTGTTGAAGCCAATCCTGCTCCGAATATGAGAGCAAGCATGGAAGTAAACATTCTCGGAAATGTTGCTCAAAATCCAATTGACGAGTTGTTCTATGAAAATCGTGGAGCTCCGGCTGAATTAGTTGCAATTGGTGGAAATATAACCTCAAGAGATCTTAATAGAGTGTCACTTTATAGAGGTACTTACACATGGGATCAAGAATATTTCAAATTAGATGGTTTCTATAGAACAGGTCATTACCATTGGGCTTATGAAGGAGACTTTTTTAATTTGTACCCTGAAGCGAATTATGGTCCGAATATTGATATCTATAATGGCAATGCACCATTAGGATTTGAAGCCGAAGGTAAAAAACAATTTCAAGGCTTAAAAGTTGCATTTGGTCCGGAACTATGGTGGGGAGCAAACCCTGCGATATTAGTAAAGTATACCAAAACCTTTGCTCATACTAAATTCACAAGTATATGGCATGAAGATTTGCAACAAATAGGTTCTACTGCAAGTTCATTTGCTATTCCTCAGCCTAAAACAAGAAGAGTTACTTTACACGCAGCACGTGAGTTTGGAAAATTTGGAGTTCAGTTTGGAGGTATTTGGGGCGGTCAACCACTTAATGGTAGAGAGTTTCAAATTGCTAGAGAACAAGCAGACGGCAGTGTAAATGTGTATGTTGATAAAATTAAATCTGATGATAATTGGGGTGGAAAAGCCAAATTTACTTATGCAGGTGGAGTTTTTAATTGGTATGCATCTTCAGCTGTTATGGGTTTAGTTGCTAATGGTGGTGCAGATCAAGAATTAACCTTCACTGGTTGGAGATTAAAAGATAGTGGTAGCGGAAACCAATACAATGTATTGTCTGGTTTTACATACACTGTTGGGAATTTGCAAATTGCACCAAATTTCTTGTGGCAAAAACCAATTGAAGGTCCAGTTCCAGGTGGTGTTGACGCGCCTGGTAGACCAAGAAATATTCTTAGCGATCCATTTGTAGTTAGAGCAAATAGAGAGCAAATAGCTGGTGAGGTATTATTTACTTTTGATCCAACTCCTGGTTCTTGGATGTACAATTGGGATTCTGATCGTTCAGAAGATGCAGAATTTGCAATGAGCTTAGGTATTGTATACCGTCATTTACCAACTACCCAAGATGCTTCTATTGGTATTTTACCAGATGGTAGAACATTTTTTGCCTTCCCGAATGGAGGGCCTGCTCAAGATTTACTTGAAGTAAATGCTCGAATCGTTTCAAAATTAAGTAGAGATCTTGGAATAATTGCCGTTCTTTATGGTGGAAATGCTCAGGCTAATGGTGATAGTGATCGAATTTTAACTCGATTTGGTGGTGATTTAAGAGTAATGTACAATCATTGGATGATTCAATCTTTTGTACGTTTTAACGATTGGGGTCCATTCGATTACCATCGTGACTTTAACTTAACATTCCCTTTACAGACGATGATAGACGTATCAACAAACTTGAATAAACCTGATTGGTTCAATATGCCATCAACACGATTTGGTTTCCGTGCTACATACAGAACATTGGATCAATATTCTCCAAGATATGCACCAGCATATACGACAGCTCCAGATGGTTCAACTATTCCTGACCCAACAGCTCCAGGTTTTGGAAATGGATCTGAATGGGAATTCAGAACATATATTCAAATAAACATTACAAATTAAGAGAGAAAAGCAATGAAAACTGTTTATTTAAAATTTATGAAACGATTTATTCCTGCAAGCTTAGTTTTATTTATTGCAATTGCTGCATGTGAAAGATCTGTAGATGGATTAAGTGAGCCTACGTTTACCGAAAATCCAATCGTTTTTGCCGATGGATTTAGTTCTGGCCTTGAGTACTATCCTTTTTCTGGCACAAAATTGAATGCATTCTCTGTAGATAATCAATCTACTTACGGAAATAGTTCTGCCTCCATGCGATTTGATGTTCCTAATTATGGTGATCCTTCTGGAGCCTTTGCTGGGGCATTCTTTAGAGATGATAATGGTGGTAGAAACCTAAGTTCATATAACGCACTAACTTTTTATATTAAAGCTTCTACAGCCTCCACAATTAGTGAAATAGGCTTTGGACTAAACGGAGAAGGTGATAAATATAGAGTAGGTATTAGTGGAGGATTACGAGTTGCAACTTTTTGGCAAAAAGTGGTAATTCCAATTCCTGATGCTTCAAAATTGACTCAGGAAAAAGGAATGTTTTGGTATTCAACAGGTCCTGTTGATGGCAATGGATATTCATTTTGGATTGATGAACTAAAGTTTGAAAATTTAGGATCTATCGGTCAGTCAAGACCTTATATTGAAGGTGGAAATGACAGCAATAGTTCTGTATTTGAAGGTCAAGATTATTCAGTTAATAATGTTGGTGTAACTTTCAATGTGGCTGATCTTGGAGACATAAGTGTAAGTGCATCATCTAGTTATTTTAATTTCATTTCTACTGATCCAACTGTTGCAGCAATAAATGCTGATGGCAGTGTTTCAATTATAGGAGGTGGTACAGCCACAATTACTGCCGTATTAAATGGTGTTGCAGCAACTGGATCTGTTGCGATTACATCAATAGCATTGGCACCTGAACCAACTAGAGATGCAGCAAACGTTATTAGTGTTTTTAGTGACAAGTACGTAAACAGTCCTGTTGATTATTTTAATGGTTATTGGGCACCGTATCAAACCACAAAAGGACAAGATGATATTGATGTAAATGGTAATAAAGTAATTAAATACTCTGAATTAAATTTTGTTGGAATTGAATTTCAAGGTGATAAAACTATTGATGCTTCTACAATGACTCATTTTCATGTAGATATTTATGTGGAAGATTCATTAAAAGCGGGTGATTATCTTGATGTAAAATTACAAGACTTAGGCGTAGATAACATTTTTGGTGGGAATAATGATCGTGCTGGTACAGTTCGCTTAACCGCATCATCTTCACCATCGTTAATTAATGGTGGTTGGATTAGTGCAGATTTGGCTTTAACTAGATTTGCAGGTCTAAGTACAAAATCAAATCTCGCTCAAATCGTGTTTATCTCAGATGGAAAAATTGCAAATGTATTAATAGATAACATGTATTTCTATAAAGAATAATTCAATTATTCATTACTACTTATGGAACTACTTTTTCCAATAAACTTGTAGAAGTAGTTCCTTTAATACCAAGTTGAAAACAAATATGAAGAAACAGTTAAGCCTAATTTTCATTTTTTTTGCTACTATTCTTGTACAAAATGGGTGTCAAAAAGAAGATGATGAAGGAAGCCGTTATACTAAGCTTGTCTGGCAAGATGAGTTTGATGTTGATGGAAGCGTTAGTACTGAACGTTGGGCATTCGACATTGGAACCGGTGCTGAGATAGGTTTGCCAGGTTGGGGTAATAATGAGCTCCAATACTATTCAGATCGTTCTGAAAATATTCAGATTAAAGACGGTAACCTTGAAATTACCGCACGTAGAGAGTCTTATAATGGATCTTCTTACACTTCTGCTAAAATTCATACCAAAGGAATTTTCCAAACAACTTTTGGTCGATTTGAAGCTCGAATAAAACTTCCATTTGGGCAAGGTATTTGGCCGGCTTTCTGGTTATTGGGTGATGACTCTAATGGTACAGTAGTTTGGCCAGCAATTGGTGAGATCGACATTATGGAATATCGTGGGCAACAACCTACTATTATTCATGGCACAATTCATGGTCCAGGTTATTCCGGTGGAAATGGGGTAACGGATTCATATGCATTAAGTAATGGAAGATTTGATTCAGATTTTTATGTTTTTGCCGTTGAATGGGGACCAGATTATATTGAATATTATGTTAATGATATACTCTACAATAAAATCACTCCTAAAGATGCAAATGGAGAATGGGTTTTTAATGACAACGAATTCTACATTATTTTGAATATGGCTGTGGGAGGCACCTTTCTTGGACCACCAAATAGTAGCACGCCTTTTCCTCAGACAATGTTCGTTGACTATGTAAGAGTGTACAGCGAATAAAATAAATACAATACACTATCACTTGGTTTAAAACCAATAAGGTATTAAGCCACTTTCCATAAAGCAAAAAAGAGTACCAAAGTGTCAATTACTTTAGAAAAAAACCAAAAAGATTCTTGGTTTAAAATTACCAACTCAGATAAAATTCGCCCATTCTTCATGAATATTGTGAGCGATTCAAACCATTGGATGTTTATTTCTAGTAATGGAGGTGTAACGGCAGGTCGCAAAAATGCTGAATTTGCACTTTTCCCCTACTACACTGATGATAAATTAACTGAATTAGCTCATACAACAGGCAGTAAAACTATATTTCAAATTCGATTAAATGGTGAAGTGTTAGTATGGGAACCTTTTTCTGATCGAAACGCAGATCGATATGAAATTTCTCGAAATATCTATAAAACAACCTATGGTAATAAAGTGATGTTTGAAGAGATTAATCACGATTTGTTTTTCGATATCAATGGAATACGAGTAATTTATATGGTTTTGTTAAGAAAGCAGAGCTTATAAATAAAACCAGTAAAGATTATGATATCACTGTAGTTGATGGAATTCAGAATATAATGCCATATGGTGTAAGTCCTGATTTGCAAACAAGCACAAGTAATCTTGTAGACGCTTATAAAAGAAGTGAACTTATAAAAGAATCGGGTTTAGGTATTTTTGCTTTAAGTGCAATTATTGTAGATAAAGCTGAACCGAGTGAAGCTTTAAAAGCAAATGTTGTTTGGTCAATAGGTCTTGAGAACAAAAGTTATTTACTTTCTTCTTTTCAGCTTGAAAAATTTAGAAAGCTAGAGCAAATACATGAAGAAGTTGATATTAAAGGCGAAAAAGGGGCTTATTTTATACATTCAAATTTTGTTATAACTGCACAAACTTCAAAAGAGTGGTTCACGGTAGCTAATGTAAATCAGGGGCATTCTCAAGTTGTTGAGTTGAGTCAACTGATTCAAGGAAATGAAGAGCAACTAAAAACTAAACTAAACAATGATATTGATAGAGGGTCTAAAACGCTTATTCAATTAGTAGCATCTGCAGATGGGTTACAAAGTACAAATGATGTATTGAAAGATGCTCGTCATTTTTCAAATACACTGTTCAATATTATGCGCGGTGGAATTTTTGATAATAATTATATCATAGAAAAAGCAGATTTTAGTAATTATCTGAAAAATGCAAGTAGAGCAGTCGCTTCAAATAATGCCATATTTATTGAAGCTTTGCCTGAGGTGTTTGATGTAAATAAACTTAACAGTCTTTTAGGTGCCATTTCAGATCCTGATTTAAAACGTTTAGCAAAAGAGTATTTACCTTTAAAATTTAGTCGTCGCCATGGTGATCCTAGTCGTCCTTGGAATAAGTTTTCAATAAACACGAACAGCGAAATTGATGGTTCAAAAATTCTTGATTACGAAGGAAACTGGAGAGATATTTTCCAGAATTGGGAAGCTTTAGTTCATTCATATCCAAAATTTGTAGAAGGAATGATTTCCAAATTCCTGAATGCCACAACAATTGACGGGTATAACCCTTATCGAGTAACTAAAGGAGGATTTGACTGGTAAACCATTGAACCTGATAATCCTTGGTCCTATATTGGTTATTGGGGTGATCATCAAATTATTTATTTATTAAAGTTCTTAGAGTTTTATCAAAGTCATGAGCCCCAAGCGTTTGATGCTTTATTTGTAAGCAACTATTTTGCTTATGCTCATGTTCCATACAGAATAAAATCATATGCTGATATTGTAAAAGACCCAAAGAATACCATTGAATTTGACCACGATGCAGATCTTGCCATTCGTGAAGCAATTGAAAAAAATGGTGCTGATGGAGCCTTACGTCCAAGTAAAATTGCTGAGATTCACAGAGTTAATTTTATTGAAAAAATTCTCGCCACAGTTCTTTCGAAACTTTCAAACTTCATTCCAGAAGGCGGAATTTGGATGAATACTCAAAGACCAGAATGGAACGATGCTAACAACGCTTTAGTTGGTAATGGAGTTTCAATGGTTACGTTGAATTATTTAAGACGTTTCCTTTCCTTTTTTGAGGGTGTTTTATCAAATTCTAACATCTCAGAAGTCCAGGTTTCTGATGAGATTGTTAAATTATTCAACAGAATTGACGAAGTTTTGAAAAAGAATACCCATTTATTAGAAGGTTCTTTTTCGAATAAAGATAGAAAACTAATTACGGATGCGTTAGGAATTGCAGGGAGTGATTACAGAAATGTAATCTACTCTGAAGGATTTAGTGGTCTGAAATCTGCACTATCAATAAAGAATGTGTTAGATTTTACCAAAGTCAGTGTTTCTTATTTAGAACACTCAATTAAAGCCAATAAAAGAAGTGATGAACTCTATCATTCTTATAACATTATAAGTGTTCATGACCAAGAATTTGAATTATCCCATTTAGCAGAGATGCTTGAAGGGCAAGTTGCGGTTATAAGTTCTGGTTATCTAAAAGCTGAAGAAACTTTAAGTGTTTTAGATGCAATGCGTGCAAGTGCTCTTTACAGAAAAGACCAAAACAGCTACATGTTATATCCAAATAAAAATCTTTCTGGTTTTTTACAAAAAAATTCAATTCCAAAAAATGATGTTGAAAAAAGTGAACTCTTAAAAAGCTTAGTTGCTGATAATAATGTTCAAATTATTCAACAAGATGTTAAAGGTGGATTCCACTTTAATGGAAATTTTAAAAATGCTGGTGATTTAAAAGTAGCTCTAAAAGCATTAAAAGTAACAAAATATGCTTCTTTAGTTGCAGCAGAAGAAAATCAATTACTTCAATTATTTGAACAAGTATTTAATCATAAAGCATTTACAGGTAGATCAGGAACCTTCTTTGGCTATGAAGGCTTAGGATCAATTTACTGGCACATGGTTTCGAAATTGCATTTAGCTGTTATGGAAGCGTGTAACAAAGCCTATGAAACAGGCGTTTCTTCTGATGTATTTGGTAAACTTGTTCATCACTTTTATGAAATCGGAAAAGGAATTGGCTTACATAAATCTCCAGAATTATATGGCGCTTTCCCAACTGATCCTTATTCACATACACCTGCACACAGAGGTGCTCAACAACCAGGAATGACTGGGCAAGTAAAAGAAGATATACTTGTTCGATTTGGTGAATTAGGTTTAAACGTTAGCAATGGTACATTGAATTTTACTCCACATTTATTAAACAAATCGGAGTTTAAACAAGATGTCTCCCATTTTGATTTTGTTGAAGTGAATCAAGATGAAGAGTCTTTAACCTTGCCTGATCAAACTTTAGGTTTCACGTATTGTCAAGTACCAATAATTTATAAAATTGCGGAAAAGGAAAGTGTACACGTTATGTTTTCTGATGAAACGTCAGTTTTAACTGATGGATTAAGTTTACAAAAAGATGCCTGTGAAATGTTGTTTGAACGCACAGGAAAAATTAGAAAAATAGAAGTACATCTTCTTGAGTCTAATTTGAGATAAGTACAAAGCCCTATGAAAAAACAAATACTTTTAGTTCTGATAACCTTGGTGAGTATGATACTAGTGTCATGCTCACAAAGTGACAAAAAAATGGATATGAAAAAAACATCTATTACAGCTGAGCATATACTTGGAAATTCTGATTATCCTGCAATATCATTTGGTGGCTATAGAGATATCTCGAGAGATATTCAACCAACAGTTGAAGAACTAAAAGAAGATGTAAAAATTTTATTCGCACTTGGCTTCAAAATATTGAGAACCTATAATGTCTATTACGATGAGACGTCAAATCTTTTAAAGGCCATAACGGAAGTAAAGAAAGAAGATCCATCATTCGAAATGTATTTAATGATGGGAATTTGGATTGACTGTAAAAACGCATTTACTGATGAACCTGATAGAATTCGTGATATAGA
>Ga0210041_1003425_pt1 | contig 12300 bp, 11 predicted proteins | sample CryGeymeta201503_FD_183973 | JGI IMG/M metagenome (GOLD analysis project Ga0210041, IMG submission 183973) | Groundwater microbial communities from Crystal Geyser aquifers in Utah, USA - Crystal Geyser metaG 2015-03 (SPAdes) (version 2) | ecosystem: Environmental > Aquatic > Deep subsurface >... | reverse complement strand
CATCTGCAAGCACATAAACTTTTGTCAGGCTGCGCTTTTGATCTTGATTGGCAACCCTTTGCAAATAAAGATTAAGAGCTTCGACCCCACAGTCGAAGCTCTTACGATCATGTTTTTTAGAATCTAGTCTTTCAAACAGCATGAGAGGCGGTTATTTCCTTATATTTTTCCGCCGCTTTTTTCATACGGTCAGTAGGCTCAGGCGGGTTATCAATCATATCGAAAAATACATGCCAGTCCTCTTCTGTGAAAGTTGTTTTTTCGTGCTGTGCTATAATTGATTCTGCCTTTTCGCGTATGCTGTGGCGAACAAACTTGCTTTTGTCGAGCTTGACATAGCCGCGCGCACGTTCCATTAACTCGGCTGTGGCTGCATCCATGCGAAATTTTAATGTATCATCTTTTGTAACATTCAGGCTCATCGTTTTACCTCATAGATAACTTATAATTAATTGTACCCACAAACGTTCCCTTTTGTCAATAAAATACCGCCCGATATTTCGGGCGGCAAGTTGGGAGAATTAAGCGGCCTCTTTGAAATCCTCGGCTGTATCGTCCAAGGTTTCATCCAGCTCATCCTGTTTGGCATCAGGGTCAATCGCAGGGAAAGCCATAGCTTCTGGAATCCAGAATGTTGCTTTCAACTCGTCTTCATTCGGGCTTTCAAGTGTAAGGACATGCTGAAAATGCTTGCTCATAGAGGCGACAAGCTCTTTTTTCTTATATCCTGCAACATTGCCGAATTTCTGAAAGCACCCTGCATCGGTAACAATCTGCTGTAATTGCATCTTGTTACGGCGTTTCAAAAAGGCTTCATCTGGTCGCCAGTAATTCCGCATATCAACACGCAAATCCTGAGCAACCTGATTGAAGATACTGCCCTCATAGGTATCAAGCTGTTCACAGAATAATTGCCCGAATTCCAAGGCATCCAGTGCCACCAAAAGGCTTTCTAAAACATCATCCGATAAGTCTTTGACAGCTTTATAGGCATCTTCTAGGTCATAGTTGAAAAGATAACCCAAATCGCGCCATGTAGCGTCTTCGGAGTCATGGCCGAAATGCGCCAATAAAGCCTTTGCCTGTTCATTGATAATTGCGAGGGCAGGGGAGGTGGTATCTTCCTGCTCGAAATAGGATAGACAATCATGGTTTTTGAAGCGATATAGCTTGTTTGCGACAGCAAGCTGTTTCGCAACCCTTGGGTTTTCAATCAAAGCCGATTGAACCGCGATACTTTTATGCATGGCCATATAACGGCGTAGCGGAGTAGGGTAGATGGCTTTAGGCTTCACTTTAAGGCTATTTGCTGTACCTTCATCAGCCTTGGTTTTGATAAGCCCTTCATGAACTTCAACCGCGCCGCTTGCCGATAACGAGACAATAACGCCTCCTGTCTCACCTTCTTCGGCGCGGCCATACTGCCAAGCACTGAAATAGCCCTCAACAAATTCCACCCAATCGGCCTTCTCACGATAGGAATCTGCCAGTTCTTCTGCCGCTTGCTTTTGCAATTCAAAGAATTGCTCTGCATCATTGAAATAGGTGTTATCGTCCTCACCTAAAAGGTCGGTTGTATAGTCACCTGTGTAAAGCTCACGCTCAAAAATAGCCATTGATAGGGTCGGAAGATCGCCCAAAATACGGTCTTTGATATCCTCGGCATCCCAATAACCTGATTTTGCCATGTTGAGACAGCGTTCCTGTTCCTCAAAAGTGCCAACACTCAAGGCTTCTGCCTGTGAGAGAGTGATTTCACCTGTCTCAAGACATTCTTTGACGGTCTCACTTAACTGCATGAGAACAAGGCGGCGTCTGACAGTGTGTGCGCTAAGACCAGTTTGCGCGACAATATCATCGAGTTTTTCACCATCCTGAACCAGTTTTGTTAGGGCTTGTGCTTCCTCTAATGGTGTCAGGTCTTGCCTTTGGATATTTTCCATTGTGGCAATACGCAAGGCCGTATCGGCATCAAGGTCGTCTTTAATTTCAACCGTAACCTCGTAATCTTTGGGAAAATCACCATTCTCGACCAAATGGCTTATAGCCCGAAAACGGCGTTCACCGCAGATAATAGGGTGTAATTTCTTTTTACCTTTGGCTTTTCCGACAATCAGATTTTGAAGCAAACCGTCCGTTTTAATGGATTGAGCCAAGCCCAGAATTGAGTCTTCATCAAAGGCTTTGCGCGGGTTTGCATCCGAAATCTGAATTTTAGTGATTGGTAGTTTTGTGTAAGTCATCGTTTTTTCCTTTCGCTGATTTAGGTTAAAAGTGCGTGTTGCACTTCTTTCCTATGAGCCGCGTAGCGGCACGGAAGCGGGGGAGATTTAACCATGACCCAGCCTTGCCGGAGGGGGATCACCCGCCTTGCACAAGGCGAAGACGCGGAAAGGTGGGGATACCGGCAAGGCAGCCGAAGGTGAGCGTCAGCGAAGGTCTTGTTAAATCGGCCCGAAGGGGGCTAATTAAAACACATGAAAACCGTTGATATATATGATTTATTAACTAATTGAATGTAAGATTTATATATATTATTATCTTACATATTGAGGTGATTAAAATGCTATCTACAGCGCAAAAAATTATGAACAGAATTAAGCGGAAAGGCCGTGGATGGGTCTTTACGCCGCAGGATTTTGTCGATTTAGCATCACGCAGTAATGTGGATGTGATTTTATACCGTCTTGTTCAGGACGGTGATATTCGCCGTGTTCAGCGCGGATTATATGATTTTCCAAAGATTGACGCCCGCCTTGGTATCTTATCACCAGATGTAAAAGGGATCGCTCAAGCGGTTGCGCGCCAATCTGGCGATAGTATCGCCCAATCCGGTGCGGCCGCCGCCAACCTTTTGGGCCTAAGTACACAAGTCCCTGGCAAGATCGTGTATTCTACAACAGGCAAAAGCAAAAGCATTCCAGTGAAAAACCGCTCAATTCGGCTTGTTTCCTCTCATATTCCAGCCGCTTTGCATCATCTGGACGATCCCGTAACCCTGACACTACAAGCCCTCGATTATCTGGGCAAAAAGCATGTAACCAAGACAATGATCAAAAAATGTGCAAGCATTCTGTCCGATACGGATAAAAACAGAATCAGGCACAATATCCGCTATATTAAAAATGCGTGGCTATCGGATGTCGCGCGCCAACTATGCAATTAAACCCCAAAAATTCAAATTATTTCTTTCTTAAACCCCAAAAATTCAATAAACTCGGCAAATAAGGATTTTAAATGCCCACTTTTTTTGATGAACTGCCGGAAGTATTTGTCTCCAATACCGAAATTTCGGCATTGGTAAGCGAAGCTGTGAAATCAGGAAAACTTCGAAAACTCGGAACAAGGCTTTACACAAAGAATCTGGAAGAGGCGCCGGAAAGCATAGTAAGACGAAATTGGTATTTTTTGCTCAAGGATTATTACCCCGATGCTCTAATTGCCGACCGCACCGCCATAGAAAATCAGCCCTCTGCGGATGGCTCGGTGTTTATTGTTTCGAAGAAAAAACGAGAAACCGCTCTACCAGGCATTACTTTCAAACCAAGACCAGGAGTAGGGGGCTTGGAAACAGACAAACCTTTTCTGGGCGGGGTACATCTGTCCTCAACAGGTCGGGCTTATCTTGAAAATATGCGCGTATCCCGCGCGCGCAGCGGCGATACCTCCCGCACCTTGTCCCGAAAAGAAATTGAAGTACGCCTTGACCGCGTCTTGCGACAAAGCGGTCATGCAGGGGTGAATGCTATTCGGGATGAAGCCCGCACATTAACTAACAAGCTTGGCGCGGAAAAGGAATTTAAGGAACTGGACGAGCTAATCGGATCACTGCTTGGAACGCGCGACGCAGAAATGAAAAGTGATCTAGGCAAAGCCCGTAAAGGGGGCATGCCTTTTGACCCTGTCAGGCTGGAAAAATTCATCAAATTGTTTGAAACCTTAAAAGCCTCTGCCCCGATACACCGGCGCGCGCGCGAAACCACTTCGCAAGCAAAAACCAATTTGTCCTTTTTTGAGGCTTATTTCTCCAACTTCATTGAGGGCACAGAATTTGAAATTGATGAAGCCGTTGATATTGTCTTCAACGGTCGCATCCCGAATGACCGGCCGGAAGACGCCCATGATGTTTTAGGAACATTCAGGATTGTTTCCGATACTACGGAAATGAGCAAATTACCTGGTTCATCGGAAGAATTATCTCAATTACTAAAAAGCCGTCACGCGGTCTTTATGGAACTCCGTCCTGATAAACACCCCGGCGCATATAAGATCAAAAACAACCAGGCAGGCTCAAGTCTTTTTGTCGCCCCTGAATTGGTAGAAGGCACACTAGAAAAAGGGTTCGAGATATATCAATCACTAAACGTCCCTCTTTACCGGGCTATTTTTATGATGTTCCTGATTAGCGAGATTCACCCGTTCACAGATGGTAACGGGCGCGCGGCGCGGATTATGATGAACGCGGAGCTGGTTGCGGCCGATGAAGAAAAAATCATTATTCCAACGGTCTATAGAAGCAATTACCTCTCTTCACTCAAAGCGCTGACCCATAACGGTCTTACAGATCCACTGATAAGAACTCTCGACTTTGCTCAAAAATATACAAGAAGCCTTGATTGGCATGATTTTGAAGATGCGCGACGCCAACTTCACGAAACAAACGCATTTATGGATCCAAATGAAGCTGACGATAACGGCGTAAGACTGAAACTTCATCAGTAGGGATAACCGCTGACAAATCAATTTGTACTGCATCCTTCTTATTTTAAAATCATATATTCAGTTATGAAGCCTTTTGTAAGCCAAAATTACAAGGCTCCTTTGCTTGGCCTTAAAGCATAAAATTAACTTACAGGTTATTTTTTCGATAGATTTATTAATCTATAGGTTAATTTAAACCCAGAGATTGCTCACAGGGACCGCCCATAGGTTTTGACCGAAGGGAACGACGTCGCGGCCGCGATATAAAACGATCCCGCATATAAAATCTTGACCTGCTAAACGCTGAAGCTCTTCCAGACCTTTAAAATCAGCATTTGAGACGCTATCCCGCTGTTTAACCTCGATTGCAGCTAATTGCCCGTTTGATTTTTCAAAGACAAAATCAACTTCCTTATTATCACTGGTACGGAAATGGTATAAATCCATCTTCTCATTCTGAAATGTCATCAGTTTAAGAAGTTCGGTCGCAACAAAATTCTCAAGAACATGCCCGAACAGTTCAGGCCTGTTTTGCTCAAGATCGCTGAGCTCATACTGCATAAGATGGCATAGGAGCAAAGTATCGCTCATATAGCCTTTTGGCGATTTGACGAAACGCTTTCCAATATTACGGGACCAGGGCGACAGCTCGAATGTCAGGAACAGCATTTTCAGCAAGGTTTTGTAATTCCGCGATGTGACAGGATTTAAACCCGCGTCCCGTGCAATATCTGCATCATTCACCAAGCCGCCTGCGCGATTGGCTAAAATGCGAAGTAAGTTGGGAAGGGTGCTTAATTTTTCAATTTCTGCAAGAGCACGGACATCTTTTTGCAAAATAGTGGTCAAATAACCATCAAACCAGGTTGTGCGCTCCAGTTTTTCTGAACCGGATATTTCCGGATAGGTCGCTAAGCGTATAATTTCTGCCAGTTTTAGCTTGGAAGAATCTGTCTCAAAATCTTTGTTAAAGAGCCTTTCGATAAAATGACCTTTACCGCTCAAAGCTTCTGATGCAGCCAACGGATAGAGCGTTAAAACGCTCATGCGGCCAACCAAAGGATCTGATAATTTTGGCAAGGCCATAATATTTGCTGATCCGGTGAGGAGAAACCGCCCTTTGAGTTTTGGCTGGTCCAGTCTCAATTCATCCACGACAACCTTTAAAGCTCTGAAAATCTCCGGAACTAGCTGAACTTCGTCTATGATTAAAGCGCCTTTACGCTCTTTCAAATAGCTCTCAGGAGAGTTGGCGGCGGCAGCCATTTGTGTTGTACTGTCAAAAGTCACATATTCGGCTGGATAATCTTTCTTGGCAATGGATTGTACCAATGTGCTCTTGCCGGCCTGGCGCGGACCATTTAGAAAGACAACAGGGCTTACATTTAATGCCTCTAATAATCTATGACGCGCGTGTCTTTTAATATGTGACATTGAAGAACAAAATCCTGTAGTTATAAATTCATCTTTTATAAATTATAAAACAAACTTTTATATTTGCAAAATAGTTTATGATTTATTCTTAAAACATTGCAAATCTGGGCGTCTTCAGCGTGTATTGACACGGTTTTTTTAGCTAAGCTGAACAAAAGCTATGTTTTTTTATTTCGTTTTAAGAAGCTTATTTATAAACTCAAATAAGCTTATTGCTTGAATGCCGTCTTTCATCGGGAATGAATCTTCTTCTGCATGAATAACAAATTTCCGTGTGGGGTTTATATCTTCACAGGCTTCATGGAATCCGCGTTTCAGACTTGCCGAAGCACTACGTTTGATTTCAATAGCCCAAAACTCTCTGGGACTATTGCCAAATTCGATGAGCAGATCAATCTCTGCGCCGCCTGTTGTGCGGTAATAAAAAGCCTGTGCACCTTGCGGTAATACGGACATGATATTTTCAATGGCAAACCCTTCCCAGCTTTTGCCAACAACGGGATGCCCCAAAAGGTCATTATAACTGCCTATATTCAGCAAAGCATGAGTGATGCCACAATCGCGCACATAAACGCGCGGTGATTTCACCAGCCTTTTTTTGATGTTGGTCGTATAGGGGGGCAGCTTCCTAACCAGTAGTAAATCAACTAATAGATCAATATATCGCCCGACACTCACATTCGAAACTTCCAAAGATGCGGCCAGTTTTGAAGCATTGATATTTGTGCCTTGGGCATGGGATAGCATGATCCAAAGGCGCTCTAGAGTCTCAGCGGGAACGCGCGGCCCTAATTGAGGAATATCGCGCTCCAGATAGGTTTTAATGAAATCTCTGCGCCAGCGTAATGAGTTTTCATCATCCTTGGCGAGCAGGCTTTCGGGAAAGCCACCACGCACCCAAAGCCGATTAAGCTTGTCCAACTCATCTGGCTTTTCTAAATACTCTAAAACATCAACCGGAAACAATTCGATGTAAGAGATACGTCCGGCAAGACTTTCGCTTGATTGCTGAAGCAGTTCAATTGAAGCAGAGCCTAAAAACAGGAAATGACCCGTTTTGTTGCCCTTGCGCCGTTCGGCATCAATAAGCCCTCGAATGGGTGCAAATACTTCAGGAAGCCTTTGCACCTCATCAAGTATAATCAATTTATCGCTGTTTTCTCGATGGAAGGCTTCAATATCTTGAACTTTTTGTAAGTCGGTCCTATTCTCCAAATCGAGATAGATAGAGGGCATGGCCTCGCTAATATTAAATGCGAGCGTGGTTTTACCAACCTGACGCGGCCCCATCAGCGCAACTGAGGGACTATTTTGCAAGCGATCTCGAATTTGGTCTTCTAGGCGTCTTTTTATCATCTATGAAAATCTAACACAGAATGTTAAAAATGCATAGTTATTTTTAATGGAATGGCTGATGTTTTCTATACAGCAACTACAATTTTCACCACCAACTAACTCCGAAATTCACCACATAAAATTCAAGAAAACTTACCGCAAGGATATTCCTTGCTCGCTGTATCAAAGCAATTTTGATAATATTCCGGCGCATCAATACCCCACAGCCTGACTTTTCGGCCCTGTATTATGAAGCTGTCACCATCTGTGAAATGATCGATGACGCCGGTAAGCTGATTTTTCGCCTGTCCATTTTGCGCGGTAAATGCCAAGGCGAAAATAATCAGGCTACAAACTGAGAGTAGGGGAATGATTTTACGCATCTTTACTTTCCTCGCTCCTCTTCAAAAGTCCGAAAATCGAGCCTTGCAAATTTAACTCACCTTTCTGCGCACGAACCGTCATTTCTCGTAAGTAACCGCCAGGGCTACGGACAGGATTGGAGGGATCTTGCATTTTTTGATCAATAATCATGATGCAAATTGTAGCGCCGGTCCGACCCAATGTTGAACAAGCCTCCCACCACGCGGATTTGTGGATGCCCAAAGTGGGAAGAAGCCCATGAGCTGCATCAGTTAGGTCCTGCCAGGACAATGGTCGCTCATGCAAAGGTATCCGTTCTTTAAAACGATCGGAACAAGCATTAAGAACCTGTTTCCATGTAATTTTGCTGATAGTTTCAGCTATTTTGTTGGATTCAGCTTCTTGCTCTTTAGCGATCTCTCCACATGCTGTATGTTTGTTATTGGTCTCAGTAGAGGCCGCTACGCCTTCTTGAAGGCTAATACCGGTACGGTTACTGTAATCTAATTTATTAGATGTTTGAAGGTTTGTACATTGTATGTGGGGGAAATCAGTTTCGTCCGTGGCGGAAGTATCACAAGAAAAAGAAGACTTATCCTCAGCTTGAGCAACCCCTTCCAAAGCTTGATACAGAGCTTCATATAACGCCTTATGCTCACCAAGAAGATCGTTCAGATCACTCTGGGCATGATAGGTGCGGATAGAAAATGATATTCTCTCATATTCGTAAGTGATATGAAGCAGCATCTCATCCAGTTCATCGTAATGGCCGGCCTCAGCGATCAAAGCTCTTATCCGCGCTCTATAAGCCGAAATTTTACGCTTGGTTTCGTTCCATTTGGCTTTAGCTGCTTGCTTTGCGGCCACCTTTGCCTCCAGAACTGGCATCAAAGAGGCAAGAGGAGATAAATCAACACCAAACGCATACTGAATTTCTCGTGTCTCACGATCTCTCATGCCATAGCGTTTGAAATTACCTGAATCCTGCCAGCTAAGCGCCCCAAGTGCATGAAGAGCTTTCTCACGGTTTCTCACTTGTCGTTCAGAGATGTCTAGATCTTGTGCAGTTGTGGTAACACTCTGGTAATTGATCGGCTGAGAGCCTTCTTTCCAGTCGGCTTCATCTGTTCGGATCACATAATACTCTAGAAGCTCAACCAATTCGGCAGAAAACCCGGCATCCTTTCCGGCCATCTTTACAAGTTTAAGGGCTTTGAAGCGATCGATATCCTCTTCAAGGCCGATATATTCATCCAAATCCTGTAAGCCAGCCCGAAATTTGGGTGAGCTTACCCGTCCGCCAAATCCACTTGGCGAGTTAATATCTACTATCTGCATGTTTCATCTAAGCTATTAGAAACCCCTGAAACTAGGCCGCAAAAAAGGGTCGCGAAAAAACACTTTTTTCACTTGCGTCCTGATTCGTTCAGCGGTATATTAAAAGTACGTAATAAGAATATATCGCTGATTTATTTAGCTAGACCGCTGCGCCAACAGCGGTTTTTGCTTATCTGGGTTCTAAATTAAGCTTTCTCCTTTCTAATTATTGGTTCAACGGTTAATATTGCCCTGGTATTGACGACTTGCACCGCCTAGGGCGGGGACATAGTTGCAATCTCCGGATGAAAATTGCGGTGTTAGAAACACAAAATCATTAACTGATTCTGAATCTCTTATAAAAAATCTATCATACTGTCTCATTATCCACAACGTAACATTCTCATTAGACAAGATAAGACAGGATGTAATTCTTGTTAAGTTCCTCTGTAGGCTTTTATAGGCAAAGGTTTTATAAATATAATAAAAATTGAGACACTTCTAAAACTCTCTTATACACAGTCTCATGTGGATAACTAAGACAGTTTTGGACACCCTTATTTGACTCACAATGCGAATCTGATTTTTGGTAATAAAGATTTTTTTCTTAAAAATTTTCTTTATACTGTGAGAAAGCAATACAAATGTCGCAGGGATGTCTCATGCGACGAGGTGAGAAAATGAGTTCAAATAAAGTATCTGTTTCCAAAGCAGCTAAAATGGTTGGCGTTTCCCGCGCCACTTTCTATCGTCACATAGATGAGAAATCCATATCAACCGAGCAAGACGATAAGGGAAATAAGGTCATAGATGTGGCCGAGCTAGTTCGCGTCTATGGTGATCAACTCAAAACTTTGGAAGACGTTGAGAAAGCTGAAAAAGCCAAAAAGAAAAAAGGTGAGACAGATCAAGACAGTGATAATGTCTCAACAGAAATGGAGCTGATGCGCGAAAAACTCAAAAGTCTTGAGACAGAGCGAGAAAGAGAACGCAAACAGCTCTCAGACCAGATCGGAGATCTTCGCTCTCGCCTCGAAAAAACGGAAGAACAGCGCATTAAGGCCGAAGAGCAAAAAGATCGCTTAACTCTTATGCTGACGGATCAGCGCTCCGATAAGGAGAAGATTGAGGAAAAGGAAAAATCGCAGGATAGGAAATTCAGCGATCTCGAAGCGACAATTCAGGAATTAAAATCTCAACAGGAAATATTGTTACAACAATCTAACAAAGGCTTCTTTGCAAAACTGTTCGGAACCAGATAATTAAAGGAAAAAACAGTTTTGAATCCTGTAGAAATTGCAGAATCAGTCTCATTATTAGCGGAACAACCTATCTTTTAGCTGATGTGGAAGTCGTGGCCACATATAAGCTTGCCAATATTAACCGCACCAAGCTAGAAAAGCTTATTCATAAGTTCTTTTCAAACGTCAATCTTGAGATTGAGATACCAGATAGAGGCCGGACAGTAACGGCAAGAGAATGGTTTTTAGTACCGGTATTCGTGATTGATGAAATGGTCGAGAAAATCAAAGATGGCACGATCAGCGATTATTATTATGATACAGGATCGGCAAGTTTAAAGAAAACCGGATAACATCGAGTATGGAAAATAAAAGTCAATATAACATATACAAACTTTATTAAGTAGGATGGGTTAAATTTTTGAACGTTTATCTCTAAAATTAATTGTATTCAGTTCACTAGATATGTTGCAAAAGTATCCTGATTTTTATCTTTTAATTTGAGTCAACATTTTTTGTTCTTATCCAAACGGCAGGGATTGCAGCTATGCCTAGAAGAAAAATAATCCCCCCGGTTTTGTAAAAGATACTGGCTATGAATTTCTGCAACTGCCAATCACTCTGATGTTCTGGAGTTGGATCTGGGTAAGGAATCCCAGCAAAAATAATATCGTATACGAAACCGATCATAATGATTACGAGCCCTAAAATACTAATTCTTACAATTTTAAAAAATCTTTTCATTTGAACGGGCCCTAAAATTGAATGGATTCACAGCGAATCTGGTTTATGCCTCAATCATGGTAGATTCCATGAGCAAGTGCAACACCTTCAATACAGAGGATGATATTGCTTAAATTCTTTCATGTAAACCTCTCTTGGCGTTTGGTAATCGAGTGATTTTCTGGGTCTGGTATTGAGCAGATGCGAGATTTCATCGAGCTGCTCTTGCGGGATGCCCGATAGATCCGAGCCTTTGGGCAGGAACTGGCGGATCAGGCCGTTTGTGTTTTCAACTGTTCCTTTTTGCCATGGTGAGCGTGGGTCACAGAAATATACAGCCATATTCAGATCAGCCGTAAGAAGCTTATGTTGGCTCATTTCTTTGCCTTGATCATATGTCAGGGATTGACGCAGTTCCTTTGGTACGTCTTTCAGTTTGCGTGTAAAAGACAGCCTTGTTTCCTGCGCAGTATGCTTGTTCAGATGCGCAAGGTAAACATAGCGGCTCTTGCGTTCGACCAAAGTGCCAACGGCTGATCCGTGGTCTTTGCCAATGATCAAATCCCCTTCCCAATGGCCAATAACCTGACGTCCGTCAATCTCTTCAGGGCGGTCATGGATAGACACCATATCGGAAATCCGTGCTTTTTGTTTATGGGGATCACGGCCATGTTTATAGCGGTGCGGATGTTTACGGCGTAAATTCGCAATCAATTCCTGCCTAAGGCCGGATTTGGGCATAGCGTAGATAAAGGCATAAATCGTTTCGTGTGAGATGCGCATCTCCTTAGCATCAGGGAAGTCTTTAATCAGTCTACCGCTGATCTGCTGGGGAGACCAGAGCCGATCCAGTTTGTTCATCACGTAAAACCGCAAAGGTCTATGAGCAATGAGTTTCTTGATGATCCGAGGTTTATGACGCTTTGCTTTGGCTTGCTGGTGAGCAAGCAAAGCGTCATACCCTTGATCTGCTTTATTGCGGCCAAACTCCCTTGATATGCTGGAAGCAGAACGGCCAAGAAGCCTACCAATTTTACGAAAGCTGTGACCGGCCTGCAGGCCGGTCACAATCATGTACCGCTCGCTCTCACATATGTGATTGTATTTCCTCTTTTCCATCGCACTTTCCTTTCTGTTTCAACTGTAAACAAAAAGGTGTTGCACTTAGAATCTGAGAGTAAGATAC
>Ga0210041_1003412_pt1 | contig 12333 bp, 10 predicted proteins | sample CryGeymeta201503_FD_183973 | JGI IMG/M metagenome (GOLD analysis project Ga0210041, IMG submission 183973) | Groundwater microbial communities from Crystal Geyser aquifers in Utah, USA - Crystal Geyser metaG 2015-03 (SPAdes) (version 2) | ecosystem: Environmental > Aquatic > Deep subsurface >... | reverse complement strand
AAGTGGTCGCGCATCGACTTCAGATAATCCTCAAAACCCGCCCCCTGAAACACCTTGACCGCGAAATTTCCGCCGCTGACGAGATGGTTGACGGCAAAGTCCAGCGCGAGTTCCGCCAGATACATGGCGCGCGCCTGATCGGCCAAGTTCACGCCGCTCATGTTGGGTGCCATATCGGAAATTACAAGGTCGATCTGCCGTCCTGCCAATTTTGCCTCGAGTTGCGCCAGCACGCTGTCTTCGCGGAAGTCGCCTTGAATGAACTCTACCCGTGGCAAAGGCTGCAACGGCAACAGGTCGAGCGCGATGATGCGTCCGTGCACCCCGAGTTTCTGCGCCACCACCTGGCACCAGCTCCCCGGCACCGCACCCAGGTCCACCACCACCATCCCGGGTTTGATCAGATGATCGCGCTCATCCAGTTCGAGCAGCTTATAGGCCGCGCGCGCGCGATAGCCGTCCTTCTGCGCTCTCTGCACAAAAGGGTCGTTTACATGCTCGCGTATCCATTGTTTGCTGGTTTTGGAAGCTTTCATCGCAGAATTTTTGCCCGCAGACTGCGCCGATTCACGCAGATTCAAAAACACACAATACATTAAAGTCAGGCAACCGCCGTTGGCGCCAACTGCCGAATCTGCGGACAATTCAAGCAAATTTGATAGAATGCGCGCCCTATCTGGAGTGCCACATGTTAAATCTCACCGTTGCCCAACGCCTCGAACTCAAGGCACGCGCCCATGCGCTCAAACCCGTTGTCATCATCGGCAACGCCGGTCTTACCCCTGCCGTGCTGGACGAGGTCGAGCGCAGTCTGAAAAGCCACGATTTGCTGAAAATCAAAGTCATGCACGACGAGCGTGAGGTGCGTGATGTCATGCTGCAGGAAATATGCACACTCCTGAAGGCCGGTGCCGTGCAACACATCGGCAAGACGCTGGTCATTTACCGCCCGCTCGAGACGCCCATCGCCAAGGCGCCCAAGCGGCGCAAAAGCCAGAAGCCGCTCACCAAGAAACAGCTCGCCGGCCGATTGTAGGCGGGGTTTCACCCAAAGGGCGCAAGAACCTCTTCGAGGTAACCCGACATGTCGGGCTGAAGCCCGACCTACAATTCAAAGATACTGAACCTCTACCACTTCGTATTCCCGCACCCCACCCGGCGCCTGCACTTCGGCAATATCACCCTCTGACTTGCCGATCAGCGCCCGCGCGATGGGTGAACTGATGGAAATCTTGCGATGTTTGATATCGGCCTCGTCGTCGCCGACGATCTGGTAAGTCACCACATCGCCATTATTCACGTCTTCCAGCACCACGGTCGTGCCAAACACGACGCGGCCATCTGTTGCCAGCGTCTTCGGATCGATGATCTGCGCGCTGCCCAGTTTGAATTCCAGCTCGACGATACGTCCCTCGACGAAGGACTGCTTCTCTTTGGCCGCATCATATTCGGCATTTTCCGACAGGTCGCCCTGCGCGCGCGCCTCGGCAATGGCGGTAATCACCGCCGGTCTTTCCACGGTTTTCAGGCGGTGCAACTCTTTGCGCAATAGGTCCGCGCCGACCACGGTCAAAGGCGTTTTGCTCATCATTTGTTTCCTTATTGAATACTGGAGTGCAAGGCTTGCAGGTCGTACACCTGCAATTCGGTCAGGTGCTGCATACCCAGACAGGCGGCGCGCGCGCCGGCCAGCGTAGTGTAATAGGTGACGCGGCCTTGCAAAGCGGCATGGCGGATGGAATAGGAATCCTTCATCACCGACGGTTTGCTGTCCACCGTGTTGATGATCAGGCTGACTTCCCCGTTCTTGATCATGTCGAGAATGTGCGGACGCCCTTCCGCCACCTTGTTCACCACAACCACCTCCACCCCGGCCGCAGTGATGACCGACCCAGTGCCGCGTGTCGCCAGAATGGTAAAGCCCAACTGTTTCAGGGTGCGCGCAACTTCTGCGGCACCCGTCTTGTCTTCTTCGCGCACACTGATGAACACCTTGCCGCTCTTCGGCAATTTCACGCTGGCGGCAAGTTGCGATTTAACGAACGCTTCGGCAAACGTCGTGCCGACACCCATCACTTCGCCGGTAGATTTCATCTCCGGGCCGAGGATGGTGTCCACGCCGGGGAACTTGATGAACGGGAACACCGCCTCTTTCACCGAGTAATAAGGCGGGATAACCTCTTTCGTTATTCCCTGCGCAGCCAGCGACTGGCCGGCCATGCAACGCGCGGCGATCTTGGCCAACGGCACGCCGCTCGCTTTGGACACAAAGGGCACGGTGCGCGAGGCGCGCGGATTTACTTCCAGCACATACACCGTCTCGCCCTGGATGGCGAACTGCACGTTCATCAGGCCAACCACATTGAGCGACTGCGCCATCGCCACGGTCTGGCGGCGCAATTCATCCTGCAGCCTGGCGGACAGCGAATACGGCGGCAACGAACAGGCCGAGTCGCCGGAATGCACGCCCGCCTGCTCGATGTGTTCCATGATGCCGCCGATGATGACCTGCTTGCCGTCGGACACCGCATCCACATCGACCTCGATCGCATCGTTGAGGAAACGGTCGAGCAGGATGGGCATGCGTTCCGGATAGGTTCCGGCCAACTCTTCCGCATCGCGCATGTAGCGTTCGAGGTCGGGCTGCGCATGGATGATCTCCATGCCGCGGCCGCCCAGCACGTTGCTTGGCCGCATCACCAGCGGATAGCCGATCTCGGCCGCCCCGGCGACCGCATCCGCCACATTGCTGGCGGTGCGATTGGGCGGTTGCTTCAGATCCAGTTCGCGCAACATCGCCTGGAAACGCGCACGGTCTTCCGCCATGTCGATCATGTCGGGCGTGGTGCCGATAATCGGCACGCCATTCTTTTGCAGGCCGTGCGCCAGGCTGAGCGGCGTCTGCCCGCCGTACTGCACGATCACGCCGACAGGCTTCTCCACGGCCACCACTTCCAGCACATCCTCCAGCGTCAGCGGCTCGAAGTACAAACGATCGGAAGTGTCATAGTCGGTGGAGACCGTTTCGGGGTTGCAGTTGACCATGATGGTTTCGTAGCCGTCCTCGCGCATCGCCAGCGCGGCATGCACGCAGCAATAGTCGAACTCGATGCCCTGACCGATGCGGTTCGGTCCGCCGCCCAGCACCATGATCTTCTTGTTGCCGGTCGGTTGCGACTCGCACTCTTCCTCGTAGGTGGAATACATGTAGGCCGTGTTGGTGGCGAATTCGGCGGCACAGGTATCGACGCGCTTGAATACCGGAAGAATCGCCAGTGCATGCCGGTAAGCGCGCACCGCCGCCGCATCCGTCCCCAGCAACTTCGCCAGCCGCGCATCGGCAAAACCGCTGCGCTTCAGCGCGCGCAGATGATCCGCGTCCAGACTTTCCAGTGTGCGGCCAAGCAGCGCCTGTTCCTGGCGGATCAGATCTTCGATCTGCACCAGAAACCACGGGTCAATCTTGCTGATGTTGAACACTTCTTCCACGCTCATGCCGAGACGGAAGGCGTCGCTCACCGCCCAGATACGATCCGGCCCCGGATTGCCCAGTTCGGACACGATGGCTTCCCGGTCGCCAAATTTGCTGTCCAGCCCGTTCACGCCCACTTCCAGACCGCGCAGGGCTTTCTGGAACGATTCCTGGAAGGTGCGGCCAATCGCCATCACCTCGCCCACCGATTTCATCTGCGTGGTCAGGCGGTCGTTGGCTTGCGGGAACTTTTCGAAGGCGAAACGCGGAATCTTGGTCACCACGTAGTCGATGGTCGGTTCAAAGGATGCGGGGGTGCCGCTGCGACACGTTACCGCAGAGCGGCCGATTGCGGGAGCAGCGGCTGGCCGACCCTCCCCGCAAACGGGCGCCTGCGGCGCTAACGTGTCCGGGTCGGCACCGCCGGTAATGTCGTTCTTGAGCTCGTCCAGCGTGTAACCCACCGCCAGTTTGGCCGCCACCTTGGCGATCGGGAAACCGGTCGCCTTGGAGGCCAGCGCGGAAGAACGCGACACGCGCGGGTTCATCTCGATCACCACCATGCGCCCGTCGTCCGGGTTGACGGAGAACTGCACGTTGGATCCGCCGGTCTCCACGCCGATCTCGCGCAGCACCGCCAAGCTTGCGTCGCGCATGATCTGGTATTCCTTGTCGGTCAGCGTCTGCGCCGGGGCGACGGTGATCGAGTCGCCGGTATGCACGCCCATCGGGTCGAGGTTCTCGATCGAGCAGATGATGATGCAGTTGTCGTTGCGGTCGCGCACGACTTCCATTTCGTATTCTTTCCAGCCCAGCAGCGATTCTTCGATCAGCAACTCCTTGGTCGGCGACGCCTCCAGACCGCGCTCGCAGATCTGGACGAACTCTTCGCGGTTGTAGGCGATGCCGCCGCCGGAACCGCCCATGGTGAATGACGGCCGGATGATGGTGGGGAAGCCCATCACTTGCTGCACCTGCAGCGCCTCTTCCATGCTGTGCGCGATGGCCGAGCGCGCCGAGGCCAGCCCGATGCGCGTCATCGCCTGCTTGAATTTTTCGCGGTCTTCCGCCATGTCGATGGCGTCGCGCGAGGCGCCGATCATCTCGACCCGGTATTTCTCCAGCACACCGTGCCGCGCCAGATCGAGCGCGCAGTTCAGCGCGGTCTGCCCGCCCATGGTCGGCAGGATCGCATCCGGTTTTTCCTTGGCGATGATTTTTTCCACCATCTGCCAGGTGATCGGCTCGATGTAGGTCGCATCCGCCATGTTCGGGTCGGTCATGATGGTGGCCGGATTCGAGTTCACCAAAATGACGCGATAGCCCTCCTCGCGCAACGCCTTGCAGGCCTGCGCGCCGGAATAGTCGAATTCGCACGCCTGCCCGATGACGATGGGGCCGGCGCCGATGATCAGAATGCTTTTGATGTCGGTTCTTTTAGGCATAATCTTTTTTGCCACAGAGAACACAGAGAGTGTGGCGGTTTTCTCTGTGCCCTCTGTGCTCTCTGTGGCTCAGGTCTTTCGCTTCTCCATCATTCCTACAAATTTATCGAACAATCCATCCACATCATGCGGCCCGGGACTCGCCTCGGGGTGACCCTGGAAACAGAACGCGGGCTTATCGGTCAGATCGAAACCCTGCAGCGTGCCGTCGAACAGCGAGACGTGGGTGACGCGCGCGTTCGCCGGCAGCGTCGCCGCATCCACCGCAAAACCGTGGTTCTGGCTGGTGATCATCACGCGCTTGGTTTGCGTGTCCTGCACCGGGTGGTTGGCGCCATGGTGGCCGAACTTCATCTTCACAGTCTTGGCACCCGAAGCGAGACCCAGTATCTGGTGACCGAGACAGATACCGAACAAGGGCATGCCGACTTCGAGGAATTTTTGCGTCGCCGCGATCGCGTAATCGCAAGGCTCCGGATCGCCGGGGCCATTGGAAAGGAACACACCGTTCGGCTTCAGCGCCAGTACATCGGCGGCGGGAGTTTTTGCCGGCACCACGGTGATGCGGCAGCCGCGCTCGGCCAGCATCCGCAGGATATTGCGCTTCACGCCGAAGTCGTAGGCCACTACGTGGAAGGATTTGGGATTCGGGATTCTGGATTTGGCTGTACCGCTGCCCCCTAAATCCGAAATCCCAGTTCCTAAATCCTCATACCCCGCGCCCAGCTTCCACTCGCGTTGCGTCCATTCGTAAGATTTGTCACAAGTCACAACCTGCGCCAAGTCCATGCCGGCCAGACCGGCGAAGCCCTTGGCTGCCGCCAAGGCTGCTTCGACATCATCACCGGAAGCGATGCAACCGTTCTGCGCGCCCTTGCTGCGCAGGATGCGCGTCAGCTTGCGCGTATCGATACCGGCGATGGCCACCACGTTGTTGGCCTTGAGGTATTCGGGCAGGGATTGCGTGGCGCGGAAATTGCTCACCGTCATCGATAGATCGCGGATGATCAGGCCGCTGGCAAACACCTGGCTCGACTCGACATCTTCCGGATTACAACCAACGTTGCCGATGTGCGGGTAGGTCAGGGTGACGATCTGTTTGCAATAGGACGGGTCGGTCAGAATCTCCTGATAGCCGGTCATTGCAGTGTTGAACACCACCTCGCCAACGCTGCCACCCTCCGCCCCGATGGAAATGCCGCGAAATACCGTTCCATCGGCTAAAACTAGGATGGCTGGCTTCGTCTGCGACACTGGATGCTCCCTTGAACTGGACATAAAGAAGCGGGAGGAACCTTTTGTTCATCCCGCCTTTGGACTGGCGCGCATTATAGCCGAAGCGCGGATGCGCATCAACGCGCCGCACTGCTATAGGTAGAGATCGGGACAGATCGCATTCAACGCGGCAACACTCGTCCAATTACGAGCAGTTGCGCGGGATTACTGTCCTTTGCCACCACTTTTAAATGGTGTTATAGCCAGAGCGGTTCATCCTCGCTACAATCCGCCGCGCCAATCACCGACCTGAATGTACCATTACAGGCAAGTGTCACGGACTTGCTGCATCAGCCAATTTTTCACGCAAAATTCTGGAGTCTGAATTGATGACGACCGATCTCGCCGCCCCCGCATATATCCGCCATGAAAAACTCAAGTCATGGGTGACCGAGGTCGCCGCACTGACCGAACCGGAACGCATCATCTGGTGCGACGGATCACAGCAGGAATATGACCGGCTGTGCGCGGAGATGGTGGCCGCCGGGACTTTGATCAAACTCAATCCGGCCAAGCGCCGCAATTCCTTTCTCGCCTGCTCCGACCCTTCCGATGTGGCGCGCGTCGAGGACCGCACTTTCATCTGCTCCGAAAAGCCCGAAGATGCCGGACCAACCAACAACTGGGAAGATCCGAAAGTCATGCACGAGACGCTCACCGGCCTGTTCAAAGGCGCAATGCGCGGGCGCACCCTGTACGTGATTCCTTTCAGTATGGGGCCGCTCGGCTCGCCCATCGCCCATATCGGGGTCGAGATCTCCGACTCGCCCTACGTGGCGGTCAACATGCGCATCATGACGCGCATGGGCAAGCCGGTGCTCGACGTGCTCGGCGCGGACGGCGAATTCGTGCCCTGCCTGCACAGCGTAGGCGCGCCGCTGCAAGCCGGGCAGCAGGACGTCAAATGGCCGTGCAATCCGACAACCAAATACATCGTGCATTTCCCCGAGACGCGGGAGATCTGGTCCTACGGTTCCGGCTATGGCGGCAACGCCCTGCTCGGCAAGAAGTGCTTTGCCCTGCGCATCGCCTCAACCATGGCACGCGACGAGGGCTGGCTGGCGGAGCACATGCTGATTCTCGGCATCGAGTCGCCGGACGGGGAAAAAAACTATGTTGCCGCCGCTTTCCCTTCCGCCTGCGGCAAGACCAATCTCGCCATGCTGATTCCGCCAAAGACTTTCGACGGCTGGAAGATCACCACGGTGGGCGACGACATCGCGTGGATCAAGCCCGGCAAGGACGGCCGCTTCTATGCCATCAATCCGGAAGCGGGCTTCTTCGGCGTGGCACCCGGCACTTCCGCAAAGACCAACCGCAACGCACTGGAGACGCTCGGGGAAAACATCATCTTCACCAATGTCGCCCTGACCGACGACGGCGATGTGTGGTGGGAAGGCATGACCAAAGAACCGCCCGCCCATCTGATCGACTGGCAGGGTCGCGACTGGACTCCGGCCGACGGCAAGACCGGACGCAAGGCGGCCCATCCGAATTCCCGTTTCACTGCGCCGGCCAGCCAGTGCCCGTCGATTGATCCGGCGTGGCAAGACCCGCAAGGCGTGCCGATCTCCGCCTTCATCTTCGGCGGACGCCGCGCAACCACGGTGCCGCTGGTATACGAAGCGTTCAACTGGAATTTTGGCGTTTATATGGCCTCCACCCTGGGGTCGGAAACAACCGCGGCCGCCACCGGGCAACAGGGTGTGGTACGGCGCGACCCGTTTGCCATGCTGCCGTTCTGCGGCTACCACATGGGGGATTATTTCAACCACTGGCTGAAGATGGGACACGTGGTGGAGCACGCCCCTAAAATCTTTTGCGTGAACTGGTTTCGTTTGAACGAAAACGGCGAATTCATCTGGCCCGGGTTCGGCGACAACATGCGTGTGCTGAAATGGATCGTGGACCGTGTCCGCAACCGGGTCGGCGCGCATAAAACCGCCCTGGGCTGGATGCCGCGCTTCGAGGACATCGACTGGTCCGGCATTGAGATCAGCAAGGCCGAATTCAGCCAACTGAACCGTATCGATGCTCGGGCATGGAAACAGGAGCTGGCCCTGCACAAGGAATGGTTCAGCAAGATGGGCGAAAAACTGCCGGACCAACTGGCGCAAAACCACAGCCTGTTCGAACTCGCTCTAATCGACTAAACGGACAAACCCCGGCCGGGCTTGAAGGCCGGACTTGACTTCGGCATTTTCCACGCCTAGTGTAGTGCACTGCTATTGGTGATACTTATTCTCAAACCATTGTAGGTCGGGCTTTAGCCCGACATGTCGGGTTGAAACCCGACCTACATGCAGTGCTGGCCGTTGGCATAAGTTCCAAACAGAATGGCGCACTACACTAGATGCCCCTTATTGGCGATCTCGGCGGCACGGTGCCGATCCTGATCGGACTCAACCCGGACTATCCATCAGGACGCGAGATGATGGCGAGACAGTTGCGCGGCAGTTCCGCTTAGACGTTGAACAGGAAATTCATCACGTCGCCGTCCTGCACGACATACTCTTTTCCTTCGACGCGCATCTTGCCCTTCTCTTTCGCGCCCGCTTCGCCGCCGCAGGCGATGAAGTCGGCATACGAGATGGTCTGCGCGCGAATGAAACCCTTTTCGAAATCGGTGTGGATGACGCCGGCGGCTTGCGGCGCGGTGTCGCCCTTGTGGATGGTCCAGGCGCGCACCTCCTTCACCCCGGCGGTGAAGTAGGTTTGCAGGCCGAGCAGTTCGTAACCGGTGCGGATCAGGCGGTTGAGGCCGGGCTCTTCCAGACCGAGGTCGGCAAGAAATTCCTTCTTGTCGGCTTCGTCGAGATCGGCCAGTTCCTGCTCGATCTTGGCGCACAGCGCCACCACCGGCGCGCCCTCTTTCGCCGCGTGTTCGCGCAAGCGGTCGAGATGGGGGTTGTTTTCGAAACCGTCTTCCATCACGTTGCCGACATACATTGCAGGTTTGACGGTGAGCAGGCACAGCGGCTTGATGAGCTGTATTTCGTCATCGCTCAAACCGAAGGTGCGCGCCGGTTTGCCTTCATTCAAGTGCGGCAACAGTTTCTCCAGCAGGGCGACCAGTTTCTGCGCGTCCTTGTCACCGGACTTGGCTTTCTTGCCATCGCGCTGAATGGTGCGTTCCACCACGGCCAGATCGGCCAGCGCCAGTTCGGTCAGGATGACTTCGATGTCGGAGATCGGATCGACCTTGCCCGCGACGTGCACGACGTTTTCATCGTCGAAGCAGCGCACCACGTTGACGATGGCATCGGTCTCGCGGATGTTGGCGAGAAACTGGTTGCCCAGCCCTTCGCCCTTGGAGGCGCCCGCCACCAGCCCGGCGATATCGACGAACTCGACGATGGCGTATTGCATGCGCTGCGGCTTGACGATCTTGGCCAGCTCGTCCATGCGCGGATCGGGCACTTCAACGATGCCGACGTTTGGCTCGATGGTGCAGAACGGGTAGTTCTCCGCCGCGATGCCCGACTTGGTCAGCGCGTTGAACAGCGTGGATTTGCCCACATTGGGGAGACCGACGATACCGCATTTAAGACTCATGGTTTTTCCTTGTATTCCAAAAAGACATGCCCGCAGATTACATCGATTCACACAGATTAAATCTGCGTCAATCTGCGCAATCTGCGGGAAAAGGTATGCACTTTACGCACTATGCAGCTTCAGCATCGCCGCTTCCAGCTTGCCCTCGATGATCAGCGGCACAACATCCTGGGCGCGTTGCAGCGCTTCCCCGATCAACACTTGCTCTTCCTTGCGCGGCGCGTTCAACACGTAATTCACGACTTCTGTACGCTCGCCCGGATGACCGATGCCGACGCGCAGGCGCCAGAAATCCTTGGTGCCGAGATGCGCGATGATGTCTTTTAGCCCGTTGTGGCCGCCGTGGCCGCCGCCCAGCTTGAGTTTGGCGCTGCCCGGCGGCAGATCGAGCTCGTCGTGCACCACCAGAATCTGCGCCGGTTCGATCTTGTAGAACTGCGCCACCGCGCCGACCGACCGACCGCTGAGATTCATGAAGGTCTGCGGTTTGAGCAGTTGCACCTCATGCCCGTGCAGGACCGTTTTTGCAATCAACCCGTGGAACTTGCTGTCCGCCCTGAATTTCACCTCATGCGCCCGCGCCAGCTCGTCCACCCACCAGAAGCCGGCGTTGTGGCGTGTCGCTTCGTATTCCTTGCCGGGATTGCCCAGGCCGACGATGAGTTTGATGGCGTGACTCATAATGAAAAAACCCGCCATGCAATGTTTGATCGCATGGCGGGTTGTTCCGGCAGCAGATTACTTCTTGGCAGCAGGTGCGGCAGCTGCGGCAGCGGGTGCGGCAGCGGCCGCAGCTTCCGCCACAGCGGCATCGGCAGCAGCGGCGGCTTCAACCGCACCGCGCGGCACTTGCACCGTCGCCACCGCATCGCCGGCGTGGTGATGGTGCGCCAATTCAACACCCTTCGGCAGCTTGACATCGGCGATGTGGATCGAATGTCCCAATTCCAGACCGGACAAATCCACCTCGAAAGCGGTCGGCAGATCCGTCGGCAAGCAGATGATTTCGAGCTCGGTCAGCACGTGGCTGATGATGCCGCCGCCGGTTTTGACCCCGGGCGCAATCTCGGCATTGACGAAATGCAACGGCACTTTCATGTGGATATTCTTCTTCGCATCGACGCGCTGGAAATCGATGTGTTGCACTTGCTGGCGGAACGGGTGCATCTGGAAGTCGCGCAACAGCACGGATTCTTTCTTGCCATCCAGGTCCAGGGACAGGATGGAAGCGTGGAACGCTTCTTTGCGCAGGGCAAAGTACAGGGTGTTGTGATCGAGTTCGATCATGGTTGCCTCGCCGGAGCCATACACCACACCGGGGACGCGATTCGCCTTGCGCAGACGGCGGCTCGCACCCGTTCCTTGCACTTGGCGCTTGGTTGCGCTGATTTCAACAGTCATTTTGCTTCTCCGCTTCAAATGGAACCTTCCGCGACCAGAAGATTCCGGGTTGCGCGATGACCGACATGGTCACCGCAAAAGTCAATCTACAAACAGGGAACTGACCGACTCGTCCGCGTTGATGCGGCGCAGCGTCTCCGCCATCAGTTCCGCGATGCTGAGTTGGCGAATGCGTTTGCAGTTCCTGGCCGCTTCGCTCAACGGGATCGTGTCGGTGATCACCAACTCGTCAATCGCCGAGTTCTCGATGCGCCCGATCGCCGGACCGGACAGCACGCCGTGGGTACAATAGGCCAGCACCCGCTCGGCGCCTTTTTCCTTCAGGGCTTTGGCCGCTTCGCACAAGGTGTTTGCAGTATCCACCATGTCATCCATGATGAGGCAGGTGCGGCCGGACACTTCACCGATGATGTTCATCACCTTGGCCACATTCGGCCGTGGCCGGCGCTTGTCGATAATCGCCAGATCGGCATCCAGCTGTTTCGCCAGCGCGCGCGCGCGCACCACACCGCCCACATCCGGCGACACCACGATCAGATCGGGGTAGTCGCAACGCCACACGTCCGACAGCAGGATCGGGCTGGCATACACGTTATCCACCGGAATATCGAAAAAGCCCTGAATCTGGTCGGAGTGCAGATCCATGGTCAGCACCCGATCGACACCGACGCCGGTCAGCATATTCGCCACCACCTTGGCGGTGATCGCCACGCGCGCCGAACGCGGACGCCGGTCCTGGCGGGCATAACCCAGATACGGGATGGCGGCGGTGATGCGGGCAGCCGACGCGCGGCGCAAGGCATCCACCATCACCATGATTTCCATCAGATTATCGTTGGTCGGGGCGCAGGTGGATTGCAGGATGAACACATCCTTGCCGCGCACATGTTCCAGAATCTCCACCATCACTTCGCCGTCGGAGAAGCGGCTCACCGTGGCGCGCCCGAGATGTATGCCAAGATGCCGCGCCACACTTTCGGCAAGCTTTGGATTGGCATTACCGGTAAAGACCACCATGTCGCCGGACATCAGGAACACCCCTTGAAGTGAAATGAGCGAAAACGCCCGTCAATGCTTGAGAATCTGGCTGGGGAGGCAGGGATCGAACCTGCGAATGTCGGAATCAAAATCCGATGCCTTACCACTTGGCGACTCCCCAAAAACTTGTCGAATACAGCGCCTGCG
>Ga0210041_1003411_pt1 | contig 12336 bp, 10 predicted proteins | sample CryGeymeta201503_FD_183973 | JGI IMG/M metagenome (GOLD analysis project Ga0210041, IMG submission 183973) | Groundwater microbial communities from Crystal Geyser aquifers in Utah, USA - Crystal Geyser metaG 2015-03 (SPAdes) (version 2) | ecosystem: Environmental > Aquatic > Deep subsurface >... | reverse complement strand
AGAGGATTTATCCTCTTTGATTAACCGAGCCGCAGCGAAGGGTGGAAAAGAGGATTTATCCTCTTTGATTAACCGAGCCGCAGCGAAGGGTGGAAAAGAGGATTTATCCTCTTTGATTAACCGAGCCGCAGCGAAGGGTGGAAAAGAGGATTTATCCTCTTTGATTAGTCTCGGTATTTAAAAGGAGCTAAGTTTCCAAATCGCAAATCAATATATTCTAAATCCTTTCTTCTCTCAAGAGGAATTTCTTTTTCTAAAACCGCCCCGAGCTTTGTTAATTGCCAGTTGATATCTCCTTCTAAATTAAAATAAATCTCCCAACCTTCAGAGGTTTTAACATTTAGTCTCTCTTCCGAAACAACTAAAATTTCTGGAGACTCAATCTTTAAGTCCGTTTTTAGTTTAAATTCAATTTCTAAAATTTTAGATAATAATTCTTTTTCAATTACTTTTTCTCCTAATTTTAATTCTTTCGTCGCATCTAAATTTCGAATGATTATTTGTTGAGGTTTAACATCAACAACTTGTTCAAAAATTATTCCCTCTCGGTCAATAAAAAAGATGTTTTCATTTTGAAGAAAAATTGCTACCGGCTTTCTCTCTTCAATTTCAATTAACATCGTATCGGGAAAACTCCTTTTCAAATTTACTTTAGCCAGCTGAGGAAATCTTTCTAAAACCATTTCATTTATTTCCTTTAAATTAATTAAGAAAATACTTTTTGAAGGGTGGGATAATATTTTTTTCTCAATTTGATTTTGAATAACCTTTTGAAGGTTCTCGGTTAGAACTTTTTGATTCCCGGAAATTTTAATTTCTTTAATCTGGAAGAAAGAGGAAAAATAAATTAAATAGAAAATTCCAACAATTACTACAAAAATTAAAATTCCGAGCCCAAAAAATCGATTGCGAAAAATCGGTTTTTTCTTTTTAACTCGATATGGCTTTCGATACTTCTTCATAGCCCTCTTTTTGTTCTCCTGAGTTTTTCAAAAAGAAAAGTCAGCCAATATTTTTTGAAAAGCGGGAAATCCTGAGTTTTAACATATTCATATGGTTTTCCACCAAAGCCCATCTTAAAAAGAGTCGGTCCTGCCCAAGGATGTTTGGGATTTTCTTCTGGATTAACGTATCCCCAAAAATCATACAAAATACAGCCTCTTTTTTTGGCTTCTTTTATTGCTTCCCACAAGAGATAATAAGCTATTGGAATTTTATGATATTGAGGCAATAAAGCAGCATGGTGATAAAAACCGATATTTGACCAAAAAAGAACAAAAGCTCCCGCTACAACCTCTCCTTTGTACTTACCAAAAAATAAGGAAATCTGATTATCAGGCTGGAAAGCTAAAAATTCGTTTTTTAAATATTTTAAAGAAAAGGGAATGAAATGCTGCAATTTAACAACTTCTTGCTGAAGTTTATCAAAAATATCAATATCTTCGCTTTTTTGGCTCTGAAAAATTTCAATAGCTTTGTTTTTTTCTGCCTGGCGAATTAAATAGCGAGTGGTTTTCCGCATTTGGATTAGAAGTTCTTCTTCAGAAGGAGTGATGTCTAATTTCCAGCTTGCTTCGGGGTGCATGTGAATTGGCGCTAATCTAAATCCTAATTTTTTGAAAATTTCCTCATTTTCATTGCTTCTTTCTAAAATTGGACTTATCCTAATAAAATCTACTTTTTCTTCCTTGGCAATCTTTTTTAACTCTTCTAATAGTATTTTTAGTATTTCATATTTGAAATTTGGCTTGCAAGCCTGAGCCTTGGCGAAGGCGGGCCCGTGAGAGACAAGCAGAAACGTTCCCCTTCTGGCAACCGTTTTCACCACTAAAGCAGCCGAAACTAATTCATTATTTTCAAAAATTCCCATTCTCCAAATTTTTCCGCCCGAGGCGGATCCCATTATTCTATTAAACTCTCCCCAATTCCAAGAACTCAAAAAAGTCTTTTCCGTACATTCCAGAAGAAAATTCTCCCAAATATTTTTATCTGTTATTTCTCTAACTTCCATAAGATTTAAGAAAAGCTACGATTTTTTTAGCTTCTTTTTCTGAAATATTAATGTGGGTAGGAAGATTCACAATATTTTGAGCTACTTTTTCTACTTGGGGACAACTACCGAAAAGATAACCCATCTTATCGATATCAGTATCCGGTGGAACCACTGGACTTTTTCTCCAGCCATCATCTAAAAAAATCTTTTTCCTCCTAAGCTTTTGTAAAATTTCATCGATATCGAAATTTACTAAAATTGGATAGCGCATAAAAGCAGGTTCTCTCCCTTCCTGACTTTTGGCTAATGGTAAATTAAAACCAGTATTTTTTAATTCCTTTTCATAGAAACTTGCCGTTTTCCGTCGATGGTTATTGAATTTTTCTAATTTTTTAAATTGATTAAGAGCTAAGGTGGCCAGAGCATTTGGAAAACGTTTTGGGAAATATTTAGGAATCTTTCCCCTTTTTTCTTTTTTATAAACCGATTTTGATAAAATTGAAAGTTTGTGAAAAAGACCTAAAAGAAGTCTTCCTAAATATTGATTTAAACCATAAGCTGGCAAAATTAAGCAATTGATTAAAATTGGATGTAAAAGTTGCTGAAAAATCCAGAAATTCGAAGGGTAATCTAATTTATCTCTAAATTCCTTTATCCTCTCCCCCATTTTTTCATTATTAGTTATAATCATTCCGCCAAATACCGAAGAAATTATCTTATCTCTCCCAAAAGAGAAAAAAGCTACGTCTCCAAAAGTGCCGCAAAATTTTCCTTGGTATTTAGCTCCTAGAGAATGGGCGCAATCCTCAATTAAAAAGAGGTTATTTTGTCGCACAAATTTTAAAATTTCCTCAATTTGAGCCGGCCAACCAAAGGTATGTTGAATCATTACTGCTTTTGATTTAGGAGTGATTTTCTTTTTTAAATCAACTGGGTCAAGATTTATTGTATCATCAATATCTACAAAAATTGGTTTTGCTTTTCTTTTCAAAATCGGATTGACTGCCGAATTACAAGTAAAACTCTGAAGTAAGACTTCATCATCTTTTTTAATATCCAAAGAATCTAAAATTGCCATCAATCCACTTCTCCCACTGTTAAAAGAAATCGCATATTTCACTCCTAAATATCTCTTAAATTCTTCCTCCAACCCAACACTACGCGGCCGGGTCGCGTAGTGATTGATTTTCCAATTCCAGGGTTGGAAAAGCAATTTTAAAGCCAATCGAATATCATCTTTTTCAGTATTTGGCGACAAAGATATTGAAATTGGGCGAAATAAACTCATGATTAGAACTATTCAACTAATAAACTAACTAACTGACTGGGTACCCTGTTTTCCAAAAGAATTAGATCGCCGGGATTACAAAAACTTTTTAATTTTTCAAAAATTTCTTTTGGGTTTTCAATAAACAAAGCTTTGGAGCCTACCCCTTCTTGAATTTCTTCAAATCTATCTTTGGTCGTGATAATAGCTAAAGCGCAAACTTCGCCGATTTTTTGGCCGATTCTTTTATGAACTTTTTTTGAGGCCTTACCTAATTCAATCAAGCAAGGCATAACAATAACTTTCTTTTGTGGCCAGATTTTCAAATATTCCAAATGACTGAGAACTCCATCGGGATTCGCTGAATATGTAGCATCAATAATATTTAATCCATCTATGCCCTTTTTCAGCTGCATCCCGCTTTGTTGAGGTTTAATATCAACACAGGCTTTTGAGATTTCTTCAAGAGTCATTCCTAATTCCCTAGCGCAAATAACTACCGCTAAGACATTTGAAATATTCTGGAAGCCCATTAAATTAACTTTGAAATCGGCGAGCTCATCCCGAAGGGCGACCCTAAAAGTTATAAAATCTTTTTCGGCTCGAACGTTATAAGCCAAAATATCTAATGGCAATCCTGAGATTGAAGATTGGAGACCATAAACTCTTTTTTTAATCAATGTTCTTTTGTAAAGCTCAAAACAGTATTCATTATCGCCATTAAAAATTGCCAAACCATCTTCGGGCAACGATTTAATTAGTTCATACTTTCCTTTTATAATATTTTCTTGGCTCCCAAAAGTTGCCATATGTTGTTCATTTATCCCGGTGATGACTCCAATTTTTGGTTTGGCAATGTCACAAAGTAATTTTATTCCTCCTCTATTATAAGCTCCCATCTCAACAATAAAAATTTCATGCTCAGGTTTTAAATCATTTAAAATGCAAAGTGATACTCCCACTTCTGAATTTTGATGCTCGGCGGTTTTTAAAACTTTAAATCTCTCAGATAAAATGGTAGCCAAAAATTCTTTAGTTGCGGTTTTCCCATAAGAACCGGCAATTCCAATCACTAAAAGTTCTTTAAATTGAGCCCGTTTTTCTTTGGCCATTCTAATAATTTGATTTCTTCCTAAAACTGCTAAGGGTTGGAAAATAAGAACAATTGCTGAGACAATTAGCGGAGTTAAAATATCGAAAACGAGAATTCCTAAAGCATACCAAATAATTTCTTCGATATATTGAAAGAGAATAAAAAGAAATAAAATTTCGAGAACTAAAGCTACTGAAATTAAAAAAGCAGTTTTTTTAGTTAAAACTGGCTTTATTAATTTTTTTTGGAAATAATCCGTTAAGAATTTTCCAGTCTCAAGAAGATATAGAACAAATAAGAAGATTAATGAAAGCCCAAATATTAGACCACCGGCTTCCTGAAAAACGTAAGGTAAGAGAGGATGATATTGGACAGAAACTCTAAATACAACCGGGCTCCAGACAAAAAGAGTAAGTAAAAATGCTAAAAAAAGAAGGATTTTTAAAAAAATAAGCTTATTTATCAAAAGCTTTTCCCCTTTTTCGGTCCGAAAATGGTCTAAAAAACGGCCAATGTGGTATTCTTTTAATTGCCAAAGATAAAGCCAAAATAAAATGGCTTTGGTTTCCCGAATGAACCAGAAAGTAGATAGAAGAAAAAGCATGGTTAGGCGGGTTTAATAAATTGAACTATAATTTCGGCTAATTCTTCCGGAGCCTCTCGATGGGGGCTATGTCTTGCTTTTGGAATGATTTTGAGTTCTGAACCTTTAATTTTTTCTTTGATATAATAGGCATCTTTTACTGGCAAAACATCATCTTTTTTCCCCCATAAAATTAAGGTTGGGATTTTGATTTTTTCTAAAATCATCTCTAAGGGTTCTTCTTTCCCTATTTTTTTCATCGTTTCTTTCATCATTCCGTCGGCAACGTAATAATCTTTCGTTCCAGCCAGTTTATATATTAATTTTTCAGCCAGAGGATAAAGTATTTTAAAACCGGGTAAAGAAAAAACTTTTTTACCAAGATAGCTAATATAATAAAAAAGGTAGGTTTTGATACTCTTTCTTTGGATTATAGCCGGGGAAACTAAAATAAGCTTATCAATCTTCTCAGAAAAATTAGTGGCGAGCTTTACCGCCAGTCCTCCGCCGAAAGAATGGCCCAAAAGATTAAATTTTTCCCAATTTCTTTCTTTTACTTTTTGAAAAATCCAGCTTAGATAATCATCTCTTCCCCAAGGTTTTGGAGGAGGAATGGTCTTCCCAAACCCGGGAAGGTCAAGCACAAAAACTTCTACTCCCCGCTTTTCAAGTAATTCCTTGACTTTGTGCCATCTCCCAGAATTTGAACCCCAGCCATGCAAAATTAAGAGAGGAGAACTCATCATTTTCCAATTTTCTTAAACTTCAAATATTTTTCCAAAACCTCTGGCACCTTTATACTCCCATCTCGTTGTTGATAATTTTCAATAATGGCAATTAAGGTTCTTCCAATGGCAAAAGCGGTACCATTTAGGGCGTGAGTAATCGCAAGTTTCTTGGTTTTAAAATCTCGATAGCGAATGTTTAATCTTCTTGTCTGAAAATCGGTATCATTAAAGGTGGTATGGGTTTCTCGATAACGATTCTCGGAGGGCATCCAGGCTTCAATATCATAGGCAGCAGCTGCTGGAAAACCAAGGTCGCCAGTACATATTTGAATGACTCTGTAGGGAATTTTTAAAGATTGCATTAATTTTTCCTGGCAGGATAATAAAAATTGATGCTCTCGGCTGGATTTTTCTGGATGACAGATGCTAAACATCTCAATTTTATCAAATTGATGGACCCGGAAAATCCCCTTGGTATCTTTACCATAAGCTCCAGCTTCTCGACGAAAACAAGTGGAGAAGCCAAGATATCTTCTTGGTAAGTCTTTCTCATCAAAAATTTCATCTGCATGCATGGCCGCAATTGGCTGTTCGGCGGTTCCCGCTAAATAGGCATTATCTTTTTCAATAAAATATCTTTCCGGCTTATCTTTTTCTGAAAGATGGCCTGACTTTTCCAACATTTCGGGTTTCAGCATTATTGGCGGAATAACGGGAATAAAGCCGTCCTTTATTAAGGTTTCGAAAGTGAAATTTATTAAAGAAAATTCAAGTAAAACTGCTTCCTTTTTTAAAATACCAAAACGAGTCCCGGAAATTTTAGCCGCTCTTTTGACATCAATTAAATCTAAATTCTCGGCGAGTTCTAAGTAATTTTTTGGCTGGAAATCAAATTTCGTCGGCTCTCCCCATTTCTTTAAAACAATGTTTTCTTTTCCATCTTTGCCCACTGGTACATCATCAAAAGGCAAATTAGGAATTTGAAGCATTAAATTATTAAATTCTCCTTCTGATTCTTTTAAGACTTTAGTCAATCTATCGCTATTTTCATCGAGCTCGCGCATCTCTAAAATCAGTTTTCGTTTTTCTTTCTCATCTTTTGTCCGAGAGATAATTTTTGAAGCTTGATTTTTCTGAGCCAGCATATCTTCTAAAGCCTGGAGGGTTTGGCGCCTTTTTTTATCGACTTCCAAAAGCAAATCAACATCAACTTTGATATGTTTTTGTTTACAGCTTTCCTTTACCTTATCTGGGTGATTTCTTATAAATTTAATATCAAGCATTTTTGCTAGGCGATGAAGCTAAAACTTTATCTTTAGGCTTCGCTCGCTCGCCTAATTAATGAATGATATTTTTCTGGCTGAAAAGGTTTCATTTTATAAATTTTTGTTGCCAATTTCATTTTTTCCAATTCTTTTGCTAAATTCTCGGTAAAAGCTTTCTGATCGTAGCCAAGACAAATAACATCGGGGTTTATTTCTTCAATAATTCCATAAGGATGAGCTTCATAACCTAATCTTGCCTCATCTATTAACTTACATCTTTGAAGGATTCTTAATCTTTCTACTTCATTTTTTGAAGGGAAGCGGTTTTTTATCCTTTTTACAGTCTTATCTCTAGCTACTACCGCTATTAAGTAATCGCCATATTTTTTGGCTTGTTCGAAAAAATTAAGGTGACCGGGATGAAGACCATCGAAAGTTCCAAAGATTAAAACTTTTTTCATATTTCTAATGTCTAATTTATAAAATTTAACGTGGACGCATGGTTGGAAATAGTATCGCTTCTCGCAGACTGTGAGAATCTGTCAGGAGGGCGACGAGTCGGTCGATGCCCATGCCAAAACCAGCGGCTGGAGGCATACCATATCCGAGAGCCTCAATAAAATCTTCGTCCATTCTTTGAGCTTTCTCTAAACCCGCTTTAAAAAATTTTTCTTGTTCTTTAAATCTTTCTCTTTGCTCAATGGGATTATTGAGTTCAGAAAAACCCAAAACCAATTCCCAGCAGCCTCCGGCAACTAATTGCAAGGAAGCTAATTTAATATATGGGGCGGTGGGTGGGTTGGAGTCCTCAAGCGATTTGGCAAGCGGAAAGGTTCCTAAAGGATGGTGAATAATAAAAGTAGGATTCCAAATTTTACTTAAGCAATATTTTTTGTAAATCTCATCAGCAATTTCAGCTTTATTGCCTTTTACTTCGAGCCCGAGTTTTTTTGCCTCTCTTTTAAGAGCTTCTAAATTAATTTCTTCTAAATTGATTTTTGTGTATTTTTTAATCAGTTGATTGAATTCAATTCTCGGCCAGGGAGTTTTAAAATCAATTTCTTTCCCTTCATATTTAATAATTAATCTCCCGAATAGTTTTTTAAGTAAATTTTCAAACATTCTTTCGGTAAGTTTCATCAAGTCTTTGTAATCGGCGTAAGCCCAGTAAAATTCAAGCACTGTAAAATCAGGATTATGAGTTCTATCCATCCCTTCGTTTCGAAAAACTCGGCCGATTTCATAAACTTTTCCAAAACCACCGACCAAAAGTCGTTTTAAATAGAGTTCAGGAGCAATTCTCAGATATAAATCCATATCTAAAGCATTCAAATGAGTTTTAAAGGGACTGGCTTTGGCTCCGCCATAAATTGGCTGCAAAATCGGAGTTTCTACTTCCAAAAAGCCTTCTTTTTCTAAAAATTCTCTGATTTCCTTTATAATTTTAGAACGAATTTCAAATTTCTTTTTTATTTCTGGATTAAAAATCAAATCTAAATATCTTTTTCTAAATCTTTCTTCAATATCTCGTAATCCGTGCCATTTTTCAGGCAATGGTAAAAGAGACTTAGCTAACATTTTAAAATCTGCAGCATCTATTGTTTTTTCTCCTTTTTTTGTCTTGAACAAAATTCCCCTAACTTCAATAAAATCTCCGATATCAAAATTATCTAAAAAAAACTTATACCCCCTCTCCCCTATTCTGTCTTTTCTAAGGAAGGCTTGAATTTTTCCATTGCCATCTTCAATATCTAAAAAAGTTGAGCCTCCATGTTCTCTAAGTGAGCGAATTCTGCCAACTAAAATTACTTCTTTTTTTGAACGGTCTAAGTCAGCAAAATCTTTTAATACATCTTCAATTTTATGAGTCCTTCCGGTTTTTCCTGGATAAGCCAAAATCCCCGCCTTTTTAATCGCCTCCAGCTTTTTTAACCTAATTTTTCTAAGCTCGTCAATAGTTGCCATATATTTAAGTTTAACTTATTTTTCTTTCCCTGTCGATGAAAACTTCGTTTTCATCTCCACGCTTCGCTCGCTATCGCTCGCTCGCGTGAGCGAAATACCACTCTAATACCGCTTTAGCTACCGGTAGGACAGCTACCTGGCCTTCTTTAACGTCTTTTATCATAATGGTCAAAACTATCTGAGGGTCATCGTAAGGAGCAAAAACCGTCACCCAGCTATCTAAATAATCTTTTTTATCTCTGGGGTCTTTTTTGCCTGTTTGGGCAGTCCCAGTTTTAGCAGCAACAGAAACCTGCAATTGGTCCAGCCAACCGGTAGCCGAACCTGAAGTTACGGCCTGGCGCATCCCTTCTCTAACGATTTTAAGATTCTCAGGCTTAATGAAATTTTCTCGGATAATTTTTGGTTCAATCTCTTCGACCACATTTTTTTCTTTGTCAACAATTTTTTGGACTACCCGGGGTTCAAAAAGTTTTCCGCCATTGGCAATGGCTAAAAAACTATTTGCCACCTGGAGAGGAGTAACCAGGAGATACTCTTGGCCAATCGCTAAATAGTAAGTATCACCATCACGCCAAATTTGATCTTCTTTCTTTGTGAAATAAGTTTTTTTCCATTCGGGATCAGGAACCAATCCTTTTTCTTCTTCGGGCAGGTCAATTCCAGTCTCATCTCCCCAGCCGAAAAGCTCAAGATATTTCTTAATCCTTGTAGGTCCTAAACCTTCCTGTTCGCCATAACCTCCTCCAATAGTATAGAAATAAACATTGCAAGATTCGGCAATGGCCTTTCTGAGGTCTGTCCAGCCGTGAGTTTTCCAATCATCGTATTCGTAAATAATTTCGGGATTATATTGATGAGGGACTTCAATTTTTCCCTGGCAATAAATATTTTTCTGAGGAGAAATTATTTTTTCTTCTAAAGCCGCTGAAGCAATTAAGGGTTTAATTGTCGAACCAGTGGGATAACCCCCGGAGATTGCCCAATCAAAAAGTGGCCTCAAGGGGTCCTCTTGAAGCTCTTTCCATTCTTCTTCTGACATCCCTTTTGAGAATAAATTATTATTGAAACCGGGGAGACTAACCAGGGATAAAACTCCGCCGGTTTTTGGGTCGAGGGCTACTGCTGCCCCAATTTTTGCTCCGACTGTCTTGAGACTTTTTTCAAGTTCTTCTTCAATTTTTCTCTGCAACTCAGAATCCAACCATAAAACTAAACTTTTCCCCGACTCTGGAAAAGAAATGATTTTTTGAGAGATCAAATTTCCTTTTACGTCTCTTTCAGCCAGAATCTCTCCCGGTTTTTCCTTTAAGACCTCATCGTAAGATTTTTCTAAGCCAGTTTCTTCCCCGGTTTTTCTTTTATAACCTAATAAATGAGAAAGGTTAGGTGTCAATGTGTAATCTCTAACTGTGTTATTTTTAATTTGGAAACCGGGGAGTTCCTTAATTTTTGTCTCAAGAATTATTAGGTTCTGATGAGAAAGATTTTCCAAAATTGTGATCACAGGTTCTTTGCTCCCCTCAATTTCTTTTTTCAAGTCCTCAAAATTTTTTGGCAAAATCTCAGAAACTTCTTTTAAAACTTTTAATTTTTCCTCTTCGGACTGAGGAAGTTTTCCAATCTCACAAATTAAATCGAAGCTCGGCTGATTAGAAACAATTTGTCGCAAATCTTTATCATAAATCACTCCCCTTTCGGCTTTGATTTGATAGATTTTGAATTTATTTTCCTGAGATAGGGCAGTGAGGTTTTTACCTTCAATTACCTGAAGCTGAAAAGTTTTAGCAAAAATTAGCAAATTTAAAACAATGGAAAAAATCAAAAGTGATTTTAAAACTTTTTTTAAAAGAGGGGTCTCGAATTTTCTTTCTGAGATACCCAATTCTTCCTCTTTCTTTTGACTAAGTGAATCAAGCAGAATTTCATTAGGTTCTACTTCTTCTCGGAAATGAAGATTTACTTTCCGCTTTTTAAGCTCGCCCGATAGCCGGAATTCGAACATGTTTTCTTAAAATAAATTGAATAAAAAAAGCGATAGCTACTAAAATTAGAATATGAAATCCAATGAAATTTTCCGAGAAAATATCCAGAAAAAATCCGCCGATGAAAGCTAAAGCAATACCCAACCACTCCTGACGGGAAGCAAAACAATTGATAAGAATTACGGCAACAAAAACGAGATTTAGGGCCCAGCTGAAAAATTCTTCTCGGAAAATCTTAAAATGAATTAAAAAACTGGCTTGAAACAAAGTTAGGATATAAAGGAAGATGGTTAAAATCAGAAACTTTTTCATTTAAAGATTGGCAATAACGTTCGATGAATCAGAGATTCATCTCACCTTTTAATAAATTTTCAATTTATTAAAATAAATAAAGTTTCTAACTCATTGATATCGAAAGTAGGTAAAATTTCTGCCTGTTGAAAAGCCTCGACATCGCTTCTGAATACCTTCCCGAGCTCGCCAACTAAAAGCCCGCTTGGAAAAATTCCTCCCAGGGCAGTGGTCACCACCAGGTCGCCTTCTTTAATTTCTTTTTCCTTGGGAACGAAGTCAAAAAAAAGTTTGCCATTTTCCTTTCCAATCGCTACGCCCTGGACGTCAGACTCAGAAATTTTCGCGCCAAAAGAGCTTTCTTTGTTGGAAATTAAAATAACCTTTGCGAAATTTTCATAGACTTCGCCAATTTTTCCTACTAAAGCTTTTTGCTGATTAATCACCGGCTGAGATTTTAAAATTCCATCTTTCAGGCCCAAATTGATTAAAATAGTGTCTTGGGAAATGTCTTTTCCGATCACCTCTGCCAAAAGCAGTTTAAATTCTTTTTCTAGACCGAGCCCCAAAGCTATTCTCAAAGTTTCATTTTCTTTTTTTAATTCTCTTAGTTCAGCATTTTCGGATATCAGCCCTTCAATTTTCAATCTAAGTTCTTCATTTACCCGAGCGCAGCGAAGGGTGTCGATGAACGAAAGCTCATCGGCTTCTTTTTTTAGATTTTTTATCTCTGTTATTGATTCAAAAAAATCAGATACTCTATCCCCTGCCCCCAAAAGAGTTTTTTGGAGCGGCGAAGAAACTAAATAGAAGAAATTTTTAATCTCCTTATTAATGGGAGGGTAATTTAAGGCAGCGAAAAAAGTAATCAAAAAAACTATAATTATTCCGATTTTGAGCCTTGGAGTATAGTTTGCCCCGGATTTCATATTAATTTATTATATCACATTGGGAGGACTTGACAGGGGTTTTTGGCTAAATATAATTATCATTAGTATTGAAGATTAAAAGGTCGAAACAATCTTTAAAATAGAATATTTAAATTATTTTTCAACATTTATGTTCGAAGAGAAATCATACATTTCTCCTGCTTATCAAGATGAAGAGGAAGAATCGGAAGAAACAGAAGAAGAATCTGAAAAACCAGAAGAAGACGAGGATTCAGA
>Ga0210041_1003353_pt1 | contig 12501 bp, 9 predicted proteins | sample CryGeymeta201503_FD_183973 | JGI IMG/M metagenome (GOLD analysis project Ga0210041, IMG submission 183973) | Groundwater microbial communities from Crystal Geyser aquifers in Utah, USA - Crystal Geyser metaG 2015-03 (SPAdes) (version 2) | ecosystem: Environmental > Aquatic > Deep subsurface >... | reverse complement strand
TCACTCTTCCTAGGAGTCTGTCAGGCTTAAATGATCGTAGCGAGAAAATTGACAATAATGGGATTTTGTATGTTCAATTGAGACGAATAGCACGGCCTATTTAATGAAATTGAACGTGAAAAAGGCCGTTATTGTCAGTTTTCGCAGTAGATCGATTTAAGCCTGACAGACTCCTAGTAACCATGGCCAGCAAGAACCCCGCTCCCGTGGAGACGTGCCAGTCTCAAGGAATGTGGCTGGCTTTTTTCACATTAGTATGTAGTTTGATAAAAAACAAGATTAGATTTATATTTGAGCATTATTTAAGGAGATATCATGGGAATAATTAACAGCAAAAAGAACGGGCTGTATGCTTTTATCCAACCTGTCAAAGCACCAGATGGCAGCGTGCAGGTTGCCTCAGCACTTGCACCGCAACAGTTACTCATAACCCAAAATGTGGCTTATCTCAATAATTCACCCATTGACACAACTGGTTCTATTCACCCATTAAGCTTTCAGAGTCCTGACTTTAATGGCTTAATGAGTGGAACAAAAAACGGCGTAGCGAGAGCTGCTACAGGTTATTCAAGAACCATGATGGTTAAAGGCAAGCCCGTTGTGACCAATAGCACTAAAAAAATCATTAACTATGGAAACTGCCCAAGCAGCCCCATGGTTGCAGCAACCAACTCAAAAACTTATGCTTATATTGCTGATTATCATTATGGACTTGATTATTTTTCGGAAAACATAGCAATCACTTTTGATAAAATTGAAGCGTTCGTTAGTACTCTTGAAATGATGAAAATTAAAGGGAATATAAATAGTGTGCTTTTAAAAGTATTTTTCGATGCTAAAAATGGAGAGATTATTCAGTACGTAAGCAATTATTCCGAAAAAGAAAAATTACTGCAAAAATTAGCGAAGATTGATCCGCCTCATTCGGCAAAATATAACGAAGCATTAGATTAATTTTTTAATTGAACCTTGACTATTTTGTCACCCTGACCGGTATTAAGAACTGATTCAATGCCGGCTTTTATTTTTCCCAAAACAGAATATCTTCCATTTAAATGAGGAAAATTTACCTGCATAACAAACCACTGGCTTCCTTCGGTATCTTTTCCAGCACTCGCCATTCCCACAAAACCTACATTAAAATTAAGTGGTGAAAATTCTGAAACGATTTCGTACTCTGCGCCGCCCCAGCCTGTGCCCGTCGGATCGCCAGCTTGAATAACAAATCCCGGAACAACTCTATGAAAATTTATTCCTTTGAAAAAATTCAACTGAGCCAGATAACAGAAGCTGCCAACCGAAACGGGGGCATATTGCGGCATAAACTCAATTTCAAATGATCCTTTTTCTCCTGACTTGTGATTTTTAGTATGACAATCGTTTTTTGTCAAAAAAAGTTTCGATTTTAAGCTGAAATCGACACCTTGTTTATTATTAATTTTACTTCTTCATTTATTTCAGAACGTAATGTGATTTCTTCTCGACTAGCTATATCAACTAGCCTTGCATCTGTTATTCCTTTAAATAATTTTAAAACAGCTTGAATAGATTTTCCCGTTTTTAATTCGATATATTTGCACACTGCTAAAGACATAAAGCAAATTAAAATATGAACCTCTATCATTTTTTGTCTGAAATGATAAATGGATCGAATTTGTAAATCACTTTTGGATATTCTGAAGTTCTGTTCGACACGCCATAAATTATGATAATGTTCAATAATAAATTTATCGCTTGCCTCTGAGCTTGGTAGATTTGTATAGTAACCTTTAATCCCCAACAGTAAGTTGTTCTTTTCTATCAATGCAGTATTTAAAGTATATTTTTGATCATGTTGTTTAATAAATTTTACATGTTTAATTTTGCCGGGATTCTTTAACAACTTTTCCGCTTTATCAATATACTTTTCCATTTCACGTTTATCTTTTGCATATCGCTTGCGAGAAAATTCACAAACTAAATCTCCACAGTCGGTTTGTAAACGCATGGTTTGACCATCATTACCGCTGATGGCTGCATGTATAAGCTTTATTGAATTTAATGGGAGATTAGCTACTCTGGCTCCCACTATGTAATTAAGTTTTGCGGCTCGTAATGCCTTAACATTATCAATGCTGATCATTGCAGCATCAGCAACAACATTAAATGTTTTAATTTTATGCTTTTTCTTAAATTTTTTGATTACCGGAATCAAAGTATGTCCTTCAAATTTACTACCTTCAAATATTTGATAGCCTATAGGAAATCCTTCGTTACTTACCAACAGCCCCAATACTATTTGAGGTTGATTAAATTTATTATCCTTCGAAAAACCACACTGACGAAGATCATCTGAATCATTGCTTTCAAAATAAAGTGTAGTTACATCATAAAAGATAAATGAAAAATCAAACTTGAATTCTTTGGCAGCTATTTTTAATACTTTTGACTCAACCTTTTTTTGCAAATTTACCAATTCGGGTATTTGACGGTAAAAGTATTCACGATGATGTTCTATCCCGATAAATTCTTTTAAAAATGAAATCGATTTTACTTTTGATCCCGGCTCTATAATACGTGCGATTACTAAATCCAATAACAAATCATTTCGTAAATAATGAAAGCCTAAGTGGACACACAATTGTTTTAATGTTTCATATATGAATCCATATCGAAACCCGATGTAACGATATTGCTTGTCAAGTGAGATTAACTCTTTGGGAAATAAAGTCTCTTGTTTTGTTGTTTTTTCTATCCACTCTGATGCAGCAATTTTTAATTTCTTTAACTGCTCTTCATTATGTGCGCTACCAATATGTTTCGATAAAGTCATCTTTCTATTTATGTATTCAACAACCTGAACTGCTGTAGCTTTAGATGATGTTGGAGTTGTTCGTATATGAAATTTACTCATGGACAGCCACTTAGTATGACATTTAAAAATAAATATGCTTATTATAAGTTATTTTCAAATGATTTTCTACTCTTTTTTCATGTTGTCACAAGTCGGGACAAATCCCGGAACAACTCTATGAAAATTTATTCCTTTGAAAAAATTCAACTGAGCCAGATAACAGAAGCTGCCAACCGAAACGGGGGCATATTGCGGCATAAACTCAATTTCAAATGATCCTTTTTCTGTAGTTATTATTGCAGATAAAAACTTAAAACTATTATTCCAAATATTTTCAAAATAATTCATTTCTTTACCGCCGCTAAATTTTATTTGCAGTTTAGATTCAGCAAACTTTCTGACCGAATATAAATCTGAATTTAAAAGCAGTTCTAAAATCTCCGCTTCGAATTCTTTAGAAATCTTTAAAGCTAAATTTGCAAGCGACATTAAACTCTCGATGTATCCCGAATTATGAACGTACTCGTTAGTCTGATTAATGATAATATGCTTCAACTCGTTTTTATAACGGTCGATGAAAGTAGAGTCAATTCCATCAGCAACGATGGATATTCCGGCTGCGAATGAGGAATTTAGAACATCTATCATAAATTTAGCAGTTGAACCGGTTGAATTATTCTTGCCGTTAAGCAGAAGTTCAAGTATTTTAATTTTAATCATGCCGGAAGCAGATGAGTAACTTTTGAGAAGAGAATCAGTTTTAAAATATGCGGGACCAAGTAAATTATATACATCAAGAATATGCTCAGCATATAGAAGAGTTTTAATTTTTTCCCACTTTCTAAAAAAAATATTAGGGTAAAGTTGATAAAATGTAAGAGACAGTTCACCTAAAATTCTTTTGTCCAAACTTCTACTGAATAATTCTTCTAGAATAAAACTGCTTACATCTTCTTTAATGTTTATTTCTTTTAATGATACCGCGGATTGCATAGCAACGTTTAAATTCTCATTATGGAGTAGTTTAATGTAAACTAAAAAATCGGTCACGGAAAAATTATTTTTATATACCGCTGATTTTATCGCTTCAATTATGACCGGATAGTGGGGCGTAGAAAGTGTCGATTGAAATAATTTCTCATCATCGGGGAAAAATTTTAATCTCCTTAAACAGGCAAGTGAATATACCAGAATGTCCCTTTTGGTTGTTTCGATCGATTCTAAATCTAAAAATGAAGATGTTCCATTGAGTGTGGAGATAATATCATCTTTGATGTATTCACACAAGTTTGTGCGGAAGGCGCAGCATAAGGCTTTAAATTTCTGCTGGTCAGTTCCAGATAGCTCATCCGAAAGAATGAAAGCCGATTTTTTCCTGTCGTATTTTAATCCGCGTAGATGATAGTTAGAAATTAAGAGTGAGATACCCGAGCCAAAACTTCCCGAATAATTATTTATTAACGAATCAAATTTGTCCGGCGAAATTATTTTACCGAGTTCGCTCATCAAACTAAAATTAAGCTGCTCAGAGTTTTTCTGATTTAATTTGGAGAGTAAAAAATTTTCGGATAAATGATTTTCACCAAGCTGTCCTATTGCGAAAGCTATAAATTCTAAATGCTCATCGTCTAATTTAACTATTGAAGGAATGAAAGATGTGTCTTCGCTATGACTGATACTCAATAAAGCTGCGTTAATTTTCTCGTTACTGCCTGAATCAAGATATTTTTGGATTATGGCTTTATCAAATTCTCTCGCAAAAGTTGTTCTCACAAGTTCTTTGTCATTGATACTGTACTGCGCAAAAGTTGGAGAAACAGCAATTAAGACAAAAAAAAAGAAAACACTTTTCATCAAATATTTATCTCGTAAATTCTATATTTTTTATAAAGAGTTCCGTTCATAACCAGAGCCCCGCGGTTCATCATATCATTGTCCTCCAAAATCCAACTTGCCTCACCAAGTCTAATTCCAATTTTATCTGCACGGTTAACAATTTCCCAGTAAAAAACCGCATCAAGTCCTTTCTTTTGAAATTCGGGAATGATGCCGAGAGTTAAAATTCTGCTCCATTTAATTTTTTTCTTCTGTGTGTAAAGTTTCAAAAAGTTAAACGGGAATAACTTCCCATTCATTGATTTAAATAATTGGTTGTAATCCGGCATACAAAGAGCAAAACCAACAAGTTCACCTTTAATTTCCCCAAACAATACAAGCGAAGGCTCGGCTAGAGGTTTTAGATCTTTTGCCATCGCATCAAGTTCATCTTCTGTAAGGGGGACAAAACCCCAATTTGGCGCCCAGGCTCTATTATAAACGTATTTAACTTTTTCAATTTCCTTGTTAAAATTTTTCATATCAATCTGGGATATTTTTATACCCGAACGTTGACGGGAGATTTCCGCAACCCGTTTTAGTTTGTCCGAAGAAACAACTTTGTCTCTTTCAAGTTTGTATGCATTCAAATCTTTTGCTTTTTTAAAGCCGTAGTTTTCACAAAGTTCAAGATAATATTTTGGATTATAAGGCATTAGAATACGCGGCTCATCCTCGAATCCATCCAACAACATACCGTACTCATCGTTGCTTGAAGGATTAGCCGGTCCGCGCATTGCGTCAAAGTCTCTTACCTTTAACCATTCTTTTGCTTTATCAAAAAGAGCATTGGCAACTTGTTGATCATTAATACACTCAAAAAATCCGAAGAAACCTACTTTATCTTTATGGTAAGTATTATGCAGATCATTTTTAATTGCAGCTATTCTTCCAACTGCCTCGCCGTTTTTAGTGGCAATAAACAACTCAACTTCAGCATGCTTATAAAAAGGATTTTTTTCAGTATCGAGCAGTTTTTTTCTATCAAAAATTAGAGGCGGTACCCAATATGGATCGTCTTTATAAAACTTCCATTGAAGCTTTATGAATTTCATTCTGTCTTTTTTTGACTTAACTGATGTAACAATTATTTCACTCATAAATCACCTCTAAAAAAAAAGCATACCGTAGTCATCGATATGCTTATAAGAAAATTATTAAAATGGCATATTAAATTAAACCAAGTTTTTTCCCGGATTCCTCAAAAGCTTCGAGGATAAAATCGAGATGTTCTTTTTCATGTGTAGCCATGTAACTTGTTCGCATCATTTGTCTCCCTGGAGGAACTCCGGGCGAAATGAACACATTGACAAACACACCGGCTTCAAAAAGCATTTTCCACATGTTAAAAGCTAATCCATCTTCACCAACGATAACAGGAACAATAGCTGTACGACCATCTAAAACAGTAAACCCGAGTTTTTTAAGTGCTTCGCGCATATAGCTTGAATTTTCAATTAACCTGTTAACGCGTTCCGGCTCGGCTTTGAGAATTTCGAGCGCAGCAAGTGCAGAAGCAACGGAAGCCGGCGTAGGAGAAGCAGAAAATATTAAAGCGGGTGAATGATGCTTGATGTAATTTATAACTTTTGCTTCGCCTGCAACAAAACCGCCGAGGGATGCAAATGTTTTACTGAATGTTCCCATTGTCATATCAATCTCGGCTTCAAGATTAAACTCACTTGCGGTACCTCTTCCGCCTTTACCAATAACGCCTACTGCATGGGCGTCGTCAATAAGAATACGCGCGCCAGAATCTTTCGCTATTTTATTTAAACGTTCGAGTTCAACAATTTCACCGCCGGTTGAAAAAACGCCGTCACTCACTATCAGTTTTCCTGCTTCTGCCGGAAGTTTTTTTATAACTCTCTCAAGGTCGTCCATGTCGTTATGTTTGTAGCGGACAAAATCGGCTGTGGCGCCTTTTGCCATCAAATTACCGGCAACTATGCAAGCATGATTATCTTTGTCCGAAACCACATAATCACCCCGCTGTACAAGCGTTGGAATAATGCCCTGAGCAGTCTGATAACCGGTTGAAAATAAGAGCAGCGCTTCTTTATTAAAAAAAGCTGCAAGTTTTTCTTCAAGTTCAATATGAAGATCGAGTGTGCCGGTAAGATAACGCGAACCCGAACACCCGGTACCGTATTTTTCTACAGCTTTTATGGCAGCTTCTTTCACTTTAGGGTGGGCGGTTAATCCCAAATAATTATTAGAACCAGCCATAACAATTTTTCTGCCCTCAATTTGAACAACCGGTCCTTCATTTGCTTCGATTGTTCTGAAATAAGGATAGAGTCCTAACGCTTTAATTTCATCTGCACGAGTAAAATCGTAGCATTTTTTAAATAAATCCAAAAAATCCTCCCTCAATAACTGAAAAAAAGATTAATCTAAAATAATAATTAGTTAAATTTAGCAGTAAAAAGTAAAATATAATCGTTTCAAAAACAAATAATTAAAGAGATGAAATTAGAAAATCCTATTGCAGTAGTAACCGGAGCAACCGGTTTTGTGGGCAGCCACCTCGTTGATTTATTATTAAACAAAAATTATAATGTTAGGGTTATAACCCGTAAATCCAGTAGTATGCACTGGTTAAAAGATAAAAATATTGAAGTGTTTGACTGCGGTTTAACAAGTGATGAAGGCTTAAAAAAAGCATTTATCGGCGCTGAATATATTTATCATGTTGCAGGCGTTGTTAAATCAAAAAAGCCTGAGGGCTATTTTTTCGGGAATGTCGAAACTACCCGCCACTTATTAGAAGCGGCTTTATCAGCAAAAGACAAGCTTAAAAGGTTTTTAGTTGTAAGCAGTTTAACTGCCTCCGGACCATCCAAACCGGATAAACCTGTAAATGAAGAAATGGTATGTTTGCCAATAACCACTTATGGTAGAAGTAAACTTGCAGAAGAAGAACTTGCCCGGACATATATGGATAAGCTGCCTATTACTATATGCCGTGCGCCTGCAGTTTTTGGCGAAAGAGATACGGAAATCTTAATCTTCTTTAAAACATTTAAAAGAGGTTTAATGACAACGATCGGCGGGAATGATAAAATATTAAGTTTAATACATGTAACAGATCTTGTAAATGGACTTTATCTCGCGGCAACAAGTTCAGTTTCAATCGGGCAAACTTATTTTATAAGTTCTGAAAAATTTTATACATGGGATGAAGTAGGAAAAGTAACAGGAAATATTATTGGCAAAAAACCTTTTCAGATTAACGTGCCTCATAAAGCGGTATATTCTATTGCAGCAGTCGCTCAGTTTTTCGCGATGTTTAGCAGCAAGCCTGCAACATTGAACATCGAAAAGGCAAAAGATATAACACAGCAAGCATGGATTTGCGATGTAAGCAAAGCAAAAAAAGAGATTGGATTTAGTCAAAAGATTTCGCTTGAAGAGGGTATTAGGCGAACTATCGAATGGTACACAGAAATGAAATGGATTTAGATAGGTAGGGCAGTTTAATTATTTTCTGCTCCTTCGGCAATCCATGTTCGTACACCTCTTATTTGATTCAGAGTTAGAGGTGTATTGTAGCCTATGGGGGGCATCGGAGGAATTCCTGCACGGGCTTCAATTGACCAAACTAATCTGCTGTTGTCCGGTTGACCTGGGTCTATTAAATCAGGATGACGAACATTTGTCCATGAAGTTAGCGCATAACCGCCCGCCCGACTTTCATCGTTATGACATCCGGCAGTAGCGCACTTAACATTTAAAATCGGATAAATATCTACCGAAAAACTTACATTACTATCGGGCATTACTCTATTGTCAATGTCCTGACCTGTTACCGTATCCTTGCATCCTGCTGACAAAAGTAAGACCAAACTTATCGTTATGAATATTAAAGAATGATGAAGACTCATAATTAGAATTTGAATTAATTTCTTTAAAAAAAGCCTTCCGCTAGTAGAAGGCTTTTTAGTTGTGGAGCTAAGCGGGATCGAACCGCTGACCTCTTGAATGCCATTCAAGCGCTCTCCCAGCTGAGCTATAGCCCCTTAAATTCTGGTGCAAAGATACTTAAGAATAGTTTTTCAGTCAATATATTGCATTGGTAGAGTTGATAAAAAAAGCCGGACGTGTTTCAGCCCGGCTTCTTAATCTAATGAGATCAATTAGGTTAACTTATCTTAATTCACTCTACTATTTCAGCAGCATCATTTTGTTTGTAAGAACATTGCTTCCTGCAGTAAGTCTGTAAATATATGTTCCGCTCGGTAAATTTTTAGCGTCAAACGAAACCCTGTATGTGCCGGATTCCATGAATTTACCGGAAACAAGAACTGCTACTTCTTCGCCAACAGCATTGTAAACTCTTAGGTCAACTGATGATCTTGTTGCCAATCCAAATTTAATTGTTGTGGAAGGGTTGAACGGGTTTGGATAATTTTGTTCGAGAACAAATTCAGTTGGTGTGTTAAAATTAACTTCCATTATGTCGGTGTAAGAATATGCACCGTTGTAATCAACTTGTTTTAATCTATAGAAATATTTACCCATTTCAACATCACTATCAATGTAGCTGTAAGTGTGGTTTTCAGTAGATGTACCGAAACCGTTAACAAAAGCTACAGTTGAGAAAGATTTACCGTCAACACTTCTCTGAACTTCAAATCCGTAATTATTTTTTTCGGTAATTGTAATCCAGTCAAGTTTAACAAAACCATCTACAACATTTGCTGCAAATGAAGCAAGTTCAACCGGGATATGCCCGGTATGATCAAGGATAACAATAGGCTGCATCTCGCCTGTACCTTCGCTGTAAAGAACTTCAGCGTCAGGGTCTTCATCTATGTCTGCAATAGCTATATGCATCCAGCGTCCATCTATGCTTGTTGTAAATTCTTGATCAATAGTTGTTGTTGTATAATTTAATGGGTCGGTAATAGCACCGGTTCCATTATATTCAAATCTAATAATTGATTCATTTGGTGTAGCGCTTCTGGTACCGGCAACATAATCGAGATTTCCATCCAGGTCAATGTCACCGGCTGATCCGCCGTACAATCTGCCTGAGGCACCAATAGTTGTAATAGCACCAATTTCTGTTGCTGTAACAGCAGCGCCTGAGCCTTGAAGAAGAAAAATTTTCTGGGCTGCTGAACCGTTACCGGCAACAATAATCTCTTTTGTATTGTCATTATTGATGTCAACCACTGCGGCAGAATTCCACGAACCACCTGGAACTAACCCAACAATTGGCGGTACAGCAGTCCATGCTCCTGATTCATATACGAATGGTAAAACATCGCCATTTGTATTAAATACATATGCTTCATTACCCTTTAAAACCATATCATAAGCTGTGCCCGTTCCGCCAGAATATTCTAAAGTCCATGTCTCCGAACCATCACCATTATTAGGAATACTGCTTACAGAGACAACTCCAAAATTATAAGCACCGGCGCGGGTACAGAATACTAATTCGTTTGTATTATCACCATCGGGGTCTCCTACAAACCAACGGAATGGTCTTAAATTGACCATTGGAGTAGCATCAATAACCCATTTTGCATTGGGCAGAAAGTTACCGGCGTTAACCGGATCGGGAACGCCCATAACATCACTTCCATCGCCCTTTGTTTCAAATACAACAATACGGGCAGGGGTTGGATTTGTCGTGGCGTTTAAAAAATTAACAGGACCCCAAATGACTTCCATTCTGCCGTCTTTATCCAAATCGCCATAAGTTAGAGCAGGCCATGTATTTTGTAGAGGAATATCCATTGTAGCCATCCATACTAACGGCCAGCTTCCGCCATCCCATTCAAATTTATAAATTCTTGGAATAAGTTCAGCACCGGTATCATTCCAGTTATTGTTGACTGCGTAAATTTCAGGAAGACCATCGCCGTCCAAATCCATGCCGGCAATCAGGTTCCCAAAACTTCCATTTTCGGGTGCAGGTAAGGGAATATCGCCCACACGAATAAATGCCTGTCCGAATACAACTTCAGCCAGAAAAAGACTGACGAGTAAAACGAACGAAATTCTAGAAATGTTTTTCATAACAGCTCCTAATTTTGATTGATTAATTGATTGAGTGAAAACCGATAGGTGATAGAAAGGTATCTTATCAACTACAAGATTGCGAGATATTTTTATTTTTGCTTTCATGTACCTTTCGGGGTTAGTTTATTAATTATTTGCAATGATTATAATTCTTAATTAGATGAGATTTATAATTATTCAACATAATATCAATTGAAACTTTTGGAAAATAAAAAAAATAAGCGAATAAGCCAAATGTTTTTTTATATTTTTAAAATATTATAAGCGTATACTATTTTAGATAAAGAAAAAAGCGCCGCTATTAACGGCGCTTTGATAATTTTATTTAATTAAAGTCATTTTTTTACTTAGCTGCTGCATTCCATTATTAAGAACATAAATATATGTTCCGGAAGCAAGTTTTGAAGCGTCAAATGTTAGCTTGTAATTTCCGGCTTCAAACGCAGCCGAGTTAATTAGCGTAGTAACAAGTTCACCTGTTATTGAATAAATTTTTAAACTTATGTCGGCATTTTGGTTTACTGCAAACTCAATTGTTGTTGTTGGATTAAATGGATTAGGATAATTTTGGTTTAAATTAAACTCACTTGGAATTATATTTTTATCCTGTTCAACACTAACTATAGTCAATGGAATTGTTGGAAGTGTTCCTGAATAAACCCATTTATCAACCGTCCAGCCATAATATGACTGATCATACAAATTGAAGTTTTCATCAAAATCAACGTTGTAAACAGATGCATAACCTGATGCAGTTCCGAAAGTTCCGCCGGGACGGTTCGAATAACCGCCGGTTTGTAAGAAATTCCATTCTGCGCAGTCGATTGTATCAAGTTCTTCGCCGGTATTTGGGTTTAATAAGAAAATTTTGCCGTACCTATACCCGTTGATAGTATGGAAATCAACATCGGCTGCCATAAACAAAATATTTTTTTCGGGCATATAACCTAAGCCCCATGGTCCGGCTTCAAATTCCACACCTGTAGTATCGGTATAAGTATAGTCGAAGCCGGTATATTGCGTATATCCACTAGCCGGGTCACCTATATAGCAGTAAACTTTTTTAGCTTGATAATTAGAAACGTAAATAACGCTTCCTGATGGATGGACAGTCACTCCTCTAAGTTCACCAGGATCGGGAACTGTTATAGAAGTAATTGGGAGACCTAAGTGAAGACCTACCCATTCAGGGTCATCAGCTATAGGTTTAAAAACAAGTACTTTACCAAAACCGCCGGTTATATCAACGGTAGTAACATAAACATAGCCGTTATCATCAACATCAATTGCCCAAATTGAATCTGCACCGGTAACCAAACGATAATCTGTTGATATAACAGAGTCAGAAGACATTTTGAATACAAGAATATTTCTTGATAGATCGTTATTGGCTACATACACAAGAGAATCGGGTGTGGCTGCGATATCTACGGCTTCGAGCATTTCAACCACATCAAAACCAGAACTCCACTGCTGGCGATAACCGGCAGGCGCATAAGGATAGTATCCCAACCTACCATTGATTGAGTCAGCATTAGAATAACCTACAAGATAACATGTGCTGTTTGTTCCTCTTCTAACAAGTGCAACAAACATATCTTCGCTAATTACTCCAAGCGATGGCACGTTGTAGCCTGTAGAGTTGGGCTGGTCATCAATTGTTGCATAATTGCAGTTCCATACTCCGTCAAACGTTTGAGCATTACCTGCAACCGGATATAGAAATAGAATTGCTAATATTAATGAGAAGAAAGTAA
>Ga0210041_1003340_pt1 | contig 12533 bp, 10 predicted proteins | sample CryGeymeta201503_FD_183973 | JGI IMG/M metagenome (GOLD analysis project Ga0210041, IMG submission 183973) | Groundwater microbial communities from Crystal Geyser aquifers in Utah, USA - Crystal Geyser metaG 2015-03 (SPAdes) (version 2) | ecosystem: Environmental > Aquatic > Deep subsurface >... | reverse complement strand
TGATCTTGTAAAAGTTTTAGCTCGCATTTCAAAATTTTATTACCACGAAAGCTGCGGACAATGCACACCTTGTCGTGAAGGAACAAGTTGGTTGGTTAGAATTTTAAATAGAATTGTTGAAGGGAAAGGTTCTTCTCACGATTTAGATATGTTAATTAATGTAGCTACCAATATTGAAGGCAATACTATTTGTGCATTACGATAAGCAGCAGCTTGGCCTGTTAGATTTATGGTTACTCGTTTCAGAGATTATTTTGAAGAAAGAGTAAATAAAGAAATAACATTACCTGTTAAAAATAAAGTTCACTCAATGCGTAATACAGAATTTCCACTTGCAGATATAAAAGATTAAAACATTTTAAAATTAATTGTTACTAACTGATGTTACGCAAAGCTGAAAGATGACATCTTTTTATTAAGAAAATAAAGTCTCTATTTCGTTAAAGAGTTATCATTTTATTTGAATTCAATTCAGGAAGCAAAGATGTCATCTTTTCACTGCTCACTTTTTGCGTAAGATGAGTTAATTATTAACTATAGATTGTTAAGTAATAACAGTTCTCTGCCCTATTTCACGGTCTAACATAAACAATCCCTTTTTATCGGCACCTATAAATTTTAATTGATCTAATAACCTTTGTGTAGTAGCTTCTTCTTCAACCTGCTCGCTTATAAACCATTGCATAAAATTATTAGTAGCATGGTCTTTAATATTTAGAGCCGTATCTACAATAGTATTAATTGATTTTGTTACTTCACATTCGTGTTTGTAAGTATCTTTAAATACAGCAATTGGGTTTGCCCATTCGGTTTGTGGAGTTTTTATTGTAGTCAATTTTACTTTTCCACCAACTTGATGTATAAAATCATAAATTTTCATTGCATGTACTCTTTCTTCATCTGACTGCATTCTCATCCATTTTGCAAATCCTTCAAAAGCGTTATTCTCAAAATAAGCAGACATTGCTAAATAGTAATATGAAGAATAAAGCTCATCATTTAGCTGTTTATTTAACATTTTTTCAATTTTATGATTTATCATAGTCTTTTTACCTTTTATTTATCAATAAAATAATCTACTTCTTAAAGATAATTCTTTTAAAGATAAAAATTAACCCAGATTTTCCATTGGAAAATCTGCCCTCCGGGCCGACAATTTGTAAGTAAATAAAGATCATATACTTAGTTATATAAAAATCTCGGAATTTGTTATTTGAGTAATATGTTTTTCTTACAAATTGCTAGGGGTTAACCCCGCTATATAAAATGTTTTATAAAAACATTTTATATAGCGGCCTTCGGCAAAAAATTCATTTCCAATGAATTTTTTAGGTTAATACAAAGGTAAATTTTAGCTCGTTTTAGTCGAAAATTTCTTTTAATACGCATTTTTTAACTTTATAATGTAATTATAAAGTATTATATTTGTCCTTTCAAAATTTACAGTTATTAAAATGAATCTAAAATCTCTTAATCAAATCCAAACAGAGGCTGTTGAATACAATAGCAGTGCTTCAATGATTGTTGCCGGAGCCGGTTCAGGTAAAACTAGAGTTTTAACCTATAAAATTGCTTATCTAATCAAAAATGGAACTTCTCCAGACTCAATTTTAGCTTTAACTTTTACAAATAAAGCTGCAAATGAAATGAAGGATAGAATTAAAGAATTGGTTGGAGCTAAGGCAAATTCAATCTGGATGGGTACATTTCACTCTATTCTTGCAAGAATATTAAGAACAGAAGCTGAAAATTTAAATTATAAACAAAATTTTTCAATTTATGACTCTGAGGACTCAGTTTCATTAGTCTCTAACATTCTTACAAATTTAGGAATTGATATAAATGAACTTTCTTCAAAATCTATAAAGCATAAAATTAGTGTAATGAAAAACCTAATGATTATGCCTGAGGAATTTAGAGAGAAGCATGCTAAATCACCCACAGATAAAAAAATTGCCGATGTTTATGATGAATATCAGAAAAGACTAAAAATAAATAATGCAATGGATTTTGAAGATTTGTTATTAAAACCTATAGAATTATTCTTAGGTGATAATAGAATTCTTCAAAAATATAAAAAGCAATTTGAATATGTATTAGTAGATGAATTTCAGGATACTAATGTTGCACAATATACTTTATTAAAATTACTTGTTAATAAAACAGGGAAAATTTGTGTGGTTGGTGATGATGCTCAAAGCATTTACAGCTGGAGAGGTGCAACTATAACTAATATGTTAGATTTTGAAAAGTATTATTCAAAATGTAAGATATTTAAACTCGAACAAAATTACAGATCAACAAAAAGCATCTTAGGCGCTGCTGATTCTGTTATTAAGAACAATAAAAATCAAATACTAAAAACACTTTGGACTGAAAATAATGATGGCGATAAATTAGTTTTATTAAAATGCTCTGATGAAAAAGATGAAGCATTTCAAATAGCAAAATGTATTCAGAAAGATATTTCAAAGAAAAAACTTTCACATAAAGATTTTGCTATTCTTTATAGAACAAACGCACAATCAAGAGCACTTGAAGATATTTTTAGGAGAGAAAAAATACCTTATAAAATTGTTGGTGGAATAGAATTCTACAAAAGAAAAGAAATTAAAGACTTAATTGCATATCTAAGAGTTCTATCAAATCAAAATGATGAAGAAAGTTTACTACGAATTATGAATTTTCCTCAAAGAGGGATTGGTTCTACAACAATTACTAGAATGGTTGCTTTTGCAAGAAAACACGATCTGACAATATTCAGAACTATGGCAAGAATTTTTGAAGTAATTGATATTAAAGAAAGAATTCAAAAAAATGTTAAGGGTTTTAGAGTATTATTGGATAAATATATTGATTTAAAAGATAAACTTTCATTAGGAGAACTAACCAGAGCTCTTGTTGATGAACTGGGAGTTTTACGCAGTCTAAAATCTCAAAACACACCTGATTCTATTTCAAGATGGGAAAACATTAATGAATTACTCTCAGCATTGAATGAATTTTCTGATAATAATAAAAAATCTACATTGGAAGATTTCTTGGAAGAAGTATCTTTAATTGCAGGAATAGATTCTTATGCGGATGAAAAAAATTCAGTTACTTTGATGACTATTCATGCAGCAAAAGGACTTGAATTTCCAATTGTATTTGTATCAGGTTGTGAAGAAGAAATTTTTCCCCTTGCAAACAGATTTAATTCTGATGCAACTGTAGAAGAGGAAAGAAGATTGTTTTATGTTGCAGTAACCAGAGCTCAACAAAAAGTTTATGTCTCACATTCCCGTTCCCGTTATAGATTTGGAGAAGTTGCATATCAAAGTCGTTCCAGATTTATTGATGAAATTGATAAAAATATGATTAGTGAATTGGATGGTGGGTTAGGAAAGAAAAATGTAAGAAAAACTAAGAAACAAGTTTACTATGAATATTTTGAAAAGATGGACTACGAAGATTTTAATCAGGATAATTTAGCATTAACAGCAGGCAGCAGGGTAATGCATGAAAAATTTGGTCTTGGTAAAGTTACTGATGTAGTTGGGGCAGGTGATACATTAAAAGCAACTGTCCATTTTGAAGGGAATAATGTAAAACAGCTAATGCTTAAATTTGCCAAGTTAAAAGTATTGTAGGTAATATAATAAATTATAAATGTTGTCCAAAAGATTTTAATTTGTTATTGGCGTGAATCTATAAAAATTTAAAATAATAGATTCCCGCTTGCGCGGGAATTAGATTTCTACTTTTTATTTCTTTTGTGTCTGTTTCTTCTCTGATTTAATAACTTTAAGGAAACAATAAATAGTAAGTATTGTCATTCCACCCCAGGCACAAGATAAAAAAATTATACCACCGGTTGTTAATCCCATATTAAAAATCCTTTATTTTTTTAAATACATTACAAGAAATTAATTCAATTTTCCTTCTTTTGGCTTTTCTGCCAAGCTTTTCTGACTAATAAAATTAAGCTAATAAATATTACTACCATTAATGCTCTTGATCCCCAATAATATGGTTTATCTACTTCATTAACTCCTTCTAACAGAAGAGTAGGAATAGCACTTTCTATAAACCACCAAATCATAAGTACAAACAAAACAACAGGTGTTATATATTTCATTAAAAAATAAAAGACTCTTGGAATTTGAAAATCTCCTCCTTCATTCATTTCTTTCCACGCTTTATCTGCACCAAATACCCACATAAATAATACTGTTTCAATAAGTGCAAATACTACAAGTCCAAAAGTTCCTGCCCAGTAATCCATTTCATTTAAGAAACCGTATTTTTGATAAAAGACAACAAATTGAACTGCTATTAATACGATTACAGCAAGTACGCCTACTGCTTTTTTCCTGCTTAATCCAAATTCATCTTCTAAAAAAGCTATTACCGGTTGGCCCATTGCTACAGATGAAGTAATACCTGCAAAGAATAAAAGTAAGAACCAAAGAAATCCAAAAAATTGGCCTAAAGGAATTCTTTGAAAAATAAGTGGCATTGAGACAAAGCCTAAATCGAAAGCACCGCCTTTTGCAAATTCCTGGGTAGCGTTTAATCCAAAAAAAGCAACTGCTACAGGTATAGCAATTGCAGCCCCTAATACTACTTCAGCAAAACCATTTGTAGCTGCAGTAGTTAAACCTGAAAGTGCAATATCATCTTTTGGTTTTAAATAACTTGCATAGGCGTGTATAGTACCCATCCCAACAGAAAGAGTAAAAAATATTTGTCCTGCAGCTGCAAGCCAAATACTTGGATTAGAAAGAAGGCTAATATTAGGATTCCAAATAAAGGCAAAACCATTCCAAACAGAATTTTCTGGAACAGCTAGGTCTGGTGTACCTAAAAACATTATTCTAACGGCTAATATTGCTGCAAAAATTATAAGCAACGGTAAAGCTATCTTTGCAAGTTTTTCAATTCCTTTGGAAATTCCTTTATACAACACCCAGAAGTTCAATCCGAATGTTACTAGCATTAGAGCATAAGCTGGTAAAATACTTGTAAAATGTTGACCAACCTCTTTACCTTGATAACTGTAAAGAAAATTTCTCATAGTATCTGCGGTCGTCTGGTCAAAATATAGACCAGTTAATGAAAAAAAACTGTAACCTAAAGTCCATGATTCTATATAGGTATAATAGATAAGAATGATCATAGACATAAAAAGACCTAATGTGCCAAAATATTTAGAAAGTTTGTGTTTCCATAAAACATCAAACATGCCAGGTGCACTTCCGTGATTAAATCTACCGCCGTGTCTGCCAATACCCCATTCAATCCACATTAGTGGAATACCAAGAATTAAAAAGAAAATAAAATAAGGTATCATAAAAGCACCGCCACCATTTTGAGCAGCTTGAACAGGAAATCTAAGAAAGTTTCCTAATCCAACAGCATTACCGGCTACAGCAAGTATTAAACCTATTTTGCTTCCCCATTGCTCTCTACCATTATTGTCAGGCATTATTTTTACTCCGATATTTGATTATTGTGAGCTTCAATTAAAATTTAAATGCGAATATTATAACTTTATTAGAGAATAGCAATACAAATTTTTTTAAAATAAATTAAATTGTAGTAAAGTAATATTTAAAAATTTGTTAATTATTTAAGATTAAATAAATTTAGAAAAGATGATTTTTTCCATTTTTTTTGTTAATTAGATATGTATTTGAAAAAAACAAATTTATCGACAGTATTTACCGTTTGTCGAGTTTTTTTCTCACTAAACTGTTAAAATGAAAAAGAATAGTTGCTATTTTATTCTCTTTTATTATATTGAACATACTATTTTCTACATTCGGTAAAAATTGTCTAAAGAAGGTTAAATTTCCTTTCTAATATTGAATAATTTTAGATAAATGGTAAACAATTTATCCGTATGTATTTCAAAACTTGTATTTAAATTTTATTAATTATAAGAGAGTGCTAATATGAGAAAGTTTTACAAATATTTTTTGTCAATACTAACTATTATACTATTTAATAGTTCGATGTTATTTGCGCAAACGCCACCCACACCAATTCAAACATATCCTACTGGTGGTACTACAACTTATTTAACTAATCAACCTTTGAATTGGTATCCAAGCCCTTGGGCTTCCGGTTTAACTTATACTGTGCAAGTATATCAAGGGACAACCTCAGGAATATTAATATATAATGTAACAGGATCATTTACATCATTAAGCGCAACAGTAACAGGTCTATTTGGATCAACACTCTATACTTGGAGAGTTCGTTCAATAAATTCTTTTGGTACATCTGCATGGGCAACAACAACATTCACTACTTTTTCAGGTTTAGCTGCGCCTCCAAGTCCAATTGTTACAGTAGGCGATGTTACAACTACAGGTGCTTCATTTTCAGTACCGGTAAGATTGGATCTTAATAATTCATTTGGTTCTACCGTTTATGCCGGTACTATAGATTATAAGCAATCAGGGAATGATGTAAATATTGCATATACAGGATTTAGTGCAACAACAGGAACTATAGTTAACAGAGAAATTATGGCGTTAAGTATTGTAGCTAATAACACTACCGGTAAATTAATTTTTATAGCTGTTGGTAGTTCGGCAATAACTGAGAATGATAGGGACACATTATTTAATCTAAACTTTAATATTACCGGACCTACTTCCAATAGCCCTGATACCATAAATCCAACTGGTTTTGTAGGGTTGTCTCCTACACAAACAAGTTTTACTTATAATGGTGGTGTATTAACCTGGGCTGCTGCTTCAACTTCTACTACTTTAGGGGATGCTAACGGTGACGGAACAGTTGACTATAACGATGCTATATTAACACAACAAGATATTTCAGCTGTTTCTGGTACTGATTATGTTGATGCATCAAATCACGCAATTCCATCTACCGGTGGTTCTGCTCCATCAGGTGCTTTAATAACAGATATGCAAAATAGAATAAATGCTAATGCAAATACTACAGCAGTTGCAGGAGATCAGATACTTAACGGTGATGATATTACTAGTATATTGAATATTATACTTGGTTTATCACCGATTGCACCACCAGCAGCAAATACAGATTTAGTTTTATCATTAAGTGGTTTTAATGAAACTGGATTAGGCCAAATAAAAGTCCCAATCAGTTTTAATAATTCTACAAATTTTACAAATGCTGAAATAATATTTACTTATGATCCAACAAAAATCAGTTATCAATCTTTTACTTCTCTAATAAATGCTAGTGGTAATTATGCAAATTCACAGGAACTTAGCTCTAGTGAAGCTTATTTCTTCTTTGCCTCACCTCAAACACTTAACGGAAATATCAATCCGGGAGATATAATACTTAAATTTAAAGATGGCTCAATACCAGTTGGTTCTGAAATTCATACTCGTTACAGAGTAAATGGTGTTAACTGGCAACAAGGACCAACAATTAGGTTTAGTACTACTGGAGTTGAAGATAACAATTTAGTTATTCCTAATGAATTTGAAGTTACACAGAATTATCCAAATCCATTTAATCCAAGTACAACAATAAGATATGCACTTCCAGAGGCATCATTTGTAACTCTTAAGATTTACAATATGCTTGGTCAAGAAGTAAAAACTCTTGTAAACGAACAGAAGAGTGCCGGTACATTTAATATTCAGTGGAGGGGAGATAATGACTTTGGCAGTAAAGTATCGAGCGGTACTTACATATACAGAGTAATAGCCGGAGCGCACATAATTACAAAGAAAATGATTTTGCTTAAATAATTAAAAAAAACTTTTTACTGTTACGGAAAGTCCGTGACAGATATTTAATTTTAATAAAATAAGTGAGATTGATTTTATGTCATTAGTAAATATAATTCTAACCGCAGCTTCTATATTCGCATCGGGACTTATCATTTTCTTTGCAGTAGGTTATATTGCTTACAAAGGGAATAAAAATAAAAATTATTACGACATATAATACTAATAAATAAATTAAATATTAGCTGAAGCAAAACTTCTGCTGATGTAAAAATTAAAAAGCCGGATATTATTTTTATATTCGGCTTTTCTTTTATAATTTTTTCTTAAAAATTGTATAAATATTTTCAGAAAAATTAAAGCCATTTTCCTTGGCTTTATTTAAATCTTCAAATGCTGCTTTGTATTTTTTTAAATTATATAAGCATATAGCTCTAAAGTAATACGATTCACCATCTTTCATGTTAAACATTATAAAGCTATTATAATCATTTATAGCATTATCATAATCCTTAATTTGATAAAATGCACTTGCTCTATTTTTATATGCCTTAATATTCTTTGGATTTAATTCTAGAACTTTGTTTAAATCATTTATAGCAAGAATATATCTTCCTGTTACATTGTAAACATTCCCTCTATTAAAAAAAGCATCTTCATAATTACTATCCATATTTATTACACTTGTAAAGTCGGCAATAGCATCTTCATATTTCCCTATTACTGCGTATGTGTTTCCTCTCGCTAAATATGGTAGTGAATAATTAGGATTTATTTCTATGGATTTCGAAAATGCTTGAATAGTTTCTGTAAAATTATTCATATGAAAGTAAGTAATACCTAAGTTAAGGTAAGCAGCATCTAATTCTTTATTTAATTCAATTGCATGGAGAAAATCATTTTTAGCAGAATCATATAATCTTAATTGATTATATGCAAAGCCCCTATCGTTATAATATGAAAATTTTGATGGATCAAGTTTTATAGCCATTGAATAGTCATTTATTGATTTATCAATAGGTCCGAATCTGGCAAAAGCATTAGCACGGCTGTAATATACTCTGGCATTAGCGGGTGTTTTATTAATATTATCAGTCCACAATGATTCTTCAGTTTTCCAGACACCATTTCTTGAAAAGGTCAAAAATGAAAAGAGGATTATTATAATATAAAATATTCTTAAAATAAGTTGAGGTCTATTTTTTGAAAATAAATTAAATATTAAATATGTAATTAAAAAAGCAAAGCCAAATAGAGGCAAATAAATTCGATGTTCAAATATTAAATCTCTAATTGGAAATATACTCGATTCAATAGATAGTGTAATAAAAAACCAAAAAATGCAAAAAGAAATTATTTTCTCTTTTCTATAGGAATGAATTCCGTACAATAAAATTATAATAATTAATAAGAGACTTAATAAATTAGATAAATTAAAAAGATTTTGTGATAAAGCTAAATCGTAAAATACTTTTTGATTTATCGGCAGCACTATCATTTTAAGATAAATTACAATTACTTTTAATTGAGTAATAAAATAATCAAATCTTGAAATATCATAAGTCTCTCTTGGTAACCCGGTAGTTATTAACTTAAATATTATTCCAGAAATTAATACTAATGAGAATATCAATAAATACTTCCAAGAAATCTTATTATTATTATCTCTAATAAAATATATTTCTACTAAAATAATAATTACAGGTAGTGTAAAGGCTATTTCTTTCGACATAATAGCAAGAACAAAAATTAGTATTGAAGTTAAATAGTAAAGAATTACCTGAGAATTTATTTTATTTTGTAAATGCATTATGCGTGCTTTTAAATAAAAGCAAATAGATAATAAATAAAAGAAACTCGCCATTGAAGTCATTCTTTGAACAACATAAGTTACAGCTTGGGTTTGCAAAGGATGTGTTATAAATATTAAAGCAGTAATTAGGGCTATATTTTTAATAAATAGTTTAGAGTTTCTAAGTTTTAATGTTGGAGTAGAAAATAATAGTAGAACGAACCAATAAATTGATAACCCAGAACATAAATGAATTATAATATTAACAATGTGATATCCTGTTAGATCCAATCCATTGAAATTATAATTTAATGAGAAAGTAAAATATGAAAATGGTCTATTGTTAATAATTTTAATCCAATAGGATAAATCAATAAAATTATTAAAATCTTTTATTAAATTATTATCAACTATTGTATGGTAATCATCTAAATGGAATGAAGCACTTAATGTGTTTGAATATATTGCTATACCTACTATCAGAATTATTAGTATAGATAGTAAATGTATTGGCTCTTTTTTGGTTAAAAAAAGTTTTTTATTTTCTTTTTTATTTTTTACTTGGGACAATTTAATTTTAATAAATTTTTCTTAAAATATATAAAATATAAATCAATTTTAACTAATGATAATATAAGTTATATTAAAAATGTTTAATATTTAAGAAAAATAAATGATTGTTGTTAACGCACGGTTTTTAGCTAAGAAAGTTACCGGTTTAGAAAGATATGCTGCTGAACTTTCTATTGCTTTAAAAAAATATTTCCCGGATGTAAAATTTGTAAGTCATAAAGGTGATCTGAATACTGAATTGGCTAAAGAATTGAATTTAGAAGTATTCGGACTTCTGAAAGGGCATCTATGGGAACAAATAGAATTACCGAGATATTTAAAGAAAAAAAAATCACCCATTTTATTAAGTCCTGTGAATACAGGTCCTATATATTTCAAAAACCAGATTCCAATTATTCACGATCTTGCTTTTTTAAGACACCCAGAATGGTATTCAAAAAGTGCTGCAATATTTTTTAAATTTATTGTATCAAAGGTAGCTCAAAACTCATCACATATATTAACTGTAAGTGAGTTCTCTAAAAGTGAAATAATTACACTTTTAAAAATTCCCGAAGAAAAAATTACAGTTATTTCTTGCGCCGTACCACAGAAAATAATAGAGCTTTCAAAAAATGAGTATAAAAATAAATATGGTAACTTTATATTAACAGTTGCTACTATTGAACCCAGAAAAAATTTGAAAAATTTGATTAATGCTTTTCTTCAATTAAATCAAAAGGATTTAAAACTAATTGTAGTGGGGAATAAAAATAACAGAGTTTTTTCAAATCCTGAGTTATCTAATATTACAAATCATAATATTATATTTACTGGGTATGTAAGTGATGAAGAACTTGTCGGATTATATAAAAACACAAGACTATTTATATACCCCTCACTTTATGAGGGATTTGGCCTCCCACCTTTAGAAGCATTTTTTTGCAACTCTAATTTACTAGTATCGGATATAAAACCATTAAAGGAAACTTTTGGTGATAAAATTCTATATTTTAATCCTGAGTCAGTTAATGATATTGCTAATAAAATAGAAGAATTGTTAAATGTTTCAATGAATACGAATAAACAACTAATCAATAATTTGACCTGGCAACAAATATCCAGCAAAACATTTCAAATTATAAAAATATATTATGCTGAAGAAAATAATTAATTATATAGTAAAATATTTACCAGAAAGTAATAAGATTGAAAGAATCTGGATATTAGCTAAATCAAATTTTAGAAAAAGATACTATGGAAGTTCTTTAGGTATTATTTGGGCCTTAATAAATCCACTTTTTCTACTGGTTATTTATTATTTCATTTTTAATGTTATTTTTAATAATCAGATCGAGAATTTTATATTATACATGTTCTCAGGCTTTTTAATTTGGATGTTTTTTGAAGAAGCTTCTAAAGAGGGCTTAAATACAATTACAACTAATAGATACTTAATAGAAAACATAAGAATTAATAAGCTGGACATTTATTTAGCTGGGTTGCTAAGTAAATTATTTGCATTCATATTTAATATCTTCGCTTATATTTTGACCTCATTATTATTCAATATTCATTATTCATCTAATGTTTTATTCCTACCAATATTCATTCTCAATTTATTAATATTGAGTTTAGGTATAAGTTTAATAATATCTATTATCTCTATTTATTTAAAAGATTTTAATCATTTTTGGGATTTATTTATTCTAGCATTGTTTTGGTTAAATCCAATTTTTTATTCTGAATTAATTTTATATCAAACTTATAAAATTATTTTATACCTAAATCCTGTTGCCGGTATTATTATAAATACAAGAAATGTTCTTCTAAATGGGGTATCACCGGATTTTAATTTATTAGTTATTAATTTTTGCCAAGCAATTATAATTTTGATTTTAGGTCTTATTATTAATAAAAAACATTTCTCTAAAGTAATTGAAATTTTATAGTATGAAAGATAATATAGTAATAAGTCTAAAAAGCGTAAGTAAAACCTTTAAGATTAAAGATAAAAGCGATTATACTATAAGGAACAGAGTTACTAAAATTTTGAAACCTTCCAAAATTCATATTATTGAGGCATTAAAAAATATAAATCTTGAAATCAAAGAAGGGGACTTTTTTGGAATTATTGGACGAAACGGTAGCGGGAAATCAACCTTATTAAAAATAATGAGCCAAGTATATCCACCAGATAAAGGAGGAAAAGTAGATATTTTAGGTAAATATCTTAAATTAACATTAGGTACAGGATTCGATGGTGAGTTAACTGCTAAAGAAAATATTTACTTGAATGCTTCATTACTTGGATTAACATTTAAAAGAATTGGTAATAAATTTCAAGAAATTATTGAATTTGCAGAACTTAAAGAATTTGTTAATTCAAAGGTTAAATACTTTTCATCCGGAATGTACAGCAGATTAGCATTTGCTGTTGCTGTTCATGCAGAAGCAGATATATTTTT
>Ga0210041_1003333_pt1 | contig 12553 bp, 19 predicted proteins | sample CryGeymeta201503_FD_183973 | JGI IMG/M metagenome (GOLD analysis project Ga0210041, IMG submission 183973) | Groundwater microbial communities from Crystal Geyser aquifers in Utah, USA - Crystal Geyser metaG 2015-03 (SPAdes) (version 2) | ecosystem: Environmental > Aquatic > Deep subsurface >... | reverse complement strand
AAAGATTATTTACAATTACTCTTAAACGAGTACGATAATAGAGAATTGACAAGAGAAGATTTAAAAAGCACACTGCTTTATTTTGCGGATTTGTATCATAAAGAAAATATTTATAAAATTAAATTAAGGCAAGAGATATTCCCACTCGCTTTTTTAACTCCTAAAAATAAAGTATTTATAAAATCTGAACTAGATGTATCTGCAGATGGAACGCCAAGATACATTCCAAACCCAAAAGCAAGTGGAACTTACAGTTTAGATGCTTGTATGAAGGATTATAAGCCAATTTATAATAAAAAAGATTTAAAGATAATGCAGTTAAAAAGTAAATAATTTTATTTACAAATTAGTACAATATTTTAACCTAAAAACGATAATATGGAACTTTAAAAACCTTGCACTTGCGGTTATTAATGTGATGAATGCCGTAAAAGGTATGGAAAAAACAGTCGCGTTGGCACGGGTGCAAACGCCTATGAAGGCACAAAAGCCTAAAAAGGTCAAAGAAGTGCTGACTAAAGAGCATGTTCATTATAAATCAGTAATGATGCGTTGACTAAAAAAGACTTACATTTTAGAGGTTGTGAAAAATAAATATGTGATTTCTCCCGAATTAGAAAAAGAACTTTTAAATCTGATAAAATGAAAACAAAAGACTATTTAGTCATGGATAACTCGAATAAATATAAATTAATGTGTAAAAACCTGGAGGTATGGTATAACTCTATATTTCCCCTTTAAATAAAACTAATGATAACCATACAAAATGTTAGATATTTCTTAGGGGTAGACCCAGGAAAGCAAGGAGCATTTACTATCTTAAATAAGGATTACGAGATAGTAGAGAAGATAGTCATGCCTACTATAGGTGAGAAGGAAAATTATGATAAGATTTCCATAGTATCTATATTTAAAAAATATCCGTATACCCTTATAGCTGTAGAAAATCCAGGTATAATATTTGGTATAGGAAAGACCTCTATGGCATCCTTAGCGCATTGCACTGGTATGTTAGAGGGTATGGTGGCCATGTTAGGATTGCCGTATATAATGGTTAGACCTGTTGAATGGCAACGTGTAGCATGGCAGAATGTCATTAGGCAAACTAGAAAGTCTTCAGATGGCAAGAATCTTAGTGACCCTAAAGCCACTTCTTTATTGGCAGCGATGAATAAATTTCCTAGCGAGGATTTTAGGGCTTCTTCCAGGTGTAAAAATTACCATGATGGTTTAATTGATTCTGCCCTGATATCTTATTATGCAGTCTCCCAATTTAGACAAGATAATTAGGATTAAATTATGATGGGATACGAAATTTAAGGCTTAATTTTTAATTTTGTAAAGACTCTATACATTTTGTAACCCTAGTAAAGTACTAAAAAACCAAAAATAAACAAAAAATAATTTGGAAAAATTTTGTTTTTCCAAAAAATAATTCGAAATTAGCTGCTTCTTTTAACAAACAAAAAGTCCAATTAAAAGTCCAATTTATGAAAGTACAAACAAATTTAGAAGTAGTCTTAGAAGACCTAAAATTCCTAATTAGAAAACACGCTAACGACATTTACGAAGCGAACAAGACCTTTCTTCCCGAGATGCTCCCTGAAGACTACACACAGGAGATGAATCTAGAACTATGTAGAGTTTATAAACAATTAGCCCTCGAACAAAGAGAGATTTCTCATTTACTCCCTATTTGTATTAAAATTTTGAGTATCGAAAGGCTGCACTATCTTTCGCAAAGACCTTACATCTCAAATCGTCGCAGAGATGCATTTTCAGTAAGAGAAGAATCAGGATTTCCTGAAGAATTTGAAAATATAGTTGAAAACGGTTTATTAGGGTATTCGACATCTGACGAATCCCCTGAAAAAACCATAGATGATTCCATCTACGAGACTAGGATAACCCTGGAAGTTACTAAGTATGAGAAGAGATATCCGGGGATAACAAGATTCTTTAAAGAATCTTTACGTCCTAGTGAATCTATCCTAAGTAAATACGATTCTTACATCAATTCTCTCCGAGAAGACAACAGAATCCTCAGAAATGTGGGAAACACTACCATACCTCCAACAGTTCTCTTAGAACTCCTTGGAGAGTCTCGAAATAGGTTGTATAGTTTCCGTAGAATAATATCTTTTGCCTTAAAAGATATCGGAATTAAGGAAAACATGATAACTCCTTTGTGGAAACCTGCTCAATTGTGTTTTGAGGAAAGAATTTATGCTAGCCGATGAGCACTAAAAAGTTGGATAAACTTCGTAGAACAGAAGTTACCTATGAATACATAGAAGAATTGTTTGAATTGTTCAAGCAAGATAAAACATCTAATTCTTTAAAAGAAAAATTGATTCCCCTGTCTAATTTAATAGCAGGGGATTTATATATAAAACTATCCACTGACTACGATTTGGATTATGAGGATTTCTTTTCAGCAGCAATCTTATCCTGCCTGAACTGTTTAAAGAGGAGAGACCCTGAAGATTTTGTTAACCACAAGGCATTTTACAGTTATATAAAATCCAGTAGCTGGTTTGATGCTAGAAACATTATTTTAACTGAGAGGGGGGCTTTAAAAAAAGAATCTAATATTATAGATTCTGGGCTAGGAGAGGAGAACTTTTTTAACGAATTTGAAGAATCTGAATCTGTTATCACTGTAGATATTAGAGATACTGATGATTTTATTTTAAATAAAGATAGAATAACAAAGACTTACCTACACCTAACCAAGATATATCCCTGGAAAGAGATGGTTTGTCTTCGCAGGTTTTATTTTGATTTTCTATCTGAAAAGGATAGAGATCCTCAATTTAAATGCCTCCACGCAGAATACTCAGAAGATTTAGAGTATCCTATAATACGTATTAAAGAGTTAGATAAAGTAAGTAAAGTAATATTTAAAATGTCCCTTATGCACAATATGAACGAAGATTTTTCCCTAAAGAAATTTCCTGTGACTTCCAGGGGGGAAAAGGAATTTTTTGATAAGTTTTTTCTAGTACTGGCATGTTTAGACAGATACCCATTCTTGACCGAGATGCTAGCAGTTTTAGGAACAGATAAGTTCTTTGATTTTCTAAAGATATTTGGAGGGTTGAGTGTAAATATACCTAAGATATCCGAAGTTAAAAGAGTATCTGATGAGGTAGACACTTATGTGTCATTTTTAGGGTCAGATACAGTCCAGGAAATAACAGCTGTTAAGGGAGAAGGAATATCTGGAACAACCTTGAGTTCCATAACAGCAATAAAATCAAAAGTAGATTATAAATTAAATTCAATACTTAGAGATGCTTACACGAAATAATAATGTTGTCGTAGTGGACGACGCTATTTACAAATTCTTAATAGACTTTGATAGTAAAGACGAAACAGATGATTACAGGTCTTTTGTAAATAAGGTATTATCTTCCTCTATAATGAAAAAGAAATTTATATTGTTACAGGGACTTCAGAGGAAGATAAATAGATTTGATGAGATAGATGGTGCATTAGATATACTAGCCACCAAGATAAAGGAGAATGCAGATTCTTATACTCCAGAGCAGGTATTTGAGTTTTATCAGATTCTATCTAGAGTATATAATAATGATGTTATGCAATTAAGAATTTTATGCCAAGAAATGCTAAAGAGTTTATCTGATGGAAACAAGGATATGCGGAGCAAATAGTGAAGAGGTGGTTTCAGAATTTAAGAGTAGACTTCTGAAGCACGGAATCAATTTAGATGCAGGGCTAGTTCAAATTTTATTAGAAGAATTGACAGCCACTTACAGAGATCTTATACTACAACGAAAGTATGACAGGGTGGTATTTCCTAGGGTAGGATACTTTTATTTTAAAAGGAGACCTGCTCGTAAGTTGCATGTAAATCTCCCTAATTTAAAGAATGAGGACATATATCTTCCCACAAGGTGGGAGATATCCTTCAGACCGTCAGCTAGCCTCACGTCTGAACTATTCAAGATCCAGTAACACTTTTATTTTAAAAGTTTTGAAAGAAGCCACACTACAGGATTTAACTAGTCTTACAGTTAGAAAGGTAAACTTAACAGCTCCTGAATATTCCAATTTGAAATTGGTAAAGTACCTGCATCGAACTAAGAATTTTACCTTTCATATAAAGGACTACGATGTAGATATAAGGTTGGAAGACTTACCTGTTATAAGTAAGTTGAAGGGTTCATATTCTGACAAGTTAGATGTGGCTCTAAGGGGAGAGATAAAAGTAATGTGTCAGTGTCCGGATTTCTTATTTTTTGGTTTTAAGTATATGGGAACCCAGTTAGATTATTCAACTAGAAAGGAGAATCGACCCCCTGTAATTAGAAATCCTAATATGAAGGGCACAGTGTGTAAACACATAGGTCACATTTTAACTCACATAGATTCACTAAAACCCCAAATGATAGATTTTATGAATAAGGCTAAGGATAATGATTACAAGGTTGTAAAAGAGTCCCTAGGATTAGAGGGAACAATAATGAGGAGCATTTTAGAACGAGTTGAATTTCCCGAAGAGATAATTTCTGAATTTGTCAAGAGAAAGAGACTATTTGAAATAGATAAGGATATTCCGTCTAGCATTCAAGACATAAGACATGGGGATTTGTTGATAATGAAAGAGGAAGACCCACTGGCATCGCATAAGTATAATAGACTATTGGTAGTAAGAAATGCTGCTAGTAAAGATCACGCCATATGCTTTAACCAGGATACCAAAAAGTTTGTAGTTATAATGAATCCCGATTTAAAGATGGGACTTAAGGGGTTAAAGCCCCTGTTTGATATAGAGTTGTCGGACAAGTTACGTTCTGAAAATTATGATACCTTGCTTTCCATAGAGAGAGATTCAAAATTGTATGAACCTTGGAAATAAAATCGGTTTTGGAATCCCCTCTCAGTATCCTAGAAGTTGTAAATAAGCTCCGGGAGAATCCTTTCAGGGCAGTAAATTCTTTATTCTTAGATTCCGAATTCAAAAATGTATTTTTTAGTTGTTACGACAATAAGTTATCGGTGAGTTCTAACTCTGCTGAAAAGATAGAATTCATTATGACTAGAGTAAGAGAGATATTAAATGAATCCAAGATAGGAGTAATAAAATTATCTGAAGTAGAGGACGAGGGCTTAGGATTTAATTTGGACATAACATTGGTACGTAAAGACGTACATAATTATTGTAATAATGTCAAGTAATTTTATAAAACATTCTAAATATTGCTATTCAAAAAAGATTTTTGCAGGTCTTCAGGAATCTGATAATTCTATACCGATAGATCTTAAAATATTTAAGAGAATCTCACAGTTTAGCAAGGGCGGATTTGCCACGTTTCAGTCATTAATTTACTTTGTTCCTTCTACAGAACATTCAGGATTTATTCCTGTAAGTTCCTCGTGTATAATACACTTGCCCAAGAGACTAGGAATAACTGTGGAAGTCACTAAGGACAAGAAAGATATTGTAGTAATAAATGGGACTAGTTTTTTTAGTAGACTGATATTAGTGGAGCGTGATTCGTTTGTTAGGATATCTTCGGATAGAAAATCCACAAATTTAGAAAATTTATTATTTTTATTTAACGCCCCTAATTCAAAACTCACCCCCGAAGCTGAAGAATGAATTTAGAAAGTATAGTTACTTCTCTTGAGAAGAAGATTAGTGCACTTCGCACACGAAGTATAGAACCAAAGATTATAGTAGTAGGAAAATCTATTTTTTATACTATAGTTCAGGGAGTTCAGTCTAACCAAGCTCCTAATTTTTCCGTTGAGATGTTTCCTGAGGGGTCAACCTCAGTATCTGCAATGTTTTCCTATAGTAGGATACCAATTTATTTTAATAATTCTCTAACTCTTCCCGGAACTTCTGATTTAGTAGAAGTATTTGGGGATTAAAAAATTAACCATGATAGAAACAATAAAAGATTTAGAAGAAATCAAACGTCGTCTTCCAGAATTGAAGTGTAGGGGGCAACAAGAACTAGACACGGAATCTGGTATCCTATTTGTGGGAACCTACGTGTCTTCAGAAGAAGGAATGTCTCTGGTTTGGCTAAGTTCAGATAAAGTAAGAGTAGCCTTATGATAAATAGAGTTAAGGAAGCAGCATTCGATTTTTTTAGGGATGAGATGGCAACTGAAGTATTTTTATCCAAATACAGCGATGACAGATTAGAGACTCCAGAAGAAGTATTCACTAGGGTAGCAGATGCATTCTCTGCAAAGGAAATCCAAAACGGAGGAGACAGCTTAACCCCTGAAACAGTTAATAGATACCTGTCCGGATTTAAGTATCTAATACCTCAAGGTAGTATATTGAGTTCTTTAGGTATCCCTCAAAAGTATTCTTCTTTATCGAATTGTACGGTGTTACCCCCTATCCCAGATTCTTATGGAGGAATTTGCAACACTGACCAAAGAATGGTTCACCTGTTTAAGAGACGCTGTGGGGTAGGCATAGACATATCAACCTTAAGACCTGCAGGGGCGTCAGTCTGCAATTCAGCTAGAACTTCAACGGGAGCTATTAGTTTTATGAATCGATTCAGTAATACCACATTAGAGGTAGCTCAACTAGGTCGTAGGGGGGCACTTATGATTTCGTGTAACATAAATCATCCGGATTCTTTAGAATTTATAAAGATAAAGCAAGATTTAACAAGAGTTACTGGAGCAAATGTATCTGTGCAGGTAACGAATGAGTTTATGGAAGCCGTAGAAAGCGATTCTGAGTACTTCTTGAGATTTCCAGTAGAAACCCCTAAAGAATATTTTACAGCCTTAGAGGAGCGTGGAACAGACTTTCCCCTGGATAAGTTAATTACTTTATCTAAGAATAAATATGTTAGAAAGATAAAAGCTAAAGATTACTGGAAAGAGCTGGTAAGGTGCGCTCATTCTACTGCTGAACCCGGATTAATGTTTAGGACTAGACACGATGACTACTGTCCGAGTAACGTATACCCAGAGTTTAAGAATGTGACTGTAAATCCTTGCGGAGAAATAATGATGGGAGGAGGAGATTCTTGTAGACTATTGGCAGTGAACCTGTTCTCCTTTGTTAAGAATGCTTACTTGCCTACTTCGTATTTTGATGCTGAAGAATTTAGGGCAGTGATAAGAGATTCAGTTCGTATAGCAGATGATCTTGTAGATTTAGAAATAGACTATGTAGATAACATATTGGGTAAATTACGAGATGATCCAGAATCTTATGAAGATAAGAGACTGGAAATAGAGATGTGGGAGAATTTTAGAAACGTAGGAAGCAGAGGTAGAAGAGCTGGACTAGGATTTACAGGTCTGGGGGATGTGGTAGCTGCCTTAGGGTTTTCGTACGGGTCTTCAAAGAGTTTAGCGGTGGTGGAGAAGATAGTAGAATTAAAGTTTAGGACAGAGCTTGAAGCTCAGATAAATCTAGCTATAGAAAGAGGTCCATTTTCGGGCTTTAATCCAGAAATAGAGTTGCATGATTCCTTTAGAGCGGAATCATGGTTTCATTTTGTTAAAAATTCTTATCCGGATCTGTGGAATAAGATGCAGATTCACGGCAGACGAAGTGTAAGCTGGAGTACTGTTGCTCCCACAGGTACCATAAGTCTATTGGCAGGAGTAACAGCTGGAATAGAGCCTCTGTTTAAAGAAACCTACACACGACGAAAGAAAGTTAATCACGCTGATCCTAATGCTAGAGTAGATTTTACTGATGAGACAGGCATCTCGTATACTAACTTCAATCAGGTTCACCCTAAATTTAGGGATTGGTATAATATACACTATGACACTTCTGATACTAAGAAAGCCTTAGAGAATCTGTCACAGGAAGATATGGATTTAGTCATTTTTAAATCTCCTTACTACAAATCCACAGCGGAAGATATAGATTGGATAAGTCGAGTAGATTTGCAAGCTATAGTACAGAAGTACACTACTCATTCTATAAGTTCTACTATAAATCTGCCCTCAAATGTCTCAGTAGAGGAAGTAGAAAGAATATACATAGAAAGTTGGAAGAGAGGTCTGAAAGGCATTACAGTTTACAGAGACGGTTGTCGAAGTGGCATACTCCTAAAGGAAGTCACTAAGGATGATGAAATCTTTCCCCACACTGATGCTCCTAAGAGACCTAAGATACTTCCCTGTGAAGTTCATCACGCTACTGTAAGAGGAGATCTATTTGTGGTAATAGTCGGCTTGTTATTTGGTCAACCGTATGAGATATTTGCTTATCAGCCTCAAGAGAAAGATGAGATTATGCCTAAGGGAAAGGGATTGCTAGAGAAGAAATCTAGAGGTAACTACCAATTTAAGAATGGAAAGGAGTGGGGAAGTGTTCCCGAATATATGAACGAGGAACAATCAGCTATAACCAGATTATGTTCTACGTCTCTTAGACATGGAGCTAACATAACTTTTATAGTAGAACAGCTAGACAAGACGAGCGGAAACATGTTTTCATTTTCCAGAGCATTATCTAGGATACTAAAGAAGTATATAATTGACGGAGGTAACTCCACTGTTAAGTGCACTGAAGTGGTAAATGGAAAGGTGTGTGAGGGACATATTGTATTCTCTGAGGGATGCCAGAAATGTTTATCCTGTGGAAATTCAAAGTGTGGTTAGAGAATCCTTATTACGAAGACAGTCTTTATTAGGAGTACTTTTATAAGTTCAAAGCAAACTGAAACTAGTCTAGGTCCGTAGGGCTACTAGAGTATGTGAGGAAAGTGACTACGGGACAAACGGTTAACTGTATGAAATATAGCAGATGTCCTTCGCATTTAAATTGCAGGTGAAATATACTGCAGCTTTAGTTATAGTTTGCAATTAAAATATTTAAAATAGTTTTAACACTGTTAGGTTGTTGATTCAGTAGTTTGGACGAGGGTTCGATTCCCTCCGTCTCCACTAAAGAATAGTAGATGGTTTAGACTCTGTGAAATTTAAACCTATAAACTACTATTCTAGCCGTACGGACGTAGTTACTAAATTAAGTGCCCTGCTTATTGCAGGGTCTTTTAGTAAGACTTAAATCTACGTCTAATTTGGGGACGACTGGTTTTGACAGCTACACCGGAGATACAAATAGGTGTTATTACATTGATAACTGGAAGAGTTATTAAACTTTCTGGTGCAGAGCTTAGAGCTGCTGCATAAAGACGTACGGGAGGACTAGCGAAAATCCTCCCACTTAAACAGAGATTTGGTACTCTGAAATTTTTACCATTGGACTTATAGCTCAGTAGGTCAGAGCACCTGACTCATAATCAGGAAGTCGAGGGTTCAAACCCCTCTGAGTCCACAAATAAGGATAGATGAACACGAAAGAAAGAAATGACGAATTGATTAAGCTCTTCCAGGGGTCTGGAGTGAGTGACGTGCGGTTGTTGGGAAATCCCACTATACCTGCAATTATTATATTTAATAAAATTGTGGTGTCCTGCCACGTTTCAGGCAGTATGCTATATTTTACAGATATACCTAAGAATGGGCATGTAGTGCTTGAGGTAGATTTGAGCAAGGATTATTTATCCAAAATTTCGGAAGTAGTTAAGGTAGTTAATTCTATAGTAAACAGAAGATGCTATAGGATAGAATCCTTATCCAACAAAAATTCTTTAGAAATAGAGTATTTAAGCGATTACCGAAAAGATCCTGATACGGGAGTTAAGCAGCCTGTATTTTCTAGATTAGCCGACGAGGCTAAACTGTATTTTGAATTTATTCAGGCTGAGGAAGCCTTAGCTAAGATACGAACAAGAAACCCTAATTTAATATTAAAAATTGTATGAAAGAAAATCCAGTAGATTCAGTACCAGACCAAGCTCCTGCCATTGCAGGACAAGAAGCACCATTAGCAAACACCCAACCAACGGAGGAGCAAATTAAACAGCACTCAATATTTTTGGGAGATTGTGTTGCAGCTCTAGCAGGAGCAGGATTACAAGCAGACATAAATACCTTAAATGTACTATTATCTGTTGTGGATAGAGTTCGTGTTACTAATTCAGAATTAACAGTTAAGGAGTTGGCTAATTACAGACGTATACTAGAGAAATCAGGTGTCGCTGAAAAATAATTTATGTGAATTCAAAAATTTAAATAATGCCTGGAATTTCTAGGCATTATTTTTTACAAATAATATGCCATGAAAAAATTAGAATTAACAAGACCCCTATGCATTTTTGACTTAGAAACTACAGGTCTAGATGTATGTAAAGACCAAATTATAGAGATAGGGATATTAAAGATATTCCCAGATAAATCTACTCAATACTTAACCTATAAAATAAAGCCTGACGTACCCATGCACCCCCAAGCATCGGAGGTATTAGGCATTTATGATAAAGACTTACAAGGCTATGCCCCATTTTTAAGCGTAGCTACAGAGGTATTCACCTTTATCCAGGGTTCAGATTTTGCGGGTTTTAATTCAGATAGGTTCGACCTGCCTATCCTAGCTGAGGAATTGTTGAGGTGTGGGTTATGCTTAGACTTGGATAACTGCAGGACAGTAGATGTTATGAAGATATATCATAGTTTTAACAAGAGAAATCTTGAATCAGCGTATAAGCAGTATTGTAATAAGGAATTAATAGATAAGCACTCAGTCTTAGCAGACATAACTGCAACTGCGGAAGTTCTGTTTGCACAGGTACAGCAGCATGACATAGGTCAGACTATGGATTCTCTTTCAGCGTGGTCTAACCGTGAACTTAATCAGGCAGATTTTTCAGGGCACCTAGTATTTAATTCAAACAGAGATCTGGTGCTAAATTTTGGAAAGAACAAGGGATTATTAGTGAGAGATTTGTACAACAGAGATAGAGGATACTTGGATTGGATTTCTCGAGGAGATTTTCCGCTGTATACAAAGTCTATGATCTTGAAGGAGATCAAGAAGATTATCTAGTGACTTTTATTTTAAACTAATGGAAGTCAGTTCTTATCCATTCAAGCCTGCAAATGACCCTGAGATGGCGTCTTTATCATTTTATTTACATTCATTAAACAAGAATGAATTAGCAGCGTGGTGCAGCACCAACACTATAGATAAGGAAGGAATGGTATACCTGAGAAACCTAATGGCAACTTACGAATACTATGAACATGCAGCTGCTATTAGAGATATGATAGATCCTAAACTTAGGAGTAAATTAGATAAGCTTCCGTGACAGAAATCCAACGCCAAGAGATTTACCTTAAGTACAAAAAACATTGTGCCTATTGCGGAAATCCCTTGGAATACTCTGCTATGGAAGTTGACCACATAAATCCTATAGCGGAAGGAGGAGTAAATTCGAAGTCAAATTTTAATCCCTCATGTGGTAGGTGTAATCACTACAAGAGAGCTCACTCGTTAGAGACATTCAGAAGAATGCTAAAATCTTTAGACAAGAGGGTAAAAGATACCTACCTGAATAAGATAGCCTCAGACTATGGAATAATACAATTTTGTGCTCCTTGGGATGGAGTGTTTTATTTTGAAAAATTTTAGAATTTTTACTCCCTTGTTACTCTTTTACTACAATGACAAAAATATTTTCTTACATAGCAACTTCCGGTCCAGACATACAGTATTCCAAAACTCACCTGTCTGATGAGGGAGCAGACAGAGCACTCTGCGGATTAAAGAGCAGCTCTTTTTCTCAGAGTTCAAATTATGTCCTAAATTCATCTCTCGAATTTTCAGAAACCCCTATTTCTTCCACCCAGATATGCCAGAGGTGTCAGAAGATAGTTTCAACCAGAACGGATATACCAGAAGTTGTTAAGGAGGCTTTTCCAGAAAGTATTCCAGAGCTTAAGGCTGAATTTAAAATTGTGAGTGAGACTGAGTATGAAAATTTTCGTGTTCAACGGTTAACTATTCAGGAGTATACTAGTAAAAATATGATACCTCAAGATGCGGTTCTATTTTATTTTCCAGAATTAGTAAGACGCCAAATACAATTCTTGTTGTTAAAATACACTTCGTACCCGTTAGCCCCAGAGCTTATGCTCAGGCAAATTCAAGATTTAAAAGATAAAAATCCTAATATATTCTGACAATGGAAACTTCAAGTCCTAAATTTAACAAGGGAGATGTTATAGTATTAAATTATTTAAATAATCCCTATGGAAGAGAGGGGGATAAGAAGCCCGGAAAATACTCTGGATATACTGCACGGATTGTCAGTTCAGCTAGAATGGTAAAGGGGAAGTATCAGTACGGAATTAGAATCAAGGTAGATGCTGATTCACCTAGAAGTGTATTTACAATAATGTCCGAATGTAAATTTGATTTTAAAGAATCCCCTAAAAAATTAACTCGATGGGAATCCATCAAAAAATACTTATTGGAATGGTAGTAAAAACACTTTTAGGAACTAGGATATTAGTAGATCTGGGGGATAAGCCTGTGGAAGAAATAACTAAATCCGGAATTATATTATCTGTTCCAAATTCAAATACTAAGAAGTATGAGAAGAGAACAGAGGGAGTTGTCGTAGCCGTAGGAGTTAAAGCCCTAGATAAAAGCGTTTTAGGAAAGAAAATAATGTAT
>Ga0210041_1003300_pt1 | contig 12627 bp, 13 predicted proteins | sample CryGeymeta201503_FD_183973 | JGI IMG/M metagenome (GOLD analysis project Ga0210041, IMG submission 183973) | Groundwater microbial communities from Crystal Geyser aquifers in Utah, USA - Crystal Geyser metaG 2015-03 (SPAdes) (version 2) | ecosystem: Environmental > Aquatic > Deep subsurface >... | reverse complement strand
CGCGACTGGAAGGAGGTGATCTGGGCCATGACCACCCGCATGGATCCGGCGCGCGACACCCTGCTGGTCGAGAACACGCCGATCGACTACCTCGATTTCGCCAGCCCGGTCAGCGGCCTCGGCTCGAAGATGGGCATGGACGCGACCAACAAGTGGCCGGGCGAAACCGCGCGCGAATGGGGAAGACCGATCGAGATGGACGCGGAGGTGAAGGCGCGGGTTGATGCGATGTGGAAGGATTTGGGGCTGTGAGCAAGGACAAACCGCAAGGCCAACGTACTTGCCTATACGCTACCGCCGACCTGGATGCGGTTCTCGCCGACATGGCGCGCCAGGCCGCCGGGATGCTCACCGACCGGAAGCAGATAGCCATCGTCGGACTGTTGCGGCGCGGCGCGCCGCTGGCGGAAATGCTGCGCGACCGGCTGGCGCGCGACTACGGCCTTTCCAGCCTGCCGCTGTACAAACTCCATGTCAAGCGCTATGCCGACGATCTCACCCTGCTGCATCCAGAAACCGAGCTGACCGAAAGCGCCGAACAGGCTGCTCTGGATCTGACCCATGCCACGGTGATGGTCGTGGACGATGTGCTCTACCGTGGCCATTCGCTGCTCAAGGCAGTGGAATACCTGGCAGGGAAAAACCCGCTGGAGATCCGCACCGTGGTACTGGTGGACCGCGGCGTCACGCGGCTGCCGATCCGCGCCGACATCACCGGCATGAGGCTGGATGTCGCGCCGCAGGACATCATCGAATGCAACGTGCCGCCTTACGAGCCCGAATTCAGGATCGACTTGCTGCGACCGGATCAAGCCTGAAAGCGCGTAGGGTGGGCACGCTTTTGTGCCCACGCGGTTTCTCGTATTGCGTACCGAGTGGGCAAACGATGAAGCTGTTTGCCCACCCTACAAAAAAATTGGCGGTTCATGGGTAGGGGGTCAACCGGGATTCCTTAATTTCGGCTGTACACCCACTCCAGCAACGCATCCTGGGCCGCCTGACCGGCGGATGCGTCGGGGTGGTTAATGATGAACACCACCACCACGCTACGCCCTTTGCGGTCTTGCACATAACCCGCGATGGCTTTTACGCCCTGCAATGAGCCGGTTTTGATATGGGCATGACCCGCCACGCCCTGATCGTGCAGCCGTTTCTTCATGGTGCCGTCCACCGCCGCTATCGGCAGGGAAGACACGAACTCCGCCATCAGCGGGCCGCGCCAGGCAGTCAGTAGCAATGCGCCCAGATGCGCCGGGGTAATGTGCTCGGTGCGCGAAAGACCGGATCCGTTCTCGATTTCCAGCCCAGGAAACGCCATACCCCGCTCTGCCAGCCATTTATCGACGACCTGCGTCGCGGATTGCATCGAACCTTCGCCGCCGACTTCCCGGCCGAGGGTCAACAGCAACTGGCGCGCCATCACGTTGTTGCTGAACTTGTTGATGTCGCGCACCACTTCCGCCAGCGCTCTGGATTCGCGGCTTGCCAGCAGCCGCGCGCCGGGAGCCGCGATTCCCTCGCGCACGCCGCCTGCCAGCGTGCCGCCCAGTTCCTGCCACAACTGCCGGAACAGCACATCAACGTGGGCGGTATGGTTAAACAGGCTCAAATACAGCGATTTATCGCCGCAGGCACGCGGGTAGCTACCGCTGGCCACTACCGTTACCGCTTCGTTTCCATCCTTGCCGATTTCCGTCAACACCCCTTCGCGCCAGTCGTTACACGGGCCATCATCAGACTGCAAGCGGTTGACAATGCATAGCCGTGCGGGCCCGGGATCGGCGAGGATGCGCACGCCGCCGCCATCTTCCGCAACAAGACGGAAACGGATGGTATTGAAATTCACCAGCAACGCCTCGGGCATCACGTTGTAGGGGCGGAAAGGCTCGTTATCGAAGGCGCCCGGATCGCCGCCCGCCGCCTGAAAATAACTGTTGTCCAGCACCAGATCGCCGCGAATTTCCCGGATATCCAACCCGCGCACGTCGCGCAACAGGCTCCAGAAATTTTCCAGCGTCAGCGCCGGGTCGCCGTAACCCTTGACGATCAAGTCACCGTTCAGCACATCTCCAGTTACCGTCCCGCCCGTCAGCACCTCGGTTTTCCAGGTATAGGCCGGGCCGAGCAGTTCCAATCCGGCATAAGTGGTCACCAGCTTCATGGTCGAGGCCGGGCTCATCGACCGATTGGCATGGTGGACGATCAGCGGCTTGCGAGAGGAAACCCTCTGGACAAACACGCCGACACTGGCGGCGGGGATACCGGCCTGATCCAGGGCAATCTTGACCGTGCGCGGCAAAGGGGCTGCCTGCACCGAGACCGCAAGCAGGAAAAACAGCAGGCACAGCAAGCGCGCTTTCATGGCCGCTCCAGAATATCGAGAGTGCCCGCCACCAGCATGCGGATTTCCCCTTCATCGATCACGTAAGGCGGCATGAAATACACCGTGTTGCCGATAGGGCGCAGCAGCAGACCGCGCTTCAATCCTTCCTCGAAGAATTTTCGGGCGAAGCCGTGCGCTGCATCCGCCACCTCGAACGCCCAGATCATGCCCGTGTTACGGAAGTTTGTGACGCGCGGATGCGCTTTGAGCGGCGCGGCGATAGGGTTAAAATTTGCGGCCTTGACGCGGTTGGCCGCAATCACGTCATCCTGTTCGAAGATGTCCAGCACCGCCAGCGCCGCGCGGCAAGCCAGCGCGTTGCCGGTATAGGAATGGGAATGAAGAAAGCCGCGCGCCGTATCGTCATGGTAAAACGCCTGATACACCTTGTCGGTGCTGAGCACCACCGACAAAGGCAGATAGCCGCCGGTGATGCCTTTCGACAGGCACAGGAAATCCGGTTTTATCCCGGCCTGCTCATGGGCGAACATCGTCCCCGTACGCCCGAAACCCACCGCAATCTCATCAGCGATCAAATGCACCCCGAATTCGTCGCAGATCGCCCGCGCCTGGCGCAGGTATTCGGCATCGTACATCCCCATCCCCGCCGCGCCCTGCACCAGCGGCTCGAGAATCAAGGCCGCAGTTTCCTGATGATGCCGCTCCAGGTGCGCACGCAACGCCGCCCCACAGCGCAGCGCGTAATCCCGCGCCGACTCTCCCGGCTCGGCATAGCGCCAGTCGGGCGTCGGCACCTGCGCGCTTTCCCGCAACAGCGGCGCATAGGTGTCTTTGAACAGCGCCACGTCGGTGACCGACAGCGCGCCCACGGTTTCGCCGTGATAGCCGTTTCGCAAGCTGACAAATCGGGTCTTTGTCGGGCGGCCCGAGTTGCGCCAGTAGTGGAAGCTCATCTTCAGCGCGATCTCGGTGGCGGAAGCGCCATCCGAGCCGTAGAAGCAATGCCCCAGGCCGGACAGGCGCGACAGCCGCTCCGACAGCTCGACCACCGGCTGATGGGTAAAGCCTGCCAGCATCACGTGCTCCAGCTTGTCCAGTTGATCTTTCAGCGCGGCATTGATGCGCGGGTTGCAGTGGCCGAACAGGTTGACCCACCACGAACTCACCGCATCGAGATAGCGCCTGCCGTCGAAATCGTAGAGCCACACTCCCTCGCCGCGCGCGATCGGCACCAGTGGCAGGGTCTCGTGCTGCTTCATCTGGGTGCAGGGATGCCAGACGGCGGCCAGACTGCGATGGAGAAATTCCTGGTTAGACATTGAGCGCGGCATGACCCGGAAAAATGGATGGGATAGTGCTCATTATCTCATAGCCAAATCGCCATTAAAGTGAAACTCGCGCAGCGAGACTTCGTTTGACGTTACTGGCCAAATGCGGCCTTGTTATAACAATGTTAAACATCCTTGGTGGAAAACGTCATGCAAACAGTTATTCGTAAGCTAGCAGCCTGTCGGACTTGAAGAATCGAAGCGAGAATTCGGCTGGGCGAGGACAGATTTTGCTGGTTTTGCAGGTCAATAGTCGTTCTATTGACTAAAAAAGCGGCGAAATATGAACCGCTCAGGCGGATTTGCAGCCGATTTCCTTTAAGTCCGACAGGCTGCTAGGAAATAGCGCCGACATCATCGTGCCAGCCGCGATGATGAAAGACTTAGGGTTGAGACCCGACCAGAGCGTCGATCTGAATGTGTTGGATGGCCGTCTTGTTGTGAAACCACTGGCTAAGCCACGCCACAAACTTTCTGACCTGTTGTCGCAGATGGAAAGCGAGTTCCCACGTGTTGATGGGTGGGAGGCGTCTCCATCGGTAGGCGTGGAAATAGCCTAATGTCACGGAATGTACCAGATCGTGAAGATATTGTGCATCTGCAATTCGATCCGGCGTCCAATAAAATGTCCGTCGGCACCCCCGCCCACGACGGGCAATGCGCCACGACGTAGCAAAATGAAAACAGGAAAAGCGGACATTTCTATTTTGCGTTGACAGTACGGCGAGAAACAAGGGGTAGAGTAGAGAACAGATTTCCGTATTCCGAAAGAAAATAGGGGACGCCCACCCCCTCATCGCCTTGCCGTCTTCTTGCGCAAAGAGACCGCCACTCCCCTCAGCCAGTCCAGCGCATCCCCCTGCCATAACGCCAGCGCTTCCTGCCTGTAATGCCATGCCTCCTCCTTGCCCCCGACGACCATGCCAAATTTTCCCGATTTTGGCTGGATCGGGTTGTCATTTGCCAGCATGGACACCATTTCGGGAAGACGCTCGTTGGCTTCGGCCAGGGCCGCGAGCGCCTCGCCTTTTCTGCCCGATTTGAACAAGGCCAGCACCTGGCCGAAAGCAATGCCCGGCATCATATCGCCGGGATAGCGCTCGCATAGCGCCAGCGATTTTTCGTATTGCCCGGCGCGCAAATATTCTTGCACCAGCGTCTCGCGCAGGCCGTGGTTATCGTTTGGATTGATCCGCGACACCATGTCTTCCAGCAGCGGCAGGGCTGCTTCCCGGCGGCCATGATCGATGCCATACAGAATGGCATCCGCCAGCACGCGCAAGGCGGGGCGGTTTGGCGACACGAACCAGGGCAGCTCGACCGGAACGCCGCCCGTCACCACCCTGAACAACCTGATCGTATGATCTTGCAGCGGATAGATCAGCGGCTTCTCGATTGCTGCGGTCATTATCTCAACCTGCCAGACGGCCTGCATCACATCGTCCAGAATATCGAACGACTGGAAGGCGAGCGGATGCTGTTCCAGGAACGTCACCCACTTGTCCGCGACAGAGGGCTGCCAGACCCTACCGTCAGGCGGCAATAATTGAGTTGAAAAAGGCTTGCCCAGCGGAAAATAGAGGTGCCAGTCCGCCTCCACCTTGGCCAGTTTTTTGTCGGCAACCAGCACGCCCATGTCGCCGGACGCATCGACCGTATAATGGGCTTCCGGCTCCGGCAAATTTCGCGCCAGGGACGCGATGCGGTCGAGAAACGGGTTCTTCCCTGCAATCATGTCAAACATGGCTTCCGCCGGACGGTTTGCAATCGAGGCAAGAAATTCGATCAGCTCGGCGTGCTCCGGATTATTTTGCCTGCGCAGTGTCGCCACCCAGAATTTGGCGCGCTCCCTGGCTTCCGCCATCCTTCCCTGGGTCATCAGCAACGTCACTTCAAGGTGGCTGAAGGCAGCGTGGCCGGGGTATTCGCGCATCGCCACTCCGAACAGCTCCCAAGCCCCCTCATAATCGCCCGCATCCGCCAGCAGAGTGCAGTGGCGCTGCATGGCGGTGACGCGTAACGTCCGGTTGCCGGACTGTAACATCGTCTCGATCAGATTGACGCGCTTGCGCGGTTTGCCCTCATCCAGATAAGCATCCATCAAAACATCGAAGGCAAATTCGTCATGCTCGGCCAGTCTGGACGGATCGGTGAAGATCGGCTCCAGCAGCTTGATGGCCCTGTTCGCCTTACCCTCTTCCAGCCACTGCTGCGCGGTCAATGCCAGGCCTTCGTGGGAAATACTGCGATAAGGCAAGTTCACCAACTGCTTCTGGGTCAGATTACGCAGCACCAGGTTCAACATCAGCGTGGGATCAAGTGGCAAGCCAGGAGAATCAATCTGCCCGCAGCAATGCTTGTATTTTATGCCCGAACCGCATGTGCAGGGCGCGTTCCGCTCCGGTTTTGGCAAAGGACGCGGCTTGAAAAGGTTACCCGGCAGCGGCGTGGCGTTCCAGATCATTCTTCCGAAGAAATAAGCGGAGGAGGGACGCATGGCCGGATCGATAATCTGGCCGAATATTTCGGGGAATAACGATGGCCCACTCTCGCGCATCCATGCCAGAAATTTTTCCGGGTCTTCCCAGCGCAGCAAGGTTGTGACGCAAATCGACAGAAAATTTTCCAGGGAAGCGTTCGCTTCATCTTCACTAAGTGAGTGCATATATCGATCCTGTTACAAAAATTGAACAAAAAATGGCGCAATCTCTACCCCGCACGCGCCAGATTTCAGCGCCAGCAAGCGCGGCATGTTCCTCGTCTGCGATCTCCGGCGTGAAATGTCCCATCTGTGCGGGGGAAGTGGAACGCTCTTTTTAAGCGTGAATTTATACCACTTTTTGATAAATTGTTGGACGTTAAAACCTTCTTCCCCTTGAAATTTAAGCACCCAGCCCCTATTATTGGCACTCGTCTGGCGTGAGTGCTAACAACGCCACGCCGAGAATTTTTAGCCGGTAAACAGCGCAGGCGGTTTACCGGATTATTTTTCGTTAACCTAGACCTGACTGGAGATTGAAACAATGAAAATTCGTCCATTATATGACCGCGTTATCGTCAAACGCCTGGAAGCCGAAGAGAAGACCGCTTCCGGTATCGTTATCCCCGGCTCTGCTGCGGAAAAACCGGATCAAGGTGAAATCGTTGCCGTCGGTAAAGGCAAAGTGGGCGACGATGGCAAAGTGCGCGCGCTGGAAGTCAAAGTCGGCGACAAGGTGCTGTTCGGCAAGTATTCCGGCCAGGCCTTCAAGATGGGTGGTATCGAACTGCTGCAAATGCGCGAAGAAGACATCATAGGCGTGGTTGAAGGCAAGTAAACCAAATTCATATTTGGCCACAGAGATTCTGGAGAGATTTTTTCTCCCCTATTCTGTAGCAAAAATGCTTTTCTAAGGAGAAATGAAACATGTCAGCAAAAGACGTAAGATTCGGTGACGACGTTCGTCACCGCATGGTGGCCGGGATCAATGTTCTGGCCAACGCGGTTAAAGTGACCCTTGGCCCGAAAGGCCGTAACGTGGTGCTGGATCGCGCTTTCGGCGCCCCGACGATCACCAAGGACGGCGTATCCGTCGCCAAGGAAATTGAGCTGAAAGACAAGTTCGAGAACATGGGCGCGCAGATGGTGAAGGAAGTCGCCTCCAAGACCTCCGACGTGGCCGGCGACGGCACCACCACCGCGACCGTGCTGGCCCAGGCAATCGTGCGCGAAGGCATGAAATATGTTTCCGCCGGCATGAACCCGATGGACCTGAAGCGCGGCATCGACAAGGCGGTTGAAGCCTGCATCGCCGAGCTGAAGAAGATCTCCAAGCCTTGCACCACCAACAAGGAAATCGCCCAGGTTGGCGCCATTTCAGCCAACTCCGACAGCTCCATCGGCGACATCATCGCCGAGGCCATGGACAAGGTCGGCAAGGAGGGCGTGATCACCGTGGAAGACGGCACCAGCCTGCAAAACGAACTGGATGTGGTGGAAGGCATGCAGTTCGACCGCGGCTACCTGTCGCCCTATTTCATCAACAACCCGGACCGCCAGATTTCCCTGCTGGAGAACCCTTTCGTGCTGCTGCACGACAAGAAGATCTCCAACATCCGCGACCTGCTGCCGTTACTGGAGCAAGTCGCCAAGGCAGGCCGGCCGCTGCTGATCATCGCCGAGGATGTGGACGGCGAAGCGCTGGCCACCCTGGTGGTGAACAACATCCGTGGCATCCTGAAGACCTGCGCCGTTAAAGCGCCGGGCTTCGGCGACCGTCGCAAGGCCATGCTGGAAGATATCGCCGTCCTCACCGGAGGCACCGTGATCGCCGAAGAAGTGGGCCTGTCTCTGGAGAAAGCCACGCTGGCCGAACTGGGCCAAGCCAAGCGCATCGAAGTGGGCAAGGATGAAACCATCGTCATCGACGGCGCCGGCGATGCCGCCAACATCGAAGGCCGCGTCAAGCAAGTACGCAAGCAGATCGAGGAAACCACCAGCGACTACGACCGCGAGAAGCTGCAAGAGCGCGTCGCCAAACTGGCCGGCGGCGTGGCCGTGATCAAGGTCGGGGCTGCCACCGAAGTCGAGATGAAGGAGAAAAAAGCCCGCGTCGAAGATGCCCTGCACGCCACCCGCGCTGCGGTGGAAGAAGGCATCGTCGCCGGCGGCGGCGTAGCTCTGCTGCGCACCCGCGCTGCCATCGGCAAAGTCAAGGGCGACAACGCCGACCAGGATGCCGGCATCAAGATCGTGCTGCGCGCCCTGGAAGAGCCGCTGCGTCAGATCGTCGCCAACGCCGGCGTCGAGCCGTCAGTGGTGGTGAACAAGGTCTCCGAGGGCAAGGGCAACTTTGGCTTCAACGCCTTCAACGACATCTATGGCGACATGGTGGAAATGGGCGTACTCGACCCCACCAAGGTGACCCGCTACGCGCTGCAGAACGCCGCTTCCGTAGCCGGCCTGATGCTCACCACCGAGTGCATGGTGGCCGAGATGCCGAAGGATGAGTCGACCGGCGGCATGGGCGGCGGCATGGGTGACATGGGCGGTATGGGCGGTATGGGCGGCATGATGTAATTTTGCCAGGCTTTCCCGGTAGGACAAAAACCCCGCATAAAGCGGGGTTTTTTTAGGCTCTTTTCGCAAATCGTGTTGTCGTCTGATCCGAAGGATCACCCTGTGGGGCTTTCAAGCATATCGATAGGGACACCTTGCGACTGCCTGGAAACATAGATGGTTATTGGTGTTGTGCCGGGTCGGTTGCCGATAACAACACGGTTTGCGAAAAGAGCCAAGTTTTAACTTATATTATTGCATACATTGCTTATTTGAGATTATATCAATAATACCCTCTTGCGGGCTTAAATGACCGGAATGGCTCTAGCCCGGATGTTTCATAAATTCGATCAATCCCATTGTAGGAGCGGCCTTGGCCGCGATTCCAGCGCTGGCAGTATCTCCACAGTTTATCGCGGCCAAGGCCGCTCCTACAGGGACACAGCCATTTTTACGAAACATTCGGGCTAGTGCAGTGTAACGCATGAATCTTCGCAAACTAACCCCTCCAAACCTCCCCTTATCAGGGGAGGCTTAAAGGCTTTCCCCCTGACAAGGGGGGATTGAGGGGGGGGTTAGTTTAAGGTGTTACTGCGTACCAGTCTCATCGGCACGACAAATTTGTTCTCACTTGTAAGTCATTGATTTTTCTTGACCAGTGGCTGCCGTCTCCGCCAACTGATTGTATTTCAATATGTTTTCACATGGCACTTCGGTTACCACCGGGATTGAGTACAACCCAATGTATTTAAAGGCGGAATTCATCAGGACAAATTCACCTTGGGGTCAGCAACTGCAGCACTTGCGGGTTGGCGGACAAGCCGGTCAGGATGCCCAGCGAGCGGTCCAGCGGCAAGCCGGCGTGCAGCAGGGTGGCGATTTCCTGGGTAAAGACGGCGATGTTCGCCTGGGAAATTCTGTTTTTGCGGAACAGGCTTTTCCCGGCACTGCCGCCGCCGGTGCTGGCGGTCGCTTCCTCGACCCGGATCGGAATCAGGCCCATTCCCTGGAGACGCTCCACCACGGCGGACTGGCCGAGGCCTTCCATTTCCCCTTCCTGGGATTCTCCGGTCGGCGCTACCGCCTTGTAACGATACAGCGGCAAGGCTTTTGATTCCTTGAGGAATCTGACCGAGACGCGCTCTTCCAGCACCGGCAGCTCGGGGTAGTCGGCAGCGGCTACCAGGGGCAAATCGAGCCGGGAACCGAGCGCTTCCATCATATCGCGCTCGGCCACCATGCCGGCCTTGACCAGGATGGCGCCGATGCGCTCTTTTCCATCCGCTTCCTGGAGGCGCAGCGCGCGCTCGAGATTGGCGGGGTCCAGCTTGCCGCGTTCAATAAGGATTTCTCCCAGGCGCTTGATCAATTCTTTGGCTTTCCGTGTGCAAATAAGGTTTTGAATTTTAACACAACTGAAAATTCACGATGCGGGAGCGCACGTTACATTTCTTCCATGCACAAGTTCAGCCCGCTTTGCCACGCTGGCACCGTCACGCCGAACGCACGCTGCAGCTTGGCGTTCGACATGACCGAATAATGCGGACGCGTGGCAGGCAGAGGATAAGCGCTGGTCGGGATCGGAGTCAGCCTGGGCCCGACGACACTCGTGGCCCTGGCCCGGCTTGCCAGTATCGCGGCGGCAAAGCCGTGCCAGGACGTCTGGCCGGCGGCGGTCAGGTGGTAGAGACCGCTAAATGGGGTGAGGGGTGAGGGGTGAGGGGTGAGGGGTGAAAAGCATTGCGCCAGAATCTGTCCCGTGACTTCCGCGATCAAGCGGCTGGAAGTTGGCGCGCCGATCTGGTCGTCCACGATCTTCAATTCGTCGCGCTCCTGGGCTAGTCGCAGGATGGTAAGCAGAAAATTCCTGCCGCGCGAGCCATATACCCAACTGGTGCGCAAAATGAGGTGGGGAACCCCCACCGCCTGGATCGCCTGCTCGCCCGCCAGCTTGGTTTTGCCATAGACATTACCGGGGTTGGGCCTGTCTTTTTCCGTGTAGGGGCTGGTTTGGGTTCCGTCAAACACGTAATCGGTGGAATAGTGGATCATTGCCGCCCCCAGTCTTTTCGCCTCTTCGGCCATGATGCCGGGGGCGATGCCATTGACGGCCATGGCCAGTTCCGGCTCGCTTTCGGCCTTGTCCACGGCGGTGTAGGCGGCGGGGTTGACGATCAGGGCGGGTTTGACTTCGCGGATCAGCGCCCGGATGGCGTCGGGGTTGGCCAAATCCAGCGCCTGCCGGTCCACCGCGACGACTTCGCCCAGCGGCGCCAGGGTGCGTTGCAATTCCCAGCCAACCTGGCCGTTCTTGCCGGTGAGAAGAATTTTCATGGTGGGCGGGCTACAGGGCGGAGAGGTATTTTTTTTGCAGTTTCAGCACCTTGGGCACATAGGCCAGCGTTTCCCGATACGGCGGGATGCTGTAGCCATAGCGGATGACGGCCTTTTCCCCGGCATTGTAGGCGGCTACAACCAGTTCAAGATTGTTGTCGAACAGTTGCAGCAGGTCGCTGAGATATTTCGCGCCGCCATAAATATTCTGCGCCGGGTCGAAACTGTTTTTCACGCCGTAACGCTTTGCAGTTTCTGGCATGAGCTGCATGAGTCCTACCGCCCCCTTGTTCGAAACGGCGGCGGGATTATAGCCGGACTCCGCAGAAATCACCGCGTGCAGCAGCGCCGCATCGACCTGATAGATGCGGGCGGCTTCTTCCACGAGTGGCGTGTAGCGGCTTTTTCCAGCCTGGCTGACCTGAACCTGGCCGCGCGGCGGCTCCGATCTGTTTTCATCCCGTTGCGCCGCGACGACGATTTTATCGTTTTTATTGTCCCGGGCATTGCTGAAGTGGACGATCCCGCTGGCATCAGTATAGGTGTAAATATCCGCCTCGGCGCTTGGCGCAAGGGCAAACAGCATTATCGTCAAGCACAAATGTTTCATGTCAATCCCGTCACTTTCAGTCGTGCATGCCAATTCCGGTACAACGAGGCCAGGGAACGCGCCGCCCCGATCGCGGCCATTAACGCGGCGCGGACCTCTGGCTGGTCTGGATATTCGTGGGCCAGGCGATTGCGAATCTCTCGCCAGCTCAGCCAGTTTTCAACATCGAGGTAACCCAGTTTTTCCAGGCGGTTAAGGCGATCGCGCATGGGCCACTCTTCAAAAGATTCGCGCAGAACAGCCAGCGTTGCCGGGATCAGGCGCTCGCCTAGCGTATCCTGCAGTTTGATGAAGCGAAACAGCAATTGGTCGACCACGCGAACCCGGGCACGATCCGCCTCCAGCTCGTCCCACGAATGGGCCGGGGAGCGATCCCACTCGTCAAGCGCCTCGATGAGCGTTTCCACGTGACGATCCGCTTCCCGAATCGCTGCATTTATCCTGTCTGCCGCGCTCATACCTGCGCCACCTGCAAGCCGTCGCGTTTCGCCACGGCCACAACTGGCCGGGAATCCTGCTGCCCCCGCGCGGCAATCACGACATCGATGCGCTGCTCGTCGAGCGCCTGATAAATGCGGGATATGAATCGTGTGCGACGCCGTACCAAATCTTCCGGCGACAAGCTATCCGGCGTTTCCACCAGAAGATCAATGTCTCCGCCTCGCGCTTCGTCGCGCAGCCTTGAGCCAAAGAGAAACACCACTGTGCCCGGCAAAAAAGCATCACGCGCCGCCTGCCTGATGGCATCCACTTCGTTGCTCTTCAATCTCATGCTGGTTTTCCCTTTTAATGAAACTCGCGCAGCCTGACCTCGTCCCCCTTCTCGCCGGATCGAGCGGCTTTGCCGTGGCCGTTAATCGGCACCATGACTCATACTATACCAAGCAACTCTATACTTTACATATTTCGAAGGTTTGGAAATTTGGTGCCAAGAAAGATTGCAGTGCTGTGAAATGGATAGTTTGGGTTTGAG
>Ga0210041_1003286_pt1 | contig 12665 bp, 7 predicted proteins | sample CryGeymeta201503_FD_183973 | JGI IMG/M metagenome (GOLD analysis project Ga0210041, IMG submission 183973) | Groundwater microbial communities from Crystal Geyser aquifers in Utah, USA - Crystal Geyser metaG 2015-03 (SPAdes) (version 2) | ecosystem: Environmental > Aquatic > Deep subsurface >... | reverse complement strand
AATCAGGAAATCTTTCCCGCGACGTACAGGAACTGGTGAGCAAGGCACTGGCGTAAACAGCGCACCGATCGGGCGAATGCTGCGGTTTGCCCAATCTGTCCAAACCGAGCCTAGCGGCTCTGGCTGCGCCTTTCGCCGCCCGTGACCGTCGGCTTTCGGACAGTAATTTTGCAATATTGAACAACTCCTTACGAGACACTGCGGACGGTCACGACGGGCGGCTTTCTGGTAGGAAATTCGGTATATCGACACTCTCCATAGATACCCGTTGTCACCCGCCATCTACCAATCTAAGCCAACAAATCATCAAGAAACTCGGAGGCTGGCTCAACGCTGGTTACCAGCAGATGATCTCTCGCTCGTGTGCAGGCGACATACAGCAAATGACGCTCAGTGCTGTAAACCTCTTCCAAATCGGCGTTGTCAGCCACTGTTTCAATACGCGACTGTAAAGGAAGAATTTCATCATCACAGGCCATCACAACCACCGCGCGAAATTCCAACCCCTTGGCCAAGTGCATGGTGCTGATAGAAACATGATCGTTGATTGTTTCAACATGTTCGTCGAGTACTTTAAACTTCACTCCTGCCTTTTTTACCGCAGCACGGGCGCGATCTAACTCCTCATCAGAACGAACAAATACACCAATCTCGTGCGCTCCGATTCCCTCATCACTTATATTCCGAAGCCAGGTACCAACAGCATCAATTTCCTCTTCTTGATTACCGAAAGTCTTGATAATGGGTGCAGTGCCATTAAATACCGACACCGTGCCACGCCGGCTTTCCGTATTGCCATCCACATCGGACACTTCCGGCCCCAGCAGACGATCTGCTTGCATCCTGATTTGGTGGGAAGTTCGATAGTTGATGTGCAGTGTGCGTGAACGTCCGCGAATATCAACGCCGAGGGATTTCCACGAGAAAGGTTGCTGGAAAATACGCTGGCCTAAATCACCCGCAAAGAACAGAGCGTCAACCCGCCATTTACCCATCGCGGCAAGGAAACGGAGTTGCGCAATGCTCACATCTTGCGCCTCGTCCATGACTACAAAGTCGAATGGTGGCTGCTTGCGTTCGGTAATTTGTGCGGCCAACTGGCTGAACATTGCTGCGTGGGTAATCAGCCCTTGCTCCGTCAATGCACCCCGTACGGTGTCGAATACAGACCATAACAAGGCGCGCTGCTGCTCAGGTAAACGAGTTTTTCGTCCGAGCCTTTTTACATCACGGTAAGCCTCCCAGCTATCGAGCTGCCAAGCATCCACAATCTCTTCCCACTCCGATTTTAGAAAGTGCGCAGTAAATTTTTGACCCTCTACCTTGCTGGCCGACTCAATCAACAATTGCCTGACCTTGTCTGAACTAGCGATCTTCGGTCGACCAAAATGCAATTCATAAAGTCGCTCACCTATTGCATTCATGGAATGCACTTCCAGCCGTTCTGCCAAACGCGGCTCGTTGCTGATCAACCGTCGCAGCTTGGTGTGCAACGCATTCGCCAGGGTATCTGAGAACGTGGTCAGCAGGACGCGCGACTCAGGATACTGCCTTGCCAGAAATACAGCACGGTGCAACGCGACGATGGTCTTGCCTGTTCCCGCAGAACCAGAGATGCGTGCCGGGCCGCTATATTCACGCTCCACCCACTGCCGCTGGGCAGGATGAAGAAAAATCGTCCACTTCTCCCAAGGAAAATCCAGCGCACGCTCCAGCTCCTCAACATCATTCATCACCCGGAAGCGGCGTTGCGCATCGGGATGCGCAAAAGGATCAGCACCTGCTGCAACGGGTGGCACCACTTGCGGCTTGCCGCCGGTAGCCAGTTCCAGTAAAGCCTCCGCTGCCTCTGCCGGTAGATGTTCAACCAGATCAAGCAGATTATCATCGGTTGCTTGTTGCACATCCTGCAACCATTCTTCCGGTACGCCATAGCTCAGCAGCACCTCTGCTGTAACATGGGCAAACAGTATCGGCTTCGGTGCGACTGCTTGTATCACTTCGACATACTTGGGAATAAAAATTTCCTGTACTGTCTCGCGTATCTCCACCAACTGCGCGGCACCCGTTTGGGGATGTGTTTCCAGCTTGCGCCGTTCCGCCCAGTCATAGGCTTTATCGTGATGATCTACATAACACAGCAGCAAACTGACATCAGTCTTGTGGACGATCAAACGAATGTCGCTGTTCACCCGTACTGACCAGAAATTTTTGTCTCGCGCCTTGTCCAGCTTGTGAAAACTCATGCCTGGATTGGCTGGATTCATTTGCAAATCAAATGCAGTGGTCTTGACGGATTTTTGCTCCTCGCCAGCAAGTTTGGCGAGACTGTCTGTAAAGGTATCGGCGATTCGAAAATGCATCATTCCTCTTTCCTTGGTATTTTGCCGGGCAGATGTTTCACCATTCGATCAAAGTCCGATTCGAAACGCAGGTCATCCAAAGCACGGAACTTGCCAAACTCCTGTTCGGCGTGAGCCTTGGCAAGTTCCGCCGACACCTTGCCCGCACCTTGCAAAATCTCGCGGTCATTCAGTGTCAGGAAGCCTTCCAGCTTGCTGATCCAGTCCTGCATGGTCATGGCAATACGCCGTGTTGCCTGGCCTTCGGCAAAAATCAGATACTGCTCGGCCAGGTTATTGAGGGCGCGTAGCTCTTCCTCGTTCAGGAAATTTTTGGCGATGCTCACATCGGCCTTGCGGATGCGTACCCCCTCCCAAGTCGTCAGCCCCATGTTCGGCTGGCTGCTATCGGCACGGGTGGCAATTAGCTCGGCGGCAGTCTGGCCGTGAATGGCGTAATGCACCTTGTTCTGCACCGTGGCGAAGAACGTCTGGGTGAGCGCATGGCTGGCATCGTAATCCACGCTGGTCGCGTAGATGTCGGTGATCTTCTGGTAAAACCGCCGCTCACTGGTGCGTATGTCTTGCAGGCGGCGTGTCAGTTCGTCGAAGTAATCCTGCCCCTTGCCGGGATTCTTCAATCGCGCGTCGTCCAGCACAAAGCCCTTGACGATGTATTCCTTCAGTTTGTCGTTGGCCCACTGGCGGAAGCGCACGCCCACCGGGCTGCGCACCCGGAAGCCGAGAGCCAGCACCATGTCCAGGTTGTAGTGCTCAACCTCGCGGGTTACATCACGCCCCCCCTCAGATTGAACTGTTCGGAATAACCGAACAGTTGCCGCAGGGGTTAGCTCGCCATCTTCAAAGATATGCTTAATATGCTCGCTGATGGTGCCCTTAGCCTTGCCGAACAGCTCGGTCAACTGCTTCTGGCTCAACCAAAGGGTTTCCGCCTCCAGCATCACGTTGATGCGAGTGGAGCCATCTTCGCTTTGGTAGATCAGGAATTGTTGAGGTTCGGTCATATTTTCATCTTGTCCGCAATCTTGGCGGTCTACTGCTCATCGACAGTTATTTTGGCGAAGCTATTGGTAAGGGTGTCGTCGTTACAGCGTTCCATAAGAAGCCCCATCAGTCGCCAAGCTTGGGTGGATTGAACACGTCTAAGTGCTTGAACATCGAAACGCGCTTTCCAGCGGCCTTTACACCCTCGAGCAGTTTGAAGTCGGGCGCATCATTAAATAGATTTCCGCGCCCACTCATTGAACACTTGGCTATCGTATCCCTGAGTTTTGGCTTGACCTTCAACAGCTTCAGAAGATCATTGCTGGAAAGGAAATATGCAATCCAAGAAATGAGGTATTTATTGCGAGATTCATCACCAGACAGCTTGTGCAAGTATGCTTCAAGATGACTGACAAGAGGCTCGGTCAACCCATTTCCTGAATCGCTTCGAATGACTTGCTCAAGAATGGCCATAATCTTTGGAAATGCCTTGATCCGAAGCGAGCCTAGCATGAGCAACATGCTGACTACCTTTTCCAGATTGAATTGGCCGATCATTATCTTTAGATTCCCTTGGCGGGTCGTAATGTCAGCAAGAAACCGGTCAATCACCCCCGTCCCGGGGTGGATGCGGTCAATCTCGACGACGGCAAGATATAGCTCCCTGAACTGTTTCCATGTCAGTCGGCTTTTTTTCTTTGGGTAAGCAAGGTGATAGCGAGATACCCAAGGTCTAAAAAGTCCATCGGGTAAAGCCAAAATCGCAGTTTTCTCGTCACTTAACTCAAGATTGTATTCCTTGAGCGAGGACTGAAGGATTTTTACAACTCGCTTGCCGTCCGATTCCGACGAAACCAGAATCCGGTAGTCATCCTTGAATCGAACAGCTTCGCATTCGATGCCACTTTTCTTCAGCTCAGAAGTGAGAATACAGTCCACAGCCGAAGCGATGATTTCTGCCGCAATGTCCGAAACCACAGGGCCTATTGGGAGACCATTTGTGCAGCCATCATTGGCGAACTGAAACAGCTTGTCCAATCGATTCCCGACGAGTTTCATGTTGCGCCTATTCTTCCCCTTTCCCCCTTCGCGGATTGATCGCTTCCCGTGAATTGCCCAAGCAAGGCTATGGGAGTAGACGGATGGGTAAAAATTCTTGATGTCTGCTTTGACGATATGAGTGAACTTATAGGCCACTGTGGCCAAGGCATCATCCGTCATGGCAATGAACTCATAAATCATCCGACCACTTCGCAACTCACCCATTCGGCCAGGATTTTTCCGGATGACAGGCACAGGAAAACTGTACGACGACACGATACTGCCAGTTGGAATCATCGCATCAACAATCGCCTTCCAATTTCGAGTAATGTGATACGCGATATCGTTATGAATTTTGGGATCAATGATTCCGAATGTCCTGTCGGTCAATTCCGTTTTCGGAAAATGAACTCGGACATATTCAGTTTCTTTAAGTCCCTTGACCTTCTTGTTCAGATCGAAGTACATCTTTTGCTTTTTGGGCATGTCCACCACGCGAAAGCACGGCGGTAACACATAAGCCTCTGGAAAGTATCCGTACTCCAGCAGCCAGCGATAAACGTCCAAAGGTTTCAAAGCACGGGCCAAATCGTGCGTTGAAGTTTTGTGTTTAAGAATAGGACTAGCTGGTGGCATCAAATCTATCCGTTCTCAACTTACCTTAAACACCTTCATCACTTCATCGCCCAGATGGTTGATGACCTTCACCGCAATCCGCCCAGACTTAGGTTTGTCGAAAGGACGTGATGTATCGCTATTGAGCGATGCCCAGGCATCTTCATTGATCTCGGCTTTGAGCGTGGTCTTGAGTGCCTTGTAGGGATCGTTTGCGCCGAGGAAGTAGGCGTGACGGACGAAGAAGCTTTCTTCGTTATAGTCGGTGTCGATGAACCAGCAGGCGATGCCTTCGGCACCGTCGCTGCGGACTTCGCCGGTGTTGGGGTGGAACACGTCAACACCGTTGACCTTGACGCAGACTTGACCCGCTTCGGCTTCGAGGATGTCGATGTCCGGTTCGCCGAAGATGACGAAGAGATTGCCCTTGCCAGTGTTCTTGAGGTCATCGGCCATGTGCAGGTCGGCATTCATACGAGCCTTGAGCACGGGGATGCGTCCAAGCTTGTCGAATTCTGAGGAATGGGCATCATAGTTAAAGGCGCAGGCGATGAGTACATCAAAGCCGGAGTCGCCTGCTTCTCGTGCGGCAGAAACCAGATCGGGGCGGGAGACGGTGCCGAATTCGGGGCCGATAAAGATAGCGGCGCGTTTTTCGCCACCTTCATCCTCGTAACGACCTTCTCCGCAAACCAAATCCCCAGGCCACGGAGTGAGCGAAGTGAAGTTGATCTTGTCTTCCTTGTGCGCCTGTTGCACACCGGCGGTCTTGAGGTTCTCCAGAATGATCTGGACGAAATCGCGTTCTTCACTATAACCCGGTTCTGTCTGTGCAGCGCGATCAATCAGTTCATCATTTTCATCCACCGCCAACACACGGTGTGGCGATAAACTTTCGACAGTGAACGGCCCGGCGACACGAACTTTCTTCTTGTCCTCGTAGGGTTTGTCGTAAAGGAATTCAAACTCAGCCTTGGCTGCAATCGATGCATCAATTTCATTTTGACGAGCAATGCGTGCATGCCACCAATCAGTATGTAATTTTTTTGCGGCATCAGACCATTTTGCATCTACATCACGCGGAATTTCCCATTCCCGCCATTGATTACCTAATGCCTTGTTCAATTGTTCGAGCAATGGTTCCAATATCTGCTGCCACTTGCCCCAGATCACGTCGACCTCAGAATTGTTGGCGATTGATTTCAGGGTGATATGCGGCTCCCGTTCATACACAAACCCTTGGCGGATATTCCCTCGTACAGGTTGGATCGATGGAATTGTGTGGGTAACCTCGGCTTCCTTGATCTGCCCATCACGGCTGTCTGCAAGCAGGTAATAAGGGTAACGTGCACCCATGATGCGGGCACGCGCAAGCGCAAGGGCAACACGGGAAGTATCCATAGTGATCCAACGACGGCCCCACTGCTCTGCCACATAGGCAGTAGTTGCGGATCCACATGTCGGGTCAATTACTAAATCACCGGGGTCTGTAGTCATTAAGATACATCTTTCTACGACCTTACTTGAAGTCTGTACAACATAAGATTTCGCAAGCTCGCCACGCGTGTCCTGCCACACGTTATCAAGATCGATTGTCGACAAATCTTTAAAATATTGGACCCAGAATGGAGTGTTACCCATTGTAAATATCCGATTTGCTTTCTTTAATACTTCCACACCGCTCTTTGTTGTTGCCCAACTTTTTCGGCTACCGCTTGCGAAAGTTCGTCCATTAAATTCAAAATCAAAAATGCAGGTCTCTGTATATCCGCTGGACGTTAGTGGAACTGGGGTGAAGAAATGAACATCTTTTCCGTCAAGGAATGCGGCAATATCTGTAGGTGTAGCGGAACGTCTTACCCCTCCCTCTTCACACCATTTAAAACTTGAAGGGTTATCTTCAGAATTCTTTATATCTTTTAGTTTCCTGAATTTGATTGATTTCTTGTTTTTAGCGTACCAAACGATGTAATCAGTAACACCACCGAGCAAGCTTGCACCGAGTGCCTTATTCGTTTTTCTGAAGGTTATTATGATTACGCTATTTTCCGCGCCAAAAACTTCAGCCATAAGGCTACTAACAAGGTGTAGATTCTCGTCCCCAATCTGCACAAAGATTGAGCCTGAATCAGCTAATAAATCCCTCGCGACTGTCAATCTGTCACGTAGATATGTTAAATAAGAATGAATGCCATCGCGCCAAGTATCACGGAACGCCTTAACCTGTTCTGGTTCGCGAGTGATGTGCTCAGCATTGCCGTCCTTTACGTCGCGATTGGCAGTTGACCACTGGAAGTTGGAGTTAAATTTAATGCCGTATGGTGGATCAAAATAAATGCATTGCACTTTACCGCGCAGCCCTTCGCGCTCGGCCAGACTGGCCATCACTTGCAAGCTATCGCCCAAGATCATGCGGTTGGCCCAGTGGGCATCGTGCTGGTAAAACTCGGTCTTGGCGTTTTCGTCTGGCAGGCCGTTGAAGTCACCGAACAGGTCGGTGGTGAAGCCAGATTGGTTTGCCGCCTTGCCTGCCTCGGCTTGCTCTGTCTGCCGCTTCAGGTCGTCGATCAACACCTTGGGATGCACCTTCTCCTGAATGTAGAGCGGCGGTGCGTGTACTACTAAATCAGACCAGTCCTGCTCGTCCTTACCGCGCCAGACCAATTGTGGGTCGAGGTCGCGATTACGACGCTCGTAAGCCACACGAACAGGTGTCAACTCATCCTTCTGCATCACCGATTGGTATTCGGCAGTAGGAATATTCTTTCGTGTCGCCTCATCGTGCTTTAAGGTTTCGACGGTAAGTTTTGATGCAGGTTTTTTAGCCATTCTTATTTCTCCACTGCTGCTTGAGGAGCAGCGGTTTCAATCATTTTGTTAAATTCAGATTCGACTTTGGTTTTGAAATCGGATTCGATTTGATAGACCTCGGTGAATTCGGCGAATGCCCAACGACCATATTGCTTGAGGTTGTTCACGCCGGGTATCCAGTAAACCTCCATGGTGTTTTTCTTTTCCTTGGCATCTTCGCGGCGATAGCCTTTGATTTCGACGATAAGGTGCAGCAAGTCATCATCGCCGTGACCGTCGTCCACTAGAACAATAAAGTCGGGAATGTATTTGCGCATTTCCGAGCCATAGCGGTACGGCACTTCAAAGCCGAGGCTTTGATTCTTGACGTAGGCTTTGACGCGAGGATGTCCTTCTGCCACTCGGCAAAATTCACCTTCCCAGTCACTGTCTAGAATCACCCAGTTGACCTGGCAGCGACGAGAGTCGGTCTGCCAGCGATTCAGCTTGGATGTATTGAAGTTGACTGTTGCGGTGCTGCCTACTGGGTTATACGGATCGAGCACCGCTTTAATGGGACGCTTGCCAAGTGATGATCGCGTAATGCCTGCCACGATACGTTCGCAGGCCATGTCGGCGAGCATTTTGTATTTCAGTTGCGCCGGATAGGTGCCGCCCTTGCAAACCAAATAGCCTTCTATCCATTCGCGTGAGATGCGTTTGAGTTGGCCGAACAGATTGAGCTGGGGTTCGCCGTTTGCATCGCGGAATTTTGATAACAGCAAATGCGAGGTGAGTTCGTAGATGACTTGGGAGGGGCGAACATCGCCGGTATGCACCAGATTCAAATCGACTGTTTCACCGATGATGCCGGAGTTGCGTGTTTCTGTTGCGCCTACTAAATCAGGCGTGAGTTCAAGTGTGGAGTCGGTGTTGAACTCGGCTGTCAGACGGTCTTCGGGCAGTTCTGTGCGATAGCCTTGCACATGAGGAAAGCTGATCTCGCAGTCATCACGGTCGGGGCGGATGGCTTTAACCTGAATGGTCTCGCGCGGTTTTTGCGGAGGTGCGACCACGGGCTTGGCGGTGAAATCGAATGGTATGCCGAGTACGTCGGCATATTCGACGTTGAACAGGCCTTCCTCGTTGAGCTCATAAGACTGGCGACGCAAAGCGCGGCCAATGACTTGCTCGCACAGCAACTGAGTGCCGAATGCACGGACACCAAGGACGTGCGTGACGGTGTTGGCATCCCAGCCTTCAGTGAGCATGGAAACGGACACGACACAGCGGATGGAGTCGCCGAGGCGACCCGCCTTGCCGACAGTGTTCATTACTTCGCGCAGCAATTCTTGATCGGTGATGTTCTCGGCTTGCTGAATGTTTCCGGTGCGCTCGGTGATTTCTCTGCGGAAGCGCTCGATCTCATCGGACGCCATGTTGCGGAAGTTGTCATCCAACGCATCACCGGATTCGAGCTGCTCGCTATCGATCAGCAGAGTTCGAGGGCGACCTAGTGGGTTGCCGTGCTCATCGAAATTGCGGAATAGGGATAGCCGACCATCAACCAGTTGGCTTGTGCCATCTTCATGCTGTTGCTGAAAGCCGGAGATGTAGTCGTACACCAGTTTGGATGCGGCAGTGTTGTTGCACACAACGATGAAGCAAGGTGGCACTGATATGCCCGCTTTCGACCACAGGTCGAAGGTTTTTTCGTAGTGACCGTAGAGTGCTTCGAGCGCCGTTTGGAGCTGCGTCGGCAGATCGAGTGGGTTGAGCGACTCACCTTTTCCGCGTCCCTTTTTCGGCATCTTGGCGCGTATGTGTTCCCACAGATTGCGGAACATAGGCATTTCGTTTCCGGGGATGTTGTCTGCCACCGGCACACGCGGGAGCTTGACGATGCCGCACTCGATGGCATCCATCAGGGAGAAGTCGCTCATTGTCCAGGGAAACAATGTACCTTCGACATAGCCGGAACCACTCAGAAAGAATGGCGTGGCAGAGAGATCAATGACATTAGTCACACCCAACTTGCGATTGACGGCTTCAAGACCGGAAATCCATAAATGAGCGGCTTCGTTATTTTCCAGTGCTTCCTTCTTTTCGTCGCCTTTCAGCTCTTCAAAATCAGTTTCAGCTTTCGGTTTCTCGCGGTAGCAGTGATGTGCTTCGTCGTTGATGACCAGAACATGTTTCATGCCCATGAGTTCTGGCATGACTCGCTGAATCATCTGACCTTCGGTTTCGAGCGTGTCGAGCGGTTCACCGCCACGACCTTGCAGCAGCAATCGGCCACCTTTGGATAACTCCATCCACTCGCGCATTTTGAATGCGTGATAGTTGGTGATAACGATCTTGGCCTTTTCGAGCTCACCCATCATGTCACTGGGTACCAGCTCGCGGCTTTGGTAATAGCTGTCTGGATCGTTCGGGTGCAGTACGCGCAGCCGATCTTTGATGGTAAGACCGGGTGCCACGATCAAAAAGCCGCGTGTGAATTTTTTGCTATTGGGATGGCGCACCGCATTTATGGTTTGCCATGCGATCAGCATCGCCATGACGGTGGTCTTACCCGCACCGGTGGCAAGTTTTAGCGCCAGCCGCATCAGTTCTGGATTGGCATCTTGGTTCGCGTTGGTGAGGTGATCGAGAAACTGTTGGGCTGACTTGCCCAACTGAGGGGCGACTTCTGTCAGCCAGATAACTGTTTCAACTGCTTCAACCTGACAGAAAAAAGGTCTAACGCCACTAAATTTGTAATGCCGCCAGTGTTGTAGCAACCGAGCGGTTTCTGGCGAGACATGCCAAGTGTTTGGATTAGGTAACGCACGCCATTTTTCAACTTCCAGGCGAACTGCGTTAATGATAGCGGCGGTCTTCTGATATTCCTGTGCCTGAGTCGAAAGACCTATATCGTCATCTAATAGCAACGAGGATTGCTCTGCTTGACCCTTGCGTTTCTTCGGCTTGGGTAGAGGCGTTATGTATTCAGCAGGGCGACGCTTCTCTACTATTTGCTGGGTAGGCTGGCCGCGATCAAGCTCCCAATGACGGACAGGAAGATCGTAGGGAGAATTGAGAATAGGATGGTCAAAAAATTCGTTTGTCATATTTGGCGTTATTGACCAGATTTTTCACTAGCTGCGGATAGTATCCCGTGCGGCGGCGATGGGCAATCAGCCAGAATAGATAGGTCACCGAAGATAACTTTTTCTACACCATGATTAATGTGCTGATATACCGGTAAAGATGATTGTTTTTAGATTTACTATCCGCTAATGGCAACTTGTTACTGGTCACGAGCATCGGCTTTCTTGCAGCAAATTTGCAACCTCGACGGACTGCTGATGGCACACTCCCTCCCACGGATGATATGAATTAATTGGCATTAAGCAGTCGTTGAAATGCGTCAATACCTTAGTCTTGCAAAATCTTCGATGAATCAGATCGCGGAAAGACGCTCCACGGTGTCGGGGTAGCGTTCAACCATACGAATCAAAATTGCTGCCTGAGCGTTTGGGCTTGCCCGGCCTTGCTCCCAGTTTTCCAATGTGCGTTCGTTGGTGCGCAAATATCTCGCAAACACAGTCCTGGACAGGTGCAGTTTTTCCCGAATGGTCATCAATTCTGTCGGGGTAATGGATGGCGCGGGTTTCTTCTCGACCATGTGCTGGCGCAGGGTGATCTTGCCCTCGCGTGCGGATTGCAGGGCAATGAAACCCTCTTTCATCTCATCAAACAAGTCGCGTTTCATTTGCTTCTCCTTGCATCCAGTTCCAATTTAAGAAATTCCTTGAGGGTTTTGCGCTGCGCAGCAGTTAGATCATCCATTTCATTTTTGTATAGGGTGAACAGCCAAAACTGTCTTCCCGATAGCCACCAGAAGTAAATTACTCGAAGTCTGCCACGCTTGCCTTTGCCACGTTTTTCGTCGGCATGACGTACTTTGCGCAAACCACCGGTGCCTTCGATTACATCACCAGCTTCCGGGTTTTCCATCAGCTCTTTCTGAAGTCCACGAAAATTCTCGTCGTTCAGATAATTTTGTCAATGTCGCTCAAAGGGCGGCAATTCAATGAATGTAGCTTTCATACGGATAAATACACGCAACTTGCGTATGATATGTCAAGCTTGTCAATATTGTTTTTGAAATGAAGGTGAAAAACCGAAGGACTGCAATTGGCACCTTGTCCCAGGTGGCGATTATCTGCTTTCGACTGGGCTGATCTACTTCTAACGGGCATGGAAATGTGACCACCCCTGATAATGAAACTTGCCATGCCCGCTCCCTCACCCCCGTCCCCCCTCTGATGGAACAACTAGCCAATCCACTAAGCCAGCAAGCTGGCAAGTGGCTGGTTATCCCAAAGGGCGAGGGGTACAGTTCGTCGCTGCGCGAGTTTCACGTTAAGGAGAGGCTGATTTATTCGATTTTGTCGTTTTCGCAAAGGCGAAAACCTTTTTAATCAAAGCGCTAGATTCCGGCTTGCGCCGGAATGACGAATAAATCAGCGCTTCCCTAACACGCCGTAATATCTGTAATACGTCCATGACTTCTTGCGACTCAACCATATATTGCATGTAACGGGGCGTTCAAAATACGGCAGACGAAGCTGATGTTAGTAAAAAATTAATTATCATAATCAATGAGTTATATGCGAGTTGATGCTCACCTACGAAAGCGTCCCAACCGTTTGAAGCAACATAACATTTTATGGAAACTGCTTTTCCAGAATCATCAGATTTCAGGGTTGTCCATTCTGGTTTGCACTCATTTACATCATTCAAAATATCAACAGAGCCTCATTTTCAATCTCAGAATTCACCCGAGAGTCTGCCGGACTTAAAGACTCTTAGCCATTTAAATCC
>Ga0210041_1003267_pt1 | contig 12753 bp, 12 predicted proteins | sample CryGeymeta201503_FD_183973 | JGI IMG/M metagenome (GOLD analysis project Ga0210041, IMG submission 183973) | Groundwater microbial communities from Crystal Geyser aquifers in Utah, USA - Crystal Geyser metaG 2015-03 (SPAdes) (version 2) | ecosystem: Environmental > Aquatic > Deep subsurface >... | reverse complement strand
GTTTTTTACGCAAGTGCCGCCGCCATGAATATCGCTTATGAGCGCTGGGAGGCAGACCATGAATGACTTTCATTTTGGTGCAAGGGTGTTATGCCCGACCTGCAAGACCAGGGTGTTCATTCAAGACCAACCCTGGAAGCGTGTTTGCCTCGCGTGCTATCTCAAAGCAAAAGACAGGGCCACACCGAGCGGCTGTTACGCCGTAACGCCCGCGTCGATTGACCAGGCAATGCTTCGCCGCCTGGTGCAGCTGTGTCACCCTGACCGGCACGGCAACAGCGAGGCTAGCAACATTGCAACGAGCTATCTGTTGCAACTCAAAAATTCTCAAATTTAAGGACTAAAAAAATGAACCAACCATCAAAAACCGTAGCACCATTTATCGCCGCAAGCAAAAACCTGCTCGCCGAGGTTTTAGCCGGGGTCAAATCGATTGACTCAGAGGCACACAAAGGCATTGCCAATGCTATGAAAAACGGAGCGTTTATCGAATTGCGAACTTGCATGGCGTTTGCAAACGCTGAGATTTTGATAAACCTCGTCGACGCTGGCGGTAAATCAATAAATCTCGGTCATTTTGATATTGATAGTGAAAAACTAAGCACTCATTAGACTTAATAGCTAAAATCTATGCGCACGCGAGATATCGAACACAGTGATTGTGTTTTGTTTTTTTTCGTGACGCGGGCTGAGGGATTCAGCCAGCTACCGAAACAATAGCGGCTGAGGGATTCGCCGAAATTGCAAATCGGACAAAGATATTTTTTACAACCGAATTTTGAAAGAATTTATATGCAAACAAACACCGTCACCCGCGGCATTCAAGCCGTCCGCGCTGAAGCAAACATCGCTGAAATGATTAAGGACGTTAACGTCGCTTTCAGCGAATTCAAAGCCGCAAACGACACCCGTCTGGGCGTTATCGAGAAACAGTTGATTGATGACGCAACCGTCGCTGCAGCGCATCAAATGGGCAACTTTGACACCACCAAGCCAGCAAGCAAGTTCGCTGCGCACTACAGCCAAAAGCCTGACTATCTGGCCAGCACTGAGCCCATTGGCATGCAAGACTTTTTGAAGGGCATCGCCGGGCTGAAAAGTACTGAAGGTGTCCGCGCTGCCCTTGCAGGGGGCGTTGACACAAGCGGAGGTTTCGCGGTGCCGAGCCGACTCGCACCAAGCATCTTGGATGCCCTGACCGCGCAATCGAGCGTCTTGACTGCTGGCGCTGGCCTGACCCTGATTGAGCCATCGCAAGTGTTCACGACCGCAGCGATTGACACGGTGCCAACCGCCGCATGGCGCGCTGAATCAGGCAACATTGCAGAGTCAGACCCAGCGTTTCGCGCAATCCTGGCCGCACCGAAAAGCCTGGCGTTTTTCTTCAAAATCAGCCGCGAATTGCTGGCAGACGGCAGCGACATCAGTCGGGCGTTAACGACCGCCATCGCACAATCGTTTGCCCTCGCGCTGGATGCAGCAGCACTTCGCGGTTCAGGTGCAGCACCGACACCACGTGGACTGTTGAACACATCGGGCGTGCATGCAGTTACGTCGGGCGCTAACGGTGCAACACTTGCAAACTACAACAAATTGTTTGAAGGTGTCACATCGATTCTGAGCGCCGACCACGGCATGCCGGGCGCCGCAATCATGCATCCACGTTCGCTGGTGAAGCTGGGTTCTTTGCTTGATTCGACAAATCAGCCGATGCAGGTGCCTGGCATGTTGGCAAACGTGAAAATGTTGCAGACAAGCCAAATCCCGGTGAACTTGGCAGTTGGCACATCAACCGACTGTAGCGAGATTTTCATGGGCGACTTCACACAGATGCAATTCATCGTGCGCGAGAGCATGTCAATCCAACTCTTGCGTGAACGGTTTGCTGAGACCGGCCAACTCGCGTTTGTTGGGCACGTAAGAGCTGATATCGCAGTGATGCGTCCGAAGTCATTCGCGATTATCTCGGGCATCAAGGCTTAAACAAACACCTAAGCCGGGTAGGTGAAAAACAGCCCGGACAAGGCTAAGTCAGCGAGTCCCTTGTTTCAAAAGTAACCACTGAAAGCCCGCGGCCTTGGATAAGGGGCGCGGCGGGCACTAATTTTGAAAGCCGCAACATGCAACAAAACAGTCACGACAAAGCGCTGCAACGAATCACTCAAGCAGGCATCGCTGTTCAATCGCAAGGCAGGGCTTACCTATTGCAAGGTTGCGGTTCACTACTGGTGACCGACCTTCGGGACATTGGTGCGGCTGACATTGCCCGACTATCAGGCCGAGCACGGTCACCGATGCGTGCCATGTTCAGCACCCGCCGCAAGTGCAGGTAACCCGGGGGGGGGCGCGAAAAGTCTAGACCGACCGCCTGGGAAACCGTCCAGTGCCATTCGATTTAACCAATTCTTTGAATTCGCCGGGAAAATTGAGTCGTGTACGCCAGCCCGACGCATGCGCGAGGCAACCGGCAAAAATAATTCGCTTTCATAACTAAATATTTGAACATGAAACTGCCCACTGAACTCAGATTTTTATGCAACAAAATCGCTTGCGAGCGCACCCGTCCGGCACAGTGGAAAACCGCCGCTGAGCTACGCAAAGACTGCATGCGTGTACTTGCATCAGGCCAGACAGTTGCAGACGCTCAGACGTGGCTGGAGGGCTTGCTGGCAGCCGCACTCGCTGCACAAAGCAAAACATGAGCGTTTTTGAACTTATGGCGCGTTCTTTAACCCGCACACACCTGAAAACGCCAACCATTGGCCAACTTGTTTGTCGAACATTTAACGGCACGCCGAGATGGCTGAAACCAAAAAAGCCACGGCAACCAAAACCAAAAATTGTTACGCCGTAACGCGCCAGGCTGCCATTGCGGATGGCACTGCGTTGAAGTTGAGGTCGTACCACCGCAAAATCACTGTGTCCGCTACAAAAACAATAGTGCAGGCTTTGCTACAAAAACAATAGCTAATTGATATTTTCTATCAGGCACACTTATTGCGGGTTGCATTATCCGTGCCATGCTGTTTTGATAGGTTTACGCTATGACACCACGCGCCTGGTGGAGCTTTTGTCATTGGTGGAGCGCCTGGTGCAACCGTACCAACGGCTACGGCTATTTCGGCGCGGGTGTCAATTGCTTTGATAGGTTCCGCAGAATTCTGCAAACCCTTTCCAAATCGCTCCCCGCTTGCAACGCTGTTTGCCTTCGCCTTTATCGCAATAGCCGACTTCTTTTTAAGCTGTAGTTCTTTGCGCCTGGTGCAAGCCAATACGCCACATTCGCGCCAGATAGCCGCCTGCTGGCCTGAATCACTTCGCTGGTGCAACTGTGCCAACCGCGCCAGATAAACCTGCCTGAGCCGCTCTGGTGGCAACAACCGACCCGGACGCTGTGCTTGCTGAACTTTTGTGACTGTTACGAAACCCTAAACCGTGGTGCTGGCTACACGTTGGCTACACGGTACAAAACCCGGTACTGCTGGCTACATGGTGGCTACACGGACTCAAAAGAAAAAGGGCTTGCTACTGTTTTTGTAGTAGCAAACCCTTACTGTATTTGGTGGGATGTGCGGGGATCGAACCCACGACAAACGGATTAAAAGTCCGCTGCTCTACCAGCTGAGCTAACATCCCAATCTTTCAAGCAACGTTAATTGCTGCAAGCCTTAAATTATAAACATTTTTCCAGCCAGTCTTAGCCCGCTGCTGCCAATTTATTCAAAATAACACCTGCTGCACATTGACCAAACGTCGCTGTCACGGTCACCACAGATCCAAAACCGTGACAATTCAAAGTTCCATCGCCGATCAAGCCGCAGGATGCATCAGGGGGGGCCACGGCTTCACGGCTGAAGACGCCGGTGATGCCTATCTTCTTTCCATCGCGTGCTGCGCCATGCTCTTTTCGCAAGGCATACCGAAGCTTGGATAACAGCGGGTCGTGCGTCACGGTGGCAATGTCTTCAACTGCAACCAAGTGGGCCTGCCGTTTGCCACCAGCCGCACCAACCGCAACGTAGATGCAAGCTGTTTCCAACGCCCATGCAGCCATGACAGTCTTGGCGCGAGTCTGATCACACGCATCCACCACCGCATTCACACATGCAGGCAACAAGCCAGGCCAGTTCTCTGGCTCGGCAAAAGCTTCTACGCAATGAACTTCACATTCGGGGAAAAAAGCATGAATGCGGTCACGCATGGCATGCACCTTTGCCATGCCCAGGCTGGCTTGGGTCGCGTGGATTTGCCGGTTGATATTGGACTCTGCCACCTGATCAAAATCAATCAGACTCAAGTGCCCGACACCACTTCTGGCCAAGGACTCGGCCACCCAAGACCCCACGCCGCCAACGCCAACCACCGCCACATGTGCATTGAAAATACGCTGGGCAGCCTCAACGCCAAACAAGCGCTCGATGCCCCCAAAGCGACGCTCTGTCATTTCAAAGTGGACAAACGTTCCTTGGCGGCTACTGCAGCTTCAGACTGAGGGTATGCCTTGACAAGATCCGTCAGGGTTTTGCGCGCACCTTTGCTGTCTTTCAACTCCAACTGACAGTTGGCCACGGACAAAACCGCTTCTGGTGTTCGCATGTGTTCAGGATCACGCGCAATCAAAGCCCTGAAATTGATGATGGCTTCTTTGTAATCACGGCTGGCGTATTGCGCATTGCCCAACCAAAATAAGGCTGATGACACGTATTTGCTTGCCGGATAGCGCCCCACAAAACTTACAAACAGGTTTTGAGCAGTGACAAAGTCACCTTTTCTAAAACTTGCCAACGCGCCCTCAAAATCACGCTTTTCATCGGGCTCAGCCAAAAATTCAATGCCATCCACTTGAACTTTGACCGGTTCAAACCGAGCCAAACGGTCACCGACCAGTTGCGCCTGATCTTTTTGACTTCGTTGTACGTCGGAGAGTTCACGCAGCAAAGTTTCATTGGAGCCACGAAGTGTTGAAATTTCTGTTTTAAGAAGTTCAATCTGGCGCTGCAAATCAAGCAAACTATTGCCAAGGATCGCGTTATCTTCAGATGCCAACTTGCGGCTTTGCCCCAACTCTTGTTGAACTGTTTCCACCTTTTGGCGCAAATCCAGAATCGCTTTGCGTGCTTCATCATCCTCAAACAAGCCGGCGTGGGATGCGGTTGCAGTCAAAAGGCTGCAACATACAAAAACGAAAGTTTTGAGCAACTTCATGCGCCTAAAGCTCACTGATAACGAATTTCGGCTCGGCGATTTTTAGCGTACGCCGCTTCATCCTTGCCAGTCACAGCTGGTTTTTCCTTGCCAAAACTCACCGACTCCATTTGAGATTGAGGGACGCCCAAAATTGCCATTGCATTGCGAACCGCGTCTGCACGTTTTTGCCCCAATGCCAGGTTGTATTCACGACCACCGGTTTCATCGGTATGGCCTTCAATGGCCAGTTTGCGGGTCGGTTGTGCCTTGGCGACACGCACCTGCGCTGCAATTAATGACTGGAATTCAGGCTTGATCACAAAACTGTCGTAATCAAAGTAAACCGTTCGCGACTCAGCTGACGCATCGGCTGACGCAGTGGTCTTACCTAGATCAACCGGTGTCACGCCGGTGCCATTGACACCTGTCCCATTGGCATCCGAACCTTGCACGGAGTTGGCAGTTACATCAACCACAGGAACATCATTTAACGGTACAGAAGTACCACAAGCTGTCAAAAAAACTACCGCAAAACACATGGCTACCAAATGCTTCATCTCAATACTCCCAAAACTCAAGGTTTAAAAAAAGGACCCCAGTGTGGTTCACGAATATCGCCACCCTGGCCATTCAAACGGGCTTTGACTTTGCCATCCAGCGTACTGGTCATCAAAGCTTCACGACCTTGTAGCTGTGTGGCAAACAACAGTAATTTGCTGTTGGGGGAAAAGCCAGGACTTTCATCGGCTGATGTTTCTGTAATAGCCGTGCTTGTGCCACTTGCCATTTCCATCACATGCAATTTGAAAGCCCCACCCATCCGTGAAATATAAGCCATCCATCGGCCGTCTGAGCTGATCGCTGGAGAAATGTTGTAAGTACCAGTAAATGTGACACGCTGCACTCCCAAACCAGTTACAGACACTTTGTAGATTTGGGGTGAACCACCACGGTCACTGACAAAGAAAATACTTTGTCCATCAGGTGAAAAGGCGGGTTCCGTGTCAATGCTGTTTGACTGGATCAGACGACGCGGCTCGCCCCCAGAAGCACTTAGCAAAAACAACTGTGAACCACCATCACGGCTCAACGTCACGGCCAGTGTTTTGCCATCTGGTGACCAGGCAGGCGCACTGTTGGAGCCCTTGAAATTAGCGATTAACCTGCGCTTGCCGGTGCTGACGTTGTGTACGTAAATGACAGGTTTGCGTGACTCAAAAGACACATAGGCCAACTGGTTTCCGTCTGGCGACCAGGCTGGTGAAATGATGGGCTCAGGGCTTGCCAGTGCCGACTGCGCATTTTCACCATCGGCATCCGCCACCCACAATTGATAGCGCGCGCCAACTTTGGTGATATACGCAATCCGGGTGGAAAAAACGCCTTTGTCTCCCGTTAATTTCTCATAGATGTAATCAGCCACTCGATGCGCAGCCACACGCAAGTCTAAGGCATTGACCGCAAAACCTTGCCCGCCCAAATCCTGGCCATTGACCACGTCCCATAAACGAAAACGCACATCAAACCTACCATCGGCCAATTTGCTCACGCTGCCTGCAGCCAACGCATCTGCGCCAGCCTGACGCAACGCCGACAGCTCCGGCTTGGTACTCTCGTCCAAACTGCTCACAGGAGACAAAATCGACCGAAACTGACCACTGCGTTCAAGGTCAGCCAAAACAATGTCTGAGATTTTTTGAGTCAGTGCGTCCTGCCCACGGAAAGGTGCAACCGTGACCGGAACCTGGGTCAACCCGACCCCTGCGACCTCAATCCGGAATTGAGCCAAGCTGACTTGCGAACACAGTGCAAGTGCACAGGCGATCCATAAATTTGATAAAAAACGCATCATGAAATAGTTTTGCCTCTTGGCCGGTTGCTCAGTTCAGGCGGGTGATCACCGCACCATCTGCATGCAGATTATCGCGGATACCTTTGGTGGCACGCACGATGCCAGTCTGGATGCGGTCTACGACACGCTGGTGGTTCACGTCTTGCGCATGACGGCTGTTTTGTCGATGCCATAGATGATAAACCTCGGTGCTGAGAAAACCGTTTTTTCGACACAGGCCATGGTGATGCAATCGAAGCACCAGGTCAGCATCCTCATGCCCCCAACCTTCAAAAGATTCATCAAAACCATTGACCACTTCAAAATCATGCTTCCAGAGTGCAAAGTTGCAGCTTCGAATTTGCTTCCAGCGAAATTCGGACTCACACCTACCAGGCGCTTGCGGCCAATAAACCAAATGCGCCAGCTTGTTGACATCTCCCCTGAACCGCCAATGTATCCAGTCGTACATACCGGCCTGCATCAAGTCCACGTGCCCAGAAGTGACTTGATGGCTAAGACGCTCGCTCAACAACACCCGATTGCCATTGACAAAGAACCCCTTTTGCGCCAGCGCCTCATGCGCCCGGACAAATCTGGCATTGGGCACGCAATCGCCATCCAGAAATACCAGGTAATCGCCTTGGCTCACCATGGCAGCCAAATTTCTGGCCCGTGAAGCCGTGAAACCAATATCTGGATGCCAGACATGTTTCACTGCGCAGCGAAAGGCTGGCAGTTGCTGGCGCAGCGTTGCCACTGCCAGTGTGTTGGAACCATCATCTGCAATCACCACTTCATGGCGTTCATTACATTGCAAAGCCAACGACTGCAACACCGGGATCAGTGCGTCCACACGGTTGTAAGTCAGTACCACAAAAGAAACAGACACACGCATATCAAGACGATTGCTCTTGCCGCAACATCAACCAACGCTTGGCATACCGGTAGTAGGTTCCCTCTGCATTGGAAATAGCCAGCGCCAAGCCCAATTGCCCATCCATAAAACCCCGTTGCAACACATACGTCCGAAAAAACGCCCAGACACCGTGCCCGATAGCGCCCCACAGGCTGGCACGCCTGCCCTTGGCGCGCAGGGCTTGGGCACCGGCGGTGGAATAGCGGTTGGCTTTATCCAAGACCGATTCAAAGTCTGGAAAACTGTAGTGCATCAAAGGTGACTTCAAATCGCCCACCGCACCGGTAAACACCAGTTTTTCATGCACCAAATCGTCTGAAAACCTGGCTGTGCCTCTTTGAAACAGACGCAAGACCCAATCTGGTGACCAGCCTGAATAGCGCATGAATTGCCCACAATACCTGGACTGTCGCGCAAACCTGTAGACACGCGGGCCGCTTGCTCGTGAAATAGCTGACAGAATTTCATCACGCAAAGCGGGTGTTACCCGCTCATCGGCATCCAACGACAACACCCACCGCCCCCTAGCCAGTGCCAACGCGCGGTTCTTTTGTGGCCCAAAGCCAGGCCAATCGTCCGTGACAAGAACCTGCGCCCCCAAACCACGTGCAATATCTGCAGACTTATCCGAACTTGCAGAGTCCACCACAATGATTTCATCCGCAAAATCCAGGCTTTTAAGACAGTCACCAATATTGGCCTGTTCGTTATGGGTAATGACAATGGCAGAAATACGCATGGGTAGCAAAAAGCAAAATAGGATGGCCATCATAGATGAGCTTCCCCCCAGCTCAGACATCGATGCCAGTGCGGTAAAGTCGTGAAGTTCTTAATCCAACTTATGACCAATTTGACTCGCACGGCCACAGGCCTTCGTATTTTTGCTTTTTGTATCGTGGCGGCTTCAGTGAGTCTACCCATGGCGTGGGTCAGCCTAGGCAAATTGGTTCTATTTGTTGCTTGCCTGGTCTGTCTTGGAAAGCATCTGTTCACAGGTTCAACAGACGAAGCGCTGGACAAACTTTGGGCGGTTCGCATTATTTTGCTGATTCTTGCCAGCTTTGCACTCAGCATGACATGGACTGAAGCCCCCTCAGACATTGCCCTGCTGGCATTTGCCAAACACAGTAAGTTGCTTGAGCTCGCCCTGCTGGTGATCTTGATCAGGAACGCGCGTGAGGCGCGGATTGCCTTGGCAGTTTTTTTTATAAGCCAGGGCATTTTTATTTCGAGTTCATGGGTCATGGCAGCAGGCTTCAGAGTACCCTGGGCCAGCAGTGCAATCAACACCGCATTCAACTCGGTGGTGTATTCCACCTACCTCGATCAAACCCTGATTTTTTCTGCAGCAGCAGCCGTGTTGTGGCATCTGCGTTTAAGCTGGCCAGGCCTGCGCTGGGTGGCTGGTTTTTTGGCCATAGCTGCCCTTGCTAACAACTTGTTTTTACAAGAGGGGCGAACCGGCTACCTGGCCTCCATCGCAGTTCTGGTTCTGGCCTTGGTGTGGGAAGTGCCAAAAAAATTGCGCCTGCTTTCATTGGTCGTGATCCCCCTCGTCGTGTTATCAGGTGCTTACCTTGGCTCAGACAAATTGCAGCACCGCACCGCTCAAATGCTCCAGGAGAGCCAAAGTTACGCTGCCCAAGGCAGCAGTGAAACCTCATCCGGCTTTCGCTTGCACGCCTGGCGCAGATCCATCCAGGCCATGGCACAGCAACCGCTTATTGGCCATGGGGTCGGTAGTTGGACATCATCAGTTAAGCACATTGAAGGCCAATCTGCCGACCAGGTCTTTGGCACGGGACTTGCCAGCAACCCGCACCAGGAATTTTTATTGTGGGGTGTCGAGTTGGGCGTAGTCGGCACTTTGCTGCTGCTTGCGCTGGTGGCAAGCCTGGTGCGTGATGCCTTGCGGTTTGAGATGCCTGTGCGGCGCGCCACACTGTCGGTTGTAGCGGTCATGGTGGTGGGTTGCATGTTCAACTCATCGCTCTATGACGCGCTGATTGGCGATTTTTTCTGCGTTACCCTGGGGGTGCTGCTGGCGCGGGGTATCAGAACTTCAAACCGGCATAAGGCCACATGGCCTGCCACGCCAAGCAAGGCCTTGGCATGACTATAAAAGCAACCCTGATCAACTCAAAATCCAGCAATTCAGAAGCTGCGCTCAGTATGCTGCAACGCATCCGGCGCTTCACACCTTACTTTGGCACCTTGCAAGGCATCTGGCTGATGGTCGCCCTGAGCGCCATCGTCGGAGCCGCCACGGAGCCCATGATCCCGGCTCTGCTCAAACCCCTGCTAGACCGCGGATTTCAGCAGGGTCAGCTGGAAATATGGGAAGTGCCCGCCTCCCTTTTGTTGCTGTTTGGCGTGCGCGGCCTGGCCGGCTATGTGGCTCAAATCGGATTGACACGCATCACGCACCACGGGCTGCAGCTGATGCGCCAGGCGATGTTTGCCAAAATTCTGGCTGCAGAACTGCGGCTGTTTTCCCAACAAAGTTCCAGCGCCCTGTCCAACACTGTGGTGTATGAGGTACAAACCGGAGCCACCATGCTGGTTAATGCCATGCTCAGTCTGACGCGCAACGGCCTGACGCTGCTGGCGCTCACCGCCTACCTGTTTTACCTGAACTGGAAGCTCACCCTGATCGTTGCGGCCATCTTTCCCGCCGTGGCCTGGGTCATGAAAGTGCTAACCCGGCGCGTGCACAAGCTCACCCAAGCCAATCAAGAGGCCACCGACCAACTGGCTTACGTGGTGGAAGAAAACGTGTTGGCACACCGGGACATTCGCCTGTATGCGGCCCAAGCCACGCAAGCCACGCGTTTTAACAAACTGAGCGAATCGCTGCGCCACCTGGCCATGAAATCGACCGTGGCCGGAGCTGCCATGACCCCCATGACGCAAATGCTGGCTGCCGTAGCGCTGTCCGCTGTGATCTCGGTCGCCCTGATTCAAAGCGCCAGCAGTGGCACGTCGGTGGGCGGTTTTGTGGCCTTCGTCACCGCCATGCTGATGATCATTGCGCCGGTGCGTCAACTCTCGGAGGTCTCAAGCCCCATCACCCGGGGCCTGGTGGCGCTGGAGCGTGCCTTGGCCTTGATCGAGCAAACCCCCGATGAATCCAGCGGTAGTTTTGCCACCCCACGGGCCACTGGAATGCTCTCTTTTTCAGAGCTAATAGTGCACTATCCATCAGGGCAAAGCCCCGCTTTGAGCATTGATACCTTGACCATTCAACCGGGTGAAACGGTGGCCTTGGTCGGAGCCTCGGGATCAGGTAAATCGACGCTGGTGAATGTATTGACACGTTTTGTCGACATCCAGTCCGGACAAATCCGGCTGGACGGCCATGAATTGCGCGACTGGCAATTGCCCGCCTTGCGGGCACAGTTTTCGCTCGTCAGCCAGCAGGTGGTGATGCTCAACGACACCGTCGCCGCCAACGTAGCACTGGGCTTGCCCATTGACCAGCAACGGGTGATGCAGTGTCTGGTGTCAGCCAACCTGGACACCTTTGTGCAGGCTCTTCCCAAGGGTCTGAACACGCTGGTCGGCCACAACGCCACGCAACTCTCAGGCGGCCAGCGCCAGCGGCTGGCCATCGCCCGAGCGCTCTACAAAGACGCGCCCATCCTGATTCTGGACGAAGCCACCTCGGCGTTGGACACCGAGTCTGAACGCAGCGTGCAAGAAGCACTGGAGCGGTTAATGACCCACCGCACCACACTGGTGATTGCCCACCGCCTGTCGACCGTGCACCATGCCGACCGCATTGTGGTGCTGGACCACGGCCGCATCGCCGAATCCGGCACCCACGCCCAGTTGCTGCAGATGGACGGTTTGTACGCCCGCCTCTACCGGCTGGGGCTGCACGACAGTCCAATAAATTGATAGCAATCTCCGCCCATTTTATAAGGGCTTGAGGCCGATTTTGCTTATAACTTTTGGATTGCCAATTGTTGGTAGAGGGCTGACTGCCGCTGCGCCAAAGCAGCCCACTGATGGTCTTGGGCAAATGCCAGCCCGGCAGCGCGCAAACTTGTCTCCAATGCAGGCTCTTGCTTCACTCGTAGCAGGGCGAAAGCCATTGCCGCTGGATCATGTGGATCTTCCAACACCAGCGCATCTTGCCCAGCGCGCAACAGCGCCGCAATACCGCAATAGCGTGCGCTGCTAACCACCACCGGCAAGCCATGCGCCATGGCTTCCAAGACCACCATGGCAAAGGTATCTTCCAGCGTCGGATGGACCAGACTGTCTGCGGCTTGGTAGGCCATACCCACTTCTGGCAATGCACCCAAAAAAAACACCCGCTTGGCCAGACCAGCCGCAGCTGCCTGAGCCTGGAACTGCGGCGCTTGGGCCGGGTTGCCCACCACCGCCACAAAGCAGGACTCGGGCAATTGCCCCAAAGCTTGAAGCAAAGTGGTCAAACCTTTTTTGCGGTAATCGTTGCCCACAAACAAAATGCAAAATCCATCCGCAGGCAAGCCCAGACGTATTCTGGCTTGTGACTTGGCTTCTGGCGTGGCCGGGCCCACCACACACGCCACCCCCGGTGTCAGCACCTGAAGAGCCGATTGACACGCCGGATAAGCCTGACGCATTTGCGGCAGCAAGGTTTGCGAAGTCACCATAATGGCACGCGGCTGGCGCAGTGAAAAGCGGCTGCGCTCCAGCGCCAAATACACCAGCAGCCGGGGGCTAGTCACAATTTTCAGCCAGCGCAAGCCCAGGCGCCAACCAGACAAACCGTTGAGCAAATTGAACCGCACCGGCAGCACATGCATGGTTTGCACATTGCCGT
>Ga0210041_1003261_pt1 | contig 12763 bp, 10 predicted proteins | sample CryGeymeta201503_FD_183973 | JGI IMG/M metagenome (GOLD analysis project Ga0210041, IMG submission 183973) | Groundwater microbial communities from Crystal Geyser aquifers in Utah, USA - Crystal Geyser metaG 2015-03 (SPAdes) (version 2) | ecosystem: Environmental > Aquatic > Deep subsurface >... | reverse complement strand
GGCCTGCCCTCCGACTCTGATTGGGGGGCGGGGAATGACCAAATAAAAAAACCGCCAGAAAAAACATCCTCTGGCGGCCCGGCTGACATAAATGCCGTGTCGGTGATCTGTGTCTGTGTTCTTAGTAAACTGGCACGGATCACTGACCACTGACACGGCTTTTTAGTCCCGAAGCTCTGCGTCCCGCGGTTTCCCGTGGTTTGCTCTGAGCAAAGGAGATATTTAAAATGCTTTCCTGTCGGACGCCCCCTTATGAAAATGAGAAAACCCATTACACCGATCAAGGCATAATGGGTTTTAATGTCCAGGCCATGTACGGCCCTTTCTTTTCCCACTTCGGTCGGCTGTGACCGGCCTCGTTTTTGAGGTCTCACAACTCTGCGACCCTGCCCTTCCGAGCAGGGATGCCATTATCGGTGGTCTTAATATAAGCATAATCCCAAACTGTCAAAAATGTCAATATGATTTTATGACGCTACAGGAATAATTTTATGCAAATTACATGCCTAAAGGCAATAGGATGGATAGACAATAGATAACATAATGTTTTCATTATTAAAATAGACCTATTGAAAAAACACTAAAATCAAATTATCCTAACCTTTGTATTGAATACCATACATTTATGAAGATAAATTGTATGGCATTTCCATACGTTTCTTGCACAGAAACTTTCTGATAATTTCAAACCTGAAGAGAAAATTCACTTCATGCATGAAAACAATGTCAACATGGAACGGTTTGAATATTCTGGACAAGTCCGCGTAGAGGTTGCCATACACATGGTAAATGTCTTCAGGCTCTTTTTCAAGAACAAGGCCGATATCCAAATCTGACGCTTTCTCTATAATGACACTTTTTCCTTTCAGATAATGGAATCCTGTTTCTTTTTGCGAACCAAAAATGTAGGCAATGGAGACGCCGCTCTTTTCAAAAACGCTCTTCAATTTATCGCGAATTTCCTGACTGGTCATCTCTTATCCCCGGATAATTGCATATAGGTAAACCCCCGGCTCTGCCGGGGGACTCCCAGAGTTTGGGAATTCCGTGAGTATGCAGTTAACCGAAATGTTTTACCCCTCACCCTTCCCCTCTCCCACTGTATAGACCGGGGAGATAGGTAACACCTGTGCGGAGACATGGGTAACACATTATGGTATAGATGATTATCCACGAAAGGAGGATGATCATATGCCATGGATGGAGGTTAACACCGTGACTCTGCGAAAGGAATTTGTTTTCTTGGCCACAAAAACAGATACAAATAAACGTGAACTGTGCCGACGTTTCGGAATTAGCCCGAAAACCGGCTACAAGTGGCTGCACCGTTATCATAAGGGCGGCTTGTCGTCTCTGAGTGATCAGTCTCGTCGACCTCGTCATAGTCCTAAGCAAACGGTTCCGGACATCGAGCACGAGGTTCTGAAGATTCGAGACCAACATCCGGCCTGGGGAGGAAGAAAGATTAATACTCGTCTTTCGGTTTTGGGATGCCAAGAGGTTCCTGTGCCGAGCACAATCACAAATATTCTTCGCCGCTACGATCGGCTGGATCCAAAGGAATCGGACAAACACAAAGCTTTCCAGAGTTTTGAGTACAAATCTCCGAACCAACTTTGGCAGATGGACTTTAAAGGTCACTTTGCCCTTTTGAGTCAAAGTCGTTGTCATCCTTTGACAGTGCTGGATGACCACTCTCGTTACTCCCTGGGTTTGGTGGCCTGTGTCAATGAAAAGGGAGAAACGGTCCAAGCCTGCCTGGAGTCCATTTTTCGCCGTTATGGACTCCCTCACAGGATGCTTATGGACAATGGCTCGCCCTGGGGATCGGATAAGGAGCACCCCTACACGCCTCTTACTGTCTGGATGATGAGACTTGGAATTCGAGTGATTCATATTCGGCCATACCATCCCCAAACCCAAGGCAAAGATGAAAGGTTTCATCGTACGCTTCAGGACGAAGTGCTGCGTTATGAGTCTTTCGAGGATCACAAACGTTGCCAATTGCGTTTTGACACCTGGCGATACACATACAATCACGAGCGTCCTCATGAATCTTTGGGCATGGCTGTTCCTGCAAGTCGTTATTATCCAAGCCCCAGGAGTTTTCCGGAAACACTTGCTCCGATCGAGTATGCGCCTGAATGTGATGTGCGTAAAGTGCAACAGGGAGGATGGATTTCGTACCGAGGACGCAACTATAAGATCAGCAAAGCCTTTACCGGTTATCCGGTGGGTTTGAGGTCCGGTAATACTGACGGCATTGTGGATGTTATCTTTTGTAATCAGACGATTACTCAAATTGACTTGCTTTCTCATGATATTCATGTTTAAAGTGTTACCCATGTGCACGTACACTCGTTACCTATCTCCCCGGTCTATACACCCACAAAGGGCGAGGGAACTGCCGGCGGGCTTCCCCTCCCTTGATGGGAGGGGATTGAGGGGAGGGTGTTTTTTAACCGATTGCGATCAGGCCCCTTTGAGGGGCCGGCAATCGTAATACCTCCGGCTTTGCCGGAGGATATTTATTTCTGCTCCCGGATCTCCTGCTGGACTTGTTTAAGCCTACGGATCTCATCCTTGAGCTGGAAGATCTGATCCATGATCCTATTACCGTTTTCCTGAACCGGAAGATTGTACTGGAGCTTTCCGTCCTCAAGGATTCGATCTTTCACAGGCGCATTCAGGAGTTTCTCTTCCATCTTCTCGAAGAGACGGGCGTTCAGGATTGCAGGCCGCGCAGCCTCGGCAATAGCCTCCAGGAACCGAAGTTCCCTTTCCGTAAAGGTCTTGCTGCTTCTGGCCGAACGGAGCAGGAGCGTCCCGACGATCCTGTCCCCAAGAACCACGGGAATCAGGACCAGAGACTGAAAACGGATCTTTTCAAGGCGCTCCCGCACAGGGGCCATAATCGGAGCGCTCCCGATATCCTGGATAACCAGTATCTTTTTCGAATCAACCACTTCAAGTATTTCGGGATACTTCTTGAGATCAATTTCAAGGTTTTGCACATCAGGGCTGTCGCTCGATGCCTCCACCACGCCGGTCTGCCGGTCCTCTCTCACCCTCACGAAGGAACAGCGTTCCGCTTCGATCATGCCCGTGATCTGTCTGACCAGGGTATAGAGGAGGTCATACATGGATTTCTTTTCATACAGGGTATGAATCATCTTCTGGATGACATGAAGATCCTCTTTCTCGCTCAGCAATCGGTCGAGTTTTTCTTTGATCTCAACCTGGCGCTTCACCCTGACGATGAGATCATCATCCTCAAACGGTTTTGTAATAAAGTCATTGACGCCCAGTTCCAGTTTTTTCAATGAAGCGGCGCTGTCGCCATGGGCGGTCAACATGATGACCGGGATCTCGCTGGTCTCAAGGTTCTCGTGAAGGAACTTGCACATCTTAAGCCCATCCATCTTCGGCATGACCACGTCCAGGAGGATCAGGTCCGGACGAAAGGCCATCACCTTATGTATCCCATCCAGGCCGTCCGATGCCTCCTCCAAGAGGTAATGCCCGTCAACCAGCGCCTCTCTGATTCTCCTACGTGCTGCTGCGTCGTCATCCACAATCAGGATCCTCACGGGCATCGTCATACCAACCTCCTTATTGATGTTAATTATATTATAACCTATTTTTTGTTTGTGGACAAACAAATAAGTGTCAATTGAATGGCTCTTTCCCGCAGGGGCGGCAAGGCGGCGGGAGGAGAGACATCCCTCAACCTTCTTGTTTTTACGCCAATTAAACCAGCTCGGAATTCTATAAAGGATTCGTCAAAAAATCTTTGCCGGAGCAGAATCTATCCGCTTGCCAAACAGGGTATTCTTAAGATATAGGTATATGCAGTACTGGAAAAAGTCTTCTTCGGGAGAATCAAATGAACATCATGGTCTCAGGGGTCCGGATACTCCCTGCGCATCTCAAAAAGGTTCACATATTCGTTGCTGCAGTTCTTTTCGCCTGCATCGGGTTTTCCTTACCGGCCTCGGCCGGACAGGTCGAACCGCTCCCCAATGCATCCTGGGGCCGTCTCCTCACAGAGTTTGTTTCAGACGGGCGGGTCGATTATGAAAGGCTTAAACAGCACCCGGATCTGCTCCAAGAGAGCATCAGGGAATTCGCCGGGATCTCCCGGCAGATTTACGGGGCATGGGATCGAAAGACACAAATCGCCTTCTGGATCAATGCCTATAATCTTTTTACCATCAAGGCCGTTGTTGACCAGTATCCGCCCAAGGGCTGGAACCTCCTTTATCCCAAGGTCAGTATCCGCCAGATCGGCGGGGTATGGGATAAAACGGCTTACAGAACGGCGGGGCAGGTCGTCTCTTTGGACCAGATTGAACACGCCATCCTGCGCGGGGTTTTCAAAGAACCGAGGGCCCATTTCGCCTTGGTATGCGCATCCCTTGGATGCCCGCCCCTCTCCTCCATCCCCTATGAAGGCGAAACCCTGGAGCCGATGCTGGACCAGCAGGCACAAAAGTACATCTCGGATCCGGAACACGGCCTGCGATGGGACGCCGAACACAGGATCCTCTGCCTTTCTCAGATCTTTTCCTGGTTTGGTAAGGATTTTTTTTACTATTTTACCGTCCACCAACTCTTTCAGGATCTTCCCCCGGGAAAAAGTGATGCCTTGAACTTCATCTGGGAACATATCCCGGATGAACTGAAAAAATCATTGACGGAGGGAGCGTTCAGGATTGAATATATGGACTACGACTGGTCTCTGAATGACCTTCATTCATCCTGACAAAAAGGCCGGTCAGGATTGATAAAAGGATTTTTTCTGCTTTGGGCCGTTAATACATTGCCTTTATGGATCATCTCCAAAAGAGTGGGTGAAAACATCAGGGGTCAAGGGGTCAAGGATTCCAGGGGTCAAGTGAAGTGCTAAAAACATAAGGGCCGAGGGTCCTAGGGTTACGCTTCGCGTGTCCCGCTTTTCTTTACCCTTGCCGTCTGCGACGGCTACTACACTAAGGCATCTTGGATTCAAGGGTTCCAGTGTTTTTCTCTGGAGATTTTGCTTGCGTTCCAGTATTTCACTTGACCCCTTGAACCCTGGACCCCTTGAATCCTTTTTACCCACCAAAGGGGAGAAGAACCGTCTTTATTTACACCTGCCGACGGAAGGAGACCATGCAACCGAGCATCCATGTTTCCCGAGAGGTCCTGAACGATTTTTCCAAAGCCGTTGAACTCGAATGGATCGAAACCAACGGCCTCGGCGGCTATGCCTCTTCCACGGTCATCGGGACAAACACGCGCCGTTATCACGGACTTCTCGTCTCCTCGGGACAGGGATTGAACCGCTTTGTCCTCCTCTCCAAGCTTGAAGAGTTCCTGATTATTCGAGGCATGCGGTATGACTTAAGCTGCAACCAGTACAGGGAGACCATCCACCCGGCGGGGCATCTTCTCCTTTCCGGCTTTGAGCGATACCCCTTCCCGACGTTTTATTATGAATTCGATCAGATCCGTCTTAAAAAAGAGATCTTCATGTCCTATGGAGAGGAGACCACGGTCATCCTCTATACCCTCCTCACCCCGGGACAAGGCAAGCTGCACATCAGGCCGCTGATCGCCTACCGGGACTATCATTCCCTGACCCGGGAAAATCCGGCGCTTGACCCCTCGGTGATGGCGGAACAAGGGAAAATCTCCCTGCATCCCTATCCCGGCATGCCGACCTTGATTTTTCATCTCAACGGCGGCTCCTTCACCGGCCCGCCGTACTGGTATCGGGACTTTCTGTATGTCCGAGAGAGGGAACGGGGGCTTTCGGATGTTGAAGACCTGTTCAGCCCGGGTGAATGCATCTTTCCTTTCACGCATGATCACCCCGCGGCCCTGGTGGTGACCTCCGGCGAGAAGGAGCCCGATTCCCCGCAGCAGATACGCTGCCGCGAGGTCAAAAGAAGAGAGCGCATCCTTTCTTCTCTTGCAGTCCGGAATACCATCACCGAATCCCTTGCCCTTGCCGCCGATCAGTTCATCATCAGGGAGAAGACCGGAAGGGCCGCCATCCTTGCCGGATACCCCTGGTTCACGGATTGGGGACGGGATACCATGATCAGCCTTGAAGGCCTTCTGCTCTGCACGGGCCGCTATGACGAGGCTCGAGAGATCCTCGTCTACTATGCCAGGCTGATCCTCGACGGATTGATCCCGAACCGCATCGTAGAGGGGACCGGAGGATGCGAATATAACACCGTGGACGGCTCTCTTCTCTATCTTCATGCGGTGGACAGGTACCTTAAAAGAACAGGAGACCCCCATCTCCTGAAGGCCCTCTTTCCCGCGATGGAAACCGTCATGCTGAAATACCGAAAAGGGACCCGCTTCGGAATCGGGATGGACCCTCAGGACAAACTCATTTATGCCGGGACGCCGGGCCTGCAATTGACATGGATGGATGCGAAAGTGGGAAACTGGGTCGTCACCCCGAGAATGGGCAAACCCGTGGAGGTGAATGCCCTGTGGCATCATGCCCTGCGGCGCATGGATTCCTGGGCGGAATCCCTGAGGTTAAAGAGGGATTATGGATTCCTTGCAGAGAAGGTCCGTGACCATTTCAACAAACGGTTCTGGTATCCCGAAGGGGGGTTTCTGTACGATGTCATCGATACGGAAAACGGCCCTGACCCATCGCTCCGCCCCAACCAGGTGCTGGCCGTCTCCCTGAACTCCCCTCTCATCAGCAGGGAGCGGGCTGTTCGGGTCATGGAGTTGGTCCGGCAGAAACTCCTTACCCCATTCGGACTCCGGAGCCTCAATCCGGATCACCCCGCCTATCGGAAACGCTGCGAGGGGGGGCCATGGGAAAGAGACAGCGCCTACCATCAGGGAACGGTCTGGGCCTGGCTGATCGGTCCCTACATTGATGCCTGCATCAAGGTCTTGCCCGGCCGGGTTGGTATCCATATCATGGAACCCCTGATTGAACAGCTCAAGGTATACGGCGTAGGAACCATAGGCGAGATCTTCGATGGAGACCCCCCGCATCAGCCGGGAGGATCGCCCGCACAGGCCTGGAGCGTGGCCGAGGTCCTGCGGGGCTACCTCGCCCTGAGAGAGCATCTCAAATGAAAATCAGAGCGGGAGCCGCGAGGGGAAGGGAACCGTTAGAATTTTTACATCGGGGTTCGGGGATCATCTCCCTATTGACATGCAGGTCGAATTGGACTATCTATGTAAAGGGGATCAAAAGGAGAGGTTTCAGGCTGAGCCTGCCCCCGAGCAAACAAACATTTCACCCCTTACTTTTGGTAAACCATGGGTAAGTTGAGCGCTTTCTGCCGCGATTTTTTTATTGAACGCCGGACCATTCAGAACAAGATCCTCTTTCCATTCATTGTCTTTTCTTTCCTCGCGATCATCCTTGTGGTGATCCTGGTGGTGAATATCCTGTCTCAGCAGATTGAGAAAAGCACCAGCCGGGATATCCTTGTGTACAAGGAAACCGTGGAGGCCTTCTTCAAGGAGAAAGAAAAACAAACGATTCATTATGGTGATCTCCTGGCCTCTTTTAAAAGCTCCGCCCATGAGACCGAGAGCCCGGTCCTTCATCGGACCATGGACATCTCGCATATGGATCTTCTGATCAAGGAGGGGGTCAGGATCTATATCGAGCCGGAACGCTTTCTTCAGAGCGGAAATCGGGCACAGCGGGAGATGATCAAACGGGGCCTGAAAGGAGAAGAATTGAGTGATCTGATCTTTAAAACCACGGACGGAAAAACCCATCTGGATTATGATGTGGTGGTCCCCTTTGAAAGCAGCGGGAGACCGGATGTTGTGCTGGTGGGGTTCGGTCTGGATGATGAATATCTTGAAGAGGTCAAGTCCAAGACCAAAAATGATCTCTTTATCCTCCACAATGACAAGATCATCTCGTCTACCTTGGAAAACCCGGACTGGGGAGAGAAAATCGAGGCTCGGGTGACACCCGATCTCATCGAGAGAATCCTGGGGAAGGGAGAATCCGTTCTTGAAAAGGTCTATCTGGCCGGCAAGGAGTACAAGGCCGTTTTCTCTCCGCTTCGCATCGGTGAGGAAAACAAAGCCGTCTTCGGCGTCATTATGTCAACCAATGACCTGGCACAGGCCAAAGGAAGTGTGGTGAGCAACTACATCGCGATCTCGCTTGTCATCATGATCATTCTCACCCTGATTAATTTTTTCGTTATCCGCACCATCAGCAGGCCCCTCAGGGAAATGGCCGTCCTGACCGACCGGGTCGCGCAGGGAGATTTAAGCCGGCGAATACGGACGGGGTCCGACGACGAACTTTCCACTCTGGCCGACTCTTTCAACAACATGGTGCAGTCTCTTCAGAAACAACGCGAGGAGCTCGACCTGACGGTGCAGCAACTGATCCATCAGGAGAAATTCGCTTCACTCGGTGAAATGGCCGCAGGAGTCGCTCACGAAGTCGGGAATCCTCTCTCCATTATCGTCGGATACGCCAAGATGCTTTTGAGGAGATGCGGTGATGAAGAGGAGAAAGATCACATCAAACGGATCTCCGAGGCGGCTTTTCGCATTGATCGGCTCACCCGCAGTCTCCTGCTCTATTCCAGACATCCGGCGCAGGAGCATGAGACCGTGGACGTCAACCGGATCATTGATGACTCTCTAACCATGGTCGAACACCAGTTCAAGGAGGAAAAGAACTACCGGATCATCAAGAGGCTCAGCCCGCATGTCAAAAAGATCACCGGAAGTTCCGACAGGCTCCAGCAGGTCTTTGTCAATCTGTTCATCAACGCCTTTCAGGCCATGCCCAAGGGCGGAGTCCTGACCATTACGACAGAAAACAATCCCGGACAGGGATCTGTGGTGATTGAAGTGGGGGATACGGGCATGGGCATCCCGCCTGGAACCCTCTCAAAGATTTTCGACCCGTTCTTCAGCACCAAGCTGAAGGACAAGGGGACCGGCCTGGGTCTGAGCATCACGCAGAGAATCATCACGGATCACGGTGGGAATATCCGGGTGGAGAGCACGCCCGGCCAGGGCGCCACCTTCTTTATTTCGCTTCCCTGTGAGAGTGATCAGGAAAAAGAGCTTGGATAAAAGACCTCTTCTATCGCATCTCAATAAGCTTGAGTCATGAAAAGGATCATTCGGAGCCGCTCTCCCCTTTCGTGTCCGGTTCTCCCTTTTTCCTTTCAGCATCGAGGATCTCTTCGAAGTTTCCCGGATGTTCTTCCATCAGATCCTCCAGGTCTATCTTTCCTGTTATCCATATCCAGCTCATGGGGAAGACACGGCTTTTCAGGTGAACATGATAAAAGTGCCATACAAAGGCGAAAAAGAGGATCAGTATAGCCTCGGTGCTGTGGATCACATAGGCCGCCCCCCATATCCATTTGAAAACAGGGTCAGGAAAGATTCGGACCGCGATCACAGGAAACCAATACATCAGTCCTGTGATGATCATGATCAGGACTACGATCATCACCACCCAGTAATCGAGCTTCTGGATATAAGTGAACGTTCCGAAACGGGGCCTGTCCCCGCCCCGTCCGGAAAGGTACCGGAGATTTTGACAAAGATGGCGAAAGTCCTCAATCCTGGGGATCATACTCAGGCATAGCTTTTTCCTGAATCCCTGAATCCCTAAATAGAGGAGATGATAGAGGAGATCGATCATCAAAATGAGAGCGGAAAAACGATGCAGGCGCCCGGCATTCTCCACGCCTCCCCATAAACCTATCCAAGTCTCAGAGAAGTGCATTTCCGGAAACTTCAGGGCGATACCCGACGCGGCCAGATAGAAAACGGCAATAAAAAGAAGCGCATGCTGTATGCGGAGATGAAGATCCATGCGCTCGACCTTTTTGGGAAGACGCTGGAAGAGCGTCCATGGGATTTCATTTCTCGTATGGCTCGTTCTTGCTTTTCGCCCCAATGACCGAATCTCTTTTGCAATATCGAGAAGAAGGTGAAGACTCAGGACACATACGAAGATCACCAGAAAGGCAACCAGGACCTTTCTGACCCGCAAAGCCATCGGATTGCTGCCCGCATTCAAGGGAGTATGGGTGAATAATTCCGAGAACGCAGGAGTGGCCCCCTCATGGCACCGGGCACAGAGAGAGACCTTGTTCTCCGGCGAGACCGGGGACTCCGGGTCCTTGACATCCCGGATCGTATGGTGCCCGTGGCAGACGGCGCATGTCGGGGTCTCCTTGCTTCCGAGGCTGTATTTCTTGCCGTGAAAGTGGGCCTTGTAAGATTGTACTACGGAGACATTGAGATGGTATCTGGATGCGATAACCCGGTTTGCATGGCATTGGCTGCATGTATGGATGAGGTTGGATCGGGCAACCGAGGAGGAAACATCCGACACGGCCTTGATATAATGGATGGGGGTATGACAATCACTGCAGAAGGCCGCATCGGGATTTCCCTTTTCAAAAACTGCCCGGCCGTGGACACTCTGCCTGACCTGTCCGAAGATACGTTCATGACAGCGCCCGCAGGCGGTTAGAGCGTCCGGAAACCGGCTTTTCCGGCTCAACGGTTCAGGATAAGCCGCTAAGGCTGCATTGGACGGTACGCTTTGACGGTGTACCGGGTCAATCGAGGCCACCCGATCTGGGCTGTGACACGAAAGGCACGAGAGATGACCATGAACGGATTTTTGGTGTCTTTGCAGGTGGATAAAATTCTTTCCTGTTAAATTGCTGTGGCAGCCCAGGCACATGGGAGGACTCTGCTTCTCAGGAGCAGAGACTGCTTCAAGAAAAGAGGCCTGAAAGAACATCATCAGGGAAAAGAGAAGCAATAGGTTCAGGCGCTTCATGGTCTGCAGGCCCGGTCAGTTCGGTTTTTTGATCTGGACGATCCCGTACTTCTTCAGTTTCTCATAAAAGTTCGGCCTGGGAATCCGGGATGCACGAGCAGCCTTGGAGATGACCCCGTTGTATTTTTTCAGAAGAAAGACAATATAGTTCCGTTCAAAATTTTCCTTGGCTTCCTTAAAAGGAAGGATATCCTCTGGTTCTCCTGAAGAGGTTTTTGATGGGACCTGGACATCTGCGGGAATTGCAGAAAGTTCAAGCTGCTTGCCTTCGGCCATGAGGATGGCCCGCTCCACATAGTTCTCAAGCTCCCGGATATTTCCAGGCCAGTCGTATTCCAGAAAGAATCGCATCAGTTCCGGGGATACCCTGTCGACATTTTTCCCGAACTCTTTGTTGTAGCGCTTCATAAAATGGTTCAGAAGAAGGGGGATATCCTCGGTCCTCTCCCTGAGCGGAGGGACGTCAATGGTAAAGATATTGATTCGGTAATAAAGATCTTCCCTGAATCGCCCCTTCTCAATTTCTTCCTTCAGGTTCTTGTTGGTGGCAGAGAGGATCCGCACATTAACGGTAAAGGATTTTCGACCGCCGATGGGAAGAATCTCCTTATCCTGCAGGACACGCAGAAGCTTGACCTGGAGGGCCTGCGGCATATCGCCGATCTCGTCCAGAAATAAAGTCCCCCCATCCGCGGCCTTGAACAGGCCTTCCTTGGACGATGTGGCCCCGGTGAAGGACCCCTTTTCATATCCGAAAAGCTCGCTTTCCAGCAGGGTCAGCGGTAAAGCCCCGCAGTTGATGGACAGGAAGGTCTTGTCTCTTCGCGTGCTCAGCTCATGAAGTCTCCTGGCAACCAGTTCCTTTCCGGTTCCGCTATCTCCTTGAATCAGAACCGTTGCATCCGTAGGAGCGACTTTCTCGATCAGATGGAAAACCTCCTTCAACCTGGGAGACTCCCCGATGATGCCGGACCGGGTTTCCACATCCTTGAGCTTCTGCTTCAAAAAAAGATTTTCATCCACCAGTTGTTTGTGAGAAAGGGCGTTCTTGATCGTAATCTCAATGGCATCCGGATCAAAAGGCTTGGTGATATAATCATAGGCGCCGACCTTGATGGCCTCTACGGCGGTCTCGATGGTTGCAAATGCCGTAATCAGAATGACCGGGACGTTCTGGTCTTTTTGCTTGATTTCCCTGAGCACGTCCATTCCGGTCATGCCCGGCATGCTGAAATCGGTGACGACCAGATGCACCTTTTCTTTGTCAAAGATCTCGAGCCCCTCCATGCCGTCGCTTGCCAGGAGGATTTCGTATTCCGAATCCTGAAAGAGCCGCTGAAACATCTCCCTCATGGGAAGCTCGTCGTCGATAAAGAGAATTCGTGCCTTCATTCGGATATCCATCACTTTCCGGAATCAGTGTTTCCTAAGTTCCGGTACGGCTTCATGACAATAGGTGCAAAGTGTCGTATTAATGATCAACTGGCGGTGGCCGCTGAAGCTGTGGCATTGGTTGCAGTGGTACTCGAACTGAACATGGAGGGCGTGGGAGAAAACGCCGGGCGCAGGCTCCTGGACAAAGCGCTCATAGATATGGCACTTGAAACACGGAAGGTCTTTGATCACATAAACCTCGGATCCGGTTTCCTTGACGGATGGTTCGGCTGCCGCTTCGGAATCAAAAGTGAAGGGGACCGGGAGATGCCAGAGCCTTTGGCTTGTCCATGAAATAAGCATGCCGGATAGGATCATCATTAAAAGTGTTTTCTTCATGGAGGATTCCTTAAAGTAATTTATTTACGGTTCTTCTCCCATTTAGTGGGTAAAAAGGGTTCGAGGATTCCAGGGTTCAAGGGGTCAAGTGTTTGTTTTCCAGTGATTTGATCAGTGCCTTGAGCATCCGCTCAACCTCCTCGATATCACTCTTAAGTCTCT
>Ga0210041_1003253_pt1 | contig 12798 bp, 14 predicted proteins | sample CryGeymeta201503_FD_183973 | JGI IMG/M metagenome (GOLD analysis project Ga0210041, IMG submission 183973) | Groundwater microbial communities from Crystal Geyser aquifers in Utah, USA - Crystal Geyser metaG 2015-03 (SPAdes) (version 2) | ecosystem: Environmental > Aquatic > Deep subsurface >... | reverse complement strand
AACGCTATAATTTCTGCGGGTCTTAGGGCTGTGGAAGAAAAATTGTTAAGCCATTTAAAGCAGTTGTCAGTTTTATCTGGCAGGCGAGGCGGGAGGTGGTTTTCGTATTTTTCGCTAGCTCGAGCATGTCTATTTCTTCTTCGGATTGTTCGTTGTCTTGTGCCTCGACACGCCTTTTCCATTGGTCGGGGATATAGACATGGCACGTTGCGCAGGCGAGGGATCCGCCGCAGATTCCTTCTATCGTGCTAATGTTGTTTTCCAATGCGATTTGCATGACAGATTGGTTTTCTGATGCGGTCACGTTTTGGCGTGTGCCATCGTGATGGATAAATGTGATTTGTATTGTGTCAGTCGGCAAGGATTTTACTTTCCATGCGGGTGTAGATTTTATTCCACGCGGTAAGGAAGGTTTCTATATCCTCGGGTTTTGTATCCCAGCCCATGGAAATTCGAAGTGCGCCGCTGGCGGTTATCTTGGGTTCGTTCATGGCTTTGAGGACATGGGAGGGCTCCACTTTTCCGCTGGAGCAGGCGGAGCCGTTTGATATGGCGATGCCTTCAAGGTCGAAATTCATCAGCAGGGTTTCGGATGACAGCCCGGGTAAAGAGAGCAGCGTTGTATTGGCGACGCGGGGCGCGGATTGGCCATAGATTTTGACGTGTTTGGATTGTTTAAGTGTGCTTTCGAGATGCTCGCGCAGCGCGGTGAGGCGTGATTGATAATGCTCTATTTCTGTCATTGCTAAATCTGCGGCCTTACCAAAGCCAGCAATGCCGGCCACATTTTCAGTGCCTGCGCGGGCGGATTTTTCTTGCCCTCCACCGTGGAGAAGGGTTGGGGTGATGCCACATAGGCCGAGGCATAGCGCGCCAACGCCTTGTGGTCCGCCAAGTTTGTGCGCGGAGAGGGTAAGGAAATCTATCCCCATTGCGGGTGCGTCGATTGCAACGCGCCCTGCGGCTTGAACGCCATCAACATGCAGGAGTGCGCCGTGTTTATGGACGAGGTCGGATATTGCTTTGATGGGTTGGATGATGCCTGTTTCGTTGTTGACCAGCATTGTTGAGACGAGTGATGTCTTATTATCCTTTAACAATGTTTCTAAAGCATTAAGGTCGATTGTCCCGCTTGGTGTGACAGGGATTATAGCTGTGTTTGGGATGGCTTCGATCACGCTGGGGTGTTCGATTGCGGAGATGAGGATTTGCTCATTCGGGTATTGTTTAGCGAAATAGCGTAAGGTTGTGTTGTTGCCCTCGGTTGCGCCGCTGTTAAAAATGATTTGTGCGGCGGGCAGATTTGTTAATTTTGCAATGACCTCGCGGGCGTCTTCGACATATCTGCGTCCTGCGCGTCCTGCATAATGCACGGAGGATGCATTATGTGCGCTTTTCATCGCACTTGTCATGATTTCTATGACTTCTGGGCGTATGGGCGCGGTGGCGTTATAGTCGAGGTAAATTTTATTCATATGTTGGCTATACTGCGAATGCGGTTTCGAATCAAACATATTAGCGCTTTGCGTTTTTGCAGTAAAACAGTATCCACAGGTAAAACAATGGCTTAGCAGATTTTTATGGACATTTGGCGTGTGCTTCCATATAACGAGTGCAATTGATTTTGGGTATTAGTCATATATCTTTGATCGCAAATAAAAATAATAATTGGAAGAAGTGTTTATGCCAGAAGTCATTTTCAATGGTCCATGTGGCCGTCTTGAAGGTCGTTACTCCCACTCTAAAATTAAGAACGCGCCACTCGCGCTGATACTCCATCCCAGCCCTGAGCAAGGCGGGACAATGAATAACAAAATCACCTATAACTTATTCCAGGCGTTTACTGCGCGCGGATTTTCAACATTGCGCTATAATTCACGTGGTGTTGGTCGTTCACAAGGTGTATTTGACCGCGGCGAAGGTGAGCTTTCTGATGCCGCGTCCGCGTTGGATTGGATGCAGGAAATTAATCCGAACGCCCCTTATGTCTGGGTCGGTGGATTTTCTTTTGGTTCATGGATTGGTATGCAGCTTTTGATGCGTCGTCCTGAGATTGAAGGATTTATTTCTGTTGCGCCGCCAGCGAATATGTTTGATTTCAGCTTTCTTGCACCATGTCCGACATCTGGTCTTGTGTTACAAGGCGGTCGTGATGATGTTGTTGATGAAGCGTCGGTTGCGGATTTCGTTGATAAGATACAGCTACAAAAAGGTATTAGCCTTGATTATCGTGTGATTGAAGGGGCTAACCACTTTTATCACGGATATTCAGACGAGATGATCGAGCATGTGCATGATCACCTTAACAAGGCCGGAGCAGGACAAGAAATCTATCTTGAAGATATGAAAGAGTCGCTTGCGGGTTAATGCCATTTTTTAGATTAAAATTTACTGCGTAAAGAAAAAGCCTTCTAAATTCGTTTAGAAGGCTTTTTTGATTACGGCTATTGGTTGTTTACGCGGCTTCGGCTTTGTCTTGGATTTCGGCTTGGACGGCTTCCACGTGGCCGGGTACTTTTACTTTGCGCCAGAGTGCGGCGATTTTTCCGTCTTCATCAATTAAGAAGGTCGAGCGTTCTATCCCTAAGAAGGTTTTGCCGTACATGGATTTTTCTTTCCACGCTCCATATTTTTCGCATGTGTCGAGGTCTTCATCGGAGGCGAGAGGGAATTTTAAGTCATATTTTTCAGCGAATTTTTGATGTTTTTTGATGTTGTCTTTTGAAATGCCGATGACTGCGGTGTTGAGTTTATTAAATGCAGGCAGAGCCTCGCTAAAGCCACAGGCTTCTTTTGTGCAGCCGGGGGTGTCGTCTTTTGGGTAGAAGAAAATGACGACTTTTTGTCCTTTTAGCGCCGATAAGGTAATTTCTTTGCCTTCATGCGTGGGCAGTGTGAAGTCGGGGGCTGTATCCCCAATAGTTAAGTCTGACATTGCTTTAAAACCTTTCAATTTGTTTAGTAAATCTATACATCAAAGTGATGGATAATGAACAAAAGTCAATGGAAGAGCAGGAGAAAGCCACACGTGAGAAGGCGCCTTTTCGCCATGGGATTGGTCATGTTCTGCTCGAGCTGCTTGCGACGGTTTTTATTCTTGCTGTTTTGGCGATCGGTGTTCTTGTTTGGCGGTTAACAACCGGCCCGATTGATATTGCTTTTGCCAAGCCGACGATTAAAGAGGCGTTATACGACCCTATAACGGGGATGAATGTTGATTTTGATAAGGCTGTTTTGCAGTGGCCGGATCTTAAGGGGCCACTTTTGCTGGGGCTTAGCGGTGGTAAGATTTTTGATGGAGATGGCAATCTTATCCTTGCGATTGATAGCGCCGCGCTGAGTTTGAACAAAGCGAAATTGTTGCTCGCTCAAGTGGCGCCAGAGGGGTTGATTTTGCGAAAGCCGTCCGTGCTTTTAAAGCGTTCAGCGGAGAATAAATTTTCTATTGGTTTGACCAGTTCGGCTGGTGATAAATCGTCTTCTGATAACTCTGCAGCGGAAATTTCGCTTGATGATATCCTTGATGTTTTTCGTCAGGATGAAGGACGCGAAAGCGGACGCTTGGCTAAGTTGAAGTTGGTAAAAATAGAGGATGCGCGCGTATTAATTGACGACAAAGTTCTCTCGCGATCATGGCAGGTGCCACGCGTGGATATTTCATTACAACGTGAGCGCGATGGGATGCGGGCACGTTATAATATTGATTTGCCGCGTTTGCCAAAGACACCGAAGAAGGTTTCACCAAATATTGAAGGTGATGTTTTCGCGGGGTGGCAGGGTGATGAAATACAAATCGAGAGCATTTTAACGCAATTTCATACGCGTTTTTTAAGCGATAAAATCCCTGAGTTGTCCTTTTTAAAGGGGCATAATGTGCGTCTTGATGCGACGGCGACGGCTGTTTTGTCACGTGATTTTTCCGTGCGTGAGGCGCAAGTGATTGTGTTTTCCAAAGGTGGGGAATTGGATATTCCTGAATTTGATGACAAGCCGTTGGCGTATTCTGATTTTGGTGTGCGTTTGACCTATGACGGAATGGAAAAGTTAGCAAAATTAGATGCGCTAAAGATCACGACTGGCGGTGTTACCTTCACTGCGCAGGCGGATATGGTGCATGCCGAGGGGGGCATACATAGTGGTTTTGCAGCGAAGGGGAGGGTTGATGTTAAGGATGTTACACATGAACAGATCGTACCTCTATGGCCGCAGGTTTTGGACGATGATTCCTCGAAGGAATGGGTGATTGATAAATTATCCGAAGGTGTTTTTCACAATGTTTACACGGATTTCGAAGTCACGGGGGAGCCTGATGAGGATGGAGAATTATCAGTTGATTTAACGCGTTTGAAAGCTGGGTTTGATTTTGAAAATCTGCGCGTGAAATATAAAAGTTCGATGGCACCGGCGACACATGGTTTTGGCAAGGGAGAGTTTGATTATGAATCCGAAACGATTCGTATCGACTTAACGTCGGCGCAAATTCTTGATATGAAAGTGCCAGAGGCAACATTGGTGTTTTCAAATATTATTGAAGCGGGCCAGGGGCAGGCAGATTTGACATTGAAGGTCGAAGGGCCGTTTCAATCAATGTTACGATATTTATCGGATGAGCCGATTGGTGTGCATTTGGATGGTGACATTAACGCGGTTAAGGGCGATATCCTTGCGGATATAAATCTGAAATTTCCGACCCGCGATAATATTTTGAAAGCGGATGTTTTGATTGATGTTGATGGTAGTATCAGCGATTTACATTTACCAAAAGTTGTTCAGGATTTGCCCCTTTCCAAAGGACCATATAATATTTCTGTCAAAGATGGCGTTTTTGCGTTGACGGGGCAGGGGCAATTGGATGGACGTGATATCGACCTTGATTATCGTGAGTTTTTGTTCGCGGAAGGTAAGCCTTACAGCTCTAAGACTAAAGTAAAGATGGTTATTGATGATGATCTGCGGGCGAAGCTTGGTATTGATTTGAGTGACTTTATGCGCGGCGCGGCGACGGTCGATGTTGATTATACCAAGAAAAATGACGGCACGGCGATTGCGGATGTTAAAGCGGATATTGGCTCGGCTGTTTTGTTTTTTAATCCATTTGATTATGAGAAGACCAAGGGGCAACCAGGCGATGTTACCCTTAAGGCACATTTGAAGGATGATAATCTTACCAAGATTACTGATTTGGTTATTTCTGCGCCTGATATTTCTTTAAAGCCATCCAGTCTTGGGTTTAGGACATTTAATGGAGATACGGAGATATCGACGGGGACGATCAATGAGTTTGTTATTGGCAAGACCAAGGGAAAAATTGATTTTGATGTTAGTTCTGGTGGGGTTTTAAACTTGTCGATGGATGCGTCGATTTTGGACATGGCACCGTTTTTAAACCGTGATGTTGATGATGATGGGGCGAAGGAGAATCCACCTATGCGTATCTCGGTTACAGCGGATAGGATGTTGGCGCCGGATGAAAGTGTTTTTCGCAATGGTAAGATTTTCGCTGATTTGAATGGTGAGGGGCAATTTAACCAAGTCGAGTTTGACGCGGTTGCGGGTAAAGGCGCGCTTTATGTTCGGTTTAAACCGGATGTGAACGGTAAGCGTGTTTTTCGCTTAGAGGCGGATGATGCGGGTGCGGTGCTGAGTGCGTTTGGTCTGTATCCAAATGTGCGCGGTGGGAAGTTGATTATTCATGGTGAGCCGGTTAAGGGCTTTGCGGATCGGAATTTGATCGGTAAAGCGCGCATGTCTGATTTTCGCGTTGTGAAGGCCCCTGGCTTGGCGCAGATTATATCGGCGTTATCATTGCCGGGAGCTGCGGATATGTTGGCGGGTGAGGGCTTGGCGTTTTCGAAATTGGAGGCTGATTTTGATTGGTTGTTCCGTCCCGAGGGAAGCGTTTTGGTTGTTAAGGATGGACGCACATCGGGCAATGCCTTGGGCTTAACGTTTGAGGGGACGTTTAATAACGCAAAAAATTATATTGATATCGACGGTACGATTATTCCGCTGTCTGGTATTAACAATATCTTGCAAGATATTCCGCTTGTGGGGAATATTTTGGGTGGGACGAGTGGCTTGTTTGCGGCGACTTATCAGATTAAAGGCGAGGGAAAAGATCCCGATGTTTCGGTTAATCCACTTTCCGTCCTCGCACCGGGGATATTGCGGAGCATTTTGTTTGAGGGCAGCGCTCCAACGCCTGATGACTAATCCGGTTTAATTCATAGGTGATATTGTCGCGGCGGTTTAGGCGGTTAAATCTTCACCAATGCGTGTTTCTTTTTTCCTGCGGATAGTTTTATGTGGCCTTCGGTTGTGAGGTCACTTTTTGATGCGTTTGCATTTTGGTCGGTGATGGCGATATCGTTGAGTTTAGCGCCGCCGCCTTTAATGAGGCGTTTAACTTCGCCTTTGGATTCTGCGAGGCCGCATTCGATGAAGAGGTCGAGGATGCTGATGCCATCATCAAGCCGCGATGCGTCGATTGTGATATTTGGTAGGTCGTCGCCAACGCTGCCTTGTTCGAAAACTTTGGCGGCGGTTTGGGCGGCATCATGCGCGGCTTGTTCGCCGTGACATAATTTGGTGGCTTCGAATGCGAGGATTTTTTTGGCTTCGTTTATGTCTGCGCCTTCGAGAGCTTCCAGCTTTGTGATCTCATCCATTGGAAGGGTTGTGAAGATTTTCAACATTTTAACCGTATCGACATCTTCGACATTACGCCAATATTGGTAATAATCATAAGGTGATGTCAGGTCGGCGTTAAGCCAGACGGCTCCGCCTTCGGTTTTACCCATTTTTGCGCCGCTAGCGGTTGTGAGAAGGGGGGCGGTAAGGCCGAAAAGATGGGCGCGGTCTTTTTTACGACCTAGTTCGACGCCGTTAATAATATTACCCCATTGGTCGCTGCCACCCATTTGAAGGATGGTGCCATAACGGCGATGAAGTTCTGTGAAGTCATAGCCTTGGAGGATCATGTAGTTGAATTCGATGAATGTCATCGGCAATTCACGATCAAGACGTGTTTTAACGCTGTCGAAGGTGAGCATGCGGTTGACGGTGAAATGCATGCCGACATCGCGAAGGAATTCGATGTAATCTAACCTTGAAAGCCAGTCATAATTATTGACCATGATTGCGCCGGTTTCGCTGTCATCATAGGTAATGAATTTTTCGAAGACGGTTTTGATGCTTTCGATATTATCGTTGATGTTTTCGGGCGTGAGCAGTGGACGTGTTTTGTCTTTTAATGTCGGGTCAGGGATGAGCGCGGTGCCGCCACCCATGAGGCTGATCGGTTTGTGGCCGGATTTTTGGAACCAATGCAGGATCATGATTGTGTAAAGGTGGCCTACATGGAGGCTTGGTCCTGTCGGGTCATATCCGATATAGGCGGATTGAATGCCTTCGCTTAGTTTTTTATCTAAAGAATCAAAATCTGAGCACTGGTGAATGAAGCCGCGCTCGTTTAAGATGTTCAGGAATGTAGAATTATAAGTCATAGGGAATTTTTATAAGCATGGATGAACAGAAAGTCTATAGGGCGATTGGATTGATGTCAGGGACCTCTTTGGATGGGGCGATTGATGTCGCGTTGATTGAAACTGATGGCGAGGGATATGTGAAGCCATTGGGGTTTTATGCGCATCCTTATGGGGCAGAGGTACGTGATTCGGTGCGGGCGTGTTTTGGCAAACGTGTGGCGGATAACGATACGCGTGCGGCGGAGGATTTGGTAACACAGGCGCATATTGAAGCGGTGAAGGCTTCGGGGTTTGAGGCAGGCGTGATCGGTTTTCACGGGCAGACGATTACCCATGATCCTGACGCTGGTTTAACATGGCAGCTTGGTGATGCGGATGCGCTTGCGCAGGCTTGTGGCATTGATGTTGTGGCGGATATGCGTCAGGCGGATGTGAAAGCAGGTGGGCAGGGCGCGCCGCTTGCACCGTTATATCATGATGCGATTGTGCAGGCCTCTGATGCTCCTGTTGCGGTATTGAACATTGGCGGGGTTTCGAATGTGACATTCATTGGGCAGGAATTGGTTGCGTTTGATGCAGGGCCAGGGAATGCGATTATGGATGATTATTGTAAGGCACATTTTGATTGTGAATTCGATGAGGATGGTAAGATTGCACATAGCGGTAAAGCAGATCGCGCTATTGTTGATGCATTTTTAGATCGTGGGTATTTCAAGACACTGATTCCAAAATCGCTAGATCGGAATGAATTTGCGGATTTAGCTGCGCAATTGCCGGAAGATCCGAAGGATGCGCTTGCGACTTTGGCGGTGTGTAGTGCGGCGGCCGTGATGGCGGCGGTTAAGCATTTTCCGCGCGTGCCTGAGGTTTGGTATGTCTGTGGTGGTGGGCGTAAGAACAATTTTATGATGGAATTGCTTCGCGATATGTTGGCGCCAAGTGTGGTTAAGCCGATTGAAGATTTGGGCTATGATGGTGACGCGATCGAGGCACAGGCTTTTGCGTATTTGGCTGTGCGTTCATTGCTTGGTTTGCCGCTCACCGTGCCCGGTACGACGGGTGTTCCTAAAGCGCTAACCGGCGGAACTTATTATAATGCGTTTTAATGACAGGTTCATATAGACTGGCTGTTTCGCATTTTATGATGTTTGTCCGGTAAGTTCTTTTTCCTGTTGTTTTAATCTGGCTTCTTCATTTTGTTGTTTAACGTAGTCGTTGAATTTATCCAAGAGCGCTTCTTTTTCCTCAGGTGGGAGTGCGTCGAATTGTTCTTGGGTTAGGCCTTCTTTTTTCAGGAAGGCTTCAAAATAGCGTTCTTCAGGGGACATCTCCATGTATTTTTGGAAGGCGGTTACGGCATTGTTGTAATTGCTGTTTGCAGTTTTATCGGTTTTATTGCTGTCTTGCGCAATTTGTTGCGTGTTGAACAGTGTTTTGGTTTGTTCGACTTTACTGAGATGTGGAGGTGCATTTGGTGTTTCTGCCGCCGCGCCGAGGGCTGCAGTTTTTTCCTGTTTATTGTTTTTGGGGGCAATATATTCCGCGTTTGCGTTGGATATATTTTTACCATCGTTAATTTGCTGAGGCGTGAAACCGCTAAAAAGGGTGCTTAGGATGCTGGTCATGGTGGTTAAGCCTTTCTTTTTTCGGATTGAAATAAGCAAATTCTGTGCCAAATTTGCTGTCGAGAGGCTTGCTTTTTGGGTGTAATGGTGGCTCTTTTAAGGGGTATGGTGATTAAAACGGCTAATAAAGACAGCATTGAAGAAGCCGCGCAGATTTTGCGTGATGGTGGGCTTGTGGGAATGCCGACCGAGACGGTTTACGGGCTGGCGGCGAATGCGTTTGACGGGCAAGCGGTTGCTCGGATATTCGAGGCGAAGGGACGCCCTTCGTTTAATCCCTTGATTGTGCATGTTTTGGATTTGGCTGCGGCTGGTGTTTTGGTTGAGGTTGATGACCGTGCGGAGGCGCTTGCGGATCGTTTTTGGCCGGGGCCGTTGACGATGATTTTACCGCGCAAGGCAGGGACGGATATTTCGGAATTGGTGAGCGCGGGATTGCCAACGCTTGCGGTGCGTGCGCCGCGGCATAAGGTGACGCAAGCATTGATCCGCGCGGCGGGTGTTCCACTTGCAGCGCCGAGTGCTAATCGTTCGGGTAGTTTAAGTCCGACATCACCTATTCATGTGGCGGATAGTTTGGGTGAAAATGTTGATTTGATCCTTGCCGCTGGGCCGAGTGAGGTTGGATTGGAATCAACGGTGATTGATTTATCCAGTAACGTGGCGGTGATTTTACGCCCCGGTGCGGTAACGCCAGAAGAGATATCTGCGGTTTTAGGTGTTGAGGTTTTGGTTGAGACGGGTGTTTCGGATGCGCCGAAATCACCGGGCTTGGTGTTAAAGCATTACGCGCCTGATACTCCAGTGCGGCTGAACGCAGTTGATGTTGGTGATGGTGAGGCGTTGCTTGGGTTTGGATCCTTGAAATTTATGGGGCAAAAATCTGGCGGGGCTGCGGCGGATATGGATGAAAGCCGTTTGCGTAATTTAAGCGAGGATGGTGATTTGCACGAGGCTGCGGCGCATTTATTTGCAATGTTAAAGGAGCTTGATCGGCCAGAGCATAGTGCGATTGCGGTGATGGCGATCCCAGATGAGGGATTGGGGATTGCGATTAACGATCGTCTCATGCGTGCGGCGAGCGGTTCTCAGGGGCAGGATGATTAGATGGAAGGCCGGATGACTTCACAAGTGACTTGTCAGGTTACTGGGTATGATTACCACCCTGTTAAATATGCATTGTCGTGGATATTGTGGCCGGTTCTTTTTATTGGATGCATGGCGATTACGGCGTATGGGTTTTCGCTAGATATGCCGATTATTTTCTTTAATTTGGCTTATATGTTTTTGATTGTATCTCTTTTTTTGTTGGAAAAATGGATGCCACATGAGCGGGCGTGGTTGAACCCAGATGGACAAAATATCGCGAGTATTTTGCACACGGTATCGTCCAAGGGAACGGTTCAGGGATTATTGATTTTTGGTGGGACGATTGGTTTGCTTGGTTTATTTGATAATCCAACACATGGAATTTGGCCGAATGATTGGCCAATGTGGGCGCAGGTCTGCCTTGGTGTGGTTGCGGCGGAGTTCGGGCTATATTGGGCGCATCGTTTGGGGCATGTTACGGCGTTTGTTTGGCGGTTTCACGCGGTTCATCATAGCGTGACGAAATTGTGGTTTTTGAATACTGGACGTTTTCATTTTGTTGATAGCTTGATGAGTATTGTGATTGGCATGTTGATATTGGTTGTGTTGGGGGCGCCGCTTGATGTGATGAAGTGGTTATCGGCGGTCACGGCGTTTATCGGGATGCTGACACATTGCAATGTGGAAATGCGGTTTGGTTGGATTAATTATGTGTTTAATACGCCCGCGCTTCATCGGTGGCATCATTCGAAGGATTTGAAGGAAGGTAATCGTAATTACGGCGAGAATGTTATGATTTGGGACCATGTTTTTGGGTCGTTTTATAACGCTAATTATCGCCCGCCAACAGATATCGGCATGAAGGATTATATGCCGCGAGCGTTTGGTAAGCAGATTATTTGGCCTTTTTTACCAGTTTCCGCAAAGCAAAGATTAGAGCCAGATTACGAACCATTACCTTTTATCAAGGAGGACATTTGATAATCTTAAGTATGTGTCAATATATTTAGATTATAGTTAAGTTTACGGGTATTTAGGTGACGTATATTTAGGGGCAGATTTTGAACACACAAATAGACCAATCTTCAACGGAGCGACGTTTTGTCGGTAATCATGATGCTTATTTTAATGCGGCATCAGATGAGAGTGCGAATGCGCTGTATCTTGACCCGGGGCAGGTTTTATTCAGTGATAAAAGCGATCAGATGATTGTGGCCACTCTTGGTGCGGGGGTTTTGATTTCTGTATATGATGTTGATATGCATATTGGTGCGTGTGGTTATGTGCTTTTGCCGGAAGAAATATTACAGGCTTTCCCAAATTTTGACGATGTTGATCCCCAGTTACTACAAACAGCATTTAAACCGATAGAAGACTGTATTGGTGCAATGAAGCGTAAGGGTTCGGGTAAAAACCGCATCCGCATTCGTCTTAATGGTGGCGCACAGATACAAGGGGACCCGGAAGATAAGGGGACAAAGATTTATGTGTTTGTGCGGGAGTATCTTACGCGTAAAGGGTTAAGTATCATGAATGAAGATCTTGGCGGACATTATGTACGCCGTGTTCATTTTTTTCCAACAACCGGGCGCAGTGTGAGATGGATGCTGCGACGTGATCATGATTATGAAGATGTGTTATCCGAGGAGATGCGTTTTCAGGAAAAAATAGCGATTGATCAGTAATTTATGCACTTTATGAATTGTCGCTTTATTTAGATTTATTTCCTCTCTCTTTTTGCTTGACCAAAATCCATCCTGTGGATAACTTTATCCCAATGGAACCGTTCAGTGTTCGTATGTGGGAATTAAAGATGCGCAAGCCATTTCAAAAAAAAGATATTCAAAATCCTCTCCAAGGCGCGCGTAACTGGGAAGATAATATTAGCAGCGTTGTGATTGAGCCATGCCCAAAAACGGAAGATCCGATTGGGTATAAGGCGATTTTTTATTTAACATTTGAAGCAGCGCGTAAGACCCAAAAGAAAACATTTGAAATTGGCGCTTCTTTTTTGGCTCAACGTCGTCATAGCCTGTCTAAGGCGGGGTATAAAGTACCGATGACAATTTTGGCGATTGAAAAGATTGAATCGGCGACAGGCCAGCCATTGCCGATGTTTTTAGGGCAGTCGGCTCCTGCGCAATACGCTTAATTTCTTTTATTATTCAAAAGTTTACAAAAATCACGCATAATCAAATATGTGTGATTTTTTATATTTAGAGGAATTTTAATGTCTAACCAATCTTCCAATCATATTTTGATGATCGAGCCATCTGCGTTTTACGCGAACCCCGAGACGATGGATACGAATGTCTATCAGGTCGAGCATGACGAGCCGAATGAGATTATTTTTGAGCGAGCGTTGGAGGAGTTTCGGTCTTTGCGTAATGCGCTTGTTGAGGCGGGTGTTTTTGTGACGGTTGCGCGCGGGTTTTCGGATTGTCCGGATATGGTTTTTCCCAATTGCCTGTCAACGCATCGCGGTGATTTTGGTGATGACGATGGTGGTGCGGGGAAGTTGTTTGTCTATCCGATGCTGAATGAAAATAGACAAGCCGAGCGCGATCAGGATTTAATTGATTTGCTGATGAAATCAT
>Ga0210041_1003250_pt1 | contig 12800 bp, 8 predicted proteins | sample CryGeymeta201503_FD_183973 | JGI IMG/M metagenome (GOLD analysis project Ga0210041, IMG submission 183973) | Groundwater microbial communities from Crystal Geyser aquifers in Utah, USA - Crystal Geyser metaG 2015-03 (SPAdes) (version 2) | ecosystem: Environmental > Aquatic > Deep subsurface >... | reverse complement strand
CAACGTCCACGTTTGAATCTTAATATACCGTGTTGGCTTCATCTTCATACGTCTCAAGCCGAAGATCAAAATGGTAAGTGAATAAAGTCCGGTGTACCAGAATGTTTGCGGCTTTCCGAGAACCTCCACTCCGAAATATCTTCCGCCAAAAAACACAATTGCAAAAAATAGTGCGACTGCAATGAAATAAAAATATTTACAAGTCTGCCAATTGGGTTTTATCTGCGAGCCGTAATCTTTGAAAAATTTATAGAGCAAATAACTCCCAAGAACAATAACTCCGGTAAGAGAAAAATAGGCGATGAACGCATTCACATATTCAGTCGCATTCCAAATTTTGATTTCACCTGTTGAGAAAATCTTTATTATGCCGAGAGGAAGAAGGAGAAACTTTGCCCAAAACTCTATGCTGAAAATATTTGCGAAAGCATCCGTCCATGAATTCATTTTTCCAAAGAACGAAGAGAAAAGTTCTGCGCTGCTTTTGCCAAAATAGATTACGCCCGCAACCAGTATTAACAAGACGAACTGCAGCTTTACAGTTAGTGATAATTCTCCTTCCATTTTAATATTACTTCGCTTAAAAAAAGCGGTTGGCAATTCCTTTCCGATCATTGTATAAACAATAGAATTCGGGATCTCTTTTACACCATCTTTTGCAGAAAGGATAACAGAATCATTTTTTACTTCTTTAATATTTGATTCCATCATCAATTTAATTTTGCCTTGTTGAACAAGCGCATCAAGCTTTTCGGCGTTCTTTTCTTTTGGTCTGGCAAATGTTGGTTTGCGATAGGATATTGTTACAGACTTGGCGCATGAAGAAACGGCAATTGCAGTTTCCAATGCCGAATCACCGCCGCCAACAACTAAAACATCCAGCCCATGCGCTTCTTCGGGATCGATTAATCTGTTAAATACTTTCGGCAAATCTTCGCCGGGCACACCAAGCTGTCTTGAGTTTCCCGATTTACCTATCGCAAGAACTACTCGTAATGCTTTATATTTTTTCTCATCTGTGACAACAAGAAAATGATCTCCTTCCTTTTCAATCTTATCAACCATTTCGTTTTCATCAATCGGCAAATCAATATTTTTTAATTGAGCGTTTAACTCATCAAGCAGAGATTCTTTTATTCCATCGTTTATTATTAAGCCGGACTGCTGTTGATAATCACCCGGTGCAGCAATGATCGGTTTTGCTTTTGGAAAGTTTAAAATCGTGTTAAACTTTTTGGCAGCTTCCAATATTTTGAATGAATAATTTTTTTTCGCCGCTTCGATTCCCGCGGTAATACCCGCTGGACCTGCGCCTACAATTAAAACATCCAAAATATCATTGTCGGTTTTGTTGAACCTTTGTTTTTTGAATTCTTCGTTTGATTCAAAATAATCAATTACCCTTTTACCACTCTCCGCAGCTAATTTAAGCAAGGGAATGCCGGTGAGATCGCCGATAATAAAAATTCCTTTTACAGAAGTTTCACCATTCTGATTGATCTCTGGATATTTTTCAACTTCTCCGGTTGGAACATCCTTTTGAAGCCAGCTAAAATATTTATTTAGTAATTCCATTTATCGCCTTGCTCAAATACTTTATAGTTAAATGATGCTCAATTTAACCCAAAACCTATTTTTAATCAAAAACAAGTTTTGGGTTAACTTTTCTAAAAGAACAATTTTTAAGTTAATATCTATAATAAGTATCGCTGTCATTTATATGTGATGCGAGTTCTTTTAACCCTAAAGGCTCTACATAGTTGGGTAATTTTGTTTTCCCTTTTATTTCTTTTTCAACTCCCGTTAAAACATTCCAGGTGCCGTTGACGGTAATTTTAGCTCCCTTTTTATTTAAGAAAGATAAGAACTCACCGAAATTTTTAATGTTTAAAATGTCCTTGTCGTTCAATTCTTTAACGAGCAGTTCTTTCAAATCTTTCGGAACTTCATATCTGTCAAGATCACTTTTCCCATCCTTCTCGATCCGCTTCAAATTCCATGCGGCTTCAGCATCAAAAAGAAATTCGACTTTTTTACCAAGTTTCAAATTTACTAATGCAATATCAAAAGCAACGCAAGGCGGTCCATCATCTTTCTTGATATTTGTAACTAAATGAATGAGCACTTTATTTTTTGATGGAGTTGCAGAAACTGTTTCTTCTTTCTTAAATCCGAAGAAGGCGATTACTGTAAATAGTAATGTCGTTACGATTAATGTTTTTATATTCATATTATTCTCTTTCAATTTTAAGTTAAAGAATTATTTCCCAGTATGCGGGTTATAAAGAAAACCTAATACCGTGCCGTATAATAAATGTCCTATAAGGCTTGCCATTGCAATCAGAACCGAACCGGAGAATAATCCGGATACGAAACTTCCACCGCTCATTAAACCCATCATCGGCATAACCATTAATTGAGCCAGCAGCCATGGGGCAATACCAAAGAGAGCACCGCTTTTAATGGTTGCGTCTTTATTTAGTTTTGGTAAAAAAATTACTGCGTATACAATAGCTAAAATTAAACCCACCATAAAATGAGCTAACCACCCTGCAATTATTGGCGCGTCCATTGTTCCGGCAAGCATTTTTGGGATGTTCATTTCGAAGCCCATTAACGGAGCCATAAAAGTAAATGCTGTCATTGCTGCTGTTGCCGCCAAACCGGCAACTAATGCTGATTGAATTGAGAATTGTGTTTTCATTTTTTTATTCCTTTTTAGTTTATAATAATTTCAATAGCAAATTAATCTCAGTGGCCCAACTCTACTGTCAACAATTTGACACAACTCCTTTTTTAAACCAATAGGTGGTACTCTTTTTAAGGGAATAAGTCTTGCTTCCAGATTTCCTTGTTTTTTTAATTACTTGGCAATTCAGCCCATTTGTTTAATTCCAATCCATGTTTTTGTCATCATGTTTTACTTCATTCTTCTCTCCACATTCTTTACTTTTCTTTGTCCCTTTCGTCCATTTGGCTAAGTAAAACCCCTCAACAACAATTCTCCTGTGTAAACACATTTCCATATTTCATACCATTCCTTTGCTTCTCAACTGGTTCAACGAGGCGTTTCACTTTATGTAGTAAAAGAACTTTTAGGGCATGAAGATGTATCCACTACTCAAATTTATGCTCATCTTCAGCAACAAAATTTAAGGGATACCTTAAATCTTTTATAACTCTTTTAGAGCACACTCACTTTTTCGCGACCATTTTCAATTATAATTTTTCCCCAAAAATCTTACTCTTCACCGTTCATTTTCCACAAACAAACTCCCCATCACTACAGATACTTTCCCTTTTCCAAAACCCTTCGTTGAAGTGTCTTTTTTGCTCAATGTGCTACCTTTTCTATTTGGGTTTGTTCCCTGCCGGTACATGTACAAAACACAGTTCTGTATTACACACTCCCGCACTTGCTTTTTCTCAAACCCGGAACATTCAAGACAATGTTTCTTTATCGCTTTTAATGGTGTTACGTTCATTTTATTTTCCTCTTTTGTTATAATTTTATAAACTTGGACGTATGGACGCAAATTCATCAACTTTTTTACCGCACTTTAAAACGGTACGTTCTTGCGTCCAAGCGTCCTTTAAAAGTCTCTCTCCTTACTAAGGAGAGAGATTTAGAGTGAGGTCTTTTTTATCTTTCAACTCAACCGTCCATTAACTCCCTCGCCCTTATTTTAAGGGAGAAGGCTGGGGTGAGGGTTCACTATTACAATCGTCCTCTTTGCGCCAGATTTATTTTCCACCATGTTCAATCCCTTAATCCGTGCAAACATTTTGAACCAATGAGTCAATTTTCGCTGGGTCAGTTTTCCCGGTCCGTCGGAATCATAATCGCTGTACTCTTTCTTAAAATCTTCAAACAACTCTTTTTTATCATATTCCTTTTCAAGTTCCAATCCTTCACTATATTCGGAAAACTCAATCGAGGTTTCGTCTATTAGTTTTTTCTTTTCAAGATTTACATATTCATAAGCGACTAACCCTCTCATCAAATACAACTGCAAACACTCGATCATAAAACAATCGAAACTATTCCAGTCCACCTCATTCCATCCATCGTAAAACCTTTTCCCGAATTCATCAAACGGACGGTAATTTTTATTGTAGTAATCCGAAAACTCAACTACAAACTGCCTGTCCAAGGTTGAATCATCAACACCCTTAATCGAATAATTTGTCGAGATCACAAGCTTTGGCGATTCATTCCCGCTCAAGAACATTTCATCTTTATTTTTTCGTTCGATAGTAATGCCGTCCGTAATTATTGAAAACAACCGCTCAAAGGGAAACCTCATTCCTATATCTTCTATAGCAATAATAGAAGTATCCGCCTTCACTCTTTGAAATGCAAAATTCTTAGACGGGTTAAAATTCCTTCCATCCTCCACAACGGTATTTCTTATATGCGAAATCCCTTTTATCACCAGCCCTTTTCCGCTTCTTCCAAAAGAACCTTCGCTCAACTTTTCATCAATAAAGATAACTGCTTTTGCATTTGACGGGTCTTTATACGCATGGAGCAGATAACCGATTCCGCTTTTCAACGCTTCATATCTTCTAACTTCTATCCGGCAGATATTAAAGAGCAAGTCTTCAAACATTGATCTCTTTTCTGTTGTCACATAATTCCGTTTTATAATTTGCTTCCTCCAGATATGCTTTTCCAAACTCTTGTAATCTTTAAATTGAATTCTATTCTCTTCAATCTCCGCATATCCATTTTGGAAATAGAAATATCCTTTTTTATCGCAATCCTTATTAAACTCAATAGTCCGGGTAATGAGGAATTCCAAAAATTGAACAGAGAATAATTGCTGAGCAGATTTGATCAGTATATCAATAAGTTCCGTTCTTGTAGTTCCTTCCAAATCTTCCACCGCAAAAGATTCTAAATAATGCATTACCGTTTCTTTAACATCTATGCAGTCAATTTCCTCCACAATGTTTTGTTTAATCCTCACAAATAAATAACTGCCGTCAATTCTATATTTACAGAATCCTTCACTTTCAAGTAATCTCTTAAAACGTGTTCTCGATATTTTCATTACACCCCGGTCGTCAAAATACCAGAATTTTACGATCGGTTTTACCCATCCAAAATTTTCTGCAATATGAAAGAGACTCCCTAACGTCACCCTTCCGTCATAGTCCTTCACAAACTCATCAAACTTTTTATTCAACTGTATTTCAGTATCATGGTAATTGGGATTCGCAAGGCTCATCTCCACAAAATAGTTTCTCCCAACTTCACCGTAAGGCACAAGAGCAAAACCGATTCTATACCATTCTTCATAACAATTTGAAGGTAAGTTTTTACTCAAACACTCAAGAGCGCTTTCCAATCTTTCCTTGTCAAAGTGCGTTACCTCTTCTTTTCTCTCATTAATATTCACTTGTTTAATCGCTGCTTCTTCAATTTCAAAATACTTTGAAATTACTTCGACTAACTTTTCTGCTTCGATATATGGAGGAAGTTCTTTTGGTTCATCATAATAAAAAGTATATACCCCTCCGCTTTCATGCATAGATGGAGGAAGAACAGTCTGACAATTTTTCCACCTCACCTCAACATGTTTGCAGATATTTTTCTCTTTCGGTTTGAACTTAAAAACAGCTTTATCACCGCCAAACTTTTTACTTAAAATCCCTTTGTCATCCTTTACTCGCAAGTAAATATGAAATCCTTCACCGCTCCCGCTTTGTATTGCCCAAGGATATTTCTCCGGCAGTTTCAAATCACAGATAAGCTTATCCAGTATTTCATAATCCTCGACAATATCTAAATCGAGATTTCTGAGATCGTCATTTCCCAAAACAACACCGATACCCGTTGTATTACTCCAATCCATTTTCTCAATATCCTCGTCAGTTTGTTTTTCATTCTGCCATTTATCCCACTGTATTTTCGGCTTCTTCCCTTGTATCGGCAAAACATTAAACCCGAATAGCTGATGGTATTGCAAACCATATTCTTTTACTGTGTTCATTTTATTTCCTGTTCTTTAGTTAATAATTAATTTTAATTCATCTTTTTAAAAAGTCCCTCTCCTTACCAAGGAGAGGGATTTAGGGTGAGGTCCATTCAATGTTTCAATCGCCTCCTTCAACGAATCCATATTCAAGTGACTATAAATTTCCGTTGTAGTAATTGACGAATGCCCGAGTAGTTCTTTAATGGTGTAAAGATTAATTCCTTTCTGTGCGAAGTTCGATGCAAACGAATGCCTAAGCGAATGGAAATGAATTGACTTATCAATCCCCGCAGACTTGCAAGCCCGCTTAAATCTTTTAGAAAAATAATCTCCCGTAAACGGCTCACCATTCGACTTCGCAAAAACATACAAAGCCCCTTCTCCCCCTTTTTGAAAGGGGGAGACCGAGAGGGGGTTCTGAATTGAAAGTATTATAGGTTGGCTTCCTTCGCTACCTCCACCCTTACCTTGTAATTTTTTTCTCTGCGCTTATAAAATCTCAAACACTTCATCACTAATCGGTATATACCGTTGATTTCTTCCTTTGGTAGTAAACTCCTCATCACCAACAGTAATTATTCTTGTAGCAAGATTTACATTCTTCCACCGCAGATTAACAATCTCATTCAACCGCATTCCGGTACCAAAAGCGAAAACCGCCACATCACTAATAACATCATTTCCCTTTTGCCTACTGCCAACTGCTTTCTGCCCACCGCCTACTGCTTTCTGCCCATTGCATTGCCAACTGCTGACTGATCACTGCCAACTGATCACTATTAATGTACGCCGGATTCACTCTCTGTTTTTTCGGCAGCTTAACTTTTAAGAAGTGATTTTCAGAAATATATTTCCAATCCTTTGCTTTATTGAAAGCGGCTTTTAAATTGCGGAAATAAACAACGTATCCTTTTTTAACAATGTGCTGTAGATGAATAACAAAATTCTCAATATCCTTTAACTGAATTGATGAGATAGGTTTCTGCTCTCCGAAGTACTCGACCAAATACCCTAACGAAATAGTAACAGACTTCAAATAAGAACTCGATCTGTTATTGCGGATAATATTTTTATACTCCTCAGCAAACACCCGCAGCGTTACAATTTCCTTTTGTTCAGTTTGAGGCATAAATGAAAAAAGCACTTTCAACTTTTCCATATCCTCAATAGAGAATTTGCTTAACATATTTTGAATTTCATTTCCCATTTTCTTAATCCGTTTTTATCAATCTCATCACTATTGTTTTTTCTTAATCTTAATCTTTTTCGTACTCTTGCTTTCATTCCTATTTATCCGCTTCTGACGGATTTCCTAATTCCTAATTCGGAATTCCTAATTATTTCTACGGCGGTTCCTCATCTTCTTCATTAATTACATTCGCTTCCCTTTGGGTAGTCCCGGGATCGTTCTCTTTCAACTTTTCACTTGATACTTGCGACTTGGTAAAAATCCACTCATCCAATTCACATTTGGAAAAGAAGAGCATCTTGCCGGTTGGTTTGTAATGGGGAATAACTTTTCGATAGGTTAACTTGTACAAATAACTTGGAGCGAATCCAAGATACGCGCACGCTTCCTTGAAGCAGAGTGGTCGGTCATCTTTCTTTTTTAATAGGTTCTCAAGATTGTTTAGCTTTTCCAGAACACTTTCTTGAGATCCTTGATGTTTTGAATTTTTTAAGGTTTTCATTTCTTTTCCTCTCTTTTTTTAAGTACAAAAAAAAAGGATAAGATGGGGGTTAACAAACGGATAAGATAAGGTTAAGATAGGGTATGATATTTTTTTACAGGTTATCTCCTGATATAGCCATCTACAACCGTAAATCCTCCTTTCTGATTTTTCAATTGAATATCTCCCCGTAGAAGATATTGTTGAATTGTATGCTTTTGGGACGGCGTTAAGATATATTTCCGTTCAATATAGGGTGTTACAATTTTCGATAATACTGGTTCTCGTTTAGTCTCATTCATCCCTTCGGTAATCCTTCCCGCGGCAATTAATTCTTTAAGATTTTCGATGAGAATCGCTTTTAATCTTCTTATCGGAATTTCCTGTCGAACCATTGCTTCTTTGGAAATCTCTTCCGGTTCCTTCTGGTATTCTTTTTTCCCCAGAACTAAACTAAAAAATGATAATGGCCGATTTGGAATAAAAATACTGTCATACTGCTTCCTCATTCGGTTGCCTGCTTTTTCTATTTGATCTGCATGTTTCCTGCACATAGTAAAAATAGCTTCAATTTTATCTTCATCTCTTTCTCCCTTCATAAATTCTACTGCATCCAACACTTCCATTTCGCGTCCAAGATAAAAACTTTCTATATCCTGACACTTAAATGTATGTGCTAATCTTATGTACTCATTCAATAATTTTATCAAGTGTGGTTCTTCAAGGTCTTCTTTTAAAAAGCTAAATCGATATATTCCATTGTCATCATACTTTTCAACCTCTGCTGCGTAGGTGGCATAAATTCTATCAATACATTGATTACAAGCTCCGCAGTGACTAAAACCTGACATATTTTTTCTGGTCCCGCTGCATGAAACTGAACTATCTAACAAGTCTAATCGGTTATAGGTTTTTAATATTTCAACTATGTCGGTTTTTGTCTTTAAAAGATAGGGATGTTGAATCTTAAATGGTTCCCTTATGATTGCGCTAAATAATTTTTCTAATAGTGCGATTGTTTTGGGATGCGTTGTCCGGCTCGACCGGCTGTTTATTAAATCTTCTGTCTCTGGAAAATTTATAGACGTTATCCCCTTTTCAAATACTGTTATTTCCTTTTGTTTATATTCTGCTGCTAAAACAAATGCGGTTGAGAAATATAGAAACGGTCTTGTCCGTTGAGGTTCGTCGCTTGCTTGTTCAATCGTCAATCCACACTGATATTTGTAATGTTGGCATCTTCCCGGGTAGCGTTCATTTAGTGCCGCAAAAAGCTTCCTTTGTACCCCTTTCGTTTTCGTTGAACCCGATTGATGACTTGCTAACCAAATTTCACTTTTTGTGTTATGCAATAAATCTATCACACCGGCTAATGAATCAAGTCCACCGGAAAAGAGAGCAATTTTACAATCTTCCGGCATTCGTGGTTGAAATTCATCATTGTCAAAAATACTTGTCGGAAAAATCCGGTTCTGCCTGGTAAAATTTAAAATGATACTTGTGGTCCCCGCTCATAAAACATAATGCGTCATTCAATAATTTATTAATCGTTTCGTTATCCCAGAATTTTAGACCCCTTACCTTTAAATGAATAGTAAACTCTCTGCTCCATTTCGTATATTCTTCGGTTCGTATACTACCCCGACTTGCTTTTCTGTCCGCAGCAAAAATATATCCCGCCATCACAAGCAAATCTTTATATCTATCTTTTAGTGTTTCAACATGTGTAACAAATTTATCCAATTTTATTATTGTGTTTTTTTCTCCTCCTTCTTTATGCTCAAGCTCGATATACCTTGGTGAGTCGTTCTCTACTTTTAACCCCTCACAAGCTATTTCAAAGTCGGGAAATAGATTCATTTCTCTTCTTCCCTCAAGAGCTCACTCTTCAGCTTTCCAAATGTTCGATTGAGAAAATATTTTATCTCTCTCTCGTCTGGATAACTCTCTGGTGTGTTTTTTGCGAACCACCCCGCAGCAAATGATTGGGCTATTTTGCTCGTCTCAAATGCATGGCGAGAAACATCTTCCATGTGTTTCTCAATTTCATTCGAAAATCTACTCCGTTGTTCAACATTGGGTATTGCTATTGCCGCTTCCCGATCTAAAAAATACCTTAGGTATCGTTCAGTAACATTTGAGAAATAAAGTCTTGTAAGTTCGCAAAATCCGCCTGCTTCAGAAGCTTTTCTAAATACTGCCGTAGAGTCCACACCTTCGTGAAAAAGACCTCGCCCCTCTTCAAGGTGAGACTTATACCAGCTGCTTAAAGCACTCGCCGCAGCTTGTTTTGCAAAAGCCTGGTATTCGTGTGAAGCTACTTCTTCGGTTTTATAATTAATTGCGGCGCGGGTAATTTTAAATACAGAAACTCCCTCACCTTCAACAATATTATTTTCTCTTAAATACCTTACCGGATCTTGCTGTTTGAATGCTTGCGCTATATGAAGGAGAAACTCAAAAGTGGTTTTTATTGATGGGTCATTTTCGAAATTGCTGTATTGCTTCTGAACATTGCTAAGAGTATTCTTGGCAATTGCCAAAACATCTTGTTGTCCGAGAGCGTATGCTCCCATTTCCCGAACGATCTCTCTCCAAATTTTTGATTTGGGAAGATACCCGTACCTTTTGTGCCCCATTTATTGCTTATTACATAATTATTTTTTTGCGTTTTTATGTTTTTCAATAAATCTTTTTATCAGAACATTTAGAATCTATCCCATTTTCTGTCTAAATATAAAATAAATTTTATCTTTATAAAACTATCTTGATATTTTTTCTAATTCCTTCCGATCCTCATTTTACCATTTTGGGAGGTATCGACTCTGACCCGATTCCATTCAAAAAGAGGTGAAAAAAATAATAAGTGTGCAAATATCTTTTCATTCATCATACATTTTCTCTAAATTTCATTATCAACTAATAAGTTTTAACTATGCAACTACAAGTAAAAATCGAAAACGGGAAAATCTTTGCCCCTCTTAAAAACAAGTACTTAGTTTTAACACCAGAGGAAAAAGTACGGCAAGAATACATTATACATCTTGTAAATCACTATGGCTTTTCATTGCCTCAGATGGAACAAGAAGTACAAGTTAATAACTCTAAGAGAGGTCAAGGTAAAGCAAGAGCTGATATTATTATTTGGGCTTCTGATGAAGCAAGAGCTAAAAGAAAAAAGCCTGTTATCGTGGTTGAATGCAAAGCCGAACATGTTTCAATTAGGCAAGAAGATTATTATCAAGGATTTAATTATGCTTCTTGGGCGGGTGCAAAATTCTTTGTTACTACAAATCTAAAGAACACTAAATTTTTTAGGATTAACGTTGATGCTATGCCCGATGTCCTAGATGAAATTATTGAAATACCTAAAGCGGATGAATTGAACAATGAAAAGAAAATCCAAGAACTCTTAAATCAAACAAAAGTTTTCACAAGAGATGATTTTTCAAAACTGTTATTCAAGTGTCACAACATCATTCGTAATAATGATAAACTTTCGCCAGAAGCTGCTTTTGATGAGATAAGTAAAATCCTTTTTATGAAAATCCGCTACGAAAGAGAGCAAGCTAAAACAAAAGCGCTCTTCTCAAAAGAGGAATTTGAAAATCTAAATATTTCATATCAAAAAATAGCTGGAAGGACTTCAACCCCTTTTTATCAACACTTCTTTGAAGAAACGAAAAAGACTTTTAAGGACGATGAAATTTTTGATGATAACGACACTATTAAAATTCGCGAAAATAGTTTTCTGCAAATCGTTAAAGAATTAGAAAAATATAATTTATCCGACACCTCCGACGATATTAAGGGTATTGCCTTTGAACAATTTTTAGGTAAAACTTTCAGAGGAGAATTAGGGCAGTTCTTCACACCAAGAACAATCGTTGATTATATGGTTGATGTATTAGACCCGCAAGAAGGAGAAAAAATTTGTGATCCTTGCTGTGGAAGTGGAGGTTTCCTAATCAAAGCCTTTGAATATGTAAGAGATAAAATTGAAAAAGATGTTCAGAATGCCAAAGAGGAAATAAAGAGCAAATACTTTGCAAATGGTTTCGATAAACACTCTGATAAGAAACAAGCCGAAATAATCAAAAAAGTTGATAACCTATTTAATCAATTAAATAATGAATTAGATCTTCACAATGAAAAAGGTCGTCTCAGAACTCTAAGCTATGATTGTATTTATGGTACTGATGCTAACCCGCGTATGGCTCGAACAGCCAAAATGAATATGATTATGCACGGGGACGGTCATGGTGGCGTTCATCATCACGATGGTTTCCTTAATGTAAATGGCATTTATGATGGTAGATTCGATATTGTTTTTACAAATCCCCCCTTCGGTTCCCACGTTGAAAAATCATTAGTAGTCTCAAAGTTGGATATTCCTGATAATAATAAAATTAAAATTTTCAAAGAGCGTTATGGTGAAGATTATGAAAAGAAAGTAATTAACCCTTTAATACAGTGGGCAAATGAGAGTAATGGTAAAAAGGGTATCGGTAAACCAATAGTTGATTTATTTGAAGTTGGTAAAATGAGCGGGTTAACCGAAGTCCTCTTCATTGAAAGAAATCTTAACTTACTTAAACCTGGTGGAAGGTTGGGAATTGTCCTTCCGGAAGGAGTACTCAATACAAGTAGTTTGCAAAAAGTTAGAGAGTTCGTAGAAGGTAAGGCGAAGATCATTAATATTACTTCAATTCCGCAAGATGTTTTTATTGCATGTGGTGCCACGGTAAAACCAAGTTTGCTTTTCCTAAAAAAGTTTAGTGATGAAGAGTCTTTGCTTTATAAACAAATTACCGACGAAGCTGTTGAAACTGTAGATAAGAAATTCAAACCTCAAAGAGATGAGTTAAACTTCGTATTTCAAGCTGCTGTTGATAAATACAATGTTGTTGCAAAAAAACTAAAAGAAATGAAGCCTAAAAAGAGCGAAAAAACAGCCGATGAAGAACAATACGAGAAACTTTTAACCGTTGAGGTTAAATTAAAAAAGGAACTAAAAGAAGCTAAAGCAGCTTTCTCTGCTTCCGTAAAACTGCTTACACAGCAAAAAATCGAAGAAGTAAAAAGCATTGTAAAAGAAAAATTTGATTACCCTATACCAGTAGTTACAGTGGAAAAGGCTGGCATA
>Ga0210041_1003220_pt1 | contig 12884 bp, 11 predicted proteins | sample CryGeymeta201503_FD_183973 | JGI IMG/M metagenome (GOLD analysis project Ga0210041, IMG submission 183973) | Groundwater microbial communities from Crystal Geyser aquifers in Utah, USA - Crystal Geyser metaG 2015-03 (SPAdes) (version 2) | ecosystem: Environmental > Aquatic > Deep subsurface >... | reverse complement strand
AGTACGATCTGTCCGCATTGCAGGTCATCTTCTCGGCAGGCGAACGCCTCGATCCCCCGACGCAGGAGTGGCTCACCGAAAAAAGCGGCAAGACGGTGGTCGATCACTGGTGGCAGACCGAGACCGGATGGGGCATCACCGCCAACCTGTGGGGGGTTGAGCCGAAGCCGGTGAAGTTCGGCTCGTCCACCCTGCCCACGCCCGGCTTCGACGTGCGCATCCTGGACGAGAACGGCAAGCAACTGGCGCGCAACGAACAGGGCTACATCGCCATCAAGCTGCCGTTGCCGCCGGCCTGCATGAACCGCATCTGGGGCGACGACAACAAGTTCAGCGAGAGCTATCTGCAATTCCTGCCCGGTTACTACACCACCGGCGACGGCGGCTACATCGACGACGAGGGATATGTGTTCGTGATGGGGCGCGTGGACGACGTGATCAACGTGGCGGGACACCGTCTGTCCACCGGCGAGATCGAGGAAGTGGTGGCCGCGCATCCGGCGGTGGCCGAATGCGCGGTCATCGCGCGCGACGACGAACTCAAGGGACAGGTACCGATGGGTCTGGTGGTGCTGAAATCCGGTGTCATTATCGACGAAGCGGTGCTGCAGAAGGAACTGGTCAACCGCGTGCGCGACGCCATCGGTGCCATCACGTGCTACAAGGATTCGGTGATCCTGAAACGTCTGCCCAAGACCCGCTCCGGCAAGACCCTGCGCAAGACCATGAACCGGATCGTCAACGGGCAGGAATATGTGGTGCCTTCGACCATCGACGATCCCGGCATCATTCCGGAGATCATCGAAACGCTACGTGCCAAGGGATTCATCGCCTGATCTTTCGCCGCTCGTGTTAACCCTCGCGCAAAAATCGGCGCAAGGAAATTTCGTCAAACGGCCAGCCCAGTTCGGCGTCATTATCGAGGCGGCGCAAGACCGGGATGCGGATGCCGTAGCGTTCCAGCAGCGCATCATCTTCGGCGATATCAATGTGCCCGGCACCCACGCCGACTGCATGCAGAACAGCTTCCGCCTGCTCGCACAAATGGCAACACGCCGTGCCGTAAAGCAGCAATTTCATGTTCGCAGACATAACTGGCGGATCACGTTTTCTTCGTCGGCGGGAATAATACAGACGGGTGTCGCGCCCGGCGATTCGATACGCGGCGCATGTTTTTCATTGGCCGCGGGGTCGAGGCGAATTCCCATGAACGCCAGCGTGCTGCATATCCTGTCGCGGATGAGCGCGCTGTGTTCGCCGATGCCGCCGGTGAACACCAGCGCATCGAGACCGCCCGCCTTGGCCGCGAGATTGCCGATTGCGCCGCTTGCCTGGCGGCAGAAATAATCCACCGCGAACTTCGCCGTTTCGCTGTTGCTGGCAAGCAGGTCGCGCATCTCGCTGCTTTCACCGCCGGACAGTGCGAGCAAACCCATGCGGTGAAACACGATGTCGCGCAGGGTGTCGCTGTCATGCCGCTGCGCCAGTTCCAGCATTACGCCGGGATCGAGGTCACCGCTGCGCGTGCCCATGACGATGCCGCCCGCCGGGGTGTAGCCCATGGTGGTGTCCTGCGATTTCAGCTCGCGCATCAGGCACAGACTGGCGCCGCTGCCCAGATGGGCGACCACCACGTTGCCGCGCGCGGTTTCACCCAGCAGCGCCGGCAACACGCTGGCAATATGCGCATAGTTCAAGCCGTGAAAACCGTAGCGGCGTATTCCATATGATGCGGGAATGGGCAGTCGCCTGGCGATTTCCGGCAGGGTCGAATGAAAGGCGGTATCGAAGCAGGCGACCTGCGGCACGGCAAAGCGTTCGCGGCACAATTCGATGCCCAGCAGATTGCCCGGCAAGTGCAGCGGCGCAAGCGGCACGATGGTCTTTAGTCTTGCCAACTCACCATCGTCCACCACGCGCGCCGCATCGCCAATGTCGCCGCCGTGCACGAAGCGGTGGCCGACGATGTCCGGTGCATGCCCGTGCAGGTCGCACAGCAACCGGTCAAAGCCGCTGCGCGGATCGCGCAGGTGGCCGTAAAAAAAATCCCGGCGCGAACCTTCCGCGCCGAACAGGCTGGCCTTGACCGAGGAGGAACCGCTGTTAATCGTGAGGATAGTTTTCATCGTTGTCTTGGAAACGCGGGTTCACGCGGAGGCGCGGAGAATGCGGAGTAAAACCATTTCTTGCCCCGAAGTTCTCCGCGCCCTCCGCGCCTCCGCGTAAGGCAGGGTTTTAGTAAGGCCACGTCCAGCCGTCCGCTTCCGGCAGATCAACGCCGTTTTCATACGCGTAGTTGCGGCATTCGATCTGCCTGTTCAGCATCTTTCCTTTCACATGCGCGCCCGCCACATGCAAAGCCGGGAGACGGTCGATGATGTCGATGACCAGACTGAAGCGGTCGATCTGGTTCTGGATCGCCAGTTCCAGCGGCGTGTTGATGCTGCCTTTTTCCTTGTAGCCGCGCACGTGGAAATTCTTGTGATTGGCGCGGCGATAGGCGAGGCGGTGGATCAGCCACGGGTAGCCGTGGAAGTTGAACATCACCGGCTTGTCCAGCGTGAACAGACTGTCGAAATCGCGGTCGCTCAGGCCGTGCGGGTGTTCACTCGCCGGCGTCAGTTTGTACAGATCGACCACATTGATAAAGCGCACTTTCAACGCCGGGAAATGTTCACGCAGCATCACCACGGCGGCCAATGCTTCCTTGGTCGGAATGTCGCCGGCGCTGGCCATCACCACATCCGGCTCGCCGCCGTCGTCATTGCTCGCCCAGTCCCAGATGCCGATGCCTTTGGTGCAGTGCTTGATGGCGGCATCCATGTCGAGATATTGCAAATGCTTCTGCTTGTCGCAGACGATGACGTTGATGTAGTTGGTGCTCTTCAGGCAATGCTCCGCCACGGTCAGCAGACAGTTCACATCGGGCGGCAGGTAGATGCGCGTCACGTTCGGACTCTTGTTCACCACCACGTCGAGGAATCCGGGATCCTGATGGGTGAAGCCGTTGTGATCCTGGCGCCACACGGTGGAAGTGATGAGCAGGTTCAGCGACGACACCGGCGCGCGCCACGGCACTTCCTTCGACATAGCCAGCCATTTCGCATGCTGGTTGAACATGGAGTCGATCACGTGCACGAACGCCTCGTAGGTGGAGAAGAAACCGTGCCGGCCGGTGAGCAGATAACCCTCCAGCCAGCCTTCCAGCGTGTGCTCGGACAACATCTCCATCACGCGCCCGTCCGGTGACAGTTCGCCGCCGTCCGCATCTTCCGGCAGGTAATCGGCCAGCCAGGTCTTCTTGCTCACCTCATAGATATTGTCCAGCTTGTTCGAACTGTTCTCGTCGGGGCCGAACACGCGGAAGTTGCTCATGTTGTCGCGCATGATGTCGCGCAGGAACTTGCCCAGCGGGCGGGTGTTTTCCGCCACAGTAGTGCCCGGCTTTTTCACCTCCACCGCATAGTCCTTGCTGTCCGGCAGGCGCAATGCCTTGCGCAACAAGCCGCCGTTGGCATGGGGATTCGCGCTCATGCGGCGTTCGCCCTGCGGCGCCAATGCTTTCAATACAGGCAACAGCGTACCATTCGAGTCAAACAGTTCTTCCGTCTTGTAACTTTTCAGCCACGCTTCCAGCTTGGCGAAGTGCTCGGGCGTCTTCATATCGCCGATCGGCACCTGGTGCGCACGCCAGAAACCTTCCACCTTCTTGCCGTCCACTTCCTTCGGACCGGTCCAGCCCTTGGGCGAGCGCAGCACGATCATCGGCCAGCGCGGGCGCAGCGGTTTGCCGCTGCCGCGCGCTTCCTGCTGGATGCGGCGGATATCCAATACGCACTGCTCCATCGTCGCGGCCATCGCCTGGTGCATGGTTGCGGGGTCGCTGCCTTCGACGAAGTGCGGCGTCCAGCCGTAGCCCTTGAACAGATTCTCCAGTTCCTCGTGCGAGATGCGCGCGAGGATAGTCGGATTGTTGATCTTGTAACCGTTGAGGTGCAGCACCGGCAGCACCGCGCCGTCGCGGATCGGATTGAGGAATTTGTTCGAATGCCATGACGTTGCCAGCGGCGCGGTTTCGGATTCGCCGTCACCCACCACCACCGTCACGATCAGATCGGGATTGTCATAGGCCGCACCGAAGGCGTGCGACACGCTGTAGCCCAGTTCGCCGCCTTCGTGAATGGAACCCGGCGTCTCGGGTGTGCAGTGGCTGCCGATACCGCCGGGGAAGGAAAACTCCTTGAAGAACTGGCGCATGCCATCGATGTTCTCGCCCTTGTTCGGATACACCTCGCTGTAGCGGCCTTCCAGATACACCGGCCCCAGCACCCCCGGCGCGCCGTGTCCCGGCCCCGCCATGAAGATCGCATTCAGGTCATATTTCTTGATCAGGCGATTCATGTGGATGTAGGTAAAAGCCAAGCCGGGACTCGACCCCCAGTGGCCGAGCAGGCGATGCTTGATGTGTTCCAGCGCGAGCGGCTGCTTGAGCAGCGGGTTGTCGCGCAGATAGATCATCCCGGCGGCGAGGTAATTGCACGCGCGCCAATAGGCGTCGATATGTTGGACTTCGTCAGCGGACAAAGGGGTGGTTTGCGTATTCATGATAGCGGTCGATCAAGAGTTGGAAAATGGTCAGCAGAAAGGTAGCGCAACAAGATGAATCTTTAATGTCTCCACGATGCGAAACAGATTAGACCTGCGCGGCTCATCACGCAACTTGACATCCGCTGAAGAGACCGCTGACCTCGGATGCCTGGTTGAGGGCTGGGACAGAAGAGGTGAACCCAGATGGATCAGGCCGTCATACCGGCGAAGGCCGGTATCCAGCAATGAGAATTTCGCCGCGAAGCGGACAAAACCATGATGCGGCACCGCTGCGTGGGAAATATTTAGCCATCCGGATTCGGGCCTTCGCCGGAATGACGTAGTTTTCTCTAATGGTCAATCCGGGATAAACCTGAATCGCACCCAAATAATCTGCTTGCGCCTTTATATAACTATTTATATATTGCCCGCATGAACCCGCTCAAATTCATCGACTCCGGCGAAGACAATCTGGCCGCCTTTCCCAAAGAAGCCAAAGTGCAGGCGACCACCCGCTACAAGCAACTCAAGGAGAGTGCAAAATGAAAAAAGAAAAACTCAAAATCACCCAATCCAGCGGCAACGTATTTCTCGATCTCGGCTTCTCGCCAGAAGAAGCCGCCATTCTCACCATGCGCTCTCAATTGATGGGAGAGTTGCGCATCAAAATCCGCGACATGGGATGGACACAGGCAGAAGCCGCCCAAGTGCTGGGCATCTCGCAATCGCGCGTCTCCGACCTGATACGAGGCAAGTTCGAGAAGTTCAGTCTGGACATGCTGATTACGCTGGCGACCAGAGCGGGGAAAAAAGTTGAATTGAAGATGGCGGCTTGATAACGGAATAGGAAACCGTGTCCCCGATTATTTCCATTTAATTCCCCCCGTCTAATTGCATGCATTACTTTGGTGTAGAATTCTCGACATCCGCTCCTTACCTGACTGGGCATGCCAACCGTTCTAAAATTACTAAAACTGGCGTTTCCATTTTTATTCCGATGAAGGAATGGAGCCGCCGCATATCCATGTGGATACGGATGAAGGGGAATGCAAGTATTGGCTGGAACCGATCAGATTGGCCAGAAGCCGCAACATCAGCCCTGTCGAATTGCGACGTATCGAGGCGGCAGTATTTGAGCATCAGGATTTGTTCAAGGAGAAATGGCATGAGTTCTTCCATCACTGAATTGGAGCATTGTGCTGCCCGCGCCTGGGTGACGGGCCGTATCGTCTTTGTCGAACTCACAGATGGTCGACAGATCGGATTCCCCGCTGCCCGCTTCAAATTATTGAGCAAGGCGAGGGAAGAACAACTCAAGAAAGCCATGCTGCGGGCAAATGGAACTGCATTACGCTGGGACGAACTGGACGAAGATGTTTCCTTAAGCGGCATCGTTGAAGGACACTTCCAGCTTCCACTGCCGATGGCGGCGTAAGCACAAAGATTTGACCGGTTTAGTTTCAGCGAAAGCAAGGGGCGGGGATCGGAAGTCTGAAAAGTTCAGGATCAATCGAGTCTGACCCTATTGATTGCTAACTTGAACGGGAATCTTGAAATGAAAAAACTTAATGTGATGCTGCCCCCTGTTGTTCGTTGGGAAATGCTTGTGAGAAGAGCGTCATTCGGCTTGATTCTGTCTGGGGTATTTTATGCAACCATTGCGTTTGGGGGAACGTATAAATGCCGTAGTGAAAGTGGGCAAATTATGTATTCAGATGTTCCGTGTCCAGTAAGCAGCAAAACTGAAAAGATAATATCGTTTACCCCGGCTATTCTTGCGCCCCCACAAGTCGAAAATAGTGCCGAACCTAATGCACAAAGCGCTCATCAAGCGAACATACGGTACATTGATATGAAGGTTGATGATGCAATTAGTGCGCGTGATTTTAGAAGTGCAAAACAGTGGGCATTAACCCCTGAACATTGGAAGAAAATCAAAGATGCTGAACAAGCCAGTGAAACGCCAGTGGAGAGAGTCAATGTTGAACTAAAACAACCACCACAAGACCCCATAGTACAAGCTCCTCAACAAGCAAACGGTCAGCAAAAAATGCAGCAACAGGTACAACAACCACAAGAAACCTTGCTGCGGCAACAGCAACAACAACATGAGTCACAGCAGCAGCAAAAACAACAACAGTTGCAACAGCTACAGCAACAAGAATTGAAGCAACAGCAACTGCAACAACAAGCAACCATGGCCAGGCAACAACAAGCAGCTATAGATAGGCACCAGCGACGTCAGGCTTGTATTAACCAGATACAGGCGGCGGCAGCAGGCCCCATAGCCAGAAGGGCCATCGAGGGTGCTGGTACTAGCGCATCTTCGATGCAGGCATTATTAGCACAACGAGCCGCCGTTGACGCAGCTCGCTGCAATTCTATTCAGTAACAACACCAAACGGATCAGCTTCGCATTTAATTTTGTAGAGCGCCGAGGTGTTGGCGCCGACGAGAATTTGACCCATGTGCCTATATAGAGCTGACCCAGACAAATAGTCCGAAAACCAAGACCCAGCACGGCACCTGATGTGCGGTGCTGGGGCAGTGAAATCCTTAACACCAAAGGTACCGAAGTCGAATTGTTTCGAGCGGTGGTGGATACCCCCACACCTATGGCCGGGAGCCTGTCATAAATTTTGTGTTTGAGGCATAACATGTCACCAAGGAGCATGTATGCCAAGCAAAACGAGCAAGAAGAAACCGTCGGCGCTACCGACTATCCCGAAAGAACTCATTGTGTTCGTGCCGACTGAATATTGACCCACCGTGCCGATTGAATATTGACCCAGGGCCGGTCGCTGTATTTTGATCCAACAGCTGTGGATAAGTGTACCAATAGCTGGTTCTTGAAGTTCTCCTTTTTGTGTGTCCCAGAATGCGGGAGGGAAATCACAATGGGCGTTGCCCGTTATGAATCTGACCTAATCGAGCTTCAACGTAGAAGTAATTCTCAAACTGATCAAGAAGCTTGCCACGGTAATCGCTCGACCCACTAGGCTCAGGTTTTGGTGCGAGAATCATCGGGCAGGTTGAGCCATCCTTTAATGGCGTGGACGAATTCTTCTCCACTTCGGGTGAGATAGATATCTTATTGGCACTAACGCTATTTGAGGAACATGGGATATTTCTATACTCAAAATGCCCCGTCGAATCAAGGCATCTATAAGCATCACCAAATACGATGGTTGTGTAAGAGATCCCAAGTAGCAGCAAAAATAATTGCCGAACTCCGAAGTACATGCTATCTCTTTTTTCGATTCCTAGTTCGTCAAACCCAATCCTGTGTGAGGGATAATATTATTTTCACCATCAACCGTGTCAGCGATAGGCATGCGTATCGCTAATGTGGGCAATTCGTCCAACAATGTCAATTAACGTTGGATTCACTAAAATTCAGAATCATTAATTTCACTCGCAATTCGCATGAATGCGACCACTCGTATAATGTCGCCAATGGTTCGCCGAGAAAATGGTTCGCCCCTCCGCTTGAACGACTTTATCACCTTCGCAAAACATTCCTCACCTGCGATTATTCCCTGATACTGCGCCTGTATCCATGCGTGAATATCACCTACACTTCTCGCAAGTTTGTCTGCCACAAACTTATCCAGGGAGAGAGTGGATTCGTCGCCACTCTCGTTGATGAAAGTAAAAACGGTCTTCCCAGTAATATTGTTCATCATTTTCTCCTAATCCGTTCGCTGCGAAGTCCTGTTGTAATCGTGTGACCATCAATGCTGCTCTTTACTTTGTAGGCATTGTGCCAAGTAGATAGACGGCGAACTGGTTCACGCCCCATATCCCGCTCCATGTGTCGAATGCTAGACCGGTCTAAAAAAAGTACTACTCCACCATGCCCGTCGTACTGTTCATTGCCATATAGGTCGAGCAGCTGGTCTATAAATGGCGGGATACCTCTTTGCTGCGCCCGAATTTTTGCGTGTTGAATATTGGCATAACTCATTTTTCGCTCCTCAAAATTAATGAGCGATTATCGTCGCATCAAACCCGACCCTTGTCAATAAATTTCTTTGTTATACAACGTGTTACGTAGTGTATGCCGTGCAGCATAGTTTATTTATAGATTGATAGTCTGTTGTGCATTGGCAGTCTTTTGCTATGACTTATAGAGTGCGCACTTAAGCTACTATCGGGGCATTCGCTGAATGGTGATGCCACGGACGATAAGAGGCGGGCTCGATCTTTCTATTAAACCGAACTTCCTCAAAATGTTGAGAGCATTCAGTCGCGACCCGTGGAGGTTGCCGTTCGGTATGATCCCAGCGTCTATGACTGGTGACGATTCGAAGCATCGGGGTCAAGTCTTGCATTACGACATTTGCCTTAGCTGATTCATGCAGTGCAACTAAAGGGGCTGCGTCACAATAGCTTTAGGCATACCCCCTTCCCCTCCACCCCGTCTTCCCTTACCATGCAATTTGAAGTTTCTACTTTCAAATTGCAAATATGCTAAACCGATCCGCATTTTCCACCGCATTGCGTCTGGCGCAGGGTTTTCCCGTGCTGGCGATCACGGGGCCGCGCCAGTCCGGCAAGACGACGCTGGCGCGCACGCTGTTTGCCGACAAGCCTTACGTTTCACTGGAAGACCCGGAGGAGCGTTCGTTTGCCGATTCCGATCCGCGCGGTTTTCTGGCGCGGTTTCCGCAGGGGGCGATTCTGGACGAGGTACAGCGTTGCCCGGATCTGTTTTCTTATCTGCAAGGCGTGGTGGATACACGCCGGCGGATGGGCGAGTTCATTCTCACGGGGTCGCAGCAGTTTGGGTTGATGTCGAACATCAGCCAGTCGCTGGCGGGACGGGTGGGGTTGTTGCAGTTGCTGCCGTTTTCGTTGGCCGAGTTGAGGGAAGGCGGCGTGCTGCCCGCAACGCTGGATGAAACGATGTTGCGAGGGTGTTATCCGCCGCTGTACGACCGCCCCGTTGCGCCCGGCGACTGGTTCCCCAACTACGTGACCACGTATCTGGAAAGAGATGTGCGGCAGTTGTTGGCGGTGCGCGATTTGTCTCTGTTCCAGCGTTTCCTCAAGATGTGCGCCGCACGCTCGGGGCAGTTGCTCAATCTTTCCGCGCTGGCGGCGGATTGCGGCATTTCTCATGTGACGGCGCGGGAATGGATGACGGTGCTGGAGGCGAGTTATGTCGTTTATCTGTTGCGCCCCCACCACCAGAATTTCGGCAAGCGGCTGGTGAAGATGCCCAAGCTGTACTTTCTCGATACCGGTTTGATGGCGTATTTGCTGGGTATACGCGATGTGAATACGCTGATCACTCATGCCTCGCGCGGTGCGTTGTTTGAAACGCTGGTGGTGTCGGAGTGGGTTAAGCACCAGTTCAACGCCGGTGAGGTTGCCGAGCTGTATTTCTGGCGCGACAGCGCGGGACATGAGGTTGGTCTGTTGATCCCGCAGGGCAACCAGTTCATGCCCGTGGAAGTCAAATCCGGCTCCACTTTCAGCAGCGACTGGACGGCAGCGCTGCGCAAGTTGTCGGCATTGTTCGGCGATGCTGCGTTACCGCCGGGCATTGTTTATGGGGGTGATGGGCAGTATGAGCGCGACGGCTGTCGCGTTGTCGGCTGGCAGGCGCTGGCGCATTCATTGGAATCCGCAGCGCAATAGCTGTGCAGCAAGTTTAAAAACCCACCTTCGATAACCCCACCCCATGGCCACCCTGATCCCCTCCCTTGGCGCCGCCCGCTTCGATGCACGCGGCGAACTGCGGCTCGCGGAACGGCTAAAGGATTGCCTCGAAGACAACGCCTGGGTGTGGCACAACATCCCGGTCGGGCCGTTCGGCAGGCATCCTGATTTCGTGACGCTGCATCCGCAGCAGGGCATTGTGGTGCTGGAGGTGAAGGACTGGCGACTGGATACGATTGGCGTGGCAAACAGCAAGCAGGTGGAGCTGATAACTGATCGCGGCAATGTATCGACTGACAATCCTTTCGAGCAGGTGCGCAGCTATATGTTTAACGTGGTGAATGCGTTGCAGCGCGATCCGCTGCTGGTCAACGAGGGTGGGAGTTTCAAGGGCAAGCCGGTGTTTTCTTTCGGGCACGGTGTGGTTTTCAGCAACATCACGCGCAAGCAGTTTGAGCAGACCGATTTGCGCGAAGTCTTCCCGCCGGAGCGCTGCATCTTCCGCGATGAGATGGCGGAGAAGGTAGATGCCGATGCGTTTCGCGAGCGGGTGTGGCGCATGGTGTCGCCGCGCATTGGGCCTGCCTTGTCGCTGCCGCAAATCAACCGAGTGCGCGCGATTCTATTCCCTGAGATTCGCGTCACCCAGATTGCGCTGCCGTTTGACGAGCCTCCTGAAAATGCCTCTCCCGCTAAAGACCGCATACTGGAAGTGATGGACATGCAGCAAGAACAGGTGGCGCGCAGCATGGGCGCGGGTCACCGCATCGTGCGCGGCGTGGCGGGCTCGGGCAAGACGCTGATTTTGGCGTTCCGCGCCGAACAGATCGCGCGCGCGGCGAGCCGCCCGGTGCTGCTGTTGAGTTTCGCGAACGGCATCTCGGGCCGGCTGGAGAATGCGATGCAGGACAGAGGGGTGGAGGACAAGGTGGTCGTTTCCACGTTCCATTCCTGGTGCTGGAAGATGCTGCGTACTTACGGCCTGCCGATTGCAACCGAGAAAGAGTTTCCCGACTTTACGGAGCGGCAGGCGGCCAACGTGCAGGCCGTGCTCGATGCTGCCGAGCGCGGGTTGATTCCGGGCGGGCAGTATGACGCGGTGTTGATTGACGAAGCGCACGACTTCGAGCCGCAATGGCTGGCGCTGGCGCCGAAGATGGTGAACCCGGACACGAATGCGCTGATGATCGTTTACGACGATGCGCAGGCGATCTACAAAGGGCGCAAACGCCCGGTGTGGAAGCAGCTCGGCATCGAGGCCGCCGGGCGCACCTCGGTGCTCAAGGTGAATTACCGCAACACCGCGCAGATATTGCGCTTCGCACGCAAATTCGCCGCCGATGTGATCGGCGCGCCCGGCGTATGCGCCGGTGACGAGAGCGCGATCCTGATGCCGGAAGACGGCGGGCGTGAGGGCGTGGAGCCGTTGGTGCGGTCGTGCGTGAGCTATGACGGCGAAGCGCACGCGATTGCAGAATGGCTGCTCGGGCGCAAGGCTGCCGGTTACCAGTGGGGGCAGATGGCGGTGCTGTATCCGCGCCATTTCATCGGTGAAAAATTCGAGAAGGTTCTGGCGAAACACGGCGTGCCGGTGGACGTGGCTAAGGATCATCACAACCGCGTAGAGACAGAACGCGACGCGGTGCGCTTGCTCTCCATGCACAATGCCAAGGGACTGGAGTTCCCCTGCGTGGCGATTGGCGGCTTGGGTGAGCTGAAGAAGGCCGGGGACATAGAAGACGATGTGCGCCTGACCTATGTCGCCATCACGCGCGCGACGCATGAGGCGTTTATCACTTATTCGAATATGTCGGAACTGGTGGGGCGGCTGGTGGTGTAGGTCACACTCGGGATTGGAGTTGAATTGCCGACCCGATGCAGAATAAAACTGACCTTCTCCCATCCCGCTTTTTGCCTTGAATTTCTCCGCGCCTCCGCGTGCAGGCTTTTACTTCCTGCACGCCCGGATCGGGATCAGTAGTCGGTATAGCCTTTTTCGCCCGGCGTGTAGAAGGTGCTCATGTCGGGCGGGGTCAGCGCCGCGCCGCTTTGCAGCTTTGCCACCAGATCGGGGTTGGAAATGAAGGGGCGGCCAAACGCAACCAGATCGCCTTTTTGCGCATCCAGATCGGCGTTTGCGCGCGCCGCATCGTAGCCGCCGGAGAGGATGTACTTGCCCTTGAAGTTGGCGCGGATCTTCGCTTTGAGTTCCGGGCTGACTTCCGGCGCGCCCATCGAACTGTGATCGACCACGTGGATATACGCCAGCCCGACCGCGTTCAATTCCTCGACCAGACGCAGATACAGCGCGTCCATCTTGGGATCGGGCACGGCGCCGTTGAACACGCCGTAAGGCGAGATGCGCATGCCGATGCGCTCCGCGCCGATCTGCGCCGCGGCAGCCTTGGCGACTTCCACCGCAAAGCGGATGCGGTTCTCCACATTGCCACCCCAGCGATCTGTACGTTGATTCGTTGCAGTATTGAGAAATTGGTCGATCAGATAGCCGTTCGCCGCGTGCAATTCGACGCCGTCGAAGCCGGCGTCAATGGCATTTTTGCAGGCCGTTGCATACTCGCCGATGGTTGTCGCGATGTCATCGTCACTCATCGCGGTCGGCACGGGGTACG
>Ga0210041_1003214_pt1 | contig 12902 bp, 10 predicted proteins | sample CryGeymeta201503_FD_183973 | JGI IMG/M metagenome (GOLD analysis project Ga0210041, IMG submission 183973) | Groundwater microbial communities from Crystal Geyser aquifers in Utah, USA - Crystal Geyser metaG 2015-03 (SPAdes) (version 2) | ecosystem: Environmental > Aquatic > Deep subsurface >... | reverse complement strand
ATAAAAACCTGTTTATCAGAAACCTGTTTGGTGATTAAGGTATTGGCGCCGAAGAAGTTTTCGTTTCCAATGGCAACTGAATGTCCGACTGTGGAATTCACCGCAAAAAAATTAAAATCTCCAATCGTAACATTTCCAGAAATCTGACAAGAAGAAGTAAACCAATTATGATTTCCGATGTTAGAATGATGTCCTAACATGGCGCCACTCCAAATAAAATTATTATCGCCAAGTTTTACTCTTGGGTGAATAAGCACTTTATCCATAATAAATGTGTTTTCGCCATATTCAAGATTAAACGGAATTCCTGCTTCGGGATGAATATAAGAGGTTATGGAATAGCCATCTGCTTTGATTTTTTGAATCATTTTAGCGCGAACTCGATTCAAATCGTGATATCCAACTGCTACAAAAAAATCTACTTCTTCAGGTTTATAGGTTTTCAAACATTCAGAGTAATTTATAATTGGTAAGCCGTTTAATTGGTTTTTTGAGTGGAAATTATCATCAACTACAAAACCTAAAAGAGGTAAATTGGAAACTTCTTTTATGAAAAAAGCACAGACATCAGCAATTTTACCAGATCCAAAAATTAAAATAGGTTTCATAGGTGTTCCTTTTGCAAAGCTTTTCGGTCAATTTTGCCATTGTTGTTTTTGGGAAGCTGATCTAATACAATGATTTCCTTCGGAATCATATAAACGGGCAATCGTTCTTGAACCAAACTCTTAAGTTCCGTAATCGAGCTTTTATTATGTACGCTAACATAAGCCACTATTTTTTGAATTCCACTCGGTTCAGATAATAAAACTACACAAACTTCGCAGACTTCGTCTAATGACTGAAAAGCAGCTTCAATTTCTTCGGGCTCAATTCGGTAACCTAAATATTTAATCTGATTATCTACTCTTCCTTTGAAATGCAATTTACCTTCGTTATCCACTTCAACAAAATCTCCTGTAGTGTACATTCTTAGAAATAAACCATTATGCTCAATTTCTGGAAATGAAGTCCTAGATCGTTCAAAGTCGTTAAAATATCCCAAACCGACATTTGGCCCATATAAAAGTAATTCGCCTTTTTGGGGATATTCAGAATATTCAGATGGAAAGAAAAGCGAATTATTTTCACGTGATTTTAAAACATAAGAGAAGTTTGGTGCTAAAAAACCTAAAGTTGGTAACTCGTTCATGTTTTCAAAGTCAGAGTCTGAAATTTTCCATGAAGAACAAATACAAGTACATTCAGTTGGCCCATAGACATTATGGAGTTCTATTTGGGGATGAACTAAATCATACAAAGATTTTAATTTTGCTTTTGGAAAGCCTTCTCCACCGAAAATAAATCGTTTTAATTTCGGGAGAGAATCTTTAGAAATGGAGCGCATCGTTAATAAGAAAACCAGTAAAGAAGGAACGGAAAACCAAGAAGTACAGTTCATATTTTCCACTTTGCGAATAATTTCATGAACGTTTTTTAGTTCCTCATGTTTGAAAACAGCAAGGCTTAATCCATTAAAAAGGGATGCGTAAAAATCGAAAACAGCGTTATCAAAATAAATAGGATTCAAGCCGGTAAAAATTTCATCACTATTGAAATTATATTGCTCTTGCGCCCAATTTATTAAGTTGAGAATATTATGCTGCGACATTACCGCACCTTTGGGAAAACCTGTAGAACCTGAGGTAAACATAATATAAACAGGATCGGAGCCAATTAAAGAACTTGTTGAATGATTAGAAATTTTTAGAGAATCAAAAGAAATGGATTGAATATGAATTACGGTAAATTGCTTTTTAATTTCTTCTGTTGTGCTGTTAATTTCATCAGTAAAGAATATTTTAGGGTTCGCTTTTTCCAGCATTTTTATTGTTCTAATTGCAGGAGCAGAACTATCAATATTTGTATAAATGATGCCAGTTTGAACGCAAGCGAGCATTAAAGCAAATGATCTCACCGATTTTTGATTCCCAATGGCAATAACATCGCCTTTTGAAATAGTCGCTTTTTGTAAATATGAAATCCATTGTAAACTCAATAGATTTAGATCGGAAAAACTATAGGAATTTCCATCAGAATAGATCAGAGCAGTTTTTAAAGTGTTTATTTCAACAATCTGAGTCCAACGTTGTGCAAGAGTAAATTCATAGTTTTTTTTCATGAGTGAACGGTTAGACCTCCGTCAATTCCAAGAATTTGTCCGTTAATAAATGAATTGGAAATTAAAAAAGCGACTGCATTACAAATTTCATCTAAGGTACCAAGTCGTCCTAAAGGGGTTTCTTTTTTTAAAAGATTCACTTTTTGCTCAGAAATGGAATTTCGAGTTGATGGAGTCTCAATAAATCCAGGGGCAATTGCATTTACTCGAATCCCGAAGCGACCTAATTCCTTAGCCCAAACTTTTGTCATGGCTTCAATACCAGCTTTTGAAGCAGCATAAGCGGTTTGACCCATATTTCCTTGAGCAGAAATAGAACTAAAGTTTATAATGGAACCTTTAATGCGTTTTTCTACAAAATAACTTGCCATCCAACGGCTTGCATAAAACGTTGAGTTCAAATTTGAGTTGATTGTTTTCTGCCATGAGTCCAGATTATGCATTGGATTGGTTCTATCCATCAGATTGAATAATAATTCGCTATGAATTAATCCTGCATTATTTATTAAACAAGTAAAAGGGATTTTGTCTGAAACATGATTTTGAAACGCTATTTCTATGGATTCAGGCTCGGTTAAATTTACAAGTAGAGGAGAAATTGAGGTGTGTTTTTCTGCCAACAAGGACAAGTTGGATTCATCGATATCAGCAGCTGTTACTATCACATTCTGATTCGCAAAAAAGACAGCTAAAGCGGAACCAATTGAACCTGCTGCGCCAGTAAGTAAAATATGTTGACCCGATAAATCCATATCAATTCGTATTAATTTTTGAAGAAATCACGTTTTTGATGTCACCAATTGTTTGCATTGAAACGATTTCGTCTCCTGTAATCATAAATTCATATTCTTCTTCCAATTTCATGATTAGAGTCATGTGAGCCATAGAATCCCAATCTTCTAAGGTATTTAAAACAGTAGAATCTGGTAAAGAATCTAATTGAGTATTTAAATAAGTTTGTAATAAATTTGAAAGTTTAGTGAACATAATCCTGAATTTCTTTTGTTAGGGAATAACCAGGTAAGATTTTAGTTCTAATTTCGTCAATTGAATTGAACATAATAACATCTAAAATGGAAAGCCCTGGTATAAATGAATTTGTAGTAGTTTGTAAATATGAATTAAGCTGATATTGTAATAATCGAATATCTATTCCATGCTCTTTGAATAGTTGAGGATTATATAAGAATCCTCCGGCAATCGGATTTATTAAAGTATTGGCGCCAAAATGCTTACAGTTTTCAATTAAACGTTCAGCTCTACCACAGTTTAAACCAATTTTATGTTCAGAACTCACTATCCATTTGGTATTCAGTTCGAGATAAGAAGAAACCAATTGGACAGAAATAGCTGCAAGTTCTCCTATTGAATTAACTTTTGATGTAAAACAGGATTCAAGAATTCTCATTCCTTCTTGAAAAAACGGAGCTTTTTTATAAGCGTGTTCACAAGTTTGAATCCATTTATGCATTCTATTTTCATTAACAGAAAGTTTAGTATCGCAGATTAATTTGTTCTGACTTACTTTTTCACAAGAAACAAAAACAAAATGCGCTTCATCTTGAAAAATAATACGATTTCTGTGAATCCAGCCTTTTTTTATAAAGTTGACATCATCGTAAAAAACAAAAGAATCTACAGAATCTACTAATTGAAAATACCCGATGTAAGGAAATAAATAAGGTTGCATAATTGCAATAGAACTCATTTTATTAATTCCTAACTTCGATGATGTTCAATTATTTCTGATAGTTTTTCGGTGAAACCTTGAAATGTTTTTTCCTCGTCCATAACATCTTTAGCAATTTGGAGACTTTGCATAGACATTGAAATGAGTTGTTCTTTTGAAAAATCCATTGCATCACGAATAGCTTTAGATAAATCTAAATAGGAAAAAGAATCTAATAGAATTCCATTTTTAGGTTTAACTATGTCGATTGCGATACCTGTAGTAAAACTTATTGGGATTAAACCATAATTGATTGCTCGCATCATCGTTCCAGGGCCTGCATCATCAATTGAAGTATTTAAATAAAAATGCGATGATCGTAATTCGTTTTCAAACTCTGCAACAGGCAAACTTTCAAAAAGGTTAAGTTCAATATGGTTTAATCGTTTTTTTAATTTGGTTGCATTCAATCCAATTAATTTAACTCTGATTTTTTTGGCATATTCAGGAAAAAATTCATCAAGATGCGTAATAGCATCAAAAAAAATAGGTAACCCTTTTCGTAATTCATTTAGAAAAGAAGCACTCCAAAAGAATTCAAGTTTAGTTTTAGTCGAATATTTTTCTTCAATTTCTGAAGTATTAATTTTTTTTAAAGGAAAGCCTAAAACTTGTGTTTGAACACTAGAATAAGGGATTTGCGATTTCTCAACTAAATTTAGTTGATATTTTGAAGGAGCAATAATGTGAAGTGGAATATCTTTAAACACTTCTTTTTTTTCTTTAAGGTTAAGAAAAGAAATGTCTTCGGGTAAAACACTATTTATTTGCGGACAGGAACCACAACCTCTGTTATAGCGATCACAATTAACACTAAAATGGCAACCACCAGTTATAATTGCATTGTCGGCCATAAAAACAACAATAGGAACCTTGTACTGTTTGTATAAATCTGAAATGAGTTTATTGTTTAGAAACTGTGAGTACCAAAAAAGAACAAAAACATCAGGATTTGCAGGAATAGATTGTAAAAGATTTTGCCAACTAACACAATTTTCATTTGAGTCGTGATAATATAAATCTTTCATCCCAGCTGACATTGCTCGATTGAGCTGATCTTGTGAATACCATTTATCTGTACAAATTTCGTGAGCTTCTGTTTTATTCCCAAATCGATAAAGAATGGAGGCCTTGTGTCCAAAATCGTTCAGCTTTGAAACAATGGCTTTTGCACTAGAACCTGCTCCTCCAAACAAATAAGTAGAGAAAAAAACGATATTCATCTTTTCTTAACCAATTTCATATTCGTGACCATCAAAACGGCATTCGTACAGATCTGCTAAATTATATAAGGCTGCATTTAAGTCTGAAAAGACTTCATCGTTTTCAAGATTTATCTTTTTTGATGAAATACATAAAAAATTATCAGCTTTGAGTTGTGTTTGATTAATTGATAAAATTGAGAAATCGTGTTGTTTAAGTGCGGCAGCCATTCGATAAATAGAAGCTTCTTCACCATAAAACCAAAAGGTAACCTCAATAGCTTCTGCTTGATTGAGTGCAAAATGTCCCAATAATTCTAAAAGCCGCAATTCAGCTTTCCTTCTAGTTTCCATTGAGTGGTAATAATTAAATTCCATACGTTCACCAATTGCTATTTGTAAAAAACTTCAATTCATCCGCTGAGTTTTAATGAATTTTGATTAGATTTTGAAATCGAAGCTAAACGTCAACGTGTTGAAAAAGTATAAATATATGTTTATCAATACGTTGAAGAGAATTAATTCATTGTTACATAACGAAATGACTTTATACAAACACTTATCGGTTTTGCTTTTTCTGACTTTACTTTTTGAAGCAAATAAAACTCAAGCACAAATTTACCCTGAAATTCTAACGCTAAAACAAGAAGCGCAATGGATTGACTCAACGCTTCAACTCCGATTTGAGCAGGTAATCCCTTTAATTATGCGCAGAGAAAACGTCGATTTGTGGATTGTAACGGCTAGAGAATACAATGAAGACCCTGTAATTAGAACCATGTTACCTGCAACTTGGTTTGCTGCAAGACGCAGAACGATGTTAGTGTTTTGGGATAATGGAACTCAGGTAGAACGATTGGCCGTTTCTCGTTATGATATTGGGACTTTTTTCAAGAAAATCTGGAATCCTGAAGAAAATCCGGATCAAATTGGAAGACTTGTCGATTTTATCAAAGAAAAGAATCCCAAAAAGATTGCCTTAAATACTTCAGAAACTTTTGCTCAAGCTGATGGAATTACAAAAACAGAGTTCGATCAAATTCAAATGAAGCTTGGAAAATCCTACCAAAATCGAATTGTTTCGGGTGAAAAATTAGCAGTTGGCTGGTTAGAAACGAGAATTCCAGCAGAAGTTGCGATGATGCAGTACTTAGCAGGAATTGGTCATTCTATCATCAAAAATGGATTCTCAGGGCAAGTTGTAGAACCTGGAGTTACAAGTACAGAAGATGTGCAATGGTGGTTTAGAGAAGAAATTCGCAGATTAGGTTTTGGAACTTGGTTTCATCCGAGTGTTTCTTTGCAAAGAGCAGAAAACCCAGGTAAAGATGGTGACTTTTCAAGTAAACCAGACTCGAAAATTATTCAAAAAGGAGATTTATTACATGTTGATATTGGAGTTACATTTGCAAGGTTAAATACCGATCAACAACAACATGCGTATGTCTTAAAAGATGGGGAATCTATTGCACCAGAAGGATTACAAAAAGCTTTAAAAAAAGGAAATCGTTTGCAAGATATTTTGATGAGTAATTTTAAAGTAGGATTAAGTGGAAATCAAGTTCTAAAAAACTCTATAGGACAAGCTATTAAAGAAGGTTTAAAACCAAGTATTTATACGCATCCTTTGGGATTTTATGGTCATGCCGCAGGACCAACCATTGGAATGTGGGACAACCAAGGTGATACAAAAGGCGCCGGCGATTATCCACTTTTTGCGAATACAGGTTATAGTATCGAGTTAAATGTAAGTGTTGAAATTCCAGAATGGAAGAATAAAGAAATCCGAATTATGTTAGAAGAAGATGCTTTTTTTGATGGAAAATCGGTAAGGTTTTACGATGGGAGACAGGTAGAGATTATACTGATAGATTGATGTTTTCTTCATGCTTGACACGATCCTGCATCAAAGCGTATTTACGAAAATGAATAAAAAGAAAACCGAAGTAAAATGTTTTTTTTGAAAATAGTGAATTTATGCACAGATTCAGCTTTTCAGATGAAAGACATAAAAGCAGTATTCTTTTCGTTTTCAAATTACTCAAAAAAAAAGGCAAACTTCTTCACTTTGAAAAAGTTTGCCTTTAAAATTTCGTTTTAAATTTAATCAATGAGTAGCTGTTCCTACAATTTTTGCTACTTCATCATGATGCTCTGCCACAGCATGGTCTAAAGGTGTCCAACCTCGATTATCCATTGTTTTGGCGTCTGCTCCATTATCAATTAATAATTTTGCTATCTCAGTATGATTATTAACCACTGCCCAATATAATGCAGTTGTTCCTCTGTTGTCTCTGGTATTTATATCTGCTTTTTGCTCTATTAGAAAATTTACTACTTCATAGTGACCGTGTTTTGCCGCCTTTAATAATACCGAACGGTCATGTTCGTCGGATGTGTTTGCATTTGCGCCATTTTCCAGCGCTTTTCTTATTGCTTCGATGTCTCCGGTTTCTGCAGCGTTGAATATTGCATTTTCCATAGCCTACTCACTTTCTATTTATTTTGAGTGATTTTGGATGATTATTAAGCGGGAAATGTTCCCGTTTTAGTACCAACCTGATACTGTTCTGATTGTACACTTTGTTTAGCAAATTGTCAAGTATTACTTTAAGACAAATCTATCTTTAATTTGTTTTTTCTAGGTATTCGCTTGGCGTGCAACCATAGACTTTTTTAAATGCGCGTGAAAAATAGGACGGATTATTAAACCCACACATTGATGAAGCTTCAGCAAAGGAAACTGTTTGACTTTGAACTAAATGTAAGGTTTCAGATAAGCGCAAGGAAAGTATATGATTGGCTAATGTATCATTCGATTCCTCTTTCCATTTTCTGTAAAGGGTTGATTTACTCATGTGCAAGGCATCTGCTAGCGTTTCCAATGATAAGTCTGTATTACTTAAGTGTCGGAGAATAAGTTCATTTATCTTTTTTTGGAAAATCGAAGCTTCATTTTTTTCTGATTTCTTTGATTTTTCAGTTCTAATTATCAATTCTCTTTTAACAAGTGCATGAACCTGTGCTTTTAGAACCGAAATATTAGCAGGTTTCGTAATATAAGCTACAGCCCCTGACTGTAAACCAATAAACCGATCTTCCTCAGAATCTTTTGCCGTTAAAAAAATAAGTGGAATGTGCTCAAATCCTGCAGTTTGATACAATTTTTTTGCAAATTCAAACCCATCCATTTCGGGCATCATTACATCAGAAATTATAACATCAGGTTTAAATGTTTCTAAAATCTTAAAAGCATCTTTTCCACTTGATGCTGTTTTTAGATTAAAATCATTATTTAAAGCAAGTTTTAAATAGTCTCGGATGTCTTCAATATCATCAATTATCAAAAGTTTTATAAGGCTTGAATCCATTTCATCAATGACAACTTTGTTTTTTTCAAATTCTTTTTCCGTTGCCTCAATTAATTCGATAGAATCAGACAAGATTGAAGTTTGGGATTCTTCATTTTCACGAGAAAATTGATAATTTTCAGTAATAACTTGAAGTAATCTATCTGAATAGTTAATGAGTTCTAGATTATACTTTTCCAATAACTGTAAACTTTGATTGGTTCGATAGTCTAGATTTCCATTTTCTTTTAAAGTAGTAATAATAAGCTCAACAGGCCCTCGAATCATTTGTAAAGGGGGTTCTTATTTTATGAGAAAATGCATGGAAATTTTCAATTTGATTCTTGTTCATCTGGTTTAATTCATCGCGCTGTTGCTGAACAATTTTTAAAATAGAATCGGTTTCTTCTTGCTTTCGAATTAACTCTTTACTTCTGGCATCAATTCGTAGTTGTAAACGAATTTCACGGTTTTTATTTCGATGAATTAAAGTAAATAGAAGTCCAGATAATAAGCCTGCGATCCCCAAAAAAGTTAGAGTATAAAATAAAGCTGTCTCGTAAAAATGGGGTTCAACTTCAAAATCAAAAGCAATAATGGAAGGCTGATAAGAAAACCTATGATTTATTTTGATGTTAATATGATGTGAACCGGATTCAAGATTACTTAATGTAAACGAGCGTTTATCTTGTAAATCAACCCATGTTGAAGGATTTTTGTCACTTGCATAAGAAAATGTAAATTGTTTTGGATTTGAAAAATCTAAAACATCAAAATGGATCGTTATCGTTCGCTCATCCTTTGAAAGTCGTATGGGTAGTATATTATTGAAAATTTCATATTTAGCTAAATCGGTTTCATAATTTGTAAGTAGTAATTCGGGTCTTAAACTGTCTGATTTTAGAAAATTAGCAGGTTTTAAAAAGCTAAGTCCGCGAATTCCTGGAAACCATAAATTCCCTCGTCCATCAGCAATCCCAGCTGACTGAACACCTCCATTGAGTTCTCGATAAGGAAGCCCATCTTTTTCAGTGAAATATTCTAATTTCGTCTCTGAAATTTTTTCATCTAAAAATAAGTCTAATTCAGATTTTTTAATTCGATATAAACCTTGATTATTCGATAACCACCAAAAACCAAATCGATCGGTTAAAATTTTATGAACAGCCCAATCTTTTTTAATTTTGGGATAATGGAAACGTGCACTTTCTGGTTTTTTATTTTCGTGATAAATTACTCGAATCAGACCTTTATCTTCACTTGCGTACCAAATCGTATCGTTATGAATAGAAATATCTCTTATGGAGAGTCCGGTTAATTCGAATGGTTCAGCGTAAGCATAATTATTCGTTAGATTAAATTTAAAAACGCCATTCCCATTCGTTCCTGCAATAATATGTGTATCATCAAACGATTTTATAGTTCTTATTTTTGGGATTGGAAATCCAAGGGAGTCTCGAATTTCTGTGTAGTTATTAGTTTGTCTGTCGTAAACGTATAAGCCGGAAATTGTACCTAACCACAAACGACCTTTATTGTCTTCATAAATAGCATCAATTACATTATTTCTACTTATTAATGGGTGAGACTTTGGGTGTTCTTGTATCCATATACCCGTTGAATTAGACCATAAACCGCCATTCCAAAATGAAACGAATACTGAGTTATCTCTTGTTATGGTTAATGTTCTACTGTCAATTCGTTCTCTATTTTCTATTGGAAAGACATTATGTTGTAATAAGTTTTTACCATTCCATTCCAATAATCCTTGACCCATAGTTGTGAACCAAATTCTATTTCCAGCCATTTCTCGAATAGAGTATGTATTTAAACCTGAAATTCCATCGTTTTCGTCAAGTGTTTGAAATTTACTATACCGAATTTTAAAAAGCCCTTCGCCGTTTGTCGCAACCCATAAATTTCCAGATTTATCTTGAATTACTGAATTAATAAGAGAGTTATTTGGTGTATTAAATATTTTTTTACCCTTATGAAATATATCATTGTCATCTATTAAAAGAAGTTCACCTTGCCAGTATAAATCGTATTCTTTAAATGTGCCTCCTATTAGTTTGAATGGAGTTTGGAATAGATCAACAGATTTAGTTTTTGGTGAATAGACAAAGAAATTATTAGTTGTTCGTAACAAATACGCTTCTTCATTCTGTTGTAATAAATTCGCTTGATAAACCATTACCCCTAAATTTTTTCTAAAGATGATGTTACTACGATTATCTAAATGAACAATACCATGAGCAGTAGAAACAATAACTCCATCGTCTTTTGCCTTGGAAAAACGACTGCGAACATCGCCTACAAATAATGGATCATTAGCAGGTAAAATATTAATCAGTTGAAATTCAGTAACCATAAACAAACCTTGATTTGTAATTGCATATGCGGAATGTTGGTCTATTGGGAAAATTTCTAAAACCACAAGTCTTAAATCGCGATTGAATTGCTTAAACTGTCCGTTATTATCTAATTTAAAAATGCCATATTCGGTTCCTAGCCATATTGAATGATCAACATCTTCAATTACGTTGTGAACCATAATATTTGGCAATCCTTCTTTTCTGCCAATTCGAATTCCTTTTTTAGGCTCCCATTTAATGAGTTCGTACTCATTATCTATTAGCCAAATTCCGTTCTTTTTGCTGTGTAGCTGCCTTACAATTGAATCGATAAAGAAGGTGCTGTCGTTCGATGAATTAAAAACTTGAAAGTTTGACCCATTAAAACGTGCAATTCCATCAAAAGTGGTTACATACAACCAATTATCATTTCCCCATTCCATTGTGGTTATACCATCTATTGGCAATCCGTCAGCTTGAGTATAGTTGTCAATTAGAACTTCCGGCTCAAATGCATCAGTACGTATTGGCAATGTAACTATTTGTGCATCTACAGTTGTAAAAGCAATGAAATGAACAAATAAGAGTAGTAAAGAGTGGATTATTTTATTATAAATCACAATAATTAAACAATTTGAATCAATTGTTACAGTATTTGAAACGATAGTGTAATATATCGAGAATTGCAATTGTTTAAATTACCCTAACTGTCTGAACACATACTTGTGAATACTCAATGAAATGAGATACAAGTGAAAGTATTAGTTCTATTTAATCAAGAGCCGAAAGCAGAGGTTGTCCATCAAAAGATGACCTCTGCTCGTTTTCATTCAAACTTTAACTATTTTTTTGCGGATATATGAGAAAAAACTTTTACTTACATAAAAAATTAGCAAAAAGAATTTCAATTTTTGCTTCTTTATTCTTGTCAATGACAAGTCTGAGTGTAATTCATATTCAGGCTGCTGTTCAAAATTTCCCATTTGAAAATCTAGTTGAACAACAGTCGAATCCTGTTCTTGTTCTGTCGCTTGCAGTAATTTCTTTTGTCATTTCTTATTTACTGCTTTCTAACTTGAAGAACAGAAGAAGTATCAATTCTTAAGTTCAAGATTTGAGACGATTTGAAGCTTAGACTTTACTATTTTCCATTTCTCATTTATTAAATAATAGTGGAATAGTATCTTTATGTCTATTGTCAAAAATCATATTAGACTTCTTTTTTTAGCAAGTCTACTTTATACTATATCTCTTTGGGAAAATAGCTCAGCACAGGTAATTCAAGAAGATGGCTCGGTTATGGGCTGGATTCACAATCATATTTCAAATGATATGCCTATTGAGGATTCAGAAGCATTTGTAAAACCCAGTGAGTTGGATTTATCTCGTTTTCGATCCGTAATGGATTTATTATTACTCGAATCCTATAATCAAATTGATGATTCTCTTTCTACTCATTTCCCGTCTTATGAAATTGCTCAAGTAACCGATACAAGTTTTGAAAACGCTCAGTATTATATGATTCGAGAAAATCCGGTTACAAAAGGTTGGGGAACAATTATTTATAACCCAAACTGGCAAAGAAATCTTACTCTCGCTGTTCCACATCCTCTGCATGATTCAAAAACACCTTACGAAGGAATTGATTTTCTTCATTACATGGGGGCTCGTTTATTTGTTATTGCTGGAACACATCGTTGTGCAAATGATGAAGCGTCTTTGTGTGATGGAACAACAACAGCATGTTCAGCAACAAGTGAATCAGAATCCTTTAAAGTTTCAGATATGGCGCATAACGACTCTACTGTTTTTCAGGTAGTTCATGAAGCCATGTTTGAATTTTCGAATCAAGCTTGGTTCCTTAATATTCATGGACATGCTTCTAGTGATTGTGAAGACGTATTTTTGAGCAATGGACGTATTGATGATCCAAGTGCGGAAATGATGGCACTAAAAGACTCCCTATTGGCAAATGGGGTTGATGCTGCGTATGCTGGAGATGGTTCTGCCTGTGGATTAACGGGAACTACAAATACACAAGGGCGGTATGTGAATGGTTCTTCAGATCCTTGTGGTTCTTCAAATGTGAGTAATTCTGGTCGATTT
>Ga0210041_1003205_pt1 | contig 12926 bp, 10 predicted proteins | sample CryGeymeta201503_FD_183973 | JGI IMG/M metagenome (GOLD analysis project Ga0210041, IMG submission 183973) | Groundwater microbial communities from Crystal Geyser aquifers in Utah, USA - Crystal Geyser metaG 2015-03 (SPAdes) (version 2) | ecosystem: Environmental > Aquatic > Deep subsurface >... | reverse complement strand
CGCCGGGCCGCGTCGGTGCGTGACTACCTCATCACGCGAGGGATTTCCGCCAGCCGCCTGACCACCGTCAGTTATGGCAAGGAACGCCCGCTGGAAATCTGTTCTGCCGAAAGTTGCTACCGCCAGAACCGTCGTGCGGTGACGGTTCTGGAAGCGGGCGCAGGGGCCTGACGCGATGTGGCGCGCGCTGATCCTTGCCTGTCTGCTGGCGGTGCCGGCGCAGATCGCCCCGGCACAGGACCGAGCACAGACGCTGGCCGACATCCGGCAGGAACTCTCCGTGCTCTGGGTCGAGATCCAGCGCCTGCGGACGGAGTTGTCGACCACCGGCAGCCCCACGGGTGTTCCCGGTGGCGGCACGATTGACAGGGTGGATGCGATCGAGGGCGAATTGCGCCGCCTGACCAGCGCCACCGAGGACTTGCAACTGCGCGTCGATTCCCTCGTGTCTGACGGCACCAACCGGATCGGCGACCTGGAGTTTCGCCTGTGCGAACTGGAGGCCGATTGCGATATCGCCTCGCTTGGTGAGACGCCGACGCTTGGCGGCGGCGCGGTGTCGGGCCTGCCCTCGACCCTGCCGACGACATCCAGCATCTCTGGCCCGTCGCTGGCCGAGGCGGAGCAGAGCGATTTCAACGCCGCCATGGCCGATTACCAGGACGGTGATTACGCCGCCGCCGCGGCCGGGTTCGACGCCTACACGCAGACCTATCCCGGCGGCGCGCTGAGTGCCGAGGCGCATTTCTGGCGCGGCGAGGCCGAGGCCGCACAAGGTGCGTGGAACCGGGCGGCGCGGGCTTACCTTGCCAGCTTTTCCGGTGCCCCCGATGCACCGCGCGCGCCGCAGAGCCTCTACCGCCTGGGCGTCAGCCTGGGCGAGCTTGGCCAGCGTGACGAGGCCTGCCTGACCCTTGCGGAGGTGGAGCGCCGCTATCCGGCCTCGCCCCTTGTCGAGGACGCGCGGGCGACGATGGCGCGGCTTGGCTGCACTTGAGCCTTGAGGCTCGTTTCGCCGCCACGATGACGCGGCTTCTGGCGGGGCAGCCGCCAGATCGCCTTGCCGTCGCCGTCTCGGGCGGGGGGGATTCGCTGGCGCTGCTTGGGCTGGCCTGCGCATGGGCGGCAGAGCGGGGGTGCCGCATCCATGCGCTGACGGTCGATCACGGATTGCGCCCCGAGGCAGGGGATGAGGCGTTGTTGGTCGCGCGCGAAGCGATGCGCATGGGCGCCCAGCACGATACGCTCCGTTGGACTGGATGGGACGGCAAGGGAAACCTTCAGGCTGCGGCCCGTGAAGCGCGCTACGGACTGATGCGCGAATTCTGCGCGCGTCAGGGGATCGGCGCGATCCTGCTGGGTCATACGCTCGACGACCAGGCCGAAACCGTGCTGATGAGGTTGGCGCGTGGATCGGGGGTGGACGGGCTTTCCGCCATGGCGGAGGGGCGCTTCGGGCAGGACGCCATCCTGCGCCCGGTGCTGGGCGAGGCGCGGGCCGATCTGCGGATCTGGCTGTCGCGGCAAGGGATGCGCTGGATCGAAGACCCGACCAATGACGACCCGCGCTACGACCGGGTGCGCGTACGCCGATTGCTGACGCAACTTGCGCCGTTCGGGATCGACGCGAGCAGGCTGGCGGAAACGGCGAAGGCAATGGCGCGGGCACGACAGGCGCTGACCGCCCGCGCCGCCGATGTCGCACAAGCGATCGTGACCGACCGGCACGGCCTCCTGATCTTCGACCGCGACCGGCTTTCCGGGGTGGAAGAGGAAACCCGCCTGCGTCTGCTGGCGCATGGGCTGGCCTGCCTGTCTGGTGCACGTTACCGCCCTCGGTTGGCGTCGCTGTCGGGGGTGCTGGGCAACGTGCTTGCCGGGCAGGGCGGGACGTTGCAGGGCTGCCGGTTTCTGCCGGGCAGGGGCCGGGTTTTGATCGTAAGGGAATTCAGGGCTGTAGACGGTGTTGCGGTGCCTGCGGACGGGCGCGTTTTCTGGGATGGTCGCTGGCGCATCTCGGCGCCGCATCACCCCGGCGCGACCATCCGCGCATTGGGCGAGGCGGGCCTTGCACGGATCGCCCGTCCGGCGCTGCTGCCGCATGCGGCGCTTCTGTCGTGGCCCGGTGTCTGGGCGGGCGATCGGCTGCTTGCCGCGCCCGATCTGTTCAACACCGGCGAAATCACTTGCGAATATGCCGCATCGGCGGGATTCCACGCGGCGATAAAATCGCATTGAAGTCAGGGGCTGCATGCCTATTTTAGAAAAGTGTCCGGCGCGGATGTTCCCCGGGCACCTATGCAAGGAGAACACTCTTGGGCAATGCGAGAAATATCGCCTTCTGGGTCATCCTGTTTCTGTTGATCCTCGCGCTGTTCAACCTGTTCAGCGGAAACCAGAGCACGATGAACGCCCGGTCCGTGTCCTATTCCGATTTCATCGACCGGGTGGAAGCCGGGTCGGTGAGTGCGGCGATCATCGACGGTGAAACGATCCAGTTCACCACCGGTCAGGGCAACTTCGAAACGGTGCGGCCGGCAGAAGTGGATGTTACCCCGATTCTACGGGAAAGCGATGTGCGCATCGAGGTGCGCCCGCAGGAACAGTCGGGCTTTATTGCCGGCTTGATGATGTGGCTGCCGATCCTGGTGCTGATTGGTGTCTGGATCTTTTTCATGAACCGGATGCAGGGCGGTGGAAAAGGCGGGGCGATGGGCTTTGGCAAGTCCAAGGCCAAGCTGCTGACCGAAAAGCAGGGCCGCGTCACCTTCGACGAGGTCGCCGGCATCGACGAGGCCAAGGAAGAGCTTGAAGAGATTGTTGAATTCCTGCGCACCCCGCAGAAATTCAGCCGCCTTGGCGGCCAGATTCCGAAAGGCGCTCTGCTGGTTGGCCCGCCGGGCACCGGTAAGACGCTGCTGGCCCGCGCCATCGCCGGTGAGGCCGGCGTGCCGTTCTTCACCATCTCGGGGTCCGACTTCGTGGAAATGTTCGTCGGTGTCGGTGCGAGCCGCGTGCGTGACATGTTCGAGCAGGCCAAGAAGAATGCACCCTGCATCGTGTTCATCGACGAGATCGACGCCGTGGGCCGGTCGCGTGGGGTCGGCTATGGCGGCGGCAATGACGAGCGCGAACAGACTCTGAACCAGCTTTTGGTGGAAATGGACGGGTTCGAGGCGAACGAGGGCATCATCATCGTCGCTGCGACCAACCGGCCCGACGTGCTCGACCCCGCGCTGCTGCGTCCGGGTCGCTTCGACAGGCAGGTGCAGGTGCCCAACCCCGATATCAAGGGGCGCGAAAAGATCCTTGGCGTTCATGCGCGAAAAGTGCCGCTTGGCCCGGATGTGGATCTGCGCATCATCGCGCGCGGCACCCCAGGATTCTCGGGTGCCGATCTTGCCAACCTGGTGAACGAGGCGGCGCTGATGGCGGCCCGGATCAATCGGCGCTTCGTCACGATGGAGGATTTCGAGAACGCCAAGGACAAGGTGATGATGGGGGCTGAACGTCGTTCGATGGTCATGACCGAGGACGAAAAGAAGCTGACCGCCTACCACGAGGCCGGGCACGCCATCGTCGGCCTCAACGTTCCGCAGCACGACCCGATCCACAAGGCAACGATCATCCCGCGCGGCCGTGCGCTTGGCCTTGTGCTGAGCTTGCCGGAGCGCGACCAGTTGTCCGTGACCTACACCAAGTACACCTCCAAGATTGCCATGGCGATGGGGGGGCGTGTTGCGGAGGAATTGACCTTCGGGCTTGAAAACGTGACCTCCGGCGCGGCCTCCGACATTCAGCAGGTATCGAAGATCGCGCGCGCGATGGTGACGCAGTTCGGGTTCGCGGAAGAGCTTGGATATGTGGACTACGCCAACGAACAACAGTCCTATCTCGGGGCCTATGGTGGCGGCTCCTCACATTCGGCGGCAACGCAGAAGATCATTGATGACAAGGTCAAGGAGCTGGTGGACGAGGGCTACCACACCGCCAAGCGCATCCTGACCGAAAAGCACGATGATCTTGAGCGGCTCGCGCAGGGTCTTCTGGAATACGAGACGTTGACCGGCAGCGAAATCACCAAGGTGATCGCAGGGGAGCCTCTGAACCGGGGCGAGGACGACGATGATGCCAATACCGGCGGAAGCGCCTCGATCACGGCGATTCCCAAGACGAAGCCCAAGGCGAAACCGGCGGACGATGGCGGCATGGAGCCCGAACCGACCAACTGACCACGGCGCCTATGGTTGAAAAATGAAAGCCCCCGGTGCAGAAACACCGGGGGCTTTTGCTTGTGACGAAGCAGCGCCGATCAGCCGCCGAAATAGCGTTTGCGCGCGTCGCTCATGCTTTTCTCAAGGGAATTCCAGGCCTCCTGGAAGCCGGACTGCATGTCCTGCATCGCTGCCTTGTTGGCCTCACCGGCTTGTTCAAGCTGTTGCCTGATCTTGTCGCGCTGTTCTTCCATCTGGGCCAACTGCGACTTGATCTCGGCCTGCCCTTGCGCCTGCATCTTTTCGGCCTCTGCCTGCATCTTCTTGATCTCGGCGTTCCAGCCTTCCAGCTGCTGCTTGGCCGCCTTCACGAAATCGTCCTGATTCATCTCTTGGTCCTCCGGGTTTTTGCAAGTCTGAGCCTAACACGCGTGAAAAGAATTTCACCCTGTTTCGGTGCCGTTTTCCGACTTGCAGACCGGGCGTTCGTCGGGTCACCTGCGGCACAGCCTGAAAGAGGATCGCCATGCCCGCCCTTATGCCCACCGAGTTTGCCGCCCGCATCGTCTGGCTGGGGGCCAATCCCGACCGCGAGGAAGGGCTTCCCTCGCGCCCGCTTGCCCAAATGGCGCTTGGCTTTGCAGGGTATGCGGGCGAAACCCATGCCGGGCTGACCCGGCCATCCTGTAGCCGGGTGGTGTCGCAGCACCCAAAGGGCACCGAGATTCGCAACGTGCGGCAACTCACGATCCTGAGCGCCGAGGACCTGGCAGCCATTGCGCGGATCATGGGGGTGGACAGGCTCGACCCCGCCCTCACCGGTGCCAGCCTGGTGATCGAGGGCATTCCCGATTTCACCCGCGTCCCACCCTCGTCGCGTTTGCAGGGGGCCGATGGCGTGACGCTGGTGGTGGATATGGAAAACCGGCCCTGCCACCTGCCCGCGAAACCGATCAACGCGGAGGGGCCGGGCAACGGCAAGGCGTTCAAGCAGGCGGCGAAAGGTCGGCGTGGCGTGACGGCGTGGGTGGAACGGGAAGGCGTACTGTCGGTGGGGGATGCGTTGCGCCTGCATATCCCCGATCAACCCGTCTGGCCGCATCTGGAGCGCGCACGAGGGGCCTAACCGCACGGGCATGGCCGCGCCGCGGATCAGATCAGAGTCAGCAGTGTCAGCCCGAGGACGAGACCGAAGCCGAAACCGGCATGAATCAGAACGATGGGTGCAGACATGATGTTTCCCCAGTGCATATTGGCAGCGTTTGATGTGCATGGGTCGCAGCCTGCGCGCGAAAGGTTCAAAAAGACGCATCGCGCCGCAGATCGGAAACCGGAATTGGCGGATGAAGCCCCGAAAAGGTCGGAAACGCCCCTGTCCGGCCGGGGCATTCTCGCTAAGGGTGAGTCCAGCAAACCGCCCCTGCCAACAGGACTGATGAAAATGGCCTTCAAGACCGATATCGAAATCGCCCGCGAAGCGAACAAGCGCCCGATCCAGGAGATTGGCGAAAAGCTTGGCATTCCGTCCGATCACCTGCTGCCCTACGGCCACGACAAGGCCAAGGTCAGCCAGGAGTTCATCAACTCGGTTCAGGACCGTGAGACCGGCAAACTGATCCTCGTGACGGCGATCAATCCGACGCCGGCGGGCGAGGGCAAGACCACCACCACCGTCGGCCTTGGCGACGGGCTGAACGCCATCGGCAAGAACGCCGCGATCTGCATCCGCGAGGCCAGCCTCGGCCCCAATTTCGGCATGAAGGGCGGCGCCGCCGGTGGCGGGTATGCGCAGATCGTGCCGATGGAGGAGATGAACCTGCATTTCACCGGTGATTTCCACGCCATCACCAGCGCGCACAACCTGCTGTCGGCGATGATCGACAACCACATCTACTGGGGCAATGAGCTGGAGATCGACGAACGTCGGGTGACGTGGCGCCGGGTGCTTGACATGAACGACCGGGCGCTGCGCGATACCGTCACGTCGCTTGGCGGGGTGGCCAACGGCTTTCCGCGCCAGACCGGGTTCGATATCACCGTCGCCTCCGAGGTGATGGCGATCCTCTGCCTCGCCAACGATCTTGCCGACCTGCAACGCCGCCTTGGCGACATGATCGTCGCCCAACGCCGTGACAAGACGCCAATCTATGCGCGCGACATCAAGGCCGATGGCGCGATGACCGTGCTGCTGCGCGACGCGATGCAGCCCAACCTCGTGCAGACGCTGGAAAACAACCCCGCCTTCGTGCATGGCGGTCCGTTCGCCAATATCGCGCATGGCTGCAACTCCGTCATCGCCACCACCACGGCGCTGAAACTGGCCGATTACGTGGTTACCGAGGCGGGCTTCGGCGCTGATCTGGGGGCCGAGAAGTTCATGAACATCAAGTGCCGCAAGGCGGGCCTCGCCCCCGATTGCGTGGTGCTGGTCGCCACCGTGCGCGCGATGAAGATGAACGGCGGCGTGGCCAAGGCCGATCTGGGCGCGGAAAACGTAGACGCGGTGAAGAACGGCTGCGCCAACCTTGGTCGCCATATCGGCAACATCAAGCAGTTCGGCGTGCCGGTGGTGGTGGCGATCAACCATTTCGTCACCGACACCGATGCCGAGATCGAGGCGGTCAAGGACTATGTCGCAACCCAAGGCTCCGAAGCGTTTCTGTGCCAGCACTGGGCCAAAGGCTCGGAGGGCACGAAAGAGCTGGCGACGCGCGTGGCCGCGATTGCCGACAGCGGCATTAGCCAGTTTGCGCCGCTCTACCGCGACGACCTGAGCCTCTTTGAGAAAATCGAACGGGTAGCCACCGCGATCTACCGCGCCGACGAGGTGCTGGCCGATGCCAAGATCCGCAACCAGTTGAAGGAATGGGAGGATCAGGGCTATGGCAACCTGCCGGTCTGCATGGCCAAGACCCAGTATTCCTTCACCACCGACCCCGAGCGGCGCGGCGCGCCCACCGGTCACTCGGTGCCGGTCCGCGAAGTGCGGCTGTCGGCGGGGGCCGGTTTCGTCGTGGTGATCTGCGGCGAGATCATGACCATGCCGGGCCTGCCGCGGACCCCTGCGGCACAGAACATCCGCATCAACGAGGAAGGCCTTGTCGAAGGGCTGTTCTGATACGGCAGGCAAAAAGGGAGAGAGCCATGAGCGCCACCATCATCGACGGAAAGGCCTTTGCAGCAAAGGTGCGCGCGCAGGTTGCCGGGCACGTCGCGCGACTGAAGGAGGATCACGGGGTGACGCCCGGCCTCGCGGTCGTGCTGGTGGGCGAGGACCCGGCGAGCCAGGTCTATGTCCGCTCCAAGGGCAAGCAGACGGTCGAGGCCGGGATGGCGAGCTTCGAGCACAGGCTGGACGCCGATATCAGCGAGGCCGACCTGCTGGCCCTGATCGACACGCTGAACAATGACCCGGCGGTGCATGGCATCCTCGTGCAGCTGCCGCTGCCCGGCCACATGAATTCCGATCTTGTGATCAACGCGATCGATCCGGCGAAGGACGTGGACGGGTTCCACATCTCCAACGTCGGGCTTCTGGGCACGGGGCAGAAAAGCATGGTGCCCTGCACGCCGCTCGGTTGCCTGATGATGCTGCGCGAGCACCATGGACACCTGTCTGGGATGAACGCGGTCGTGGTGGGGCGGTCGAACATCGTGGGCAAGCCGATGGCGCAGCTTTTGCTGGGCGATAGCTGCACCGTGACCATCGCGCACAGCCGCACGAGGGATCTTGCGGCGGTGTGCCGGGGGGCGGATATTCTGGTTGCCGCCGTGGGCCGCCCCGAGATGATCCCCGGCGATTGGGTCAAGCCCGGTGCGACGGTGATCGACGTAGGGATCAACCGCATTCAACATCCTGAAAACCCGGAAAAAACAAGGCTTGTCGGCGATGTTGATTTCGTCAGTGCCGTCGAGGTCGCCGGCGCGATCACGCCGGTTCCGGGCGGCGTCGGACCGATGACCATCGCCTGCCTGCTGGCCAACACGCTGACCGCGTGCAGCCGGGCGAACGGGCTGCAAGAACCCGAGGGGCTGACCGCCTGACGAGCGAACATCAGGGAGGCGCGGGCTGTCCCTCCGTGTGCATGTGACTTGCTGTTTCACCGCGGTTTCGGACCGCGTCGATCCGGGCCTCTTCGCTATCGCTCATCGGCGGTCGGCAGGGCGCGCTGCCGCTTGGCCTGTTCAGGATGCAGGCTGCAGAGGGGCGCCGCCCTCCCCCCACCCACCAAGGTATATTTGCCAAGGTGAAGCTGGCGGTGTTCTGTTGCCGGGGTCAACCAGTGACCGGCACCATCGTGCCTTGCAGGATCGCGACGGTCTTGCGGCGGCCGTCGTCATATTCGGTGTCCACCGTGGCACGGGTCACCACGAGGCGACGGCCGGGTTTCATGACCTCGCCTGTGGCGATCAGGCGGATGCCGTCGGCCGGAGCGAGAAGGTTGATCTTCATCTCGGCGGTGAGAACCTCGGCCCCCTCGGGCATGGTTGTCAGCGCTGAATAACCCGCTGCGCTGTCGCCAAGCGCGAACGTCAGGCCGGCATGGGCAAAGCCGTGCTGTTGGCAGGTTTCAGGCTGGAGCGGAGCGCTGAGGATGACGCGGCCTTCCGCAATGGCGTCGATCGTTGCGCCAAGCGTCTTCATCAGGCCTTGTCTGGCGAAGCTGTCGCGGATGCGTTGTTGGTTCATGCCGATCCTCTCTTGTCTTGCAGCTTGCCGCTGCTGCCGGGCTGGCTGCAAGGGGGCGTGGCCCGCGACGCAACGTCGGATCAGCGCGGCATCGGCACGACGAGCGGCGGATCGGCCAGCAGGATCGCCTGCGCGCCGGGGGCCATCAGCGTCGCAAGCGTGTCGGAGTGGCTGTAGAGCCCGCCGGTATAGGTGCCATAGGCGGGCAGGATCAGGCGCATGGTGTCGCGCAGGAAGCAGCGCCGGGTGATGGAGCGCCCGCGCAAGGCAAGCCGCGCCTTGGGGTGGTAGTGGCCGGAGATCTCGCCACCTGCGTCGGTGGCGATATGGCGGAAGGTGAGCGCGCCCTCTCGGTGGTCTGCCACATGGCTGCCGCCAAGCTCCACCGGGCCCGGGTCGTGATTGCCGGCGATCCAGATCCAGCGACGGCCCGCCATCAGCGCGGCGAGGCGGTCGCGCGCGCCCGCCTCCAGTGCCTGCATGGCCACAAGGTCGTCGAAACTGTCGCCAAGGCAAATCACCGTGGCGGGGGCTGTCGCGGCGATGTCGGTCGCAAGCCGATCCAGCGACTCGCGCGCCTCGAAGGGGGGCAGGACCGGGCCGCCGCGCCGTGCCATGCGCTCGGCTTTTCCAAGGTGCAGGTCGGAGACGCACAAAAGCCCACGCGCGGGCCAATGGAGCGCGCCGGAGGGCAGGGCGGCAAGGGTTTCACCCGCGAAGGGGAAGGGTAGGCCGTTCATGCTTCGTTCATTTGCATGCGCCGGGCCGGGGCGCAAGAGATCAGCCCTTGCGCGGCTTGGCGCGCAGCGTCGGGTCGGCCTGGATTGGATCCTCTGGCCACGGGTGGCGGGGGTAGCGCGCGCGCATGTCCTTGCGCACATCGGCGTAGCTGCCTTGCCAGAACCCCGGCAGGTCGGTCGTGGTCTGAACCGGTCGGCCTGCGGGCGAGAGCAACACCATGCGCAGCGGCTGGCGGTCCTGCCCGACGGTGGGATGCGCGGTGGTGCCGAACACCTCTTGCAGGCGCAGCGCCACCTGGGGTGTGTCGCCGGAATAGTCGATCGCGGCCCTGCGGCCCATTGGCGTGGTCCAGTGCGCGGGCGCGAGGCGATCGAGGGCTTGGTGCTGCGGCCAGTCGAGCAGGGATTTCAGCGCCTCGGTCGGGTCAAAACGCTTGAGGTCCTCGGCGCTGGTCTCATTGGTGAGGTAAGGGGCGAGCCAGCGGTCGAGCGTGGCCAGCAGCGCCGCGTCGGAGGTCTCGACAAGACCCGATGCGCGCAGGCGCGCGCGCAGCAGGCGGGCCGGTTTCGTCCAGTTCATCACGTCGAGGCCGAGATCGCGGAGGCCGGTCAAGAGCGCCTGCGTCATCGCCTCTTGCGGGGCGTCTTTCCATGCGCGGTCTTGCAGGGTGAGGGCGCCGAACACCTCTTGTTCTCGCGCCTGCACGCGGCGTTCGCGGCGCGACCAGTCACAATGCTGCACCCAGTGGATGCGGGGTGCGTAGAGGCCGCGCAACTCCGCCTCGCTCAGCGCCACGGCCTGCCTTATGCGCGCTTCTCTCGGGTTGCCGTCAAGGTCCGTCGCCACGATCAGGCGCTGACCGGACAGCGTATCGCCCTCGGGCATCAGCGCGCCCTTGCCGCCCGACAGCACGTAGCGCGGCGCGTCGCCCTTGCGGCGAAGGCCGATGCGGTCGGGATAGGCGAGCGCGGCCTGTTCGGCGAGGCTGCGGCGTGGGCCCTTGGCGAAACGGGCGAGGCGTCCGGCCTCTTGCGTGATGCGGGCAATGGCGCCCCGGTCGGCCTTCATTGCGCCGGGGTCGTCGAGTGCGCGCAAGCGCAGGGCAAGGTCGGTGCCCCGGTCGCGCAGCGGATCGCGGTCGGAAAGAAGTGCGGCGAGCCGTTCGGCCCCCTTGCCGCCCAACGCAAGCATATGGGCGAGGCGCGGGTGCAGAGGCACCGCCGAGAGTGCCTTGCCGTGGGGCGTGACGGTGCCGGTGTCGTCGAGTGCGCCAAGATCGCGCAGGAGCGCTTGCGCCTCGGCCAGGGCACCAGCCGGCGGCGGGGTGAGAAAGGCAAGGCCGGTGCCGTCGCCCGCCCCCCAGAGCGCAAGGTCGAGGGCGAGGGCTGCAAGATCCGCCGCCTCGATCTCGGCCGGCGGAAAGGCGGGCAGGGCGCCCTCGGCCCCCTTGGTCCAGTTGCGATAACAGGTGCCGGGGGCGACCCTGCCGGCGCGGCCCCGGCGCTGATCCGCCTCGGCGCGGCTGACCGCCTCTGTCACCAGCCGCGACATGGCTGACGAGGGATCGAACCGGGCGCGGCGGGCGCGGCCGCCGTCCACGACCACGCGGATGTCGGGGATGGTCAGCGAGGTTTCGGCGATGGCGGTGGCGAGCACCAGCTTGCGCTTGCCTGTCGGTTCGGGCCGCAGGGCGGCGCGCTGCGCGGCAAGCGGCATGGCGCCGAAAAGCTGGTGCAGGGTGATGTGGTCGGGCAGGCCGTCAAGGCTGGCGGCAGTGCGACGGATTTCCCCCTCGCCGGGCAGGAAGGCAAGGATGCCGCCCTCCGTTTCGTCAAGTGCCTGCCGGATCAGGGCGGCCATGGTCGCCTCGAACCGGTCTTCCTTGCGCGCGGGCGCGCCGCGCCAGCGGGTTTCGACCGGGAAGGCCTTGCCTTCGGAGGTGATCACCGGCGCGTTGTCGAGCAACGCGGCCACCGGCGCGGCGTCGAGCGTGGCGGACATGACCAGGATCATCAGGTCCGCGCGCAGGGCGCCGCGCACCTCCCATGTCAGGGCGAGGCCGAGATCGGCGTTGAGGGATCGTTCGTGGAATTCGTCGAAGATCACCGCGCCGATGCCGGGCAGGTCCGGATCGGCCTGCACCATGCGGGTCAGGATGCCCTCGGTCACCACCTCCACCCGCGTTGCCTTGCCTACCTTGCTGTCGCCGCGCACCCGGTAGCCGATGGTCTGGCCGACCGCTTCGCCCAGCGTCTCGGCCATGCGTTCTGCGGCGGCGCGGGCGGCGAGGCGGCGGGGTTCCAGCATCAGGATGCGGCCGGGCACACAGCCGGCCTCCAGCAGCGCCAGCGGCACCCGCGTCGTCTTGCCCGCGCCCGGCGGAGCCTGCAACACGGCCCGGCCATTGGTCGAAAGCGCTGCGACAAGATCGGGCAGGACGGGGTCGATGGGCAGGCAGGTCACGGGATCGGGTCCGATCTGTGGTCAGGGTCCATGTCATAAACCGTTGCCGGTGCGGCGCGGTCAACCGCAGCAAGACGATGCTGCGGATACATCGCGGCGCGGGGCTGGACAATGCCCCGAAGCGCGGGGCAGAACCGGGGCGCAAAGAGTACCCGGAAACGAGACCGCGCCGCCATGACCGATAGCCGAAATCCCGACGATCTGGCCCGCCGCATCGTGGCGGGCGAACGCCGGGCGCTTGCCCGCGCGGTGACGCTGGTGGAAAGCACCCGCGCCGACCATCGCGCCCACGCGACAGCGTTGCTGGAGGCGTTGCGCGGCCATGGCCGGCAGGCGCTGCGGATCGGACTTTCGGGCACGCCGGGGGTGGGCAAGTCCACCTTCATCGAGAGCTTTGGCATGATGCTGGTGGGCCAAGGGTTGAGGGTGGCGGTGCTGGCGGTCGATCCCAGTTCGACGCGCTCGGGCGGCTCGATCCTGGGTGACAAGACGCGGATGGATCATTTGAGCCGGGAACCAAACGCCTTTATCCGCCCCTCGCCCTCGATGAGCCACCTCGGCGGCGTGTCACGGCGCACCCGCGAGGCGGTTGCCCTGTGCGAGGCGGCAGGCTTCGACGTGGTGATCGTGGAAACCGTGGGCGTTGGCCAGTCCGAAACCATGGTGGCCGAAATGTGCGACCTCTTCGTGCTGCTGCTGGCACCGGCGGGTGGCGACGAGTTGCAGGGCGTCAAGCGCGGAATCATGGAGATCGCGGACCTGATCCTTGTCAACAAGGCCGATGGCGACCTGAAACCGGCGGCGCTGCGCACGAAGAG